>RRZT011195657.1_pt1 | contig 10538 bp, 12 predicted proteins | sample 2165551 | NCBI WGS metagenome assembly RRZT01 (sample SAMN10456910, study PRJNA506462) | wastewater metagenome | biome: wastewater; feature: sludge; material: wastewater sludge; isolation source: wastewater sludge with Escherichia coli K12::gfp cells carrying plasmid... | place: USA: Moscow, Idaho...
AGGCGCCCCATGGACGCCCTTTGCCTAGCGAATGATCTTACTAGCGTCCAGCCAATGTGATCAGCCCGGCACCTTTTTGAGCATTTCCAGACCAACCTTGCCATCGGCAATTTCACGCAATGCCGTCACTCCAGGTTTGTTTCGGGTCTGCACGCGCGGGGAATGTCCCTGGCTAAGCATGCGGGCACGGTAGGTAGCCGCCAAAACCAGTTGGAAACGGTTGGGAATGGATGCCAGACAATCTTCAACAGTGATGCGGGCCATAGGAAAAAGACTCCAGAGCCTGGATAGACCAGGAATTCAGTGAATGTTCAGGGCCGAAAACACGGCAGTACGGGCGCGACACTGCGCAACATATCTCAGGCGTTGCGCGTGCACGATAGCCTTGAGGTCAAACAAGGCCCGTTCGAATAACTGATTGATTATAACAAAATCAAATTCCCTGGCCTGCATCATCTCGATCCGGGCATTGCACAAGCGCTGCTCAATCGTGTCGGGACTGTCTTCGCCCCGGCGTTGCAGCCTGGCCCGCAACTCCTCCCAGCTCGGCGGCAGAATGAAAATCAGAATGGCCTGCGGAAAGATCCGCCGCACCTGCAGGGCCCCCTGGTAATCGATTTCCAGCATCACGTCCTGACCTGAACTGATCACTTGCAGGACAGCCTGCCTGGAGGTTCCGTAGCGGTTGCCATGTACGTTGGCCCATTCCAGAAATTCGCCGTGCGCCACCATCTGGTCAAAGCGTTGCGGATCCACGAAATGGTATTCCCTGCCGTCGAGCTCCTGTCCGCGGGGGGCGCGCGTGGTATGGGAGATCGAGGCCCTTACACCAGCGTCCAGCTCCATCAGCGCCTTGACCAGGCTGGATTTTCCCGCCCCGCTGGGAGCAGAGACCACAAACAGGTTTCCGGGATAGTCGGCCGTTGCAGATTCGTTGTTCATGAGGCGTCACGGTTTATTCGATGTTTTGTACCTGTTCGCGCATTTGCTCAATCAGCACTTTCATATCAATGCCAATGTGCGATGTCTGAAGACTTGCCGATTTGGAGCCAAACGTATTGGCCTCGCGGTGCAGTTCCTGCATCAGGAAATCCAGCCGCTTGCCCAGCTCCCCTCCCTGGCTCAGCAAGGTTTCGATGGTTTGCAGATGCGCCTGCATGCGGTCCAGTTCTTCGGCAACATCAATGCGCAAGGCAAATGCAGCCGCCTCTGCCAGGGCGCGGTCGTTTGCCGTTTCTGCCGCAACGTTGCCGAGTGCGGCCTGCTCCAAGGCTTCCTGCCATTTTTCCAGAAAACGCTGGCGCTGCTGGGCGATCAGCTGCGGAATCAGTGGCTGGGCCTGTGTGCACAACTGACGCAATTGTTGCGCGCGCGCCTGCAAGCCCTGTGCCAGTTGTTCGCCTTCGGTCTGCCGCGCCGCCTGGAGCCGGTCAACCAGAAGGTGCAGACACCGCAACAGCCAGTCCTGCAAGGCGTCTGGAGCCAGAACCGGTGCACCCGACCCCGCCACCTCCAGCACTTGCGCAACCGACAGGGGAGCCGCCTTCGGAAACCATGCCAACACCTGATCCTGAATGCGCACCAATTGCTGCAATGCCGCCGCATCCGGCGCCTCGGCCCGCACACCCGCGTCATTTCTGGAGTATTCCAGCTGCGCACGCAGTTCCATCTTGCCGCGATGCAGACGCTTTTGCAGCATATCGCGGGCGGCCGCCTCGAAAGGCCGGAACTCCTCGGGAAACTTGAACGTCAAGTCTAGAAAACGGCTGTTGACCGAACGCAATTCCATCGCCAGACGCCAGCGAGCCCCGGCCGGGGCAGATGTCGTGACTTTCTCCCCGGCATCTGATTCCGGATAGGAAGAGTGCACACAGGCATAGCCTGTCATGCTGTAAACTGGCATGCGAAATCTCCTGCTTGTAGGCACGGCACCAATCGGCGAAAGTATAGCCTCCTGCAGGGTTCGTGTTTGCTGGATTCCGTATTGCATGTCTGCCGCAACGTCAAAAGTCAAACCAGCCCCGTTGCCACCCGATACCACACTGGGGGGCTACCGGATCGTGCAGCAAATTGCCGCTGGAGGATTTGGACTGGTTTACAAGGCAGTGGATCAAAAAGGCCGGCTGGTGGCCATCAAGGAATATCTGCCATCCGCCTTGAGCTCGCGGGCGCAAGGCCAGAAAAATCCAGTGATCCAACCCGACAAACTTTCACTGTACCGGCTGGGACTGAAAGGCTTTTTCGAAGAAGGACGCGCACTGGCGCAAATTTCGCACGCCTCGGTGGTGCGGGTGCTCAACTTTTTCCGTGAGAACGAAACCGTCTACATGGTCATGAACCTGCTCGATGGCGCTTCGTTGCAGGAGTTCGTGCTGATTGCTCGCTCCCTCAAAAGGCCGCGCATCTTCCAAGAAGAAACCATTTATTCGTTGTTTGAGGAAATCCTCACGGGATTGCGCATCGTGCACCAACACCGGATGCTGCATCTGGACATTAAACCGGCCAACATTTTCATCACCAATCAGGACAAGGCCGTGCTCATCGATTTTGGCGCCGCACGCGAAGTCATCAACCACGAAATCAATTTCGTACGCCCCATGTACACCCCTGGCTTTGCCGCGCCAGAAATGTACCGGCGCAAGGGGGAACTGGGACCCTGGACGGATATCTATGCCATCGGCGCCTGCATTTTTGTCTGCATGCTCGGCTACCCCCCCAATGCCGCCCCGCAACGGCTGGAGAAAGACCGGCTGGGTCTGGCTTTGTCCAAGATGCGGAAAGTCTACTCCGACAACCTGATTGAAATGGTGGAGTGGTGCATGGCGCTCGACCCCCTGGCTCGCCCGCAGTCGGTGCACGCCCTGGTCAAGGAAATGGAGTCCGATGTCGCCAAGCATTTTCATGAAGGGCCGCTGTCCACCAGGATCAAGAGCCCTCTTGACAGTGTCTTGGGTGAATCGTCTTCTTCCGAATCCACCCGCAAACCCAGCGCTCTGTCCCGTCTATTCCAGTCCGCAGGCCGCTCATGAAATTCAATGTATTCCAGTTGAGCCGCAAGGGCGGCCGGCAAAACAATGAGGACCGCATGGGGTACTGCTATACCCGCGATGCGGCCTTGTTTGTACTGGCCGACGGCATGGGCGGACATGCCGATGGCGAAATTGCCGCGCAGCTGGCCCTGCAAACCATGGCGGCGCAATTCCAACAGCAGGCCCGCCCCACCATCAAGAAACCGGCGGATTTCCTTGCTGACAGCCTCTTGACCGCCCATCACCGGATCGTGCGCTATGCTGGCGACAAGGGGTTGCCCGATACGCCGCGCACGACACTCGTGGCGGTACTGGTGCAGAATGGCCACGCTATTTGGGTGCACTGCGGCGATTCGCGTCTGTATGCCGTTCGCAACGGAAGACTCTTGCTGCGCACACGGGATCACAGCTACATGGAGCAAGGTGAATTTTTTGCAGTAAACACCAAAAACATCAACCGCAACGTACTGTTTACCTGCCTAGGCTCACCAGGCCGACCCATTTTTGACGTTTCCCTGCCCATGATGCTGCGACAAAAAGACCGGATCATGTTGTGCTCGGATGGATTGTGGGGCAACCTCAGCGATGAGGAAATTTTGGGCTATCTGACCAATGTTGACCGCCCCCTATCCGAAGAATTGCCCGAAATGGTGGAGGAGTCCCTGCGCCGCGGTGGCGCCACGTGCGACAACACCACCGTAATCGCCCTCAGCTGGGACATGCCCAGCGTCAAGGATGACTCGGAGGTGATCACCGACAGCATTCTGGACGGCGTGTTTGCGTCCACCATTCAGTCTGCCTCGCTGACGCCAGAAGACGACAGCATGATGAACGACGACGAAATCGAGCGTTCGATTGCCGAAATCAACGCTGCCATCAACCGCATGCCGGGGGACAAGAAAGCGTCCTAACCATGCACATGAACAGCTAGGTGTCCGGCTGCGTTTTTCACACCGGCTTGTCTCTGCATACCCAATGCCATACCGGAACAATCATCGCATGGCCAACTGCCGCAATCGACCCGGATACAGATCAACAAGACGAAATTCTGCGCCTAGAATGACCCGGATATAACACGGCTTCGCATCTGAACCATGGACACCAAACTGCTCGAATTGCTGGCATGCCCCGTCACCAAGGGCCCGCTCCTGTGGCGCCCGAACCAGCAAGAACTGCTCTCTCTCAGCGCCCGTCTGGCATATCCGGTGCGTGACGGCATTCCGGTGCTGCTCGAAAACGAAGCCCGCCCGCTGAGCGACGCCGAAATCGAGGCCGAACGCAATAGCCTCCAGACGCCTGCCGGAACATGACGCACACCGTATTGATCCCGGCCCGGCTGCAGAGCACCCGCCTGCCGGAAAAACCCCTGGCCGATATCGCGGGCATCCCCATGGTGGTGCGCGTGGCCCAGCGCGTCATGCAAGCCGACGCGGCCGATGCGGCTGCGCGCGTGGTCGTGGCGGCAGACCATGCACGCATCGTGCAGGTGTGCCGGGATTTCGGTATCGAAGCCATACTCACCGACTCCCGCCACGCCAGCGGCAGCGACCGGCTGGCGCAGGCCTGTGCCTTGCTGCAATTGCCCGATGACGCCATCGTGGTCAACGTCCAAGGCGACGAACCCCTGATCGATCCCACCCTGCCAGCTGCCGTGGCACGGCAATTGGCCAGCACGCCCGCCGCCAGCATGGCGACAGCCGCGCATCCGCTGCACACCCTCGAAGAATTTGCCAATCCAAACGTTGTCAAGGTGGTGTGCAACGCCCAACAACTGGCGCTGTATTTCAGCCGGGCAGCCATTCCCTGCTGGCGCGATGCGCCTTCTGCCGGCGCGCTTGTCTGGGAACAACATCCGGCGCAGCCCCTGCGCCACATCGGCATCTATGCCTACCGCGCAGCATTCCTCAAGCAGTTTCCGCAGCTTCCCCAAGCGCCTCTGGAAATCGCCGAGTCGCTCGAACAGTTGCGCGCGCTCTGGCATGGCTACCCGATAGCCGTGCACATCACGCAACAAGAGCCGGGCCGCGGCATTGATACACCGCAGGATCTGGCACATGTGCGTGCGCTTTTCGGCGCATGACCCAGTGTCAGCCCGCCAAAGACGTGCGGCACCCGCCATGGAAGCATACGCGTCCACCTGCGCTGGATGGCATCCCTCCTAGTGTGCTGCACCTGCCCGCGCGAGGCGGTCACCTCCTGTTGCTTGATCATCTGGCCACGCAGTTTCCCGGTATTGACCGGGAAACATGGGCTAAACGCCTGTCGAATGGACTCGTGCTCGCGCCGAACGGTCAGCCGCTTGCGGCCGAAGCGCCAACGCCCGCCGGTCAATGGATTTGGTATTACCGCACACCAGAAAACGAACAGCCCATCCCTTTTTCCGAAAAAGTGCTGTTCCAGGATGAGTGGCTGGTCGTGGCCGACAAGCCCCATTTCCTGCCGGTGACACCAGCAGGACGCTACGCCCGTGAAACCTTGCTGGCCCGTTTGCAGCGCCGCCTGCATCTGCCACACTTGGCTCCTTTGCACCGGATCGACCGTGAAACAGCCGGATTGGTTGTTTTTACCGTGCAGCCCGATACACGCGATGCCTATGCGCGCCTGTTCCGCGAACGCCGCGTACAAAAGGTCTACGAAGCGATTGCCGAGCGCAACCCGTCCCTGAATCTAACCGCCCCTTTGTTGCGCACCAGCCATCTCGCACCCCATGCATGCGATTTCTTTCGCATGGCCGAATACCCCGCAAAAGCGGCCAACAGCAGCACCTGGATCGAACAACTGGAGAATCTACCGGATAACCGCGTGCGGCTGCGGCTGCGCCCCTTCACCGGCTTGCGCCACCAATTGCGCGTTCATCTAGATGCCTTGGGCATGCCCATTGTGGGCGACCAGCTTTATCCGCATGTGCTACACGACGCCATCGCAGCGCCCGACTACCGGCATCCGTTGCAGTTGCTGGCCCAGTGCCTGAGTTTTACCGATCCGCTAACTGGACAAGCGCGCCAGTTTCAAAGTCAAATGACGCTCCTGCAGCGATAACTCGTCTTTTATCCATTCACAGAAACGGCAACGCGCAGCACCTCCCTGGAGCAATTTCCTGGCAAACAGATCCTGCCGAATGGGCACAGGCTCCTCAGCCTTGAGCGGAAAAAAGAGGAAAGCTACCGCCACGGCCCGTGCTTTGGTCCAAAATTAGTAGCGCGTCCTCGCTGGCTCCTTATCACTGCGCTAGGTTCTGATAAAGTCAGCCCCCAGCCTACTTACGCAGAGGCCTGTTTCCTGGAAATCCAGCGTCTTTTCATTCAAACATTCACTTTATGAGCAATATGTTGATCCTGCACCTCGCCGCCATCGGAATCATTGGCGCGGCCATGGGACTGATTACACGCCATCTTCAGCCGGGCGAACAACCCATGGGTTTGTACTGGAGCCTGGTGTCCGGGGTCGTTGGTGCAGTGGCTGTCACTCTGATGGGTGCTCAAATAGGCATTTACGAAATTGGCGATTTCATGTATTACGCCACAGCGCCCACTGGTGCGTTGATTGCCTTGATGGTCTACAACGTCGTCATCGCCAAGCAATAACACCCTTTTGCCTGCTTTTTGCCCGGTTTACTCCATATCCAGATCAAGAACAACCTGGCGGCAATTGACTGCCCAAGGCTGGGCCATCCCCGCCTTGGAATCAGAGCGTTTCCCGATATAAATTGGGCGTCAACCAGCCACCAGTTTCCAGGATACCGTTTCACCGGCGCGCAAAGGCTTGACTTGCGCATCTCCCCACGCATAGCTTTCGGGCAACGCCCATGATTGGCGCTGCAAGGTCACTTTTTCGGCATTACGCGGCAGACCGTAAAAATCCGGCCCGTAATGGCTGGCAAAGGCCTCGAGTTTGTCCAGGGCTTGGGCCGCCTCAAAGGCTTCGGCATACAACTCCAGCGCTGCTGGCGCACTATAGCAACCGGCACATCCAGTTGCATGTTCTTTCAGGTGTGCGGCATGGGGCGCACTGTCAGTCCCAAGAAAATAACAGGGCAAACCGCTAGTGGCAGCCTCCACCAACGCCTGACGGTGCACTTCACGCTTAAGCACAGGCAGACAGTAATAGTGCGGGCGAATGCCCCCCACAAACAGGGCGTTGCGGTTGTACAGAAGATGCTGCGGAGTGATGGTGGCGGCCGTATGAGCTCCGGCCTGTGCCACATACTGCGCAGCTTCGCGTGTGGTGATGTGTTCCAACACGATTTTCAATTCTGGCATCTCTTGCCGCAACGGTTGCAGCACACGCTCGATGAAGACGGCCTCCCGATCGAAAACGTCCACATCCGGACCTGTGACTTCGCCATGAATCAACAACGGCATGCCATACAGCTGCATCGCCTCCAGTACCTCGCGGCACCGGCGCAGATCGGTGACTCCTGCGTCGCTGTTGGTGGTAGCTCCTGCCGGATACAGCTTGAAAGCAACAATGCCTGCGTCGTGCGCCTTGCGGACTTCGTGCGCATCGGTATTGTCCGTGAGATAAAGCGCCATCATCGGAATAAATGCATTACCCCGAGGGACAGCCTGGATGATGCGCTGGCGATACGCGAGCGCCTGCTCCGTTGTGACGACCGGCGGCTTCAGGTTCGGCATGACAATGGCGCGGGCAAACTGCGCGGCAGTATGGGCAACCGAGGTCTGCAGATGCACGCCATCGCGCAAATGCACATGCCAGTCATCGGGGCGTGTGAAGGAAATCGAATGGAGCATGGCTGATGCGGAAATGTTCATTTAAACAGGCAAACGAGTCTGGGTTCATCATGGAACACCTCATTATCGGCAACAAAAAAGCCGCTTGCGCGGCTTTTTTGAAAAAGCAAGTCCGTTCTTGTACATCAAGCAGTTGCCAGATTGTCACCGTCGTTGACGGCGTTTAACCAGTATTGCGCATTGAATGGACTGCTCATGCGCAATGCCAGCGGCGAAATATCCACCAGCTTGTCGGTAGGCATTTTTTCTTCGGGTTCCTGGGCCTCTTCGGCTTCTTGCGCTTGTACGACAAGAGCCTGTTTCGCCCGTTCTGCTTGGCCAGCTTGTGCAGAACGGGCTACAGAAAAGAATAGAAGCACCGGAAGGCAACCTTGCGGTCGTTCCAGTAATCAGCCGCCTCCCGGAAAATATCAAGCAGCTGCTCACGCGTTTCCTTGTCAAAACGGGCATTGGTTGGGATTTGCTCCAGTACAACAATGAAACCGGGCTGCGGACCGGATTTGTGTAATGGATCAGTGATGCAATCGTAAAGCGCATCGAAATTCTTGCCAAAATGTGCGGGCAACGTGAACTGTTCGGCAATCGTGTCCAGCACGTCCTGCTTGGTTTGTGCGCCAGCCAGATTGGCATAAAGGAAATGTTGACCAAGTTGCCGGGCGGCTTCCTGCAATTCCGGGACACGAAACGCGCGAATCGACTGCACGATGTTGCTGCGCACGTTGCGCAACGGATTGTCTGGAGGGGTGGGGACAATAGTCACAATGGTTTTGCAGCAAATATGCTGCCTCCTCAGGGTTGCTTTAGGGAACGATTTTCTGAAAACTGGCGTAATGGTCGGCGGTGTAGTAGCACACTTCAGGGGAACGTCTGGGTCCACCACAGACAAAACGGCGCGCACCGCGCGTGCGCGCATGGGGAGATGCAACGGTATATTCTCGATAAAATCCCCGTGTCTTTGGTGGCAACAGCCGCTCACGATTGGCAAACACCATGCCATCCTTCACATAAGGAAATGGCCCACCTTGCCAAATTAGCTGGTACACGCGTTTTTCCAGTGCCGGCAACGTCTCCAGCGATACGGTGCCAGAAGCCCTTGCTTCGGCCAGCTGCGTCCGCGTTTCAGCAACAATCGGCGCATGCGCCAGACCAGCCACAGCCGCGGCCGCGGCTGCCGGACTGGCCCAGCAGGAAAACAAGGGCGCCAGACTCAACCACACGCCAACGACCAGACTCTGCCAGCCACAGAAATACCCTTGCCGCTGCAGCATCTGGCCGACGTGACGTTGAGAAAAAGTCCAAGCGGAGCGCATGACAGCCAAAGGAACCGGAAAACGCAGAAAAAACCAAATAGCGCGCCACTCCACCAACGACCACACCTGAAATGGCAAGCCGTTAGTGTGCACCAACCTTTCGCAAAAATCAATAGCGCAGACAAGGACGACTGTTTACAAGGGGATTACCTTTTAGACTTGCCTTGGATGCAAAAGCATGGCAGTCAATACTGAAACGCACCACCAACCGAATATCACCATCTAGTTTTCGCGTTTTATCTATTTTGATGCGAGTTAACAGCATTTGCCGGCAATTATTTGGATTTTTCGGATTTTGCAGCGCGACTGAAGCGCCGTATCAATTACGCAACCCCTTGCCACCTCTCAGCATATGTGCAATGCGTTCCTGGGTTTTGGGGTGCGCAACCAGTGCGACGCATGCCTCGCGCTCCAGCTGCATCAACCGGTCTTCATCAATCAATCGGCCAGCATCTGCATCGCCACCTGTAACAACATGCGCCATGTGGCAGGCGACGTCAAAATCGTACGCACTGATCTGACCTCCGTCGCGCATACCGGCAAGCACTTCCCGAATATGGGCCGCGCCTTCGCGTCCGGCCACCCTGAAGGAACGCTTCAGTGGCGGACGATACCCCATGTTGAACAGCGCCCTCGCCTGTTCGATGGCCACATACAACAGCTCATCCTTGTTGGACACGATCACATCATGGTCAAGCAAATAGCCGGGTTTGCAACTATCCAGCGCACTGGCGCCCACACGCGCCAAGACCATGGCAGAGAAACAGTTGACCAAGAATGGCCACACATCATTGTCAACGCATGTTTCGGCGATTTCGGCCGCACGACGGGCGGCCCAGGTCATCCCTCCCGCCATAGGTGCCAATCCACTGCCAATGCCGGTCAGCCCTAACTGGCTTTCGAAGGCAGCCACCCGTACGCTGCTGTAAAGGGCCAGTTCACAACCGCTTTCCTGGGCTAAGCCATGAATGGCAGCCACCACCGGCACCTGTGCGTAGCGCACACGCAACATAAGCTGCTGGATCTGTTCCTGCATGACTGAAACCGCAGCCGCCCCACCTTCCATGTACGCCGTTTGCAGGGCCTGCAGGTCTGTCCCGGTGCTGAACGACCCGGTACCTGACCAGATCACCAGACCCTGGTGATTGTCTTCAGCCAACGTGATGCCGCGCATCAGCGCCTGAACAACGTCCGGATTGATGGCTTGCATCCGGGTCTTCATGCTGGCAATCAACACGTCGTCGTCCAGGGTCCAGAGACGCACGGCGTCATTTTCTTCCACCGTCCTGCCCGCAGTTGCCGCATCGCGTGACTGACTGCCATAAACGCTTTCAGGGAAATGCTGGCGCTGGTATACAGGCAGATCACGCCGCGGCTCGAATCGCCGTGAGGCCGGATTCCAGGAGCCTTGTGCCGTATGCACCCCTGCGGCGTCTGCCACCGGCCCG
>RRZT010968045.1_pt1 | contig 10537 bp, 7 predicted proteins | sample 2165551 | NCBI WGS metagenome assembly RRZT01 (sample SAMN10456910, study PRJNA506462) | wastewater metagenome | biome: wastewater; feature: sludge; material: wastewater sludge; isolation source: wastewater sludge with Escherichia coli K12::gfp cells carrying plasmid... | place: USA: Moscow, Idaho ...
ACTTACAACTAGAGGTGGCGAAGGAATTGATATGTGTGGTATTCCCTATCATGTTTCTGATGTATATGTAGCTAAACTTATTGAAAAAGGTTATAAAGTTGCCATATGTGAACAAGTTGAAGATCCAAAACTTGCAAAAGGAATAGTTAAAAGAGAGGTTATTAGAATAGTAACTCCTGGTACTGTACTTGATACAACAGTATTAGAAGAAAAGACTAATAATTATTTGGTTTCTATTTATATGGATAATAATGGACTTGGGTTTTCCTATGTAGATATGTCAACTGGAGAAATATATACAACAGAAACACAGACAAAGACAGATATTTCATATCAATTTGCAGTTGATGAATTAGGAAAATTATTACCTTCTGAAATAATTGTAAATAATAGGTTTTTAGATAATAAAAGAGTAAATACTTTTATAGAAAATAGAATAAACCCATTTATAAATAGCTATGAAGATGATGAGATTGAAAATGAAGACCAAATGGCTTTTATAAATAAACATTTTGTGGATTTGGATATTACATTACAGTATAATCCCTATGCTATAAAATCATTATATATATTATTAAAATATCTATATGAAACACAGCATAAAAATCTAGAGCATATCTCTAATTTAAAATATTATAATCCTAGAGAATATATGGTATTAGATATAAATGCCATAAATAATTTAGAATTAAAAGAAACTATATTGAGTAAGGAAAAGAAAGGTTCATTATTATGGACTTTGGATAAAACTTCCACTGCAATGGGTGGTAGACTATTAAAAAAATGGATAGAACAACCACTTTTAAATATAAAAACTATAAAAGAAAGACAGGATATAGTTGAAATATTTTATAATGATTTAATATTATTAGATGATATAAAAGAATTATTAAAAAATGTATATGATCTAGAAAGATTAATAGGTAAAATTTCCTATGGTAATTGTAATGCAAGAGATTTAAATTCACTAAAACAATCATTATATTCTATACCAAGTTTAAAAGAGTTATTGATTAATTCTAACTATGATATATTAGTTAAAAAAGGAAAGGATATAGATGATTTATCTGATATATATAATCTTATAGATAGTGCTATTGTTGATAATCCGCCTATAAGTTTAAGAGAAGGTGGGATTATTAAAAAAGGTTTTGATGAAGAATTAGATAATATAAAAGTTGGTAGTATTGAAGGTAAACAGTGGATTGCCAATATAGAAGCTGAGGAAAGAAAGAGAACTAATATAAAGAATTTAAAAATTGGTTTTAATAAACAATTTGGCTATTATATTGAGATAACAAATTCAAATTTAAAAAATGTGCCAGATGATTATATAAGAAGACAGACATTAAAAAATGCAGAAAGATATTATACTCCTGAATTAAAAGAAATAGAAGATCAAATCTTAGGTTCAGAAGATTTATCCATAGATATGGAATACAATATATTTCAAAAAATTAGAGAAACTATAAAATCACAGATGAAAAGAGTGCAGTTAATAAGTACAATTTTAGCTGAAATCGATGTATTAAAATCTTTTGGTGAAGTTTCTTATAAGAATAATTATGTTAAACCAAAAATAAATATTGATGGAATTATTGATATAAAAAATGGTAGACATCCAGTTGTTGAAGAGACTATAAACGATGGAAATTTTGTGCCTAATAACTCCTATTTAGATAATGATGATAATATGATACAGATAATAACTGGACCAAATATGGCTGGTAAATCAACTTATATGAGACAAGTTGCCATTATAGTATTGATGACACAAATAGGTTCTTTTATACCTGCAGAAGAGGGAAATATTTCCATAGTAGATAAGATATTTACCAGAATAGGTGCATCAGATAATCTATCACAAGGTGAAAGTACTTTTATGGTTGAGATGAATGAAGTATCAAATATAGTAAATAATGCAACTTCACAAAGTTTAGTTATCTTAGATGAGGTTGGTAGAGGTACATCAACTTATGATGGACTGAGTATTGCTTGGGCTTTAATAGAATATATGGCAACGGTAATAAAGTCTAAGACATTATTTGCAACTCATTATCATGAATTAACAGATTTAGAATCACAGATTAAAGGAATAAAAAATCTAACTGTATTAGTTGAGGAAAAAGATGGAGAGATATCATTCTTACGTAAGATAGTTGAGGGAAGTACCGATGAGTCTTATGGTATAGAAGTTGCCAAATTAGCAGGGATAAATAAATCAATTATAAGAAGATCAAATGAAATATTATTAAATATAGAAAATGGTCATGAGAATATAAAAATAGATAAATCACAAGTTATTTACAATGAAATTGATTTAGAAAAGGATAATTACTATAAGCAATTAGAATATATTGTAGATGAAATTAAAGATATTGATATAAATAATCTTATATTAATTGATTCTATGAATATATTAAATAAATTAAGAGAAGATGTTATATGACTGAAAGGAGATAGTAATGAATAGTATTAAATTATTAGATGCCATTACTATACAACAAATAGCTGCAGGGGAAATAATTGATAGACCTGCATCTATTGTTAAAGAAATTGTAGAAAACTCAATGGATGCTAATTCAAATTCTATTACAATAGAAATAAAAAATGGTGGTAAATCTTATATTAGGGTTACTGACAATGGTGCTGGAATAAACACTGAAGATATAGAATTAGCGTTTAAAAGACATAGTACAAGTAAATTAAATACAGCTGAAGATTTATATGATATCCATTCTTTTGGATTTAGAGGAGAAGCATTAGCAAGTATTTCTGCTGTTTCTAAAATTGAGTTAATGACTAAGACAAGAAACTCTGATGGTACCCAATCTTTTATAGAGGATGGAAAAGTTATAAAGACTGAAAAAATTGGTTGTCCTAATGGAACAACAATTATTATGAAAGATATTTTTTATAATCTACCTGTTAGGAAGAATTTTCTTAAATCTGACTCAGTTGAAACCAATAGAATAACCGATACTATTTCAAGACTTGCCATTGGTAATCCCGATATTTCTTTTAAATATATAAAAGATGATAGGGTTGTATTTAAAACACCTGGTAAGGGAGAATTATTACAGACTATATTTTCAGTCTTAGGTAGAGAATTTAATGAGAATTTAATTGAGTTAGAATACAATTCTAAAGATATTAAGTTGAGTGGATTTATTTCTAAAAACTCTTTTTACAGATCCAATAGATCCCATCAATATCTATATGTAAATAATAGGTTGATATACAATGGAAATATAAATAGTATAATAGAAAATCAATATAAATCATTAATTCCTATTAATAGATTTCCTATTTATTTTTTATTTATAAATATTAATCCTGAAAAAGTTGATGTTAATATACATCCAACTAAGCAGGAGATAAATTTTTCTGAACAAGATGAGATAAATGAGATTATTGAAAATACTATTAAAAACACATTGAAAAAATCTTTAGAAATACAGTCAATACCTAAAAGAGTTAATGATAAGGTGAAAGAGGAAATTCCATTATTATATGAAAGTACATTCTTTGATATGAAAAATGAAGATGTAGATGAAATACCAAAGGCAAAAAGTGAAATAGTTAATCCTGATCCTACTAAAAAGATTTTTGAAAAAATTAATTATAATACTGAAGATCCTAAGGAAATATATAATAGAGATTATAATATTACTAATTTAATGAAAGAAGATGATGATAATTATATTAAATTAGTAGAAGAAAATGATAATGATATATTAGTAAAAGAGTCTGAAGTTGATTCTTTAGAAATGGTAGACAACATTCAATTATCAAAGAGGGAAGAATTTGAAAATATTATAAAACATATGAGAATTATAGGTCTTTCTTTTAAAACTTATATTATTGGAGAAGATAATATAAATAAAGATTTAATATTAATTGACCAACATGCAGCACATGAGAGAATTATGTATGAGAAATATTTAAATAAATATAAGGATTCTAGTATTTCAACCCAAATGTTATTAAAATCAGAAGTTATAGAATTAAGTGATATTGAATATGATTTATTTAATGATAATATTGATTTCTTTAATAATATAGGCTTTACAGTAGAAGATTTTGGTTCTAACTCTGTAGTTATAAGAGGAGTACCCATAATATTTGGTGAACCTGAACCCAAAAATATATTCTTCGATGTATTAGATAATTTAAATATGAATATAAACAGTCCATATGAAATAAAATTAGAAAAAATAATGAAATTAGCTTGTACTTCTGCAGTAAAAAGTGGTGATAAGCTATCTACAATGGAGATTGAAGAATTGTTGAATAAATTACTTGAAACAGATACTCCATTTACTTGCCCTCATGGAAGACCGACTATGATTAAGATGAATATAAAAGATATAGAAAAAGATTTTAAAAGAATTATGTAATAAGGATGATATATTTGAAAAATAAAGATAAATTTATAATATTATTAGGGCCAACTGCTGTTGGAAAAACTGATTTATCAATTGAACTTGCAAAAAGATTTAATGGTGAGATAGTATCTTGTGATTCCATGCAAATATATAAATACATGGATATAGGAACTGCTAAAATCCGTAAAGATGAGATGGAAGGTATAGAACATCATCTGTTAGATATAGTCTATCCAGATGATGAATTTACTGTATCTAATTATAGTGATTTAGCTAAGGAAAAAATTAGAGAAATAAATGCTAGAGGGAAATTACCTATTTTTGTTGGTGGTACAGGATTATATATTAATTCACTATTATATGAATTAAACTTTTCTAAGGTTGAGCCCAATTATGAACTAAGAGATAAATATGAAAACTTAGCAAAGGAATATGGAAATGAATATGTACACAATCTATTAAAAGAGATTGATATAGTTTCCTATGAAAGATTATATCCAAATGATTTAAAAAGAGTTATTAGAGCTATAGAAATTTACGAGATGACTGGTGAAAAAATGTCCGATAATGACAATTTTAGAAAGCCTAATGAAGATTATGATTCATATTTATTGGGATTATTTATGGATAGAGAAAAACTTTATGAAAGAATAAATTTAAGAGTTGATATAATGCTGGAAAATGGTTTAATCGAAGAAGTAAAATCCCTATTGGATAGAGGTTATAGTAGAGATTTAGTTTCAATGCAAGCAATAGGGTATAAAGAGATAATTGATTATTTAGAGGGAAATATCTGTTTTGAAGATGCAATACTATTATTAAAGAGAAATTCTAGGAGATATGCTAAAAGACAATTGACTTGGTTTAGAAAAGAAGATAGAGTTAATCGGATTGATGTGGAAAACTATAATCTAGATATTCTTTTAGATGATATAGAAGATAATTTTATTAAGAGAGGTATATAATTTGAATATTAATGATTTGCTATATGATAATTTTAAGATAGAAAGTGAAATAATTAATTTTGTAAATAAAATTGAATTAAAGATTGAAGGTAAATTTAAAGAATTAGATAGTATTAAAGAGTATAATCAATACAAAGTAATTGCAGCAATGCAAAAAGCAAGATTAAGTGCAACTGACTTTGGTGGTGCAAGTGGGTATGGCTACGGTGATGTGGGAAGAGATAAGACAGAAGAGATATATTCTTATGTATTTAAAGCAGAAGATGCCGTTGTAAGACCTACTATTGTATCTGGAACACATGCTATAACTTTAGCGATATCTGGTATTGTAAGACCAAATGAAGAATTGATTTATATTACCGGAGCACCTTATGATACATTGTTAAAAGTAATAGGAATAGACGGTGAAGAATCAGGAACATTAATGGAATATGGCTTAAAATATAAGCAAGTTGAATTAGACAATGGAAAAATTGATATTAAAAAATCGTTAAATACCATAACTGAAAATACAAGAATGGTTGCAATTCAAAGGTCAACTGGATATAGTGATAGAAATGCTATTACAATAGATGAAATGGAAGAAGCTATTAGTAAAATAAAAGAAAAATATCCAAATGTTATTATCTTTATAGATAATTGCTATGGTGAATTTACTGAATTAAGAGAACCAATTGAAATTGGCGCAGATATTATGGCTGGTTCACTTATAAAAAATCCAGGTGGGGGATTGGCATTAGCTGGTGGATATATTGTAGGTAGAAAAGATTTAATAGATAGAGTTGCAAATAGAAGTACAGCTCCGGGTCTAGGAAAAGATTGTGGCCTTACTTTTGGTACAACTAGATCTACATTACAAGGATTTTTCCTTGCTCCTAATATTACATCCGAAGCTATAAAAGGTGCATTATTAAATGCAGCAGTCTTTAGTGAATTAGGTTATGGAATTGTACCAGGACTTGATGATAAGAGATCAGATATTATACAAGGTATTAAATTTAATGATAGAGAAGCTGTTATTAAATACTGTCAAGGTATTCAATCGGCATCTGTAGTTGATTCTTACGTAACGCCAATACCTTGGGAAATGCCAGGTTATGACGATGAAGTAATAATGGCTTCAGGTAGTTTTATTGATGGTTCCTCAATAGAATTAAGTGCTGACGGCCCTATGAGAGAGCCATATTTTGCATATTATCAAGGTGGATTAACTTATAGTCATTGTAGACTTGGGGTTATGATAGCACTTATGAACTTATATAAGAATGATATAATAAAAAAGGAACAATTTATATAAATAAAAGGAAGTTGATTTAATGTATCATATTATAGAATATGAAGAGATAATTTTAGAAAATAAAATAGATGATTATGTATTAATTGATGTTAGAAGTCCATCTGAATACAATGAAGATACAATACCTGGAGCTATAAATTTACCTGTATTTACAGATGAAGAAAGAATTAAGGTTGGCACATTATATAAACGTGATAGTGTAGAAAAAGCTAGAAAACTTGGACTAAAGATAGTTTCATCAAAATTAGTTGATATTTATAATGTGGTATTGGAACTTGAAAGTAAATATAAAAATCTTGTATTTTTTTGTGCAAGAGGCGGATATAGAAGTTCTTCAATAATTGGTCTACTTGACTCAATTGGGCATAAACATTTATATAAATTAAATAAAGGATATAAAAATTATAGAAAATTTGTTATAGATAGATTGGATCATGAATTAGATAATATAGAATTAATTGTGCTATATGGAAATACAGGTTCTGGTAAAACTAAAATATTACATGAACTAGAATCACAAAATCAAACTGTATTAGATTTAGAGGGTATGGCAAATCACAGAGGTTCAACTCTTGGTGGAGTAGGACTAGGAGAGCAGAATAGTCAAAAGAAATTTGAATCCCTTTTGCTTTCAAAGATTTTAAAGAGAAATGATAATTATATATATACAGAAGGGGAGAGCAAGAGAATTGGTAGAGTACTATTGCCTCCAAAATTATATAAAAAACTATTATCTGGATTGCATCTTCAGATAATAACAGATATTGATGATAGAGTGGAAATAATACTTGAAGATTATATAAATAGACATGATGATGAAATTATAGAAGCATTAAATAGATTGCGAAAAATGATAGGTAATCAATCAATAGATGATTATATAGAATCTGTTAAAAATAAAAATTATGAATTTGTTATAAAAGAACTTATGACAAAATATTATGATCCTATGTACGAGCACAATGAACATAATTATCTAGAAACATTTTATAATAAAAATATAAATAAAACAGCAGAAAATATAATAAAATGGACTGAAAATATAAAGAGTATACATAATTAAAATATGTATACTCTTTATAACTTTCTATATAATCCTTTTACTATACCTAATATTTTTAAATCATTAACATAGATAGGTTCCATTGTTTCGTTTTCTGGTTGCAGTCTAATTCTATTCTCTTCTTTAAAAAATCTTTTAACAGTTGCTTCGTCTTCAATAAGGGCTACAACAATGTCACCGTTATTTGCACTATTTTGTTTCCTTATAATAACATAGTCTTTATCATAAATACCTGCTTCTATCATACTTTCGCCTTTTATTTTTAATATAAAATCATCTTCATTTATTAATTTAGAAGACAACAATACTGTTTCTTCAATATTTTCTACAGCTAATATTGGTAAACCCGCTGTTACATTACCTACAATTGGAATTTGTATAGTTCTATCATTGTTTTCGTTGTACTTTATAACCTCCATTGCTCTTGGCTTAGTAGGGTCTCTTCTAATATAATTTTGTTCTTCTAATATACAGATATGCTTATGTACCGTAGAAGTAGATTTTAAATTTGTAGCTGACATTATCTCTCTAACAGAAGGTGGATAACCATTAGCTTTAATATGTTCATTTATATAAATAAATATTTTTATTTGTATTTCGTTTAAATCATTATACATAATTTCACCTCAAAATTTATTATATTAATTATAACATATAATATTTGCCTTATCAAACATATGTTCTATTTCGATTTTTTGGGCATATTTAATGGATTTGATTTAATAACATCTCTTAGTTGTTGATCTTCTACATGAGTGTAAATTTGTGTTGTAGATACACTGGTATGACCTAGTATCTGTTGTAGACTTATTAAATCTGCACCATTTTGATATAATAAAGTTGCCATAGTATGTCTTAGTTTATGGGGGCTTAAATCTTTTTTATTTAAACCAGAGCGTTTATTGATTCCCTCAATAATAAGTTGCACACCACGAACACTTAATCTATTTCCTTTTTGTGATAAGAATAGGGCGTCCTTGTCTTTATTATTATTTATTTTTATCTTAGATCTTTCCAATCTTATATAATTATCTATAGCTTCCTTGCATACCTCGTTTATATAAACAATTCTCTCTTTATTACCTTTTCCGATAATAGAAACTTGATCATGTGAAATATCTGAAATATCAATACTAACTAATTCAGAAACTCTCAGCCCACAGTTTAAAAACATAAGTAAAATACAGTAATCCCTATAATAGTGTGTTTCATTAATTCCTGTAAATAATTTACTTATCTCATCAATTTTTAAATAAATTGGATTTCTTTTACTTATTTTAGGAGTTTCTAACTCTTCGGTTGGGTTATGTGTGATTAAGCTTTTTTTTCTAGATAAGTAGTTGAAGAATGCCTTTAAACTAGCAACTTTTCTAGCCTTTGCTCTAGCTTCATTATCCCTATGATTTTCACAATACTCTAAAAAGGCATATATATCTTCTAAACTAATATTATTTATATCATCAATATCTATTTTTGAAATATCCACATTATCTATTTCATCAAAATTTCCATTATTATTATATAATTCTAAAAAACGGAAGAATAACTTTAAATCATATTCATATCCTTCTCTAGTTGTTTTTGATTTTCCTTGTATTACTGTTAAATAAGTTAGAAAATCTTTTATAAATTTATTTTCCATAACAACCTCCTGTTTTTATTATAGCATAAATATATTATATAAGGGCAGGCGCGATTTAATTTACATAATTATAATATGTAGACACTATTTTTGAATTTTATTGTAAAATCATCGTTTTAGCTTAAATCTTCATTAAATCTAATATTAGGCCTTTTAATAAAGTTTTCATTACAAACATCTTAATATATGATATACATAATATAAAACGGTTACAGAGCATTTTGAGAGGTCAAAAATAAAAAAAATTATAAAATTTAATATTTTCGCTTTTAGAGAGAACTAATTAAGAATAACATATAAAATCAATAAATATATTATGATATAGTGCATATTAATTTACATAACTTATATATGTAATCAATATAGTTGTACACGAGAGAAAAGTGCAGAAATTGTTTGGAGAAGGTTTTAATTGAAAAAAAGTGATATTTAGCTATAATTTTAGAAATGATTTAAAAATAGTAAAAGTACAATATTATTAAACTGAATCTACAACAAGAGCTGATGATAAACATAAAAATATTTTAATATTGAAGTAAATGTTAAAGAAGGGTAAATGTTTCTAGTTTAAAGTAATTATAATCGAAATCATAAGAGAAAGAGTTGCTGTACTAAAAAAACAAAACATCGCTAAATAATAATTTAGCGATGTTTTGTTAATGATTTGATAGAAATATGTGTTTTAAAGCCACTTATATACTTTTTCCGCTTTCTTATATCATAAATCGATTATTACTTATTGTTTTCCTTTACTTCTTTAATTAATGCTTTTGGATTTACTATTTTATAGTCTTCGCCATCAACATTAATTAAACTTGCAGTTTTAATCATTGTCTTCTCGTATAAATCAGGAGTTATATCTGGATTCACTTGATAACAAAATAAACCGACCAACTAAAACCACCATTTTTATAAAAAGCATATCCTTTTTTATCAATGGAAATTATAAAGAAGATTTTGGGTCACGAGTATTATAACTATTTTCAAAAACCATCAATTCTTCTGCATTAAGTTACATTAAAATTACCAAAAGATATTTATTTTTATTAGTTATCTTTTTTATATTACAATCACAAATAATTAATCATTTTATTTATATTTTTCCAATATCATATCAATAGTCTTTTTATCATCTATATAATAATTTCCAATAACATTTATATCACTATGAAAATCAGAACC
>RRZT010543302.1_pt1 | contig 10534 bp, 9 predicted proteins | sample 2165551 | NCBI WGS metagenome assembly RRZT01 (sample SAMN10456910, study PRJNA506462) | wastewater metagenome | biome: wastewater; feature: sludge; material: wastewater sludge; isolation source: wastewater sludge with Escherichia coli K12::gfp cells carrying plasmid... | place: USA: Moscow, Idaho ...
GCCTCCCGAAACCGTGTAAGCCGTATCCGAGCTGAAGCTGACCGTACCGGCCACCACACCGCTGTCTCCAATTCCCAGCGTTGCTGCTGTGCCGGCTGTGCCTGCGCCGTCAACACCTGCCATATCGATAGTTGGACCAGTAGCCGCACTGGAGTTTTTGATTTCGATATTTTCGCCCTGCTCATTAACAAGGGTGATTTTGTCTTTGGTTGCCGTCAGGGCGGCGGTCACACCGGTCTTACCCGATTGATCGTTAATGGCTTTAGCCAGTTCGGTCAAGTTGGCCGGATCTTCCACTACAGCGGATACCGTAACCGGGCTCGAATTCGAGCTGGTGATATCCAAGGCGATCGTACCGGCGCCGCTCAAATTGCTCAGTTCGACTTGAGAACGCGCGGTGGCGGTCACGCCGGTCGTATCGGATTTGGCGTTGACGGCGGCCGCGATCTTGGCGGCGCTGTCTTTGGCGGCCACTGCAACGGTATCGGAACCGCGCCCGGAAATCGTCAGCGTTTGGGCTGCGATTCCATTGTCTCCGGCGGTGGTGCTCACCGTTTTGGCCGTGGTGCCGTCAGACACCAAAGCCCGATTACCGATGTCGGCGGCGCGAGCGCTGCCTACAGTCACATTGATGGTCTGGTTCGCATTCGCGCCCACCTGGAATTTCTGCGCGGTGAAGCCACCATCCAGCAAGGTCTTACCATTGAAAGAAGTGGTGTTGGCGATACGGTTCATTTCTTCCTTGAGCTGGCCAATTTCTTTTTGCAAGGAGGCGCGGTCAGAGGCGCTGTTGGTATCGTTGGCCGACTGCACGGCCAGTTCGCGCATCCGCTGCAAGATATTGGTGGATTCCTGCAGGGCGCCTTCCGCCGTCTGCGCCAGGGAAATGCCGTCGCTGGCATTGCGGGTGGCCTGGTTCAAGCCCTTGATCTGCGAGGTCATGCGGTCGGCAATCGCCAAGCCCGCCGCGTCGTCCTTGGCGGAGTTGATGCGCAGGCCGCTGGTCAGGCGCTGCATGGCGGTGTTCAGCTTGTCTTGGCTGCCCACCAGGCTGCGCTGAGCGTTCATCGAAGGGATGTTGGTGTTGATTCCGAGTGCCATGATTGCGTGCTCCGCTGATTGAGATCAAAGACTGAGTTTGACTTGGGAGTTCGCATCATTTTGTATCAGATACGAACTCCTCGCTTGATCTCTGGTATCGGCAACAGTAAGGACGGCTTTAGTGGTCACTAAAAAAATTTTCACCGTTCCAGCAGGGCCTCGCACCACTCCTCCAGATGATCCTCCAGCATCCAGCGGCCCCGAACCCAGGCTCGAAGTTCGTCGCCCTCGCGCCAGGTCGCCGGGAGATCGTAGATGCGCGCGCGGATGGCCTCGATCCAAGCTCGCGGGTTGTTTTCGACTCCACCCCGGTCAGTCGTCGGAATATCGACGCGACGGCAATCTGACGAGCGCAGCGTGTTTGGTTGTAAGCGCGCACTTTCCTTCAAAACCCCGGCATTCCATGGAGTTTGGCGGACTGCTTGGTCCTTCGGCGCGATGCGAGCGTTGCGTTTGTTCCGCTGGCGACGCCGGGGATGAACCCGGTTGCTACGACTGCGCGTCGGGATCAACGCCCAGCGCGCGCAAGCGTTGGGCTAAAAGCGCGACCCGCGCCCGCTCCTGTTCGACAGAGCGCTCGGCTTGCTCGGCGCGCTGGCGTTCCTGCTTTAGCTGCGGCAGGACGAAGCCGGCGTACACCGCATCATCGATCAGCGTCTCGAACCGGGGTTGCCGGTCCAGATCGCGCAGGCGCCACTGAAACCCCGGCAACACCGCCGACCGGACGATCCCGTCCGGCCCCTCCGGCAGCGGTTCGTACACCCCCCCTTGGGCGTTCAACCGGTAAAACCCCCGCAGCCGGGGCTCGTGGTGCAGCAGGTAGTATTCCCGCACCCCGCCGGCTGCGTACTCCGCCTTCTTCACCACCGTGTCCCGCTCCTCTATCGCCCGCGACGAGGTGGACACCCCTTCGATGCACAGGTCGAAAACCCCCCGGTAGCTCTGCACCGGTCCCGCCAGGCGCACCGGGTTGTCATGCCGCACCACCCCGTAATCCGGGCGGCGAATCACGACCTTGTGCGGCAGCGCCAGGCGAAAGCCCATCTCCAGCGCCACCCGGTCGGCTATCGGATGCGTCTGGAGAAATTCCGCCAGCAGCCGGATCAACCAGTCAAAGACCAGAAAGGTCAGATAATCCGACACGCCATTTTCCTCCAGAATGCCATCGTTCCACTCATACGTCACTTCATGGCCCAGATAATAATGTTGCCAATAATCCGCCTCGGTGACCGATATCCCATCATGGGATTGCTCCGGATCCACCGGCAACGCGGACGGCGATACAACAGCGTTCATGATGGCGTCCTCCTCGACCGGGCGATGCCCGGCGCTTTGTTGCGTTGAGTTTCCCAGCCCCCCGGTGAAGGCTTCGGACCGGCCCAGGGTGATCGATGGCCCGATATCCATCACTGGCGGGTCAACGGTCATTTCCGGCACCACGGCTGGCAGATCCGCCAGGATTTTACCGGCCGATCTTTTATCGAACTCATTCCGGCGCGAACGACGATCAAGCCCTTCTTTCTACGGCGGCGTATCGGGATCAACACCCGGCGCGCTGGCGCTCTTGCTGTAGCTGCGGCAGGACAAAGCCGGCGTACACCGCATCATCGATCAGCGTTTTGAGCCGGGCGAACCGGCGCCATAGTCGCTTCGCGTCTTTTACCAGTATCCGAGGCGTCGAACCCGCAAAAGGCCCCGAGCTTGCGCATGATGAAACGCTCGCACGATGGGGTCTCCGCATCCCCTACGAGAGCCTGTTGAGCGGGGTCGCGTGAGCCCTCGTGCCTCAGCCCCCCCAGACATTCCGGAAAGCATCCTCAATGCCCGTCGCCCGCCGCGAACACCTCCTCCAAGCTGGTCGCGTCCAGCACCCGCAGCGCCCAGGTTTCCAACTGGGCCGGCTCGGCTTCATTCAAGCGGGTCTCCACCCACGCCGGCAACGGCCCGAACCGGCGGGCCAGTTGTCGCTCCAGCAACGAGGCCTGTCCCCGAGAAATCCCCTTCTCCATCCCCTTCTCCATCCCCTTCTCCATCCCCTTCTCCATCCCTCGGCGGGTGGCGATCCGCTCGAAACTGCTCACGTAGCGCATTCTCTTTTCCTCTTCAAACCGTTGAACGTCCGCCCACAACTGGTTTTCCAGATCTTCCGGCAACGCCAGCACCCAGTCGATGAAGCGGAAGAGTTCCAAGATGTCCGACCGGTGGTAGCCGCGCCGGTACAGACTCCGCGCCAGCGCCAGCTTGGCCCGATACCGCGCTTGATCCGAGCCGGCGGTCTCCCGCGCCTTCAAGTGCGCCTGCGTCACCACCGCGAACGGGTTGGCCGAGGCGTCCAGTTCCGCCCAGCGCGACCGGTAGTTCGGCAGGCTGACCACCGGGAAGCGCAAGCCCATTTGGCAATCCCACCGCTCGTAGCCGAAGTGGCCGTGGTTCCCGGCCCACGGCTCGCCCAGCACCGCCAGACTGACCACCGGACGGGCATAGCGGTCGTAGAGCCGGTAGTTGTACACGAATATCCGCTGAGCGAAGTCTGCCTGGTTTTCTCCCTGCACCTCGACGTGCACCAGCACCCAATCCTCGGCGCCGTCCCGCCCGGTCACCCGCGCCAGCGCGTCCGCCCAGCGCCGCCCCAACCTGGCGTCGCGCACCACTTTCTGCAGCTCCTTATCCAGGAAGGTGTAGCCCTGCGTCCAGTCGATCCCGGCGTGCGCCGCCGGGAAATAGAACTCCAGAAATGCCGGGAAAAACCGCTCCAGCACGGTCTTCCACGGCGAATCGTAATCGGTCATCGCGCCTCCGTCGTCTTCTACTTCCTCTGACCCTTGCTGAGCCCAGATTCCAAGGCTAAAACTCTCCCAAAATGGGAGAATCGAGTAAACATGCGGGTTATCGCCAAGAGTACGCTAAGGAAATTCTGGGAACAGCCCGCTTATCGCGATGCCCAAGGCCCGCTCGAAAGCTGGCACGAGGAGGCTCTCCGCTCGACCTGGACTTCACCGCCTGCGGTGAAGTCCCAATACGCTAACGCGTGCATCTGCGGCAACAATCGCGTCGTGTTCAATATTGGCGGGAACAAGTACCGCCTGGTGGTCGAAATGCAGTATCGGACCGGCATTGCGTGGGTCAAATTCATCGGCACCCACGCGCAATACGACAAAATCAACGTGGAGAGTGTGAATGACTATTAAACCGATTCGCAACGACGACGATTTGCGGGCAATGTTTCACCGCCTCGAAGCCATTTTCCAGGCGGAGGAAGGCACGCCGGATGCGGACGAAATGGAAATACTGGTGACGTTGATCGAAGCCTACGAAAACCGGCATTATCCCATCGGCCCAGGCGACCCGGTGGAAGCCATCAAGTTCCGCATGGAACAACAGGGACTCACGCCGCGCGATCTCGAACAATATATTGGTTCGAGCGGACGGGTATCCGAAGTGCTGAATCGCAAGAGACCTCTGAGCCTGCGCATGGCGAAACGCTTGCACGACGGCCTCCGCATCCCCTATGAGAGTCTGTTAAGCGGGATCGCGTGAGGGTTCGTTCATCGAATCCTCTCGGAAACACCGGCCCCCTCAATGCCCGTTGCCCGCCGCGAATACCTCCTCCAGGCTGGCTGCCTCCAACCCCGCAGCGCCCAGGTTTCCAACTGTGGCGGCTCGGCTTCATTCAAGCGGGTCTCCACCCACGCCGGCAACGGCCCGAACCGGCGGGCCAGTTGCCGCCCCAGCAGCGCCGCCTGTTCCCGCAAAATCCCCTTCTCCATCCCCTTCTCCATCCCCTTCTCCATCCCTCTGCGGGTGGCGATCCGCTCGAAACTGCTCACGTAGCGAATTCTCTTTTCCTGTTCGAATTGTTGGACGTCCGCCCACAACCGGGTTTCCAACTCCTCCGGCAACGCCAGCACCCAGTCGATGAAGCGGAAGAGTTCCAAGATGTCCGACCGGTGGTAGCCGCGCCGGTACAGACTCCGGGCCAACGTCGAAAAGTGCTCATCCCATGTAATTGAACAGCGAAAGACTCTGGATGCGGATAAACGATTGTTGGGCCACTTGCAGGACAAAGGTTTCCTGGCTCAGCCGGGTGGCCGCCTCGGCGTAGTCCAGGCCGCCCACATCGTTGATGGTCTGCTGGAGGTGCGTCGTGAAATCGCCGTTGGTGTACTCCTGCTCTTGCAGGGCGTTCAGCCGCGAACCGGGCTTGGCGCGCATCCCGGTCAGATGATCGAGACCCTGGTCCAGATCGGCCAAGGCGTTGGCGAGCGATTGATTGAGTTGCGCCCCTTTCGCCGGCGTGCCGCCGCCGGTTTCCAGCGCGGTCGCCAGCGCATCCAGCGTCGCAAACAAATCCTGCCGGGTCGCGGGCTGAATCGTGAAGGTGTCGCCGGTGGCCGGGCTGCCGTCGATGGCGGTCTGCAAGCCGGCGAACTGGATGATCCCTCCGTCGCTGTAGCTCCAAGTCGCCGGAGGCACCGCCGCGCCCGCCGTATCATCGTTGACGGTGAAGGTCGTCGCCGACGTGAAAGCGATCGTGTAGGAATGGTTCTGGAACGCGGCCGGATCGGTGACGCTGCCGACCGCGATGGTCCCGTTGCCGGTATTGGCCGCAGCCGCCGCCACCCGGAAATTGCCGTTGCCGTTCAGCGCGCCCCGGAACACCTCGTCGCCCGAATCGCCGACCGGAATATCCAGGGCAGGGCCGGCTTTGACCAGCCGTTGGCCTTGGTCGCCCTGGTAAACGGCCTGATTGTTCGCGTCCAGCACGAACGGCTGGGTTCGGCTCTGGAAGCCGGAAAACAGGTATTCGCCGTTGCCGTCGCGGGTGTTGGCCACGCTGAACATCTGGTCGTGGATCTGACGGATTTCCTTGGCGATATCGCGTCGGTCGCTGTCGTTCAGCGGCGCGTTGTTGGCTTGAACGGTCAGCTCCCGCGCCCGTTGCAGCAATTCGCTGGCGTCTCCCAGCGTGCTGTCCTCCAGATTCAGCCGGCCGTTCGCCAGATCGATATTCCGCTGGTACTGGTCGTACCGGCCGAGTTCTTCGCTCAGGCTCAGCAGGCGGGCGCTGCCGACCGGGTCGTCGGCGTTGGCCAACAGGCGCTGGCCGGTCGCCATCTGTTGCTGCACCTTGGCCAGCGCCACCTGCCGCTCGCCGATGGCCTTGGCGCCTTGCTGGTAAATCTGGGAAGTGGCGATGCGCAGCATGGTTTATCTCCTGATCGCGTCCAGCAAGGTTTGAATGATCGAATCGCCGATCTGGATCACTTTCGCGGCGGCCTCGTATGATTGCTGATACTTCATCAAATTGGCCGCTTCCTCATCCAGATTGACCCCGGACACCCCATCGCGCGCCTGGGTGGCGTGCTCCAGCAAAGCCGTTTGCGCTTGCAGGGTAGCACGGGCGTTGCTGCCCCGCGTGCCGACCTCGGCGACCATTTCACCGTGCATGTCCTGGACGCTGCTGGCGCCGTTCACCAAGGTTTGCTTGCTCTGCAAATCGACCAGTTTGAGCGCGTTGCGGTTGTCGCCGACGCCGCCCGCGTTGGAAGCGACCTGGAAGGTGTCGCCCGCCGCCGGCGTGCCGTTGATCTGGACTCGCCAGCCGTTGAAATCGATATTGTCGCCGCTGGTGTAGGCGATGGGTGCGCCACCGTTGATGGTGTATTGGTTGGCGCTGGCAAATTGAATGTTGACCGTATCGAGCAAGGGCGGATTCGTGGGGGGTGGACTCTGATTGCTCGGCACCTCGCCCGCCGAAATTTTGGCGGTCCCGGTATTGCTCGATCCGGCCAAGGTCTTGATCGGCGCGGCGGCGGCGATATCCCGAGGATCTTGGATGGCGAGCTGAAAAGTTCTCGCCATCTGCTGGGTCGGCTGGACCAGAAAGCGGTCGCCCACGCTCATCGCGCCGCTACCGATGCCGATCGTCAACCCGTCCACCGGCGCGCCGGGCATCGACGCACCGCTGTAGACAATGCTGTCGTCCGACAGTCGCCGCACGCTGTAACCCGAGCTACCGCGAAACACTTCGTAATCGCTGGGCTGGACAGCGCCGATATCGGCGATCTGGAAGGTCACGGTCGCGTTGCCGCTGTTGTTGGTGTTCGGCGCGGCTTGAGCCACGTCGCTCGGGGGCGGATTGCCGGGGAACGGGGCGCCGATCTCGAAAAAATCGCCGCCCAACTGGCCGTCGAAATCCATGCCCAGTCGATGCTGGTCGTTGAAGGTCTTCGCCAGGCCGACCGCCATCAGCCCCAGCTTGTTCTGGGCCGGATCGAGCGTTTGGTTCTGGAAGGCGATCAGGCCGCCCACTTCGCCCCCGCTCAGATAATCGGTGACGACGGAATCGTTCTGGGCGAACCGGATATCCAGCTTGCGCGAATCGGACGACGAGCGGGTCGTTTCCAACGCGTAGGTCTTGTAACCCTGCACCAGGGTCTGACCGTTGCCGACGAACACGGTCAAAGTGCCATCCGATTGTTCCAGCGTGCTCACCGGCACCTTTCGGGCCAGATCGGCGACCATCTGGTCCCGTTGGTCCAGCAAATCGGGGGAAATCCCGCCGTTGCCGCCCTGAGACAGCACGATGGATTCGTTGATCTTGGCGATGCCCGCCGCGAGGGTGTTGATGGAACCGACGACGTTGCTGAGGTTCTGGTTCACCCCTTCTCGCAAGGCGTTGATCTGGCTGTCCAACTCTTGAAAGCGGGCGGCTAGCGTTCCCGACTGACCGAGCAGGGCTTGCCGCGCCGACAGCGAGGCCGGGCTGTCGGCGACATCCTGCGCGGCGGCGAAAAACTGGTCGAGCGCCGGCGCCAAGCCGGTCTTGCCGTCGCCGAGAACGCCGTCGAGTTGGCTGATCCAGGCGTCCAGGGTTTCCGACTGGCCGACGTTCGAGGTGTGGCCGCGCACCTGCTGGGTCGCGAAATCGTCGTAGACCCGCGCGATGGATTGGACGTGTACGCCGGTGCCGATATACATCGGCTGCCCCGCGCTGCCGGCGAAGTAAGGGATATTGCTGCCCAGCTCAACGCGCTGCCGGGAATAGCCGGGTTTGTTGACGTTGGCGATGTTGTGGCCGGTGGTCGCCAGAGCCCGCTGAGAAGAAATGAGCGCCGACAGGCCCGTGCGCAGAATGTCTACCATGAGTCAGTTCCTCCGGCCGCCGGGGCCGCTGGTATCTTGGACGCGACCGCGCGTGGCACGGCTACCCCCTCAAATTGGATATCGGCTGGGATTGGGCCGACTTTAGCGTCCCCAGCGCGCCATCAAACGCCGGGCCATCGATCAAGCCCTGGATTTTTCTGGCGTAGCTCGGATCGGTGGCATAACCGGCTCGCTGCAAGGCGCGCAGATAGGCGGGGCCGTCCTTGACCAGGCCCAAGGCCTCCGAGTAACGCGGATTGACCTGTAAGAACCGCACGTAATCGTTGAAACTGTCGGCGTAGGAAGGATAAGCCCGGAAGCCGTCGCGGATCCGGACCGGCACGCCGTCCACGAACTCCAGAGTGGAGTTGACGACCCGTTCGCCTTCCCAACCCCGGCTGGCCTTGATGCCGAACAGATTGTGGCTGCTGCGGCCGTCCGCGAAGCGCGGCACCGACTTGCCCCAGGCGGTTTCGTGGGCGGCCTGACCGATCAGCACCTCGGGCGCGACGCCCAGCCGGCGGGCGGCCTCCTGGGCGTGCGGCCACATCCGCCGCACGAACGCCGCCGGCGAGGACGGCTCGAACGGCGCGTCGCTGACCGGATGCGGATCGGGCGCGCTCCGGGGAGGAGCGGGCTTGGCCGCCGGCGCGTCAGCGGGCATCGCCACGCTCGACCGGATTCTTTGCACCTGCCGCAGGGTGGCGAGCGGATCGCCGACCATTTCGGGCGATACCGGACGGGACGGCTGGCCGGCTCCGTCGCCGCCGAGTTGCCGGGCGATGGTGTCGGCCAGTCCCAGCTTGCCCTGCTGGGCCATGCTCAACGCGATTTGCTGGTCGTACATATCCCGATAAAGCCGGCTCTGGTCGCTGTCCATGATCCCGCCCTCCTCGCTCGGGCTGGCGGCGCGCATGCTTTTCAGCATCATCTGCACGAACACCGCCTCGAACTGCTTGGCGGCCTCCCGGATCGCGCCGGGCGAATTCTGCCGGGCCTCGCGGCGCAGGCCGGCCAATCCGTGCGGGTCCGTGTAGACGAACGCCGAGTCTGCCGCAGTGACCATGGCGGGATTTCCTAGCGTATCTTCGCCTGAATTTCGTCGAAGCGACGAACCCAGGGCTTGAGCGCGGGCGACCGGACGCTCAATTTGGCCGCTGCGGCCTGCGCCGAGGCCGCATCCGGGTAGTCCCCCGTCACCAGCGAATACCAGGGGCCGGAGCGGCTGCCGGTCGAGTAATAGGCTTGCGGCTCGGTCGAGGCCGCCGCCGCCGCGATCTCTTTCAGGGTGTCGATATCCTTGCCGCTGTAGAGCTGCACGGTGTAATGCTTCGGATTGCGGGCTTTCAGCCAATCCGGTTCCTGAAGCTCGCTCCCGGCTGACGGCGCGGTGGGCTCGGCAGCGACCTCGGCGGATGGCGCGGATGGCGCGGATGGCGCGGGCGGGTGGACGGGCGAATCGGCAACGGCCGGTTGCGGTTTGGCTTCGGCCGCGACCAGGGCAGCCTCGGCCGATGGCCGAGCCGGAACACCGGCCGCAGGGACCGGCGCTTGATGGGCTTCGGGACTGGGCTCGCCCCGCGATGGCTCGGGTTTCGGGGCCAACCCGGCCAGATGCGGCGGATCGGCCACCAGCGCGGCGGATTTCGGTTCCCGCGCGAGCGGGGCCGGTTCGCTGACGGTGCGTCCCTCGGGCGCGGCCGGCTGATGCGGCGGGGCGCCGGCGACCGCCGGCTTGCCGGGAACGGCTCCAGCGCTGGCCGCGACCGCCGCCGGCGCGTCGGATTGACGAGCCAAGTTGATCATGATCTTGATGGCTCCCGCCTGCAAAGCGAGCGCGACCAGCAAGGTGACCGTCAACAGCGACAGCACTTTCCAGTTGACATTGTCCATGTTCAGATGACGATGAGTTCGGCTTTGAGAGCGCCAGCCGCTTTCAGCGCTTCCAGGATGGCGACCAGATCGCTGGGCGAGGCGCCCACCTGGTTGACCGCCCGGACGATATCGTCCAATGCTATCCCCGGATTGAACAGAAACATCGGCTTCTTTTCCTGATTGACCGAAATATTCGAGTTCGGAACCACCACAGTTTGCCCGCCGGACATCGGCGCCGGCTGGCTGACGATGGGATCCGAGGTGATGGTCACGGTCATATTACCGTGCGACACGGCGGCTGGACCGACTTTCACGTTCTGGCCGATCACCACCGTGCCGGTGCGGGAATTGACGATCACCTTGGCGGCCGTCTGGGCCGGGACCACCTCGATATTTTCCAGCACCGCGATCA
>RRZT010252608.1_pt1 | contig 10533 bp, 10 predicted proteins | sample 2165551 | NCBI WGS metagenome assembly RRZT01 (sample SAMN10456910, study PRJNA506462) | wastewater metagenome | biome: wastewater; feature: sludge; material: wastewater sludge; isolation source: wastewater sludge with Escherichia coli K12::gfp cells carrying plasmid... | place: USA: Moscow, Idaho...
AGCTGTTTATCAGCCTTATGCCGAAAGTACAGGATATGCCGGAAGCGGCCATGAAAAAACTAATTCCCTTGAATCTAAACGGTACAGCCCATGAGCTGGATCAGGGTTTTTTAGAGGCTGTCAGCCAACCGGTACAGGAACGTTTCGGCCTTCTGTCAAATGCAGAGACCTTCAGGGAAAATACCAAGAGTGCTGCGACCAAGAAAACACAGGTTACAACCTCCAATACACCAAAGGATATTAAACTGACTAAAAACGAGCGTATGCTTGCAGATGCCGAAGCCCATGAAAAAGCGGGACGTTTCCCTGAGGCTTATCAGATATATAAAAAAGCATCTGCAGCAGATCCAGACAATATTAAGCTGAAAGAAAAAGTCATGGAGGTATGGAGTAAAATGGCTCAAAGGCCTCTTTTCGCTCCTGAAGAGGATCAAGTTCAGGTGGATGCAGAGGAAACTCTGCAAGATCCATCAATAGGAGATGAGCCGGAAGTCGAAGATGAAGATGAGACTGAGGAAACCGATGAAACAGTTACTATTCAGGCTCCAACTTCCAGTCCGGTGAATGTGGCATCTCAAACGGCGGAAGAAGCACCGGTAGATATGTTCGCCCAGATCATGGGAATAGCTCAAAAAATAGGTTAAACATTTAAACGATAAATTTATGGCACTAAATATAACAAGCGTAGAGCGGGTATTCAGAATTGAGAAAACAGATATAGAGCTCAATGATATAGATGCAGAGATGTCACTGGAAGATGTAATGGGATTCTATTCTACAATTTACCCCCAGTTGACAACGGCAAGTGTTCAAGGTCCCGATTTTGAGAATGATAAAGCGGTATATACTTTTAAAACAACGCTAGGAACCAAAGGATGAAGAAAGAATTATGCGAACAACAACGGTCATTACACCAGAAAATAGGAAGCATCCTAAGCAGCGAACAGTCCCGAAAAGGTATCCGGTGGGGAGTTCAGGTTCACAAGAGAAGGTTACAAAAGTCGGAAAGCCAGTCAATGGTTTTCTGACTTCTGTCTTTAAACCAATCTATGAAACGGATGTGAATCCCCTGTTTCGACCGGAGAATTATTGCTACCTCTATAATTCAGCAAAGAACTGTGCCGGATTGTTGGGTGAGAACTTCGTATTGGAACACGATCCCCGAAATTTTGAGGCAATTTGCGATAAACTTGACAGCCTTTTACCCAAAGACATGGAGGTGCGTTTGTTTGAGAAGAATAATAAAATACACCTGAAAATAATAGATAATCTGGCTGACAACCTCCTGTATTATATTCCTTGTAAGATAATAGATGAGACTGAAGGAGAATTTCGTGACATTCTGATTGAGTTTTTTCGTCTCTTACAGGATAAACAGCGGATGACTCCACTTCTTGAGAGCCAGCACTTCGAGATGTGGAAAGAAGAAGTGGATAACTATTATGATAATACGGGGGAGGAGCCGGACGATGAATGGATGGAACTTGTAAAACGGTATGTGGATGGCGATATATCCAAGACATTAAAACTTGTGGATGAAAAGACAGTGTTCGATGTTTATTCCATCCAAGCATTGATCGACCATTATAAGCCGGATGGCGAGAGAGAGCAAAAGATTCTTTGCAGTATGAAAAAGGGACTGAACTTCTTAAAAACAGGAAAAGTGCTGTTGCATTATACCAATGCCCCGAGGCTTCGAAGCGAAGAGTACCCTGTCGATGCCGATGAGACCTTTATGATCATTTATGATGACGATATGATACTGGAGAACCTGATAGAATATATGAATAATTATGCCTGTGAATCCGGCTATGAATTTTTTTCTTCTCTGAACAGGACGGTGACTCCGCGCACAAGAGGGCTTTTCAAACCGGATAAATTTGTTATTGAATTTTTAGAATGGATAAACGATTTCTGCTATGTACTATACAACGGATAGGATCTTGGAACAATCGGCTGAAATAAGCAGGCCAGTGATCGCATTGGTCGCTTACCGGAATTCAGCAAGTGAATATTATATAGAGACTCATGATATTGATGAAAAGGGACAGTTGTTGGAAGGTGTTCCCTTAAGTAAGGAATGCATCTCTGATCTTGTCAGTGGGTTCTCCTTAGAACAAAGCCATATGCCTTTCGGAAAAATACCGGCTAACCTGCTTTATGTGGATAACCGTACAGGTCATGAAAAGTATATCTGGTATAATCCACCCGGACAACGTATGATGTATTTTACTAAAGATCTTAATCTGGAAAATGCCATGTATTATATCCCGGGAGTAATTTATGTAGCGACAAAGAGTTTTCTCCATATTTTTGCCTTTAAAGGTAAGAAACCTGTCAATAAGCTCTATAAAGCACCTTTTTTCAATGTGACAGGTGCCAGTGTTTGTCTGGGGAGTGCCAATCTGGATTATCCGGAATCACCGGATTATAATGACCTGCTGTTATATTGGGAGAAGAAATTCTGGATGACTGAATTCTCCCATCTGGGAGGACATAGCAACCCGACAAAAAGCAATCTGTTTGCAGCAACCAAAAAGTGGAAGGACAGCTTTGACTATGATGAATTACTCCCACATGACCAATCACTTAAAGATTTACTCAAATGAAAAAAAGATATCATTATACAGATAAATACCTGCTGAACCCGACCCATCCGGTAACTGTCATTATGATCGGCTGCGGGGGAACCGGATGCCGGGTACTCACTTCTTTAGCGATGATGGATGCAAGCCTTCAGGCTCTGGGGCATCCGGGGCTCCATGTAACGGTTTTCGACGGGGATGCGGTCGAAGCACCCAATATCGGTCGCCAATTGTTCTACGAATGTGACCTTTCCCTGAATAAAGCCGTTGTATTAGTTTCCCGTATCAACCGTTCTTTTGGTACGGCATGGAATGCTATACCGGAACACTTTAATCAAAAGACGGCAAAAGGTGCCAATATTTATATATCTTGTGTGGATAATGTTAAGGCACGATTGGAAATAGCAGATATCCTGTCAAAAACAAAAGATAATTCCTACAATCCGTATCTGAATCCGCTTTATTGGATGGATTATGGCAATATGCAAAAAACCGGGCAGGCCATTTTAGGAACGTTGAGAAATATCGAGCAGCCAAAATCTAAAAAATATGAGCTTGTATCGGAGCTACCTGTTGTGAGTGAACGTTTTGATTTAAAAAAGATAAAAGATAAGGATTCCGGACCGTCCTGTTCCCATCTGCAAGCTTTAGCGAAACAAGATCTGTTTATAAATAGTTCTCTGGCTACTTTGGGATGTCATATTTTATGGGAGTTGCTGAAAGAAGGCAGAACAGATAAGGCCGGACTATACCTAAATCTGGAATCCTTGCGGACTAATAGCATTTCCGTATAATAAAAATACTGCTTAATTTAAATCTGAAAGAAGAATAAAATCTAAATCTAAAAAAAGAAAGAATATATATCTGCTATGCGTTTAACTTAATAAAATCGTATATATGAATAAAGTCTTTTTCTAATTCTTTCAGTTCCTGTCCATTCTTATGGAAAATGCCAATATAACTATCCCCAAGATATAATTTTACAAACATTGAGGCTAACCTTTTCGAGTCGATATTACTTTTGATTTCATTGTTTTCGATTGCTCCAGTTATGATATCTTCCCAGACTTTTTTCTCAATATCTAGCCACTGAAGAACTCTACTGCAGAAATTTGGATAGTAGAATAATGCTTGAATTTCGATATTGAAATACGCAAGATTGAAATTGGTTATACCTAAATTATTAACCCGCTTAGTTTCCTCGTGACAGTGTATTATAAAGTTGCTGATAAAGTTTTTTAATATATTTTTTTCAGTATCTCTTACCGGGATTTGTAAAATCGAACCTCGTTTGAAGACGTATTCTTCAATAACCGCCATGAAAAGATTTTCTTTTGTCCCGAAATGATAGGATATGGCTCCACGGGTTAAACCTGTTATTTTCTCTATTTCATCAAAAGTTGTACGTTCATAAGAACTGTTCACCAGTAGTTTGAATGTTTCAAACAATATTTTGTCTTTATTCGTTTTCATGTAAAATGGCTTATCTGAATTATATATAACAAAAATAGTATTTAAATAATAAATTTTATAACTTTCTATATATATATTGTAGATATTAAAATTATATTTTGTTTTTCATATATGTATAAAATAATGGATTCTATTGTTTATTAATAATGTGAAAGTGTTAAATTTGTCGTAATATAAATACCAAATGTATATTATGTTTAACAATTAATGCTATTATGAAAGAGTATACCGTTAGTCTTACAGCGAATCGTAAAAGTAAAGATGGTTCAATTATGGGGAAAATATCAGACTTCAGAGAAGAAATGATAAAACATGAAATTTCCTCATATAATATTTACAAGAAAAATCCTTTTATAACGGCATGTGATCGTCAGGTAAAGTATTTCGACCGGCATGAGTTAAAAGAAAAAGTAGCAATAATGTTCGGTTCTAACAGCTATTTAGGCCTTTGTAATTCGCCGTATGTAATTAATAAATCGATTGAATGTATCAAGCGACTAGGTGTTGGCTCTGGAGGTGTCCCTCTTTTAACCGGAACAACAATTGTTCAAAATGAATTGGAAAATTCTATTTCCAAATTGACTGGTTTTGAAGACAGCATTTTGTTTACCTCTGGTTATTGTGCAAATTTAGGGATGGTGTCAGGCTTACTGGGTCCCGAAAATTTAATCGTTCATGATAAATTAAATCATGCAAGTCTGATAGACGGTACTGTTTTATCCGGAGCAAAAATGTTGCGTTTTAAACATAACGATTTAAACCATCTGGAAAGAATATTGAAAGAAAATATAACAAAATATCCAGGTGGAATTTTAGTGGTGACTGATGGCGTTTTCAGTATGGATGGTGATATTGCTAATATTCCAGCGATATTAGATATTGTACGGAAATATGAATGTTTGTTAGCTATAGATGAAGCACATGCAACAGGTGTAATTGGTAAAAATGGAGAAGGAACACTTTCCCACTTTAATATTGGCTATTCTAAAGATATAATTCTTACTGGCTGTTTAAGCAAAGCTCTCGGTGTCGTTGGTGGCTATATCTCGGCTAGTCAGGAAATAATCGATTACCTCAGGGTGTATTCCCGAAGTAATATGTTTTCAACTTCATTGCCTCCTGGAGATTGTGCATCAGTCCTTGCATCTTTAGAATTAATGGGATCAACAGATATTGTTAAACGTTTGATGTATAACTCAAACTACCTAAGAGAGAAGTTGAAAAATAATGGTTTTAATACTTTAAATAGCAAAACGGCAATTATCCCGGTGATCATTGGAGATGATTTGAAAGCCTCACTCATTTCTAAAGAAGCTTTGGAGTCAGGTATTATCGTGAATCCGATCTTTACACCAGCCGTGCCTTCCAATTTATCGCGACTAAGAATAAGTGTAATGGCTAGTCATACAAAGGAAGATATGGATTTGCTAGTTTCAATTTTAATTGATCTGTTTAATAAATATGGCATACAGAGATTTTAAGTGTGAGTGGTTGACAGATATTAATCTGATAGATGGAGAACATTGGAAATCAATTTTTGGGGATAAAAACATAAAGGGAATAAATTATATTAAATCTATACAACAATCTAATATTCCGAATGTAGAGTTTTATTATCTTATAATCTCGGAACATTCAAATCCGGTTGCGATAGTACCTTGCTTTTATTTTAAACTTGATTTGATTGATTTGCTGGATGAATCCGGTTTGAAAGGTTTATTTTACAAAGTAAGACGTAGATTTCCAAAATTTCTTAAAATTAATACGTTTGTAATAGGGTCATATGCAGCTAGTTGTGAGTATTTTATCGGCGTGAAAAGTGGATGTGAAGATTGTGAAGAAATAATATATTCTTTGATAAAACAACAATTGAAATTAAAGTCACAAAAACAAAATGCAAAACTAATATTAATAAAAGAAATTAGGGAAACACAAATTGGTAAGGTAAAAGACACGTTAGGTGATGATTTTTGTTTCTGTCGGTCTTTTCCTAATACTTTTGTACCAACATTTTCTGAATGTAGGCCATATCCCAATGCATTAAAAGCAAACCATCAGCGTCGATATAGAAAAAAAAGAAAAGAATATGATATGTACTATACATGGGAAATAGTAAGGGATGTAACCCCTTATAAAGATATTTTCGAAAAAATGTATTTAAATGTTCTCCATAAAGCAAAAAATAAATTAGAGGTTTTGAATGGAGATTTTTTTTTGAACTTAAACCAAAATCTCCCTGATAATACTTTTTTTATTCTATCTAGAGACAGAAGTGGATTAATAAGGTCTATGGCTTTGATTGTAGAAGAGAAAGACCGGTTGATTCCTTTGTATTTGGGTATGACTTATGGGTATGTTGATGCCAGAGTTCTTTATATAAATATGTTATTTAAGATTATTGAACTCTCGGAAAAAATGGAAAAGGGAATGGTAGAATTAGGACAAACCAGTTATTACCCCAAAATAATGTCAGGAGCTTTTATTGAATGGATATATTATGGTTTCTCTTCGTTCAATAAACTAGTATTAATGTTATTACGGAAAATAACCCGATTGAACTTATTTAAAATTAAATTATTGCCGCATGTATATAAAAATAACATGGTAAATGAAATCATTTTTAAAGTTGAGAAAGATTACGATTTTAAAGTATGTAATAAGAAAATTATCTAAGTGAATATTCTTTTGGTATTTATATATAAAATAGTTTTCTTTGCAATAAGAAAAATGTAATTATTTCTTTCGTCTTAATTGCAAATGTGGTAATTTCAATATAATCCAAGACGAAAAAGTTATTGTATTTCAATAATATTATGACATCGTTGTAATATATAAGGAAGTACATGCTTTTTGTCTAGGATCAACTTTACCACAAGTGCAATTTAGACAGATAGGCATTGTACTTCCTCCTTTTATGAAAAACGATAAAGAAACGAAAAGAAATTTAATTCTTAAATCTTCCTATAAATTACTTCTTCATCGAAGTTATAAGGATGTCACCTTTTCAGATATTGAAAATGAAACCCGGTTGACTCGAGGTGCAATTTATTATTACTTTGATAATAAAAGACATCTATTTGAGGAAATTATCCGGTCGTTTTATTTTATCCATTTTTATAATTATAATCTTAGTTGTTTGATATCTGAGGGGTTTACTATTGAAAGTTTTCGTAATTCTTATAAATGTCCTTTTCAGCGAATTGTTATTCATCTTCAAAAACTCTCTGAGCAATTTAATATTACTAATCCTGCCAGATCTTTTTGTCATCTTACTATTCAGGCCTCTGTTATCCTTCCTAAATTTGATGAAGAAGTAAAAATCCTTTTGTCCAAAGAAAGTGAAACTGTCAAGAACCTGATTATGATGTTGTCGGATTCCACATTTGAATCGGATGAAGTTAGTAATATGTTAACTGAAATCTATGACAGCGATTATTTAAAAATATTCAAAACAGCTTTTTTACTATAAAAGCAAATATAATAAAAATACTGTACATATAGTATCTTTATTATTATGGATAGCTATTTTCTCTTTAAAGCGCTTACCACATCTGATTTTTTATAATATGATTTGCCTTTTATCTTCTCATAAGGCATTAGTTTATATCTCTTATACCTTTGCAGTGTCCTGGGAGTAATACCTAAGAGCAGACAAACGTCTTGGTTATCCAGTAATTCATCTCCATCCATAACATCTTTTATACGTGATAATCGATCTAATTTGTTTTCTATCGTATCAAATCTCTTTGTTAATAGTTTTATTAGGAATTCTATATGTTCTTTAAAATCTTGTCCCATACTGTTGCTTTTTTATTGTATTTATTGCAAAGTTGGGTTTACTGAATAAAAATATTTCCCTATTTAAAAATAGTTAGGGAAATATTTTGATTAATTATCAGGTAGTCAGATTTTTATAGTTTCATTTTCTCCAAGAGGTTCTCCTTTACCCTGTCTAGATACAGTTTTTTAGGTTTTCTAGTACATATATCGCCGAATTTTTCGCTTATATTTCCCAATTTTATCTGAAAAATGAACTCAAAGCATGCGGCAATTTCTTCTAATTTTCCTTTTCCGAAGTTAACCGAGAGGTTTTGTGTGCCATAAATCAATTCAATTAATGCATTGAGTGTATCCGTCCATTTTAATAATTTAGGAATTTTTATTCTTAAATCAGGCTGTTCTGTTTTTATCCTATTAATTTCAATCTCAGTATCTATTATATATAACAGATAATCGTATTGGGGTTCATATTGCGGAAATAAATCTTTGTTTATCTGGATAGTATACCTTATTCTCCGCAGAAGCCGGTAAACTTCCAGAAGATTATTTTCTGTTAAGCAATATTGGGTAATATACTTTACTAGTGTTTTACTTAATCTCTCAATTTTAGATTCATCATTAATTTCAGATAATTGAAGGCTAATTTTTATTATTTTCGCTTTCATAGTGAGCTTTGTTAAAAGATAAAACAAAGCCTGATGGATATTTCTTTAAATATAGTTAAATAATACAGACATGCAATTTCTTACTAATGTAAACATACCAGAGAATCTGGTTAAGTTATACTCTATAAGAGATAAATAAATTCGACTTGTTGATCTGTTGGTTACCAGATTATCAGACTGAATTAATTTAAATAAATCGAAGAGAATCGGTAAAACCTATTATTAATACAGGTACTAAGCAGACATTATTGCTGTGGCAATCATAATCTGTTCAATAAATGATAAAAAAAGAGTGTGTAAAGTTACACACTCTTTATAATAATGAATATTGATAATGGTTAGATATGTAGAGATGTATGAGAGTCTTGTTTAAGAAATTAAATGTTATCTAGGAAGTAATTCGGTAGGGGTAACTTTTTTAATGAAAATGATAAGGTCATAATCATTCAAAAGATTTGTTTCACTAAACTCTTCGTCGATCTTCATTCCACCCGTCGTTCTGAATCTCAAAGAAGATTTTAGCCATTGGGAATAATTAGAATTATCATTTTTTAATGCACGCAAATCTAATAAGAACATGTCGCAATTAGCTACTTGATTAAAATAATATTCATATGTTCCTAAATAGGCAGCTTGAGCCGGATATGCTTTTAAACCATCTTCGCCAATAGCATTATAGCTGCCTTCATAAAAAGCGAACCCTACATTTAAATAGTTATTTCCTAATTTATTTGATAGAATAGAACCCATCCAAGGTTCCGCTTTTGAAACGTGCATATTATGTCCCCAAATAATAGATTTAGAGTCTGAATTCTGTTGTTTTATCCATAAGAAGTTGTCTGCCATTGCCTGCTCTCTTTTTATGTCATCCTGATCTTTAACAGACTGCTCAATTATTTTGATATTCTGTTCAAGCCAGATTTTATCGTTAATGGTGGAAGCATCTATTTGTTTTCGTATTTGATCTGTTATTTCTGTTATTTTTTGTATATCGGAAGAACTGATATGAGAACTTTGTGTTTCCATCATTCTTTGCATGTTATTTTTCAACCTTAGATCCAATTGATCAACCAAGCGTATTGCAGCTTTGTTCTGAACAAGAGAGTCTCTTAATGTTGTAATTGCCCCCATATACATTTGCATATCAAACCCTGTGAATAAAATCTTTTTGTTGGAAGAGTTATAATCCTTCATCCATTCAATTAAGTTTAGCACTTCCTTCGTATTCCAAGTCCAAAAGTAGAGACCTTTAAGATAGTTTTCAGGATTACCTTGCCTGTTAATAATATATTCATTTATTTTATAAGATTCAGGCATATTAGCTTCAATAGAAAAAGTATTATAATTTTGATGTTCTATTAAATATTTTATAATTCGACTTTTTAATTGATGTATTTCACTCGCTCCATGTGTAACCTCGCCTAATGCGATTACATTGGCTCCACCTAAAATTTCGTCAAATATTTCTAAGTCATCATTTAATGGTTCGCTCAACTTGTAACTCTTAATCGGATGGATGTTATTCGTTAGCCATGAAATTTCATCATTGTTTAATTCTCTTGCTTTTATATCTAAATATTTATTTCCATCGATAAATATCTCAAGGTCGTCGAACCAGGCAGTACCTTTACCATTTAGTATTAATCCAAAATTAAACTCATTCGCATTCTCGTCAACAAAAATTTCAGTAGATACATTTTGCCAATTTGTAGTTTTATCTATACCCGTTTTATTCCAGTCGTCAAAGCTTAGAGGTCCATATGATTGATTAACACCGCACCATAATCCGGCATATCCATCAATCACATCCTCAGTCTTAACTCGACCACAGAATAGTACTTTTTTCCCTTTAACGATATTTATTGGAAGATAGTTCAGTACCATTCCAAATTCACCGTCTTTGGGATTATCGCTGATTATTTTCATTGAATATTTATTGTTCTCCTTTTCTTTTATTCTTTCTATTTTGTAACCGATTTCGCCAAGAAACCAACGGACAGGAACATTTGAATTGCCGGATGTTTCCTCAA
>RRZT012138804.1_pt1 | contig 10532 bp, 7 predicted proteins | sample 2165551 | NCBI WGS metagenome assembly RRZT01 (sample SAMN10456910, study PRJNA506462) | wastewater metagenome | biome: wastewater; feature: sludge; material: wastewater sludge; isolation source: wastewater sludge with Escherichia coli K12::gfp cells carrying plasmid... | place: USA: Moscow, Idaho ...
GACCAGTCAGGTGCCGCTCGGTCTCGCGACGGAGGTACGGCATCAGCTCGCGCCGCTCAGCCACGACGATTCCGTTGCCCTGTTCACGGCCCGGGCCGGCCAGACCCGCCGACAGTTCGCCATCGATGCCCAGGTCGAGGGGGCGGTCGACCTGGTGTGCCGTCGACTGGACGGGCTCCCACTGGCCATCGAACTGGCGGCGGCCCGGGTCCGCTCGCTGTCGGTGCACGAGATCGCCCGCCGACTCGACGACCGGTTCGCCCTGCTCACGGACCCGACCAGCGCCCGGTCCGACCGGCACCGCACCCTGGCCGGCGCGATCGGCTGGAGCTACGACCTGTTGTTCCCCGACGACCAGCGGGCTCTCTGGGCGCTGGCGTGCTTCGCCGGCGGCGCCTCGCTGGACGGCATCCTCGCGGTCCTTGCCGCGCTCGATGTCCCGGCTATCGCTGCGGTCGACAGCATCGCCCGGCTGGTGGACCGCTCCTTGCTCACCATCGATGAGCTGCCGGGCGGCAACGTCCGCTACCGACTGCTGGACAGCATCCGCGTGTTCACGCTCGATCGGCTGGCGGAGTCGAGGCTCGCGCACCAGGCAGCAGCTGGCTGGGCCGAGTGGTACGCCACCCTCGGCCGATGGTGTGAAGAACACGTACGCACGCGGGGTCAGCTGGAGGTCCTGACCGTCGTGCGCGTCGAACGCCCCAACATCGACGCCGTCCTCGGCTGGTGCGCCGAGCACCGACCGGAGCTCGGGCTGCAGATTGCCGACGACTTCGGCTGGGCCTGGGTGGTACTGGGTGAGGGAACCGCAGCCGCCGCACGGATCCGTGCCACGCAGCACGAGGACGCAGCCGATGAGGACCGGTTCCGTGGCCACCTGCTCGCCGCCTGGTTGGAAGCGTCGGCGGGGAACGTCGCCATCGCGGCCGACGACCTCACACAGGCCAGGACGCTCCTCGAGCCGGATCCCGACGAACGCCTGCAGGCCCAGCTCGCGCAGCACGAGGCCTTCGTCGCCATCCAGCAGGGAGATGCGGAGCACACGGTCGCGGCAGCGTCATCGGCGGCCGCGGTCGCTCGTCGGCACGGGTCGGATTGGGACCTCGCCTGCAGCCTGCTGCTCGGCGCGTACGGCTCGATCATGCGCGGCGACCTCGACAAGGCGCGGACGGACTGCGAAGAGGCGATGATGTTGCTGGCCCCGATTGGCGATCCCTGGGGACTCGTACACGGACAGGCGATCCGTGCCGCCATCGCACAGGCCGAGCACCGCTTCGACGATGCGGCACGGGCCCTCCTGGATGCGGCGGACACGGCACGGACCAGTGGTTTCGCCGGCCAAGCGGCGCTCCATCGCGCCAACCTCGCCCGTGTCCAGCACCGTGCGGGCCTCGATGAAGCGCCGACCACGTACAAGCAGGCGATCGACGAGGCGGTGGCTGTCGGCGACGGCCGGCTCGCGGCTTCAACCCGGTTGCAACTGGCTCGATGGCACCGCAGCCGAGGCGCCGACGGCGTCGCTCTCGAACTCCTGGAGCAGAACCAACGCTGGTACCTGGCCGCCGGCGGCGGTGACTACGCCCTGCTCAACGAGGCACTCGCGGCTGCCATCCGGTCCGACATCGGGGAGTTGCGCGCAGTTCTTGCCCGCGGCCGAGCGCAAGGCAACGCCGAGGTCGTCGTGCACTGCCTCGACGCCCTCGCCCGGCTCGCAGCAACCTCCGGCGATCCCGCCGAAGCGAGTGTCTTGCTCACCGAGGCCGACGCCGTCGCCGCCCGGGTCGCGTACCTGCTCGACCCCGTCGACAGGACCGACGCAGTCCAGGCGTGGCTCAAGCTCGGAACGACCGGCTGACGCCTCGGCCATTGTGCTTTGGTTCGTGGTGGAGCGGATGACGGGAATCGAACCCGCATTCTCAGCTTGGGAAGCTGATGTTCTGCCATTGAACTACATCCGCATGCGCCCCCAACATGGGCGAGCCCGGGGACGCGCGGAGCAGTCTAGCCGATCCCGGCGGGCGCAAGTCCCACCCGCGCTTCAGCCGCTGGCGAGCCGATCGAGCAGCCACCCCGGCCCGACCACCGTCGCACCCAGGTGCTGCACCCGGGCGGCAAGTCCCCGGTCTGCCGTCACGACGACCACCGTCCCACCGGTCAGAGCCAGTCTGACCTCGTCGACGATCGTGTCGTCGCCCTCACCCGGAGCGTGTACGACCTCGAGCGAGCCTGTCACGCCCTCCGGCACACCGGCTCGGGCACGGCCCTCGAGAACCAAGATGACACGGGATGCTCCCTGGGGCTCCTCGTCGAGGTACTGCTGCAGCTGCCCGTGCAGACGGGCCGCGGCGCCTGGACGGTCACGCCACCAGCCGTCCGGTCGAGAACCGACCACATTCGCCCCATCGACCACCAGCACCTGCGCGTTCACGCGATCCGCCTGCTCACCACACCAGTCGACCACAGGCGGCGGCAGGTCGACGCTCAGTAGTGAACGAGTGAGGTGTGGCGAGACCGTGTCGCGGATCATCGACATCGAAGAACTCCGCACGTGCCGCACGGATGGGACGCCGGCCTGTTCTACGACGAGTCCACGTCGACCCTGCGGCGATCTGTTCACCGCGGTCGGCCCCAGCCCTGCCCTGACCGAACACGAGGTCGCCCACTGGCCGTCCACCGAGCGGGACATTGGGGCCGTGAGTCATACGATCACTGACATGTCCTCCTTCTCTCTTGGCCAGGTGGTCGTCGACTGCGCTGACGCCGAAAGGCTCGCCACGTTCTGGTCCCAGCTCCTCGATCTGCCGGTGGCCGAGGGGGCCAACCAGTTCTGGGCGATGGTCCCCGCGCCGGCCGACAAGAGCCTGCCGGCGTTGATGTTCCTCGCCGTGGAGAAACCGACACCGGGGAAGAACCGGTGGCACCTCGACCTGTTCGCCGCCGACCCGGAGGCGACAATCGAGCGAGCCCTCCGCCTGGGCGCCACCAGACAGGGCGACTTCAACGAGTACGACACCGTCTGGACCACCCTCGCCGACCCTGACGGCAACGTGTTCGACATCGCCGCCCCACACTGAGCCTCGACCCCATCAAGTCGTCCACAACACATCCATCGGCACCGCGGCAATTCGGTCGCCGAACGCGCCGGCCGTCGTGCCGGTATGCAGAATCACCCCGGCGACGAACCGCTTACCGAGCCTGTCTCGGAGATAGGCGAGGCCCTTGGCGTCTTTGGCCTTGGGCGCGGCCGTGGACTTCACCTCGATACCTGCAACGCGCCCATCGGGAGTCTCCAGTACGAGATCGACTTCTCCGGCGGATTGCTCGCGGAAATGCCCTATCCGTGCAGTCTCCTCGCTCCAGGTGAGCTGGCGGCGGATCTCGCCGGCCACGAAACCCTCCAGCAGGCCGCCTGCAACGTGGGGATTGCCATCGGGAGAAGCTCCCTGGGCAGAGACGTTGATCAGACGAGCAGCAAGACCAGAGTCGAGCAGGGACACCTTGGGTCGAGACACGACGCGCTTCGCGAGGTTGGTCGCCCACGCCGGGACGTGCTGAGTGAGATAGAGGGTTTGCAGGAGTTCCAGGTACGGCGTGAGCGTCCGCGCCGGAATCTCGGTCTCGCGTGCCACGTCGGCAACGATGAGTTCGCCGCTGTTGCGGGCGGCGAGCACGCGCAGGATTAGCGGCAGCTCAGCGATGCGCTGAAGATTCGAGACATCGTCGGCTTCCCGGCGCACGATTCCATTGACATAGTTGTCGAGCCACAGATCGCGCCGCCTGCCAGGAGTACGCGTCAGCGCTTCCGGGTATCCCCCCGCGACAGCACGTTCGAGGTAGTCCCGACGATGCAGATCACTCCGGTGGTCGGCGAATCGCTCGCCAGTCAGGAGTCGGTCGACAAATCGCTCGGCATGTCCGGCAATCTCACCCTGGCTGAACCCGTGGAGCTCGATGCTTTCCGTTCGTCCGGCAAGGCTGTCTTCGATGGCAGGAAGTTTCAGGAGGTTGGCCGAACCGGTGACCAGGAACCGGCCGGGCCGCGTGTCTCGGTCCACGACATACTTGAGCGCCAAGATCAGCTCGGGGACACGTTGAACCTCGTCGATGGCCAGCAGCCGATCAGGGGCGGCGCTGAGGAAGCCAATCGGATCTTCGCTCGCTGCGCGGGCCGTCAATCGATCGTCGAAAGACTCCAGGCGGCCGCCCTTTGCCCCGACGATCTCCCGGACAAGGGTCGTCTTGCCGACCTGCCTTGCTCCTTGGACCACAACGATGCGAGTGTCCCCAAGAGCCTCTAGGACGCGAGGTTTGACATGGCGAGCGACCGGAGACATGTCGTCAATCTACTCTGGCCTCGCCGATCCACAGCACATTGCTCGCCGATTCGCCGATATTGTCTCGCCGATTTGCAGCACTCCGTTCGCCGATTTGCAGCAGGCTTCTGTTCCGTGTGGTCCCCCGACCCAGGGGACCACGGAAACATACTGCGCAGCCCCCGCCCGAGGATCACCCGGAATCTTCCCCCAGGTTTGCCCTGACCCACAGAGGACGCCGCGGGACGAAGTCAACTTCAGCGTACGGTGGAGCACATGTCTGACAGCGTTCCCGAGCCCACCGGCGTCGGTCCTCTCGCCGGCGGCAACCTGCGGGCCTCCGATGCCGACCGGGACCAGGTCACCGCAGTGCTCAGCACGGCGTACGCGGAGGGCCGGATCACCCGCGAGGAGCACGACGAGCGGCTGGACCAGGTGATGCGGGCGAAGACCTTCGACGACCTGGTGCCGATCACCAGCGATCTGGTCCCCCTCTCAGCCGTACCGGTCCAACCGCTCGCCACCAACCCCGTGCCCGCTCCCGTCGAGGTATCGACCACCCAGTTCCAGATCGACACCTCACGCGACTCCGGGTCCGATCAGCTGATCGCCATCTTCGGGGGCGCGAGCCGCAAGGGTCGGTGGCGGATGCCCAAGCAGTCGACGGCGATCGCGCTGTTCGGCGGCATCGACCTCGATCTGACCGAGGCCACCTTCGAGTCCACCGAGATCGAGATCACCGGCTTCTGGTGCTTCGGCGGCATGGACATCAAGGCGCCGGCCGGCATCGAGGTACGCGACCGCACCGCAGGTATCTTCGGCGGCACCGACATCAAGGGCCTGGGCGATCCGGTCCCCGGAGCGCCGGTGATCACGATCAAAGGGGTCTCCCTCTTCGGCGGGGTGTCAGTGGCTGGACCCATACCCTCGAAACGCAAGCGCAACCGCAGGAGACACGAGCTTCACTGACCATGGACGAACTCTTCGCCCCACCTGCCTACGAATGGCGCCGGCTCGCCCCCGGCTTCCTCTGGCTCCGCCGACTCACCGACGCCATCGGCTGGCTGGTCTTGTTCACCATCCCGGCTGTCCTACTGCTGATCTTCTTCCGGGAGCTGTGGTGGCTGTCGGCCTTGCTCTGGCTCGCCGCGGTGGTGATCATCGCGCTGCGCTACCACTTCCTGCGCCGATCCTGCAGATCGTGGGGATACGTCGAGCGCGAGGACGACCTCTACATCACCCACGGCGTCTGGTTCCGATCCCTGACCGCGGTGCCGTACGGACGGATGCAGTTGGTCGAGGTCGAGTCGGGACCCTTGGAACGGCTCTTCAAGCTCGCCTCGGTCACCCTGAAAACCGCGAGCCCCGGCACCGATGCACGGATCCCCGGCCTCGACCCGGTCGAGGCCGCCCGGCTCCGTGACCAGCTCACCGAGCTCGGCGAGGCACACGCATCCGGCCTATGAGCGAGACCACACCACCGACCCAGGCCCAGGCAACCGGCCGCCCGGTCAAGCAGACCGAACGCCCCCATCCACTGACTCCGCTGATCCGCGGCTGGGTGGTGCTGCTGGCGATCGTGATCGGCTTCGGTCGCGAGTTCATCCCCGACGGCTCCGGCAACGAACCCGAGTTCACCCATTGGGGGCTGCGCTGGATCCTGCTCGGGGTCGCCGGCATCATCGTCATCGCCGCCGTGGCGGGCTTCCTGTCCTGGTATTTCACCCGCTATGTCATCGATGACGAGGAATTGCGGATCGAGACCGGCGCGGTGTTCAAGAACTCCAAACGTGTCCCGTTCGAGCGGATCCAGTCGGTCGACATCATCCAACAGCTCGCAGCGCGGATCTTTGGCCTGGCAGAGTTGCGGATCGAGGTCGGCAGCGGCGACTCGACCATCAAGCTGCGCTATCTGACCCGGGCCCAGGCATCGGCGCTGCGCGACTACCTGCTCAGCCGAGCGCATGGCGATCGGGTCCGGCTCGCCGACCAGGGCACCGGCCCGGCCAACGCTTTCACCGATCTCGGCGTCGCCGATCAACCCCTGGTCACCGTCCCACCGCAGCGGCTGATCATCGGGTTCCTGCTGTCCAGTGAGTTCCTGTTCACCGCCGGCCTGCTGGTGGTCGTGTTCGCTGTCACCACAGCCTTCGGGGTGGTCGCTTTCGCCCTCGCCGGACTCATCCCGCTGGCCATCGGGGTGGTGTCCATGATCGGCAATCGGGTCATCCAGATGTTCAACTTCACCTTGGCCCAGTCGGCCAGGGGTGTACGTGTCACCCGCGGACTGACAAACCTGACCAGCCAGTCGGTGCCGGTCAACCGCATCCAGGGCGTCCGGGTCCTGCAGCCGATCCTGTGGCGGCGCCTCGGCTGGTACCGGATCGACGTCAACGTGCTGGGCTACGGCGGCGGCGAGGGCAACGACAACGACCGCACGGCCACCAGCGTGCTGCTTCCCGTCGCCGCCGCCCACGAGGTCGACCTCGCGTTGAGCCGGATCCTGCCGGGGCTCGATCTGTCCCAGGTGCAGCTGCACTCCTCGCCGAGACAGGCGCGCTGGCTGCGACCGTACGACTTCTGGACGCTCCGATATGGCGCCGACGACCGAGTGGTGATCACCGAGCACGGCTGGCTCACCCACGTCCGCAACGTGGTGCCGCATGCCAAGACCCAGTCCGTCCGACTCAGTCAGGGACCGCTGCAGCGTCGCCTCGGACTGGCCGACGTCCACCTGGACATCACCCACGGCCCGGTCACCCCGATCGCCCACCAGCTCGGCGCCGACGCTGCCCGCGAACTGACCATGTCCCAGCTCGACCGAGCCCGCCGTGCCCGGGCAGCCGATCGCGTACGGGTGCCGGTCGACCTGGCCGGTCAGTCCGTGTTGGAGCGGTTCGGGCTGACGGAGCGGGACCGGATCGGCGAAGGCGGCGAGTCCGAGGTCTATGCACTCGGCCGAGATCGGGTGCTGCGGGTCTATCGCGCCGGCCACGAGGGACCGGCCACGCTCATTCCTCAGCTGAAATCCCTGTACGCGAGCTGGGCGCACACGTCGATCGGCCTGCAGGTCCCGCAGATCCTGGACAGCGGGCAGATTGCCGGGCGCTGGTTCACCGTCGACCGCCGGATGTCCGGTGGGTCGCTGTCTGCGTGGCTGCCGACGGCCGAACCCGACGTACGACGCCAGGCGCTGCTCGACTATCTGGAGGCCACCAGCCGCATCCAGCATCTTCCCTCCCCCGTGCCCGGGCATGCCCGGTTGCTCGGGGACGATGCGCCGCAGCTGTTTCCGAATCTGGCGGACCTGCTCACCGCCCAGCTGTTCCGGATCCTGCCCAACAGCCAGCAGAGGCTGGAGGCCGACCTACCGCAGATCAGCCGGATCTGGGACCGGCTGCAGGAGTGGCTGGGCGCGCGCAAGGGTGAGCCGCGGCTCGTGCACGGCGACGTCTGCCCGCCGAACACCTATCTCACCGTGCTGCCCGACGGTCGCCCCTCGGTCACCGGCATCGGCGATTTCAGCCCGCACACTCTGAGCGCTGACCCCATGATGGACATCGCCGGCGCGATCATGTTCTGTGAGCTGGAGACGTACGACCAGGCAGCTGCCGACTGCGCCTGGCTGGCCGGTCAAGCCCGTGAGCGGTACGGCCCGCAGCTGGACGAGGCACTGGAGATGTATCGGATCTACTACGGTTTCTACTTCTCCAATGCCCATCGCTTCGACCGCCGCCTATATGACTGGTGCCTGCAGCAGCTGACCGCCTGACAACCGCCAAAGGGATCTGGATAGGCTGCGGCCCATGACCGACACCCCACCCGTAGCAGCACCCGGCCGTTCCGTGCTCGGTATCGACATCGGCGGCAGCGGCATCAAGGGAGCTCCGGTCGATCTGGCCACCGGATTGTTCGCCGCCGAACGGCTCCGCATCGACACACCAGCCAAGTCGACTCCGGCCAATGTGGCCAAGGTCGTCGCAGAGATCGTCGACCACTTCAAGGCCGAAGTGGGCGACGGACCGATCGGCATCACCATCCCGGCGGTGGTCACCCACGGGCAGACCCGCTCGGCCGCCAACATCGACCATTCCTGGATCGACGCGGAGGCGGAGCAGATCTTCGAGGATGTCCTGCAGCGCGACATCTATCTGATGAACGATGCCGACGCCGCTGGTATCGCCGAGGTGCACTACGGCGCTGCGAAGGGACATCCCGGCCTGGTGATCGTCACCACCTTGGGCACCGGCATCGGCAGCGCCATGATCCATCGCGGGGTGCTGATCCCGAACTCCGAGCTCGGTCACCTCGAGATCGATGGCTTGGACGCCGAGACCAACGCGGCCTCCAGCGCCAAGGAGCGGAATGACTGGTCCTACTCCGAGTGGGCGCCCAAGCTGCAGCGCTACTACGAGCGGCTCGAGGCGCTGTTCTGGCCGGACCTGATCGTGGTCGGCGGCGGCGTCAGCAAGAAGGCGCACAAATTCTTGCCCAAGCTGAAGCTCAAGAGCCAGATCATCCCCGCCCAACTGCTGAACACGGCCGGGATCGTCGGTGCCGCCTGGCTGGCCGCCGATCGGCTGGTACACCCCGACCCAATGGGCTGACTCTGTAGTCGTCGCTCGCTGTTCGCGACGCGCTCAAGTCTCTACCTTCCCTCGTCGACCGCAGACGAAGAGCGTGTCTGCACTCTCCTCGGTCCAGGCAGAGCCGCGCTCTGCTCTCGGCCGCTCGCGACGGGGCTCGCTCGCTGACGCTCGCTCGGGGGTTCCACGGCCGCTCACGACGGGAGGTCTACATGCGCTCCAGCGGCTCGATGCCGAGCATGTCGAGCCCGCTGGCCAGCACCTTCTTGGTCAGCGTGCACAGCGCGAGCCTGGACGCCCGGACCTCGCCATCCGATTTGAGCACCGGGCACTGCTCGTAGAACACCGACAAGGCCCCGGCCAGCTCATAGAGATAGCCACAGAGCCGGTGCGGCTGCAGCGTGTCGGCGACGTCGGCGACCACCTCGCCGAACCGGGTCAGCAGCAGCGCCAGCGTCTGCTCTGCCGGCTCGTCCAGGACGGCGATCTTCTCCTCCACGACCAGCCCCTCGGCCTCCGCGCGCCGGAGCACCTGGGCCAGCCGGGCATGCGCGTACTGCAGGTAGGGCCCGGTGTTGCCGGTGGTCTGCACCATCCGGTCGACGTCGAAGACATAGTCCTTGTTCAACCCGTTGGACAGGTCGGCGTACTTGATCGCCGCCAGCGCGATCGGCGGAGCCACCTGCTCCTCCGCCAGATCGAGGAGATCGGCGAGCAGCATCGCCTTGCCCTCCCGGGTCTTGTACGGCTTGCCGTCCGGGCCGAGCACCATGCCGTAGCCGACGTGCTGGGCGATCACGTCGTCGGGCAGCCAGCCGGCCAGACGGCAGACGGCGAACACCTGGGCGAAGTGGTCGCTCTGGCGCGCATCGGTGACATAGATGATCCGGTTGGCGTGCAGGTCGCGGACCCGGTGCCGTACGGCGGCCAGGTCGGTGATCGAGTAGCCGTAGCCGCCGTCCGACTTGCGGACGATCATCGGTGCGTTGAAGCCCTCGACGAACACGACCAACGCGCCCTGGTCGATCACTCCGGTGCCATCGGTCTCGAGCTCGGCGGCGACCGAGGCCAGATCGTCGTTGTAGGTCGACTCGCCCGCCAGATGGTCGTCGGTCAGCTTGACGTTCAACCGGTCGTACGTGGCGTTGAAGCCGGCCAGCGAGATGTCGATCAGCTGACGCCAGATGCTCCGGGTCTGCTCGTCCCCGGACTGCAGCGCGACCACCCGGCGCCGGGCCCGCTCGGCGAACGCGGGATCCTCCCGGAAGCGGAGCGAACCCCGCTTGTAGAGGGCTTCGGCCTCGACCAGCGCAAGAGTCGACGCATCGACACCCTCCTCGAGCACTTCCTCGACCAACATGCCGAACTGGGTCCCCCAGTCCCCGATGTGGTTCTGCGGGATCACCTGGTGCCCGACGGCGGTCAGCACCCGATTGAAGCAGTCGCCGATGATCGTGGTCCGCAGGTGTCCGACGTGCATCTGCTTGGCCACGTTCGGCGCCGAATAGTCGATGACCACGATCTGCGGATGGTCGGTGGTCTGAACTCCGACGCCGGGCTCGGCCAGCTGATCGGTGATAGCCCGCGCCAGCACATCCGAACGGAGCCGGAAGTTGATGAATCCGGGCCC
>RRZT011353561.1_pt1 | contig 10531 bp, 8 predicted proteins | sample 2165551 | NCBI WGS metagenome assembly RRZT01 (sample SAMN10456910, study PRJNA506462) | wastewater metagenome | biome: wastewater; feature: sludge; material: wastewater sludge; isolation source: wastewater sludge with Escherichia coli K12::gfp cells carrying plasmid... | place: USA: Moscow, Idaho ...
CAAGTTTTGATTCAAATCCTATTGAAGTATTATTTTTAATACTTGGGAAATGGCCAGTAATTGATCGATAATTTTTTTTAATTTTACGCTGAGAAAATTTTATTGCTGAATTTTCCATAAGTTTTTCCAAATAATTTAATTATTTTATTATATATAGATTAACTTAGTATATTATGAAATTTTTCTTCGTATTATTAATTTATATTATAAAAATATTAATAAATTATGTGTACATATAAAATGTCTAAATAAGTAACTTGTAATTTTCAGTAAAAGTTGAAATATTCAAAAGAAAATGCTAATAATATTTAATATAATTATATTGAAGTTAAATTATCTATATGAAATAATTATTTGTTCTTTATATTGTTTAGATATAATAAAATGAGATTTTTTTAATAAGGCAATTCAATATAATGAATAATAAAGTTTACTATGGTGAGTATTCACTAAAGCATTGGATTAATTTGGTTCTAAAACAAAATATTATATTACCGGAGTATCAACGGTATTTTGTATGGAATGAAAATAAAGTAAAAACATTAATAGAAACTTTTAAAAATAAAGAATTTGTTCCCCCTGTTACAATTGGTGCATATAAAAATAATGGAAATAATATTAATTTGATTCTTGATGGACAACAAAGAATAACAAGTATTTTATTAGCTTATCTAGGATTATTTCCAGATAAAAAAGCATACAAATCTGTAATAGAAAAATTTGTAAATGATAATGACAATGAGGATAAAGAATATTTAGAAGAGCTAGATAATATACTAGAATGGAATTTGAATCAATTAACAGAAAAAGGTAATAATAAAGAAACTATATATCAAAAAATTATCCCTGATAATTATAAAAATATTGATTTTAATGTGGATGATAACTTTCTAGAAACAAATTTTTTAGGATTTTCATATCTTGTTCCTCATTCTGAAAATGACAAGGAACAACAAAAATATTATTCTTCAGTGTTTAGAAATATTAATATACAAGGAGAACCTTTGCTGCCTGAAGAAAGTAGAGCATCCTTATATTTTTTAGATCAAGATTTAAAAGATTTTTTTTCTCCTTCTTTTACTAAAAAAATTGTCGTAAAACTTTTAAATAATCCAACAAGAATTGATTTTGTTCGATATCTTTCCCTTCTTTCACAATTTAATTGTACACAAGATATTTCGAAAGTAGCTAGAGGTTATAAACCAAAAATGGAAAAATTTTATGAAGAGTATATATATTCTGCTATAAGTAATGAGCAATCAGATACATATGGTAAATTTGTGGATATTTTTTTAAATAAGCAATTTAATATAGAATTATCAAGTTTGGAAAATACGTTAAAAGAATTAGATTTATTTAAAGAGTATCCTTCAGTAATAGATTTAGATTTATATCTTTTTGGATTAATTTATCAAATTGTTTTTCAAAAAAATAAAATTAATATTTCAAATAAAGATAGGCTAATAGAAGATTTGGAAGCTAAGATTAGAGAATTTAAGCAAGATTCATTGCATGCAAAAAGTCCAAATAATTTATCTTATTTAAGAAGTCGTATTAGTTATTCACTAGCAATTTATGAGAAATATATAAGTCATGAATCATAATAATTTTATTTTATCTCCAATTGGTGAGATTTTAAAAGATATGGTATCTGCAAGTTCTGGTGTTGGAAATGGAATAGAATCATTTCCTTTATTAGATTATATAATGCAAGCTACATTTTTAAAAATGACAGGTGCACAAGAACAAAAAATGAAATGCATTGGATGGGAGTTAGCAACTTATGATTATGAATATAGATATAAATTTACTCAAAAGCCATTAGGTGAATGTTCAAGTTATGATGAAAAAGAAAAATTTTTTAATGATATAATTTACCAAATAGTAAAACATGGGAAAAAAGAATTCGATATATATTCAATTGATAAACAAAAATTGCTAACTAAAACAAAACAATTAATTAATAATACTTTTTCAAATACTAATTTATGTGCATGGGCAAAAAGAAGTTTTAATGAATATTTTGATATTTGGAAGGATATCACACCTGATTATTTTTTAAGGCAAGATAAAAAATATAATTTATTTTCTAACTCACGAAGTATTTCTAAAAATCCTGAAGATACCCTTGTAAAAATGTATGATCATATGTATGTGCACAGAAATAGAATTGCACACAATACTTTATCATATCAACAAAACTTACCAACCTTAAATATATTAATAAAAGATGAGAATAAATTAAATAATTATTTTATATATTTTTCAATATTGATATTAATAGATAATATAATAATAAGTTTGTATAAGCAATATTTGGATATTACTGAAAATAATTAATAAATATATAAAATAAAAATTAATTAAGTAAATTAAAAATCTTCAATATTTATCTAAATAATCGTATTTATAACTATTGTAGAAAATTGTTTGGTAGTCTTTATATATTTCTTTTATAGTTTTGATTCAGTGGAAGATTCTGTGAATATATTGATGTTTTGAATAAAAAATTTTAATAATATGTGATTGTTTTTTCATTTATGGAATTCTTATTTTAATTACAAATTATAGATGATTTTATTATAAATTTATGAGTTTAAGTAATAATCTAAAATTATTATTTTAAAGATGGTAATATAAAATTTTATAGATAATAAAAATAAGCTGTTTTAAAATTTATTTATAACTATTAGTATCTTAATGATTATCTTCTCTTAATATTACAATAAGCAGCTTTAGCGAACTAATCTTATTTAAAAGTCTAATTTAAATTTATAAATGTAAATTTTTATATAATTTAGTCTAAATTAAAATTATTGATAAAGTAATGTGATCAATATTGAACTAGAAGAATTTACATTAACTTATTTTACAAAAGATAGACAAGTTGTAGTTTTTCATATGGGAATATTTATTAATAAGAGACAAATTTGAAAATATTTATTAAATATTCTTTTAGATAGAATATTGAAATTTAGTAAAATTAAAAGATATAATATAATGTAAAATATGAGGAAAAAATGAATTTAAGTAGCACAATAAAATCAATTCAAGATATTATGAGAAAAGATGATGGTGTTGATGGTGATGCACAAAGAATTGGACAATTGACATGGATGCTATTTTTAAAAATATACGATCAAAAAGAAGATGAATGGGAAAAAAAAGAAACTAATTTTAAATCAGTTATTCCAGAAGAATGTAGATGGAGAAATTGGGCTACGTATAATCTTAATAATAAAAAAGAAAAAGAATTCAAAATATCTTCAGATAAATTGGTAGATTTCATAATGACAAAACTTTTTCCTACACTAAAAGCTATAGATCCTTTAGGTGATCCTAAGAAAAAAGTAGTAAAAGATGTCTTCTCAGATTCATATAATTATATGAGATCAGGAACATTAATTCAAGCAGTTATTGAAAAACTTGAAGATTCTATTGATTTTAATAATTTTAAAACAAGACAAAACCTCGGAGATTTATATGAACAGATATTAAATGATTTAAGAAGTGCTGGAAATTCAGGAGAATTTTATACACCCAGAGCTATTACTCAATTTATGGTAGAGATGATAAATCCTCAATTAAAAGAGACAATTTTAGATCCAGCATGTGGTACAGGTGGATTCTTGACTGCTTCTATAGATCACTTAGCTAAGCAAGCGAAAAATAATAAAGATAAACAGACTATTGAAAATTCAATAATAGGATTTGAGAAAAAGCAGCTTCCTCATTTACTATGTACTACAAATATGCTTTTGCATGGTATAGATGTTCCAAGTGGCATAGAACATCGTAACACTTTATCTCAGGCATGGGACGAATGGCCTGAAGAAGATAGTCAGCGTTATGATTGTGTTATTTCAAATCCTCCTTTTGGTGGAGCAGAGGATGATAATTCAGGTAAAGATTATCCTATAAAAACTCGTGAAACTGCTGATATGTTTATGACATTGATTATAAATAAACTACTTAAGAAAGATGGTGGAAGGTGTGCTATTGTTCTTCCTAATAGTATTATGTTTGGGGAAGGAGTGAAAAATAGAATTAAAAAAGAGCTTTTAGAAAAATGTAATTTGCATACTATTATAAGGCTTCCAAAAGGAGTATTTAACCCATATACAAGTATAGAGTCAAATATTTTATTTTTTACAAGAGGTAAGCCTACTGAAACTATTTGGTACTATGAGCATCCATATCCTAAAGGATATAAAAGTTATTCAAAAACAAAGCCAATAAAGATAGAAGAATTTGAAGCAGAAAAAAATTGGTGGGGATCAGAGAAAGATAATTTTTCAAGTAGAAAAGAAAGTGAATTTTCATGGAAATTTGACTTTAAATCGAAGAAAGAAGAAATATTAGAAAAAGCAAAGCCTTATAAAGATAAAAAGAAAAATATACAAGCAAAAATTATTCAAAAAAATATTGAACTTAAAAATATAAAAATTTTATTAAAAAATGAAAAAGACACCGATAAAATAATTATTTTAAAAAGTAAAATATTAAAACTGGAAAAAATTGTTGAAGATTTAAAAGAAGCACAAAAAAATGCACAAAGTTCTTATGACAAAATTTTTTCTTCAATGTTTAATTTAGATCAAAAAAACCCAAATACAAGGCATGAAGATAGTATGAGCACTGAAGAACTTATAAAAATGTTTAATGAAATTCAATTAAAAATTGAAGTTACAGAGAAACGACTTAAAGATGAATTATCTGATGCGATAGCACGTCATTTTAGAGATGTAGAGGTTTAATTTGTATAAAAATAAATTTCTAGAAGAATTTAATAATATAACAAATACTTCTAATGGTATAAAAGAGTTAAGAACACTTATTTTACATTTAGCAATTACTGGTAAGTTAATAGATAAGTACAGTAATGAGAATTCTGAAGAATTATATAATAGAATAATAAAACAAAGAGAGTTTTTAATTGAAACAAAGAAAATAAAAAAAGATAAATCTTTTTCTATAGCATATGAGAAAATTTTTTTTGATATTCCAAGTCATTGGAAATGGTGTTATTTAGGAGAAATAGGAGATTGGAGAGCAGGAACAACTCCAAATAGAAAAGAACCAAGATACTATAATGGTGAGATTATGTGGTTCAAATCTGGTGAACTTAATAATTCAGTAGTATATGCTTCTGAAGAAAAAATTACAGAAAAAGCACTTAAAGAAACTTCTTTGAGATTGAATCAAATTGATGATGTTATGATTGCTATGTATGGGGCAACTATAGGAAAAACTGCAATTGTTGGGAATATTTCCACAACAAATCAAGCAGTTTGTACATGTACACCTTTTTCAGGAATTAATAGTCGTTTTTTGCAAATTTTATTAAGAGCTTATTATCCAATATTTATTTCAATGGGAGAAGGTGGAGCACAACTAAATATATCAAGATATAAAATTATCAATACTCTTATTCCTCTTCCTCCAACTATTGAGCAAGAATTTATTGTAGAAAAGGTTGATGAATTGATGAAGCTTTGTGATCAATTAGAAAATTATCTACATGAACAGGAAAAAATAAGAGAAAAAACTATTAATTCTATTTTTAATTCTTTAATTAATAATAGTAGCAATTATTCTTTATTTAAAAATATTTGGAATATATACTATTCAAACAGTTTAAATTTATTGAATAATAAAAATGATATTTCTAAATTAAAAGGGTTTATTTTAGATTCAGCAGTAAAAGGTTTACTTATAAAACAAAATATTAATAAAGAAAATGCAGAAGATCAAATAAAAGCAATTGTTTTAGAATCTGAAAAATTAAGAGTGCAAAAAAATATTAAGAAAGTAAAAAAAAATATTTTACCTTATAATTTTATTGCTCCATTTATAGTCCCTAGTAACTGGGGGTGGGTAACTCTCGATCAAATTTGTTATCAAATTACAGATGGAGCACATCACACACCTATATATACATCTAAAGGAATCCCATTTTTATCCGTTAAAGATTTGACAAATGGGGGAATAAATTTTTCTAATACAAGATATGTGTCTGAAGAAACATATAATGATTTAAAAAAAAGATGTAATCCTGAAAAATATGATTTACTTTTAACTAAAATTGGAACAACGGGTATTCCTAAAGTTATTGACATTGATAAGAAGTTTAGTTTATTTGTTAGTGTTGCACTTCTAAAAATTCCTTATAATAAAGTTAATCCTTATTTTTTAGAGTTAGTTATTTCTTCTCCTTTTGTAAAAGAACAGTCCAAAGCAGGAACACAAGGAATTGGTAATAAAAATCTTTTATTAAATACAATAAAAGCCATAACTATTCCTTTCCCACCACTAATCGAACAAGAAGAAATTGTAGAAAAAGTAAATAGTTTAATGAATTTATGTAATGATTTAGAACAACAATTAACAAAAAAAGAAGATATATCAAAAAAATTAGCAAGTATAACAATTTCATATATAACAGGTATAAAAGTTAAGGAGAAAGAAAAAATGAAAGTTCCAAAAAATGAACTTATTTCAATATTAAAGATAAAGAAAAAACCAACACAAAAAGATGATGCACCATTAGCAAAAATTTTACTAAAGTATAAAGGGGAACTATCTTCTAAACTTTTATGGAATTATTCCGAATTAGATATAGAAAACTTTTATATGCAATTAAAAATTGAATTAGAAAATGATTGGATAGAACAACCTGAAGTTGCAAAAATGATTGATACAGAGGAGAAATAATGAATCTAAAACGTATAAAAATAGATGATTTTCGTAATCTTAAAAATTTCGAAATAACTTTTACTCAATTTAAATTAGATGTTAATACGGGAGAAGAGAAAGAAATTCAAACTCATGCAATCATAGGACAAAATGGTGCTGGAAAATCTAATTTAATTGAAGCTATTATTACTATATTTAGAGATTTGGATTTAAAGCAATTAGCAAGTTTTAGTTACGAATTAGATTATGATATACGTAATCATAATATAGAATTAAAGGCAAAAAAAGATGAAGAACCTATAATTAATGTTTATGATAGAAAAGGTACGATGATAAATATATCTAAAAATGAATTGAATAAAAGATTTTTACCTACATACATCTTTTCATATTATTCTGGAAAAAATGAAAGGATTGAAGAATTATTTCAAGAACATCAACAATATTTTATTAATCATATTAAAAAAGGAAAAGATCAATTAAGACGAAGATTTTTTTATTGTAGAAGTGGGCATAGTCAACTTATACTTTTGTCAGCAATGTTATCAAATGATCTTCAATTTAAACAAATTGTTAATGATTTAAATATATTAGAACTTGATTCAGCCTTATTTGTACTTAAACAACCTTACTATTTGAAAAGTAATGTATCTGAAAAAAATATTTTAGAAGGTGATGAGAGATTTTGGTATGCAAAAGGTACTTTTGTAGAAAAATTTTTAACTAAACTTTGGGAATTAGCTATAGCACCTATTGATAATATTGTTGAACAACAAATTGATTTTAAAGGAAGAAGTGAAAAACAAAAAAAGTTGTATTTATATTTAAAAGATGAAAAGTCTTTAAGAAAACTTGGAGATTTTGTAGGTACAACAGAATCATTTTTTAGATACTTAGATGCAGGGTATATTAGTGATTTATTAGAAGAAGTTAAAATCACTGTAAAGCATAAAGATACAAAAGGTAATATTAGCTTTAGTCAATTATCAGAGGGTGAAATACAGATTTTAATGGTACTTGGACTTATGAGGATAACAAAAGAAGATGATTGCTTATTTTTACTTGATGAACCAGATACTCATTTAAATCCTATATGGAAATTGAGATATTTTGATGAGATTGAAAAAGTTATAAAAAAAGATACAAAAGCAACTTTACAAGGAAATTCTCAGATTATTATTACTACACATGACCCTATGATGATAGGAAGTTTAAAACGTGAACAAGTAAGAATAATTAGAAAAGATGCAAATGGTTCAATTGTAGAGATTCCTAATGAAGATCCACAAGGAATGGGGGTATCGGCCCTTCTTAAAAGTGAAATGTTTGGCTTACGTTCGACAGTTGATAGAGGAACATTAAGACGAATTGATAGACGTAATTATCTTTTTGCATTAGGAAAAGAAAAAAATGATTTACAAAATAAAGAGTATGAAAAATTAAATACTGAATTATCTGATTTAGGATTTGCAACAGATTTTAGAGATCCTACATATCAACTTTTTGTTCAAAAAATGGCACTTCATACAAAATTTCATAAAGAAATACTTACTCCAGAAGAGCAATTTGAACAAGAGAAAATAGCTGATGATATAATAAAAGACATACTTGCACAAGAGGGATTGTTATGATATGGATTAATCTTGAAGACAAATTACCAACAGATTCTGATATAAATGGTTGGAAACCATGGAGTAAAGAGGAATGGCAAGAATGGAAAGAGGAATCTGAAAGACTTAATAAAAGACTTCAAGAACTACATGAAGAAAGTAAGATAGATGAACGTAATAAGTTAATTGATGCAAATAGTTCACATTGGACAAAATTAAAACCTTGGCTAGAAAAATTATCTTATGGTAAGTGCTGGTTTTTTGAAGCAAGAAATGCAGCAAGCCATATGGATGTAGAGCATTTTAGACCTAAAAAAGAAGCAAAAGGCTCAAAAGATAAAGAAAGAGATGGATACTGGTGGTTATCTTTTGATTATATGAATTATAGATATGCTGGTAATGTCCCAAATAGAATGAAGGGCGGCTTTTTCCCTGTAAGAAAATATTCTAATTTAGCTACTTATATTAATCAATGTGAGGACTCTGAGGAATATTTTTTGTTGGATCCAATTAAAAATTACGATATTACTTTAATAGCTTTTAATGAAGAAGGACTTGCTATGCCTGCACCTAAAATTGATTCTTGGGATAGGATGAGAGTAAAAGTTACAATCAAAAGATTAAAACTTAATGAGCATCCTTTTATTGTAGAACGAAGAAGATGTATTTGGCAACAAATGAATATGGAAATAAATAAATTTAATGCAGCCTTTAATAAAATAAAAAAGGTAAATGATAAAACTTACTTAAAAAATAAGATAAGTGAGTATATTAAAAATATTAAGTTAATGATGAGGGAAGATGCTGAATTGTCATCTGTAGCTAAATGGTGTTTTCATTTTAATAAAAATGATTATATTGAAAGAATAGTATCTTAATGGATATTATTTTAGTTTTATTAAAGATTGATATAATAAACAACAGGAGATTTCAATAAAATATAGAGTTTATTGAATGTTTTACGCATGTTGTATCATCTAATATTTAAGTTTTATTACGATATCTCTTAATATACAAAAATACCTGACTTAAGTTATTTTCTAGAAACCATGATGAACGATACTTATTGATTTTATGTTATAATTAAACAGTAATAACGATTGAGATAATATAAAAGGATGAAGCAATGAAATTTAATGGAGCTGTTATTCTAGAACAAGGGATAAACTTTGCAATAGTACTTGTAAAAAAGTCAGTTTTATCAAGTAATATCGAAACAAATAAGTCTCGTGATTTTTTTCAGCCATACTTTAGTGGTTCAATATTAGTTCTTGCTGCACAAGATTCTTCTGGTAGATTTGAGTATAAAGGTAGAAAAGACCTGGTGGATTTTTTAGCAAAGCTACATCCTAGTCAAATTCCATGGAAAGAGTATACTATTTAGTAATAATTATTTATTAAGAACAAATTTAAGAGGTGCTTCGAGCATTAACTTATCAAATTTATAGTTTCTATAACACAAAATAATAAAATAAATTTCTCGTACGGCTTAAAGATATTTTCTTGTATAGCACTATTTAATACAAATAAGTTTAATGTGAACTATTCTTGATTTTCAATATTTTTAATTATATCACTATTGACAATATTTTGTAAGACACACTAATTAATGATAATATACACTAGTTAGTAATAATTTATGACAACTTCTCGCAAGAATCTAACACTAGATTTTATGCAAACTGAAAAAGGAAAGCATTCAAATTATAAATTGAATGCTATTCTAGGAATAAAATACAATCATGAAAATAAATATATCTATAGAATGATTTAAAAAATTATAAAAGATTTATTCAGTTAATTAATATAACAATATATTTAAAATTGATTAGATACAAATTAAGTGCTATTTCTAACTTTATGTACTTTGTTGTATCTTTAAAATTAATTGATTTTTGTAGGATTTTTATATTGTAATTTTGTTTAAGGTATAATCTAAAAAAATTAGGGGAAATTATGAGTAATATTCTAAAAGCATTTATCAACACAATAAACAGTTATCAAAGCAATGTTTCAACTCTGACGAATGGAAATAATCGTGCAAACAATATGGGAGCTGGACTTGAAGAGTTTATCAAAGATATTTTTGCAGGGACGATAAATGAGACAAATGAAAAAAATAGAATAACTAAAGTGTCAAAAACTTACTCTTATAGTGGAAATAAAAATAATCCACCTGATTTGATACTTTCAAATAGTGATGCAAAAAAAAAAAAAAAACTTGA
>RRZT012403606.1_pt1 | contig 10528 bp, 7 predicted proteins | sample 2165551 | NCBI WGS metagenome assembly RRZT01 (sample SAMN10456910, study PRJNA506462) | wastewater metagenome | biome: wastewater; feature: sludge; material: wastewater sludge; isolation source: wastewater sludge with Escherichia coli K12::gfp cells carrying plasmid... | place: USA: Moscow, Idaho ...
GCAGGTCGCCGTCGATCGTCTTCGGCACGCCGATGACCTGTACGCCGGAGCCGTCCGGCTTGATGCCAGCGAAGAGGTATTCGGCGAGCACGGCGGCGTTGGTGTTCGAGTCGTCGCCGCCAATGATGACGATGGCGTCGAGCTTGTGCTTGACGCAGGTGTCCTTGACCTGCTGGAACTGTTCGTCGGTCTTGATCTTGGTTCGGTCGGTACCGAGGAAGTCGAAGCCGCCGGTGTTGGCCACTTTTTCAATGTCGGCGTCGGTGATTTCGAAGAGGTTGCCCTTGAGCAGGCCCTTGGGGCCGGGCTTGACGCCGAAAAGGGTATTGCCGGCGCCGAGCGCGCGCTTGATGCCGACCACGACGTTGTGACCACCCGAAGCCGGTCCGCCGGAGAACAGTACGGCCACCCGCTTGCCCTGCGCTGCAGCGGTGTTGATGCCCTCGGACGTCAGGACAGCATTGCCCGAGGCCTTGACCGAATTCGGGAAACTCTGCTCGACGCTGGCGCTGTCCTTGGTCGACAGCACTCGGCCGCTGTTGGCAAAGCGCACGGCCTGCGGTGCGGCGCTGGTGCCGAAGGCTGGGCAGACCGGCAGGGGCAGGGCGCGGACGGCAGTTTCGAAGAGCGCGTTGTGCGCTTCCATGCCTTGGAGTTGTTCAGTCAGTGAACTCATGGAGCATCCTTGAGGAGGTTTGAAAATCGGCGTTCTGCGCTGGTTCCGTTATCTGGGGTCGGGCATCAGGGCAGGTCTCGGCATGAATTTTACCGCAAGCGAAGGGGGGGCGCAGTACGGACGGCCTATGACCTGTTCTGGGGAACAAAGTTTTATTACGTGGAGTCTTCCTCTATAATGGTCGGTTACCTCTGTAGAAAAATTTTGGATTTTTTCACGCCAAAAAACAGAAAAGGAGCAAGACATACGATGGAAGAGATGGAGAACGACCTTCGCGAGGCAGCACTCGAGTATCACCGGCTGCCTACTCCGGGCAAGATTTCGGTCCGTCCGACCAAGGCCCTGATCAACCAGCACGACCTCGCTTTGGCCTACTCGCCGGGCGTGGCGTTTGCCTGCGAAGCGATCGTCGACGATCCGAACAATGCGGCGCTTTATACCTCGCGTGCCAACCTGGTCGGCGTGGTCACCAACGGCACCGCCGTCCTCGGTCTCGGCAATATCGGTCCCCTGGCCGGTAAGCCGGTGATGGAGGGCAAGGGCTGCCTGTTCAAGAAATTTGCCGGGATCGATGTGTTCGACATCGAACTGGCCGAGAACGACCCCGACAAGCTGATCGACATGATCGCTGCGCTTGAGCCGACGCTTGGCGGGGTAAACCTTGAGGACATCAAGGCGCCGGAGTGCTTCTACATCGAAAGCAAGCTCAAGGAGCGGATGGCGATCCCGGTCTTCCACGACGACCAGCACGGAACGGCGATCATTTCCGCTGCGGCAATGCTCAATGCGCTGCAGGTGGTCGGCAAGAACATCGCCGAGGTCAAAGTGGTCTGTTCCGGTGCCGGTGCGGCGGCGATTTCCTGCCTCAATCTGTGGTGCGATCTCGGTGTGCGGCGCGAAAACATCGTGGTCTGCGATTCGCGTGGCGTGATCTATGTCGGCCGTGAAGCCAACATGGAACCGACCAAGGCCCAGTATGCGCGCGAAACCGACGCCCGCACCCTGGCGGATGCCATCGACGGTGCCGACATCTTCCTCGGGCTGTCCATGGCCGGTGTGCTCAAGGCGGAAATGCTTGCCAAGATGGCCGCGCGTCCGATCGTCTTCGCGCTCTCCAACCCGACGCCGGAAATCATGCCCGAGCTGGCGCGCGAAGTGCGCCCGGACGTGATCATGGCTACCGGCCGTTCGGACTACGCGAACCAGGTCAACAACGTTCTGTGCTTCCCCTTCATCTTCCGTGGCGCGCTTGACGTCGGCGCGACGCGGATCACCGAAGAAATGAAGCTTGCTTGCGTCCGCGCCATCGCCGCGATGGCGCATGAGGTGGTGACCAGCGAAGTGGCGATGGCCTATCCCGGCCAGGCTCTGTCGTCCGGGCCCGAATACCTCATTCCCAAGCCGTTTGATCCACGCCTGATCCTGGCTATCGCTCCGGCAGTGCCCCAGGCGGCGCTGGATTCCGGCGTCGCCAAGCGCCCGATCCTGGATATGGACGCCTACCGCGAAAAGCTGCAGGGCTTCATCTACCGTACCGGTGTCGGCATGCGCTCGGTGTTCTACGCGGCGCGCAAGGGAAAGCCGACGCGCATCGTCTATGCCGAGGGCGAAGACGAACGCGTGCTGCGCGCGGCGCAGATCATCTTTGAAGAAAAGCTGACCCTGCCCATCCTCATCGGACGTCCGGATGTAATTCGCGAGCGGCTTGAGCGTATCGGTTCCCCGCTCAAGATCGGTAAGCATATCGAGGTGGTCGACCCGGCACAGGATGATCGCTATGACGAAGCCTGGCGGGGGTATTTCTCGCTGATGCAGCGGCGTGGCGTGACCGCCGATCTGGCCCGCGACCGCCTGCGTAACGACAGCACGGTGATCGGCGCCATGCTGGTCCGCCTGGGCTACGCCGATGGCATGCTGTGCGGGCTCTCTGGGCGCTACGAGCATCATCTGCGGCAGGTCGAGGATATCATCGGCAAGGCGCCGGGCCGTAATACGCTGGCGGCGATGAACCACCTGATTTTGCCGGGCCGCGCCGTGTTCATCTGCGATACGCACGTGAACGAGAATCCTGATGCCGAACAGTTGGCCGAGATTGCCCTGATGGCTTCCGAGGAAGTGCGTCGCTTTGGCATCGAACCCAAAGTGGCGATGCTTTCGCATTCGAATTTCGGCGCTTCCCAGTCGGTCTCGGCGCGCAAAATGGCCGAGGCGACCCGCTTGTTCCGCGCCATGGCGCCCGATGTTACGGCGGATGGCGAGATGCACGGTGACGGAGCCTTGTCGGAGGATATCCGCAACAAGTTCGTGAGTGACGGTGCGCTGCATGGCGAAGCCAACGTGCTCGTCATGCCCAATCTGGATGCCGCAAACATCTCCTACAGCTTGCTCAAGATGACCGGTGGCGAAGGTGTGACGATCGGACCGGTGTTGCTGGGTGCAGGTCGTCCGGTGCACGTGTTGACCGGTACGGCAACCGTGCGCCGCATCGTCAATATGACGGCGCTGGCCGTTGTTGACGCCGCTTCGCGCTGACTAGGGCGCTAAGTCGGTTTTAAGCTCGCCTTAAGGCAGCGTAGTGAAAATAAAGGCCACCGGGAGTTAATCTCCGGTGGCCTTTTTTCGTCCGCAGGTATACTCCGGATAGCCGACTTATTGTTAAAACGATGGTTTTCGATGACTTCAGTTGCATCTGTTTTCGGGCGCTGGCGCGCCTGGTCGCCAGCCCTGCGTGTTGAAACCCTGGCGCTGTTTGCCGGCCTGTTCTTCACCCTGAGCAGCAATCGACTCTTCTGGCGTTCCGCTTTCGCCGGGCGCGATTTTACAGGCGCCGGTGACTGGCTGTTTGCTGCTGGCTTGTTAGTCACGCTGGCGACCCTGCACTTCCTCATCCTGGCAGCCCTCTGCAACCGCTGGACGGTCAAGCCGCTGCTGGCTCTGCTTGTCGTAGCGACGGCCTTCGCCTCCTATTACATGACGACGTACACCGTCTTTCTTGATCCGAGCATGCTGCGCAACGTACTGCGTACCGACGTCAAGGAGGCGGGCGAGTTGTTCGGTCTCGGCATGCTGCCGCATCTGCTGCTTTACGCCGTTGTGCCGCTGCTGTTGCTCAGCCGGATCCGGATCGTGCGCGATGGCTGGCGACCGGCTGTCCTGCGCCGCCTGGCGAGCCTGGTCCTTGGCGTGCTGCTGCTGGCCGGGGCGCTGCTGACGATCTTCCAGGACATGGCGCCACTGATGCGCAACAACAAGGAGGTACGTTACCTCATTACCCCGGCCAATTACCTCTATTCGCTAGCGCGTGTGCTGGGTTCCGATGCCAGCGCAGCGACCCGGGAAAGACAGAAAATCGGGCTTGACGCGACCCTCGACCCGAGCTGGCAGGCGCGCAAGAAGCCGGCGCTCTTCGTCGTCGTCGTCGGAGAAACGGCGCGCGCTGCCAACTGGGGCCTGTCGGGCTATGCACGCCAGACGACACCGCTGCTTGCGGAACGCGAGGTGATCAATTTTTCCCAGGTGACGAGTTGCGGGACCAATACCGAGGTGTCCCTGCCTTGCATGTTCTCGGTCTATGGGCGGAAAAAATACGATGAGGACAAGATCCGCGGCAGCGAATCGCTGCTCAATGTCCTCGACCGTGCCGGGCTGCGTGTCCTCTGGCGCGATAATCAGTCGGGCTGTAAAGGGGTGTGCACGGGGGTCGAGACGCATAAGCTGGACAATGCCAAGGTACCGGGATTGTGCGATGGCGAGCGCTGTTTCGATGAAGTTCTGACTCATGACCTCGATCAGGTGCTTGCCGACCGGCAGGGTAATCTGGTTCTCGTCCTGCATCAGCTTGGCAACCATGGCCCGTCTTACTACAAGCGCTATCCCGATGCATTCCGACGCTATACGCCGGTGTGCGAAACCCCGGATCTCGCCAAATGTGAGCGCGAGGCGGTGGTTAATGCCTACGACAACGCTATCCTCTATACCGACTACGTGCTGGCCAAGACGATCGATCTCCTGAAAGCCAAGTCGGACACTTACGACACGGCGCTGCTTTACGTCTCCGATCATGGCGAATCCCTTGGCGAGGGCGGGTTGTACCTGCATGGCGTGCCGTACTCGATTGCGCCCAAGGTGCAGGTCGAGGTGCCGATGGCCTTGTGGGTCTCGCCGGGTTACGCCCAGAGCTTTGCCCTCGATACTGCTTGCCTCGCCAAGCGCGCAACCCAGCCGACGACGCACGACAACCTCTTCCATTCGCTGCTCGGTATGCTCGATGTTCGCACCTCGATCTACGATGCCGGGCTCGATATTGCGGCGACGTGCCGCGGGCAAGTGGGAGCGGCAAAATGAATCTGGATAATCGGTTGAACCCAGAAGAATACCAAGTGCCCCAGGATAAACGGAAGGTTCGGTCGAGGCATCGAGCCATCCGGGGTGAGTTGCATCACAGGGCGAGATGATCGATTCTCGTCCTTGTTGGCGTGATCGTGGTGATTAATCGAGGATGTCAGGATGAAGCGTGTCGGGGCCTTGCTGGCCGGATTGTCTGTGTTTTCGTCGGGGCAGGCGGAGATCGTCAATATTGGCAACGCGGAACTCGAGCGGCTGGCTGCACAAGGCGTGCCGGTCGTCGATATCCGTACCGAGCCCGAGTGGCGGGCGACCGGGGTGCTTGCCGGTAGCCGGGCGCTGACGTTTTTCGACGCGCAAGGGCGGGCCAATCCGGAAGCTTGGCTCAAGCGCGCCGAAGCGTTCGCCCCCCCCGGCCAGCCGATCATCCTGATCTGCCGGAGTGGCAACCGAAGCCGTGCCGCTGCCGAATACCTCGAGCAACGCGGGCGCTATGCCAAGGTGTACAACGTGACGCGGGGTGTGCAGGGCTGGGCCGGAGAAGGGCGCCCCTTTGTCGCGCCCAGCGCCGCTTGCCTCACCAGCGAGCGCTGTTAGCTAGCCGCCGGCGCGGCGGGCCTTGGCCATATCCTGCGAGCGCAGGCGCTCTTGCCTGGCGATGAAATAGCTCGCCGCAACGACACTGAGGCCCACCACCAGCACGACCACCGTGGCGATGGCGTTGATCGTCGGGTTAAGCCCAAGACGGGCGCGAGAGAAGACGACCAACGGCATCGTGGTTGAACCTGGCCCGGACAGAAAAGCCGAGAGCACCACATCGTCGAGAGAGAGGGTGAAGGTCAGCAGCCAGGCCGAGATCAGGGCCTGCGAAATCATCGGAATGGTGACCAGGAAAAAGACCTGCCAGGGTTTGGCCCCCAAGTCTTGCGCGGCTTCTTCGAGTTGCGGATTCAAGTCGCGCAGGCGGGCCTGGATGACCACCGTGGCATAGGCCATGCCGAGCAGCAGGTGGCCGAGCCAGATGGTGGTCAGGCCGCGCTCGGGGAAGCCGAACAATTGCTGCATCGAGACCAGCATCAGCAGCAGCGACAGGCCGACGATGACTTCGGGCATGACCAGCGGCGCACCAACCATGGCAGAAAAGAGTGTGCGGCCGAAGAAGCGGCGATAGCGGTGCATGGCGGCTGCGGCCAGGCTGCCGAGCACCACCGAGCCGGTGGCAGTAAGCGTGGCGATTTCCAGCGAGCGGGCGAGGGCGACCTTGAGGTCGGTGTCCTCGACCAGCGCCCGATACCAGCGCAGGCTGAATCCAGTCCAGACGTTGGGAATGGTCGCGTCGGTGAAGCTGTAGACGATCAGGGCGGCGATCGGCAAATAGAGAAAAACGAAAACCAGGGCCAGCCACAGGCGGGCAAAGGGGCCGAGATGACCTGACTGTTTCATTTTCCCTCCCGAGCCTGTGACTGCGTACGACCGAATACGACGAGCGGAACGAGCAGCAGCAGGATCATCACGATGGCCACGGCCGAGGCCATCGGCCAGTCATTGTTGGCGAAAAATTCGTCCCACAGGACACGGCCGATCATCAGGGTTTCCGGACCACCAAGAAGTTCCGGGATGACGTATTCGCCAACGCAGGGAATGAAGACCAGCATCGATCCGGCGATGATGCCTGGTTTGGAGAGCGGCACCGTGATCCGCCAGAAAGCCTGCCAGGGAGTGGCGCCGAGGTCGAGCGCGGCTTCGAGCAAGCGGGTGTCCATGCGCGATAGGGTGGCATAGAGCGGCAGGACCATGAACGGGAGGTAGGTGTAGACCATCCCGAGCACCAGGCTGAAAGGACTGTAGAGCAGTTGGTCCGGTGAGGGGATGAGTCCGAGCAGGGCGAGCAGTTGATCCAGGCCGCTGGCGTGGATCGGTGCACCTATCCAGCCGTTGTTTTCCAGCAACCCTTTCCAGGCATAAACGCGGATCAGGAAGCTGGTCCAGAAAGGTAGCATGACGCCCATGAGCAGCATCGGCTGCCAGCGTGGTGCGCTACGTGCCAGGAAGTAGGCGAAGGGGTAGCCGATCAGCAGACAGATCAGGGCGGTGATCAGGGCGTACTTGAGCGAGACCAGGTAGGCGCTCAGGTACAGGTCGTCAGTGAGCAGTTGGAGGTAAGGCGTGAGATGGAAGCGGAATGTGAGTTCACCGTTGGCGAAGGTCATCAGCGGGGTGACTTGAGCACCTTCCATCTGCGCCAGACTGATGCGCAGGACAAGCACGAACGGCAGCAGGAAGAACACGGCGAGCCACACATACGGCAGGCCGATCACCGCGTGGCGGCCGCGGAGTTTGCTGAGGACGCTAAGGCGGGACATCCTGTGGCCTCAGTGGGTCAGTACGACCTGGGCGGTCGGCGGCCAGTAGGCCCAGAGGGTGTCGCCCCAGGTCGGCATGTCGTCGCGGTGGCGGCGCTCGTGCTCTTCGCTCACCTTGAGCAGGGCACCGCTCGGCAGTTCGAGGAAATAGACGGTGAAGCTTCCGTAGTAGGACATTTCCTTGACCGTGCCGCGGACGCGGTTGTGCGGCCCCTCGGGTTCGTCACGCGAGAGGAAGATTTTTTCCGGGCGCAGGGCGACCACTACCGGCATGTCGAGATGGCCGGTGATGCCGTGACCGACGAAGTGGGTGCAGTCGGCACAGGCGACGGTGACCGAACTCGGCTGGTCGTCGGTGACGGTGCCGTCCATCAGATTCACATTGCCGACGAAGTCGGCGACAAAGCGGCAATTGGGCGTTTCGTAAAGCTCGTGGGGCGGGTCCACCTGAAGCAGCACGCCTTCGCTCATGACGCCGATGCGGTCAGCCATGGTCATCGCCTCTTCCTGGTCGTGGGTGACCATGACGCAGGTGACGCCAACGTCCTTGATGATGTTGACCAGCTCGATCTGCGTTTGCTCGCGCAGCTTCTTGTCGAGCGCTCCGAGAGGTTCGTCGAGCAGCAGCAGTTGTGGCCGTTTGACCAGGCTGCGCGCCAGGGCCACGCGCTGCTGCTGGCCGCCGGATAGCTGGTGCGGTTTGCGCGTGGCATAGCGTTCAAGCTGGACGAGGCGCAGCATGGCATCGACGCGCTCGGCGATTTCGTCCTTGGGGCGGCGGTCGCGGCGCAGGCCGAAGGCGATGTTATCCCATACCGTGAGGTGCGGAAACAGCGCGTAGGACTGGAACATCATGTTGATCGGCCGCTCGTACGGCGCCAGGCCAGCCAGGTCGCGCCCGTTGAGCACGATCTGGCCGGCGGAGGGCGTCTCGAAGCCGGCCAGCATGCGCAGCAAGGTGGTCTTGCCACAGCCGGAGGAGCCGAGCAGGCCGAATATCTCGCCGCGCACGATGTCCAGGCTGACATGATCGACGGCCCGTGTCTCGCCGAAATCCTTGACGACTTGGCGGATCTGCAGGAAGTGGGTATCGGCTTCTGAAACGGGCGCGTTCATGGCTTGGGACTCGTGACTCAGCGGTTGGCCTTGAAGTTGGTGAAGGTGCGGGTGATGATGCGCCGCGTTGCCTGGTCGGGAACGCCAGGAGGAAGCATTGTCGAAAGCACCTGCTCGGACGGGAAGATGGCTTCGTTCTTGGCGATCTCAGGCTTCACGTGCGTCAGCGAGGCCTTGTTCGGGTTAGCGTAGAACACCGTGTTGCTGAGGCTGGCGTGAACCTCCGGGCGCATGATGTAGTCGATCCACTTGTGTGCGTTGGCCACGTTCTTGGCATCCTTGGGAATGGCCATCACGTCGAAGAACAGCAGGCCGCCGCTCTTCGGCACCAAGGCCTGGATGGCCTGCTTGGTCTTGCTTTCCTTGGCGCGATTGGCGGCGATCATGATGTCGCCGGACCACCCGAGCACGGCGCAGATCTGGCCGCGAGCCATCTGGTCGATGTAATCCGAACCCGACCCGACAAAACGTGTCACCGACGGGCGGATCGACTTGAGCAGCTTGGCAGCGGCGTCATAATCCGCCTGTTGGGTGCTGTAGGGGTCCTTGCCCAGATAGTGCAGGGCGATGGGTAGCACCTCGGACGCCGAGTCGAGGAAAGCGACGCCACACTTCTTGAGTTTGGCGATGTTCTCCGGCTTGAACAACAGATCCCAGGCATTTTCGGGCAAGGTGCCGCCGAGTGCCGCCTTGACTTTATCGACGTTGATTCCGACCGTGGTGTAGCCCCACAACCAGTCCACCAGGTGATCGTTGCCCGGATCCATCTTGGCAAGTTGGGCCTGGATCGCCGGGTCGAGGTTTTTCAGGTTGGGTAGCTTGCTCTTGTCCAGCTTCTGCAGCAGGCCGGCAGCGATTTGTTGCTTGGCAAAGTGCGAGCCGGGGACGACGATGTCGTAACCCGAATTGCCAGCCACCACTTTGGCGTGCAAGGCCTCGTTGCTGTCGAACATGTCGTAGCGGACCTTGATGCCGGTTTCCTTCTCGAAATTCTTGATCGTGTCCGGTGCGATGTAATCCGCCCAGTTGTAAATGTTCAGCACGCCGGCATCTTGCGCCGACGCCAGGCTCGTAAACGCGGCAGTGGCCAGGATGGCGGCCAGACGGCGCCAGGAAGTGGAAGAGCGGTATTGCATGGAGGCCTCCTCTTATACTCAGAACCGTGGCACCGGGTGGCACGGCGATCGGACAATCCGGGCGATGTCTGCACGCGCAACGGCGCGTTGCGCAGGTCGCCGGGGTGGGCTGCTGCTTTACAACGGGAACGGATGAACCAGGGAAAAACTGGTCGCGCTTACGACAATGACTTAGGGCGATTAGTTCGCCCGGGGCGGATAGGCTCGGAGCGGCGCATCGCGAACAGAGCCGGGAGGATGGCGCAAGGGGGTGGCAGGGCGCATTTCATGGTGCATCTCCTTTTGGCGATGACCCGAGCGATCCTCGGTGTGCGCTATCGAGCATAAAACACCGGGCCGGACAGTCCAAGCATGGTGTGGCGATTTGTGGTCGAGGCGTCGGGTTGTGTTGCATGCATGGTCTTTGCGGAGCCGGTATCGCGGGCAACGACGCAGCGGCAGCTTATGCGGGGGTGGCCATGCGACGCGGGCCGGGGCGAATTCGCTTTCATCCTGCACATTAACAACAACAAGTGCAATTGATCGGAATTCCGAACGCTGTTTGCAGTGCTTGTTCGGGATTCCGAACGACAGTCGCTTGGTGTGAATTATTTGTTGTAAAAAATCAATCTATTGGGTGGGTTAGCGAGCTGGAACGGTTTGTGCAATGAAATGCGCAGGGCGCGCATTGCGCACACGGCCGTGAGCCGCAATTCATAACTCAGGAGAAACCATGTCTGCCTACCGAAATGAGCATGACCTGCTCGGCGACAAGAACGTTCCGTCCGCCGCCTACTATGGCGTGCATACCCTGCGGGCGAAGGAGAATTTCGACATCACGGGCATTTCGATTGCCGTCTATCCCGAGTTGATCCGTGCGCTGGCGCAGATCAAGAAGGCCGCCGCGCTGGCCA
>RRZT010710919.1_pt1 | contig 10527 bp, 15 predicted proteins | sample 2165551 | NCBI WGS metagenome assembly RRZT01 (sample SAMN10456910, study PRJNA506462) | wastewater metagenome | biome: wastewater; feature: sludge; material: wastewater sludge; isolation source: wastewater sludge with Escherichia coli K12::gfp cells carrying plasmid... | place: USA: Moscow, Idaho...
TATAATCATGTCTATCAAAGTCAAACCATGTAAATCAATGCACATTTCTTTTAGATGGAATAATATTTTCATCAACAGAAATAGAATTTCCTGTAGTAATAGAATTATAAATATTTACATCTTTAGAAGTTAATTTAATTATTCATATTTTTGTATTCTTGTCTAAGAATTTTCTGATCTGATCAAAGACAGATAGAGATGGACAATACACTTTAGCAAATCAATATTGTGTTCTTGAAAAATCAACATGACTTCAATATTCTATCTTAATAGAATATCATTGTTTGTTTAGCTGTAATTGTTTTTGTTTTAATTTTTCTCTGATCTTTTTATGATCAGGTCTTACATATTCAAAATTAGAAGCAAATGAATATTTACTTGAATAATCTACTTTTTGATATTGATATGTAGATGGTCTTGAAAACCAATCATCTCTATCATATCAATATAAAGTTCAATATCAATATTGCTGATACTGTCATGTATATTTATCTCAACCTCAATATATAGTAGGTTGATATTGTTGTGGTCTATATCAACTACTATACTTAGATTTATATCAGTAGTTATCTTCTTGTTCTTCTTGTGGTGCAAAAAGACTTTGCTTATGTCTGTGCATAATAATAAGAAAAGAAAATAAAAAAGAGATGTATATTTCTATACATCTCATCTATTCTAATAGATTTAATTATGAAGAAGAGGTATCTGTTGTTACTTCTTCTTTAGATTCTTTGACTTTACTCAAAATGTTTTCAGAGTAGAATGGTTGCACAAGTGCAGACACATCTTCTTGTGAAACAAATCAGAATGAATCAATAGAAGATAGCTTATAGAGAATAGTCTCTTCAAAAGATTGAAACAAATCTTCCTTTGTCTTATTAGTATTAAGGAAGTATGTGCATCGATTTTTAATTGATCTTGTAGACAATGGTCTAGCAAGACTATTGTCTTTATATCTCATTCTAAAATCTTCTATAATTTTCTTTACAGATTTTTTAAATTCTCAAAAATTATTTATGATAGTTTCTTCTAATTTATCATCATAATCAACAAACTTAGTTCTAGAGAATCTATCAAACAAAGCTGCATCAATAGCATTGACTCATTCATACTGTCATCATAGATTAGCAGTACAGAAGAAGATAATGTTATCTGGACTTATTCTAATAATCTCATCATTGATGAAATTATTTACTTCATAGTATCATGTCACTGGATCAATAAGTTTCAAGAGGAAGTTCATAAATGATTTAGATCATCTATTTACTTCATCAATAATCAGACAAACTTTGTTTCATTGTGAAGCAAGTCTTAACAATCAGATTACATTCTTTTCTTTATATTGAATACCATTTGATGTAGGTACAATATAAGACAAGAAGTCTATTTCTTCAAATCAATCAGAGACAACAACCATCTCATAAGGTATATTGTTTCTTCTTGACCAGTCAATACATGTATGTGTCTTACCTGTACCAGTAGGTCAATATAACAGCACAGTGTCTCACATCTTATAGTCTGTATTTGAAGCAAATATATATGAACTTGTATCAATAGAAACCTTTTCTAAAATCTCAAAAGATTCTCTAATTTTATTCATGTCTACAGCATTCGTTTGTGCTACATATCAATTACATTTAATATAAGTTGTCAAATCTTTTTTATCTAAAAACAGTTTTAGATTTCATTTAGATTCTATTTCAATCAAATCTTTTCATTCAATAATTGATTGTTTTTTTCTTCTTGTTCTTTTGGGTTTTGTTTGTGAAGCTGTAGTATCTTCTTTTTTAGGTTCTTTAGCCATCATACATTGTGTAGCTGTATCTGATGTAGCAGTAGCTATAGTAGGAATTGTAGTAGAGCTTATAGTTGGTATAGTAGAACTGTGATCAGAAATAATATAAGTAGCCGCAGAACTGTCGATAAGTGTAGTTGAATCCATGATATAAGAATGGGAAAGAATAAAAAAAATAATACAAAGTATTGATTATTAATCTAGATATGATTTGTACTCCACTCATAGTAAGTCAAGTATAGATTCAAAGTCTACAAAGAATTGATACATTGCTTCTCAATTATTATTTGCAAACAAAGAATTATAAAACCTTGAGTTCCATCATCACTCAAGAATGATTACTGCCATCATCATCTTATTACATTCTTGAATGATTGTATTGTGTCACACTTTTCATTCTTCATTATCTTCATATATATCATGTCAATCAAATATAATGCCATTATATTTAACAACAAAATGATTTGATGATACATTCTTATCAATAAGACCATTAAGGTCATTACTTATAGGAGCATTATGTCATAATCTAAGTGCTACTCATCATACCCTAGACATAAATGTGTATGCAAACAATCAACATCATCACTTGTTGAGAGTGGGATATAAATCCCTTAGTCTCTCTTGCATTTGTTTGATCTGTTCTAAATTCATAATAAATATGATAAGAAAAAATAAAACTATTTCTTAGTTGTTAGTTAGCAAAATAAAATATAGCAATTAGTATTATAATCAATACGATCATAATCTTTCAAATAGTATTAGAACATTTTTCACAAATTGATGTTCAGTCAAATACTGACACATCTTTTTTATATCCGCAAAAGAAACAGTTCATTGGATTAGATGTAAAGAATTAAAGATGTGAATGCTCAAAGCATTTCATACATATACAGTATTGCTTTTGTCATTCTTCTTTTGGGAGCAACAGCCGGTGGTGTTTACCTGACTCATCACAATCCTCATCGAGTCATCTATCTATAATGACAGAGTGTTTAATCAATACTGGCTCATAAAATTTTGTTTTATCCATGATAGTATATTATAGCAAATAAAATAATTCATACTATATATAGTATGTCTAGTAATCATTTGAATATTCTGTTGTCTGAAAAGTAGTATGCTATCTGTGTAGCCAGGATTCAGAATGTAATCCAGCTTGGATACATGATGATTATATAGAGCAAGAATGGAAGACCTACTAGAAAGTTTAAGAATGCAATATGTGAAAATGAGTTTTCATGTGGTGTCCATTTTTCCCATCATCTTTCTATCATAGATTTACTATCTATTTTCCATTCTTTTTTCATGATATGTTGTAGTATATCTAGTATAAGTATTGTTATAATTAAGATGATCATAATAAAATTATATATAAGAAATAAAAACTAAGCGATGAGTGCATATTCATTATCATCTCATTCGACAGTGAATGTTTTTCTATAATCAAACTTCTCTATCACAGAAACTATATGATCTATTTGTTCTGATTTTATATTATTAAAATCAAAGTCATTATTGAATAAATCGTAATGGCATTCTTCATATTCATCTTGATCTTCGTGTTGATAAAATAGATCTGATATATCTATAGATAATATATTATTATCTTGATCAAATTTTATACTTGCAGTGTTTTCAGCATAGTCTATATTTTCTTCAAGTCAATCTGGACTGATTGCTATCAGTCAGCTATTCCTATTTACATCTATATCTACTTTTATCTGTGAAGAAATAGATTGATTAAGATTTGTTAAAGCATAGTTAAGTCCACCTTGAGTTAGACTTGCTCAAGTAGCCTCTAACAATCTTACTCATCTTATGAGATGATCAGTGTCTGTCAATGTTTTATTCGCATTGACTATTTTCTGAATCAGGTCTAAGGCTGATTCAGTATATCAACTCCAATGATAATAACAGTTTACAACTTGATTTGGAAAATATAATTCGATAGTTAATCTTTGACCCATGATAATAAGAAGAAAAAATAAAAAGATTAGAAGAATTTTTTACATATATTTTTGATTAAAGATCATTCTGTGTGGAATGATTTTCAATCTTTGTAAAATAATATTCAATCATCTTTGATCTTTTGCAAGAGATTCCTTGCAATCAATCATTGTTTCTCAAGATCATCTTCTATTATTCAAGTAGAATAATGATCCATGATTTTTCTTATTCAACTGAGCTGACTCTTATATTCAAGCTCATTGAAGTGGAAGAGATCTACAGTCTTTTCTTTTTTGATCATAATAAAATTATGTAAAAAATAAAACTATTTCACAATATCAAAGAACCAAGTTGGTATAATAACTTGTTCTCACATCTCTATTTCAAGAATAGATGTACTATGCCAATCAGACATATCATGTCCAATAAATATACCATTTGCAGGTATATAATCTTCATAGTTTCTTGTTTCATAAGCTATATTACTAGCTTTATCAATAATCCACAAAGTATCATCTTGCATATAACAATTATAATACTTTGGTTCTACTTCATCAAGATACTCTTGGAAGTACATCATTTTTTTGTATCTTTCATCATTTTCAAATTCTTCTACATAATGACTTGCCTGTGCAAGTACATTTTCAATATCTTCTCAATCAGTTTTGTTGGCTCGATATTTTGCCAACATCATATATATTCAAACTGTAGTGTCATTGTATTTTGGAAAATTTGACATGATAGATGAAAAAGAAAAAATAAAAATATAAAAAGATAAAATTAGTTGTTAATCATATACATACACAGCAAACACATCACTATGTTAAGCAACATGAATGGTTGTCATATACCTGACACTATAAGTCAAGCACATGATATAAGTATAAGAATATTGAGTAGTGATTTCATTGTATAAATAATATAGAAATAAAAAATTATATGTACCAATTCAATAATGCTGAATTGATAACAGTATTAAATTCTAGATTAGATATCTTTTCATCTGATCTAAAGACTTCTAATCAGAAGTCTGTCTTCTCACATTCAAATTCAATTGGAAGACAAAATGATAACCAGTCATATCAGATGTGATAAGACTTATGTTCTAATCATTTGGCTTTCAAATCAAATGTTAGATTACTTGCAAGATCATGTGGATTATCACAGATGATCTTGATAAACTTTGTTCTTCCTTTTGTATAGGAAGATACAGATTTAATATTGGACATGATAAGAAAAGAAAAGAATAAAGCATGTCAAACATGCAACAGTTTAATGACTTGTCTAGGTCATAATTATTTGTTAGTAATCTACATTCAACTGCCAAAGGCAGCTATGTAGATAAACTATTTTATTATTAAGCGGAATACCTCGTAGTTCTACTACGGGGTAATTCACTATATATTTAATATTGATTTCTCATCTTAAATATATAATATATCTTTATGCTTACTAAAAAACAATTTGAATGGCAGAAGAATTTCTGAAGACGAATCAAGAAGAGAGACATCTCATCTTGAAGACCAAACTCTTTCACATCATACTGTCTTAATAGTCCAACATACAATCAATACATTTCACAGCTCTGTGCAAAAAGAAAACACAGAACTGATTTGCCATTAGATTCCAAGAAATGATGGAAAATAAGAAAATGTGTCTACAAAAATCTCACACTAAAAGTATGAGAAGTAAGTAGATTTTTTGATAAATTACTTAATAACTTCTGTTGATTCATTTACATTCCAGATTTGATTGGAATGGTTTCTGAATCAATTATTTTTATGTATAGGAACTTTGATAAGATACCTATGCACAAAACAACAAGACAAAGATTATATAATTTTTATACAGAAATGCAATCATTACACCTCAACTCCAACAATGATAGAATGGATACCTACAAGATTCCACATAAGATTATGTATGAATTCGAGTCACATCAAAGACTAGACATTCACAACATCATTGACGAATGAGATGACCATGAAGTAGTGCAAGAAATAACTACTTCAAAAAAATAACCACAGCTATATATAAGCTATATCAAAAAATACACAGAATGCATAATTTGTTATTAGCTATATAACTGTGGTTACTATACTTAACAACATATAGCTTCTGCTATGTTGTTAAGCTGTCTCCAGTTTAAACTGGAGAAGAATAGCTTCAATCAATCTTCTGTACTAGGCACAGAAGTAAAATTAAACTCTTCTTGTATCTCTTCAGATACAACTTGAAATCACTTGATACGACAAGTGTCAATCAAAGAAGTGAATACAATTTTATTAGACATGATAAAAAAGAAAAAAATATAAAAAGAAGCATAATGCTTCTCAAGATAGATGATTGAATACAACCAACTATCTTAGGAAGAATTATGAGTACAAACAAACTGTATACTCCTTATCATGAGTATACAATTTTTTGCATTCATGACCCACTTCCTCATTAAATACATCTTTGAATACTCATAGCTTATTTCAAGCTATGTATATTCAATATCACAATTGGATCTTTTCCAATGTGACATTATCAAACTTTTTTCACAATGATTCCATCATCAATGGAATCATATTTGAATATGAACCATTTCCATATAGGAGATGGTTTTCACATCCATCTAATATTAGATGAATCTCATTCCTAATTTCAGTCGAAACTGGACTGAAATCAGAATAAGAATTTTGATGAACATTTAAAGCAAGTCGAATTTGATCACTTGTGTAGACCATAATAATAATAAAGAAAGAATAAAAAAGATCATAATGCTCTATACATATTGATATTATATATATCAGTATGTATAGAATACTATACATAAAAATAAACTACACTATCTAAGTTAGTAAATTACATTCAACTGCCAAAGGCAGCTATGAAGAGCAAACAAGCAATCACTGACATCAAATGATGTAGAGCAAACAGTGATGATTATATATGATGTATGATGATGTATTATATGATGGTGTATAATGTTGTATACACAATGTATATACATAGTATATACAAAGAAAATACACAGTAAATACACAGTATACACACAGTATATACATAATATATACAATGTATATACATAGTATATACATTATATACACATAATATATACACAGTATAATACACATATAATACACATATAATACTACATAGTATACACATGTAATACATATAGTATACACATATAGTATGCACAGTATACTATATAGTATACACATAGTATATACACAGTATACATATAGTATACACATAGTATATACACAGTATACATATAGTATACTGTGTTATAGTAATGTTAATATAATGTTAATATAATGTTAAATTAAAAATAAAATAAAATAAAATTTAAAAAAAATAAAATATTAAAATGATAATTAGTGAATGTCATGAGTCTACCGTAGGTAGTTATAGAGTTAGACATAGAGTAGTAGTAGTAGTGAGTAAGTGAGTAAGTGTAGTGAGGAGTAGTAGTATATAGTATAAGGGGGATAGAGTATATATATATAGTATAGATAAGAAGAGGAAATACCACTGCTGATTTTTAAGAAAATTCTCCGTGTGAAGAACTTTATTGTTGTATAGCAATGTATATGACTGTATAACAATGATATAGATTAGATTATGTTATATTATGTTATATAGCTAATAACAAAAAATACATTAAATGTTCTTTTTGATATTGATTTTATATCTTGAATAGTTATATAGCTAATAACAAAAAATACATCGGATGTATTTTTTATTCATTTTAGAATATATTACTTATCTTTTATGGGCAATACTAGATTCTGATCATATAGTGAAGATGAGTTGAATAGTCTTGATTGAACTCATTATGCTATTATATCTATGATAATGATGAGTAGTATTGATTGAGTGTGTTTAAGTGATCTATGTAAGCATTATGATGTAAGGACTATAAGGAAGTATATGAAGTATCTTATTGAACATCACTTTGTATATTCTTTTAATAGGGGTAAAGTAATTAAATGAAAGAGTTGAGAAGATCGTTTGAGTTATGATAAGATGTATAAGTTAGATTGAAAGTTTTTAGAACATTTACATAGTAAGTTTTTTACATTATCTATTACAGAGGATCAGATGAATAATGAACCAATTGTTATTACAGTGTCTTGATCATATCCTGCTAGAATACAGATTTCTGATAAGGCATATGATTATACTCCATGAATATGATTGACTAGATGATGAAGTGCTGTTATTACTAAGTGAGATTTTTTAAGACAGTTGAATAAGAATAAGAAGTGAGAGATAAGGGCTAGGGGTATTGTTGATCCTGATCTAAAGGAAATTGTTAAGGAGACTATTTATGATGTTAAAGATATACAATCAAGAAGACAGTTCTATGAGAATCTAAATAATGTCAATAATGAAAATATGAAAAAAGATATTACTTAGATTATATATATATTATATCTTGAATATTATAATCTAATAAGTATATAGTTAGCATTTTATTATTTTCTTTTTCTATCATGTCTATCCAAAAACCAAGTAAGAAAGAACTTTTGCAACATTTATGATCTCATTGACTTACTAAACAACAAGCTACTACTATGTATGATATAATCGTTGATTATATTAAATCAAACATTGAATCTGGTAAATCATTTAGATTAACTGGTCTTTGAACATTTTATACTTATCATTCAAAAGATAAAATGTTTTTTGATTTCCAAACTAAGACAAAAAAATTTAATAAAGCTCATAAGATATTGAAATTTAAATCTAGCAGAGCATATAACAAATCATTGAACAAATAATCTTTTATATCTTATTTTATTATCTAATATGACAGATTCACTATTTTTTAGTATGAAGGACATAAAAATTCTCTGATTACTATTATTTTTATTGGTAGTAATAACTACATGAATAGCTTCATTCTTTACTGTTGATCCATGAGAGATTGTATTAGTAAAGACACTATGATCTCTTAATCCACAAGTATATACAGAATGAGTATATACAAAAAATCCTTTCTTCTGAAAAGTAATTGTTATAAATACTAGAGCTAGAAAGTTAGAAGATACTGCAACAGTATCTACTAATGATCTACAATCTATTTGAATAAGTGTAGCATTTACATATCAGATTACACAAGATTGAGTGTTAGAAATATTTAGAAGATTTTGAGATGATGATAATGTAGATAGTAATCTTGCTATACCATCTGCTAAAGAAGTAGTAAGAAGTGTTGTTGCTAAGTATAAAGCAGATGAGCTTATTACTAGGAGAGCAGAAGTATCTTCATTGATACAAGAAAGATTACAACTTAAACTAAATGAGTTCTGATTACAAGTTACTGATATAAACATACAAGATATAAAGTTCTCTGATCAGTTCCAACAGTCTATTGAGAATAAGGTAAAAGCTGAACAAGATGCTCTTGCTAAGAAGAATGAATTAGAGAAAACTAAATATGAAGCAGAACAACAAGTAGTTAGAGCTACAGCAGAAGCAGAACAAATTAAAATTCAAGCAGAAGCTGTAAGAAGCCAATGAGGCAAAGAGTATGTCAATCTTAAATGGATAGAGAAACGAGATGGTAAATTACCACAGACATCATTATGATCTGACACACAGATGCTAATGCAACTATGATCTACTAAATAATCTTTTATATCTTATTTTATATAATCATGACTTGACTTACTGTTTTCAATTTCCTTATTGGTATGCTTGCATTTACTTTAGTGCTTGTAGCTTTATTTAATCTATTTGATCTATCAGCTAAATGTAAGTATTTGTGTTGTCCTAAAAAGAAATGTAATGATTCAGATTGCTGTGATAAAGTAAAGGAAAGATGTCCAACACCAAATGAAGATTGATATGTACACCCTCTATACAAATGTAATTGTAAGAAATAGTTTTACTTAGTGCTATCATTTATATTATACCATAGATGATAGCACTATAACCTTGTTAGTATGAAATATATAGTATGCCCATTGTGTCAATGACAAATACCTATTACTGTATTCTGATCTAAATGTCCTTGTTGAATGTCATATCCAGATGTTGTCAAGAGATGTGAGAAGACATGAAGAAAACCAGTAATAGTAGATGATGAAGAAGAAACAAAGAAATAAATGTATAATAAAATCATATCATAACTGGGTGTATATCAATTGGCTAGATTACTAGTTTTGGGTACGAGTGGCTGTAAGTTCAAGTCTTACCATCTAGAATATTGCAGAGTAGAGAAAAAGTATCTTGATAGACTCATAATCTATAGTTGGTGGTTCGATTCCATCCTCTGCTATTTACTTTTATTTTTTTGCTTATTATATACTATGGAAAATCTAAACAGTATTTTAAAAAATGCTATTAACGAAGCTATTAGTAAAGCTTTTAAAGAAATAGAAGAAGAATGCAAAAGGGATATTTTTAAAGAAAAGGATAATGAAGATTTAGTATTTTGAGTAAAAGAAATATTAGAATCACTAGAAAAAATAAATAAAGATATTAAAGAACTTTCTACATATATTACAACAAAAAAAAGAACCTTATTAGAACTTGAAAATGTTATATCTGATATAAAAGAAAAATCTAATTTAAAAAGTCCAACACGATATATTGCAAAAGATATTGAGGAAATTGAAAAAAAAAGTTAAAAGATTATTATGATAATATATAATCATTATTATTTACTTTTTTTTTATGTCTATCAAAGTAAAGAATATATTTATTAAATATAATCTATATGATAGCAATATAGCGAAGTATAAGAAGATTGATCTTTGCAGAGAAATCTACAAAAAAGA
>RRZT010019686.1_pt1 | contig 10526 bp, 9 predicted proteins | sample 2165551 | NCBI WGS metagenome assembly RRZT01 (sample SAMN10456910, study PRJNA506462) | wastewater metagenome | biome: wastewater; feature: sludge; material: wastewater sludge; isolation source: wastewater sludge with Escherichia coli K12::gfp cells carrying plasmid... | place: USA: Moscow, Idaho ...
ACGCCGAGGTCAAGCTGTTGCGCCTCGGCGAGCCGTTCGTGCTCAACGACGACGGCGCGCACCAGCGCAGCGAGACTGACCGGCACCATCGCGTACTCAGCCGCGCCCGGTTCCTGGCGGGCCAGCGTCAGCATCTGCTGGACGGCGTGCGTCGTGCGCCGCAAGCCGTTCTTCAGATCGGCCAGCGCCTGGCTGCGCGCCACGTCCGATTCGGCGCGTTCGACGAGTTGCAGCTGCAATTGCAAGGCGGTGAGCGGCGAACGCAGCTCGTGCGCGGCGTCGGCGACGAAGGCGCGCTGCGCGTCGCGCGCGACCTTGAGGCGCGCCAGCAGGTCGTTCAGCGAGCCGACGAGCGGCGCGACTTCGTCGGGCACATCCGGTTCGGGCAACGGTTCGAGCGATTCAGGCGAACGCACCCTGAGCGATTGCGCCAACTGCGCAAGCGGCTGCAAGCCGCGGCTGACCAGCAGCCAGCAGATGAGCGCTAGAGCTGGGAGCAGCAACAGGAACGGCTTCAAGGTGCGCCAGGCGGCGTCGGTCGCCAGCTGGTTACGCACGCGCATCGGCTGCGCGACGGCGATCGTCATGCCGTGGTGCTGGATGGCGAAAATGCGCCACTCGCCTTCGCTGCTGTCGGCGGTCGAATAGCCGAGGCGCGTCAGTTCGGGCATCGACTGGTGTCGGCGCGACGAGTAGATGGTCAGCCCGGTCTGGTTCCAGACACGGATCACGTAATCGAGGCTCTCGTCGTTTGCCAACGCTTCGGCGGAGCCCTGGAAGGTCTGGTCGCGCAAGGAGAGCGCGATCTGCTGCAACTGGTAGTCGAACAGGTCGCTGGCTTCGTTGTGCGCCGCGCTGTAGGTCGCCCAGCCGCCGAAGAACATGGCGGCGAACATGGCGCCGATCAGCGCCGCGATCAGGTTGCTGCGGATCGAATTCATGATTTCATGTGAGTTCCGGCACCCTATAGCCGACGCCGCGCACGTTGCGTATCCACTCGGCGCCGAGCTTGCGGCGCAGCGAATGGATATACACCTCAATCGCATTGCTCTCGATTTCCTCGTTCCAGCCGTAGATGCGCTCTTCGAGCTGCGCGCGCGAAAGCGGCACGCCGGGCTGTTCGAGCAGCGCGTGCAGGAGCGAGAATTCGCGTCCCGACAGGTTGACCAGCGTACCGTCGAGAAAAAACTCGTGCGTCGCCGGATCGAGGCGCAGCGGCCCGTGTTCGATGACCGGCGAAGCGCGGCCCCCGTGCCGCCGCATCAGGGCGCGGATGCGCGCCGAGAGTTCGTCGAGGTCGAAGGGTTTGACGAGATAGTCGTCGGCGCCGGCGTCCAGCCCCTTGACTCGGTCGGCGACCGAGTCGCGCGCCGTGATGACCAGCACCGGGAGCGCAACACCCTTGCGCCGCATGCCAGCCAGAAGATCGAGGCCGCTCTTACCCGGCAGCCCGAGGTCGAGCAGGACGAGTTCATGCACGCCGCTCGCCAGCGCCAGTTCGGCCGCCGCGCCATCGCGTACCCAATCCACCGAATGACCCTCCTGGCGCAGGCCGTTCTGCACGCTGGCGCCGATCATCGGATCGTCCTCGACGAGCAACAAACGCATTCATCCTCCCTGAAACACCTTTACGACAAGCCCAAGCCGAGCGGCTATCGAGTGTTTCGCATGGTATAGCGATTCACCATCGGCCGGCAGCCAACCGCTTTTTACAGCGCTTTTATACCGTAGTCGCTAGCATCATTTTCATGCCTTCACAACCCCATCACCATCGTCCGGCGGGATATTCGAAATGCAGCTCTCCGGACTGAAATACGCGCATACCGGTCTCGCGGCCTACGTCATCGCTTCGTTGCTGCTGCTCGTGGTGACCGTGTTGATCGCGCCATTCCGCGCCTTCATCGACCTCTCGAACGTCGCCCTGCTCTACGTGCTGGCCGTCGTGCTGGCCGGCACCCGCTACGGCCGGAGCGGCGCGATCTTCGCCGCCGTGCTCGGCTCGCTGCTGTTCGCCTATGTTTTCGTCCCGCCGCACTTCTCGCTGGCCATCACCGACCTTCAGTACCTCTTGTCGGCCCTGATCATGCTTGGCGTCGCGCTGCTGGTCGGCCATCTCACCGCCAACTTGCGCGCGCACGCCGAGGCAGTCGAGGCGCAGGCGGCGCAGACCAAGTCGCTCTACGAGTTCGCCAAGCAATTGTCAGCCACGCGTTCGAGCGAGGCGGTGATCGATGCCGGCCTGCGCTTTCTGGCGCAGACGGTCGACGCGCAACAGGCGCGCTTCATCGCACCGACCGATGCGCATGCCACGCAGGAAGAACCGGCAGACGCCGCACTCGTCGCCAGGGCACTCGACTGCCAGCAAATGGTGACGCGGCCGCTCGGCACCTCCGACAGCGCCACGGCGGTCGTGCCGCTATGTACGCTCGGCGAGCGTCAGGGCGCGATCCGGTTTGTCGCCCCGACCGAACAGATCGCCAGCACGTCGAAACGCGGCTTCATCGAAACCATCGGTTCGCTGATGGCAGTGGCGCTGGAGCGCACGCACTACCTGGAAATGGCGCGGGACATCGAGGTAAGGCACGCCGCCGAGAGCCTGCGCAACACCATCCTCTCGTCGCTGTCGCACGACATCCGTACGCCGCTGACCGCACTGGTCGGCACCGCCGACACGCTGATGTTGACGCACAATCTGCCGCCCGAACGGCAACAATCGTTGCTGCGCGGACTGCGCGAACAGGCGCAGTCGATCCACCAATTCGTGAACAACCTGCTCGACATGGCACGCCTGCAATCCGGCAAGGTCGAGCCGAACCTCGCCTGGCAGCCGATCGAGGAAGTCGTCGGCGCCGCCTTGCAGCAGATCCGCAACGTCGCCGAGGACCGCGCGGTCGATGTCAGGATCGCGCCCGACCTGCCGCCGCTCAGGATCGACGCGACGCTGATGGAGCGCGCGCTGTGGAACCTACTTGAGAACGCCGTCAAGTATTCGCCGCCCGGTACGCCGATTGAACTGAACATCTGCCAAAAGGGCGAATTGCTGGAGATCATCGTCTGCGACCGCGGCCAGGGTTTGCCGGAAAACGGCGCCGAAGCCTTGTTCGGACTCTTCCAGCGCGGCCGTCCCGAATCAAACGTACCCGGCGCCGGCATCGGCCTGGCTATCGTGAAGAGCATCGCCGACCTGCACCACGGCCAGCTCAGCGCCGAAACTCGCGTCGGTGGCGGCAGCTGCTTCCGGCTGACGCTGCCGATCGGCCAGCCGCCACAAATCAATTTCGAGGATGAAGCGTGAGTGAAGGCCAACACATCCTGCTGATCGAGGACGACCGGCGCATCCGCGAGTTCGTCACCTCGGCGCTCGAAGCCGAGGGCTATCAGGTAGCCGAAGCCGGAACGGCAAACTGGGGTATGAGCGAAGCCGCACGCCTGAAGCCTGACCTGCTCATGCTCGACCTCGGCCTGCCCGATCGCGACGGCGTCGAATTCATCCGCGACTACCGCGGCTTCCAGCCGTGACCATGAATTACTGATCGCCCGACCGAAACCCTATTCACCCAGCCACTTTTCCCATCCACCACTCCTCTCCATCGACAGCCATGCACATCGTTGTTTGCATCAAGCAGGTACCCGACAGCACGCATATCCGCGTGCATCCGGTGACCAACACCATCATGCGCCAGGGCGTACCGGCGATCATCAACCCCTACGACCTGTTCGCCATCGAAGAGGCGCTGCGACTCAAGGACAAGCACGGCGGCCGCGTCACCGTGATCACCATGGGACCGCCGCAGGCCGAACCGGCGCTGCGCAAGGCGCTCGCCTTCGGTTGCGACGACGCCGTACTGATCACCGACAAGATCTTTTCGGGCGCCGACACGCTCGCCACCTCGTACGTGCTGGCATCGGCGATCCGCATGCTCGACCAGGAAAACCCGGTCGACCTCGTGTTCACCGGCAAGCAAACGATCGACGGCGACACGGCGCAGGTCGGGCCCGGCATCGCCAAGCGCATGAGTCTCGAACTGCTGACCTACGTCTCGCGCATCAACGAGTTCGACGTAGCCAATCGGCGCATCGTCGTCGAACGCCGCGCCGAAGGTGGCGTACAGGTGCTGGAAACCCGCCTGCCGGCGTTGATCACCATGCTCGAAGGCAGTAACGAGATGCGCTTCGGCTCCACGCCGAACATGTTCCGCGCCGCGCGTGCGGCGGTCCGCCACTGGGACCGTACCTCGGCCGGCATCGAGGACATCAAGTTCGTCGGTCTCAAGGGCAGCCCAACCATCGTCAGCCGCGTTTTCGGCCCGACCCCGCGCGCCGAAAAGGCCGTGCAGATCGCCTTCGACCCGGCCAACCCGGACGCCGCCGGTGCCGCGCTGCTGGAGAAGATCCTGGTGGAGTCGCCTTGCGCCGCGAAGGAACTCGCCAAGCGCCAACCCGGCTACCACGAAGAAGAATGAACCTAAAAAACTCAGTTCCTCACCGCAAAGGCGCAGAGATCGCAAAGGTTCGCAAAGAAAATCAAAGCGCTACGCGAACAGCATCTATCTTCCATCGCCACCCACAGGGTGAATGGTCAAGTACGATCAACCTGCTGTTTCCTTTGCGATCTTTGCGCCTTCGCGCCTTTGCGGTGAGGTTTTCAGGATGAAGCGGAGAATGACATGAGTGAAGCTAAAGCGGCAAAACCGATCAAGAAACGCAAGATCAAACTCGACGAAGCCCTGCTCGCCTATCGCGGCGTCTGGGTTTTCATCGAGAGCGAACGCGGCCACGTCCACCCCGTATCGTGGGAACTGATGGGCCAGGGCCGGCAACTCGCCGACCAACTTGGCGTCGAACTATGCGGCGTCGTCATGGGCGCGCCCGGCCACGAACTCGACGCGCACTGCAACTCGACCTTCCATTTCGGCGCCGACCGTTGCTACCGTATTGCCAGCCCGGTACTCGCCGATTACCGTAACGTGCCCTACACCAAGGCCCTGACCGATCTGGTGAACACCCACAAGCCGGAAATCCTGCTGCTCGGCGCAACGACGCTCGGCCGCGACCTCGCCGGCTCGGTGGCGACAACGCTGAAGACCGGCCTCACCGCCGACTGCACCGAACTGGCGATCGACCCCGAGGACCGTTGCCTGCTCTCCACGCGGCCGACCTTCGGCGGCAGCCTGTTGTGCACCATCGTCACGCTCAACTACCGGCCGCAGATGGCGACCGTGCGCCACCGCGTGATGCCGATGCCGAAGTTGCAGCCACACTCGCAACCGGAGCGCACCGGTTTGGTCATCGACTTCGACCCGGCGCTGATCGAAACCGACATCGTCACCAAGATTCTCGAGTTCATTCCCGACGAGCTGAGCAACAAGCAGCACCTGCCGTACGCCGAGATCATCGTCTCCGGCGGCAAGGGTCTGGGCAAGGCGGAAAACTTCAAGCTGGTGTGGGATCTGGCGCACCTGCTCGGCGCCGAGGTTGGCGCTTCGCGCGCGGCCATCCACGCCGGCTGGATCGGTGCCGACCGGCAGGTCGGACAGACCGGCAAGACGGTGCGCCCGGCGCTCTACATCGCCGCCGGCATCTCGGGCGCGATCCAGCACCGCGTCGGCATGGAAGGCGCGGACTGCATCATCGCGCTGAACAACGACCCGAACGCGCCGATCTTCGACTTCGCCCACTACGCCGTGGTCGGCGATTGCAACCAGACGCTGCCGGCGCTGACCCGCGCCTTCGGCCAGTATCTGGGCAAAAACGCCACTGACACCAACACTGCGCAGGAGATTGCAGCATGAGTGAGAAATTCGACGTCATCGTCGTCGGCGCCGGACCGGCCGGCAACGCCGCCGCCTACACGCTGGCCAAGTCCGGCCTCAACGTGCTGCAACTGGAGCGCGGCGAATACCCCGGCTCGAAGAACGTACAGGGCGCCATCCTCTACGCCAATTCGCTGGAACGCATCATCCCGAACTTCCGCGAAACGGCGCCGCTCGAACGCCACATCATTGAACAGCGGCTGTGGATGATGGATGAGAAGTCGTTCATCGGCACGCATTACCGCTCCGACGAATTCAACAGCGAGCCGTACAACCGCTACACGATCATCCGCGCCCGCTTCGACAAATGGTTCTCTGAAAAGGTGCAGGCCGCCGACGCACTGGTGATCTGCGAAATGACGGTCAAGGCGCTGCTGCGCAACGATTCCGGACGCGTCATCGGTGTCGAGGTCGAGCGCGAGGACGGCAAGATCTACGCCGACGCGGTGATTCTCGCCGACGGCGTCAACTCGCTGGTCGCCACCAACGCCGGCCTGCGCAAGGACATCCAAGCGGGCAACGTCGCCCTCGCCGTCAAGGAAATGATCTGCGCGGTGCATGCACCCGCATTGCGGGCCCTCAACACCTTTTGCGCAGACTCACCGTATCCTGGGCATCGGCATCCCGTCATTCTGCGGGTGGAAGCCGACTGCGCTGCGCGCGTTTCGTCGCTAACCGGTGATAACCGCCTTCTTTAGTCGCGCAGTAAACCAGAACCTGCTCCCTTGGCCCGGACGGCTCTCACAGCCGGCGTCCCCCCCCATCAGCTCTGCCAGGTTCTTGGTAATTGCCAAACCAAGACCAGTGCCGCCGTACTGACGCGTGGTGCTGGCGTCCGCCTGCTCAAAGGCGTGGAAGAGCTTGTCGGTGACATCCGGCGCGATGCCGATCCCTGTATCCTCGACTTCGAATCTGATCCTCGCATCGCTCGGCGTTTCCTCTTCAATGAGTGTTCTCAGCGTCACCTTGCCTGCCGGGGTGAATTTGATGGCATTGCTTGCATAGTTGAGCAAGGCCTGTCGAAGTCGTGTTGAATCGCCGATGAGCTTCAAAGGTTGCGGTGCGTTCTCGACGCTCAACTGAAGCTGCTTGATCTCGGCCGACGGCGTCAATATGGAAACAATTTCTCCGGTGATGCCATTCAGGCAGACTTCGCCTTCTTCCAACGTCAGCTTGCCGGCCTCGATCTTGGAGACATCCAGAATGGCATTGATGACTCCAACCAGATGCGTTCCCGCAGCATGGAGTTTGTCCAATTGCTCGGCCTGCTTTGGTGTGACACCGCCGCGGCGGATGAGATGCGCCATGCCGAGAACTCCGTTCATGGGCGTGCGCAACTCGTGGCTAATGTTCGCAAGAAACGTGCTTTTTGCGCGATTGGCTGCTTCGGCCTCTTCCTTGGCTTGTTCCAACGCCTGGGTGCGCTCTTTCACCTGCCGATCAAGCGTGGCCTGAATCTCCTTCTGCTCCGAAATGTCGTAATTGACGCCGATCATCCGCTGGGGCTTGCCCTGTTCGTCGAAAGTGGTGTGGGACATCGCCTTGATGTGGCGCACCGATCCGTCTGGCCAGACGACCCTGAACTCCGGGGCATACTCACGCTCCCCCCGGAGCGCCGCCTTTATCTCGCCTTCGGCATAGGCTTTGTCCTCCGGGTGAATGGCGCTGGCCCAGGCTTCATAGGCTTCGCCAAAATCACCCTCCTTTCGGCCATAAAGGCGATACATCACTTCGTCCCAGAGCAGTCGGTTATTCACGATATCCCAATCCCATACGCCGACGATGCCGGCTGATGCCGCGGCCTTGAGCCTTTCCTGCTTCTCACGAAGTTGGGCCTCGGATGCGCGTAAGCGACTGACCAACTCGGCCATGCGCTCTGCGCTCCGGGTGGCTTGCTTGCGACGATTGGACAGCGAGCGGATGACTGCGAACAGGAGGATATCGATACCGACGCCAACCCAGGCGATGATCAATGGCTGGTAGTTCTGCATGTCGCGTTCGAGTTGTTCGCTGCTGGAAAATCGTACCGCCCAGAGGCGTCCGGGCAACGGGATACGCTCTTCCGACTCGAATCGGGGTGAGCTATTTTCGACCCGATGTGAAGAGGGCGAGGCGTAAAGAAGGTTCGCCTCGGAGCGGCTGTCTTCGTCAAAGATCTTGAAGTCAATCAACGGCGTGCGGCCGCCCAGAATCCTCTGCATCAGATCCGTTGCCCGGAATGGGCTATAGACAAAACCCACGAGTGCAGCGCGCCGCTGTTCCTCATTCCCGAGCGGAAGCCCTTCACGATAGTGGGGCAGATACATCAGGAAACCCGCCTGCACATCCTTATCCGTTTCTTGAACCAACGTCACTTTGCCGGAGACCGCGGGTTTGCCACTGTCGCGTGCCTGGATCATGGCGGCCTGACGAGTCGGCTCGGAGAACATGTCATAGCCAAGGGCCCGTTGGTTACGCCAATCCAGAGGTTCCAGGTAGACGATGCTGCTATAGGTGTCGCGAATGCCTTCCGGCCTGATATTGAAATCCGGAAAACCCTCCCGACGGATGCGCTGAGCCAATGCATCGCGCTGCGCGGCGGGGATCATGATGGAATATCCGATTCCCTGAATACCGGGCCAGTAGGTATCGATTTCGAGATTGGTGACGTACCGGCGCCAATCCTCTCGCGAAAGACCGTCGAGCCCCCGGAACAGCCCCACGCCCCCGCGCAGCACCTGCTCATACTCCTGCATGCGTTTGGTGATGGCTTCCCGCGACTGGCTGACTTCGAACTCGAAGCGATCCTTCGCGCGCTCATCGACGTAGTTGCTGGCGAACCACCAACTGAACACGGTGATCAGCGAGGAAATTGCCAGGACAACCCACGCGGCTGACTCCGTGTGGAACCGTTCCGCCACGAGCGGAGGCTTGTCGTCCTTGCCCATAAGGGAAAGGGAGTCGGTGGAGCCCGCATCCGCGGTGATTCCTTCCAAGGCCATCTGCGTCCCTCCGTTGGCCGAAAACGTCTGGCGTACACTGGAACAACGTTTTCAGTCTAGAACCAACTTCGACAGTGTCCCAAGGTTTTCACAGCAAGATGTTGCTACAACTTGAAGGTGATCAGCTATTCCTTGTTTGTAGCGGGTCTTGATTCTTCAGAGGACCAAAGGAGTTTGCCAAATCGTGGCATTTTGGGCGAGTGGAATTGTTGACTCAGGGACATTGGCAGAGCGGCGGCGCGTCGTGGTGGGCACGCTCGGCGTTGGGGGAATGACACAGGTTGCTCGCCGAATTTCTGAATCCCGGCTTTCACCGGGATGACACAGCATCTCCTGACCTTGCCCCCCCACAAAGCGAGACCGCAAGATTCAGGTGGAACGCACCGCGCGGCGCGGCGACAATGGCGACTCGTCTCGACCAACGCCGCGCCCGCCATGCAACTCACGCACCTCATCCAACTGCTCACCCTCGCCGCCATCTGGGGCAACTCCTTCCTGTTCATGCGCATCGGCGTGCCGGTGTTCGGTCCGGCTTTCCTGATCGCGCTACGGGTGTTCATCGCCGCCGCCGTCCTCGGCCTGGTCGGACTGTGGCTGAGGAAGCCACTCGATCTACGCCGTCACTGGTGGCACTATCTGATCATCGGCTTCCTGAATTCGGCACTGCCGTTCCTGCTCTTCGCCTACGCCGCGCAGTCGCTCTCCGCCTCGCTGCTCTCGATCCTCAATGCCACCTCGGCACTCTGGGGCGCGATCATCGCCGCCCTCTGGCTGCGCGTACCGATCACGCGTTCGATCGCGCTCGGGCTGTGTTGCGGCTTGTTCGGTGTGGTCCTGCTTGTCGGCAACGGCGTTGCCTTGAGCGGCGATGCGGGTTGGTTGCCGGTCGCCGCCGGGCTGGTCGCGCCTGTCTGCTACGCAATCGCCAGCACCTACACCAAGGCCTTCCCGAGCACGAGCATGACTTCGCCCTTCGCCAATACTCAGGGCAGCATGTGGATGGCCGGTCTGGTCTGCCTGCCCGTGCTCTTCTTCGTGCCAATCCGGCAGACGCCGCAAGTCGGCGACTGGGCGGCGCTGGCCGCGCTCGGCGTGTTCTGCACCGGCATCGCCTACCTGATGTATTTCCGGCTGATCCAGGACGTCGGCCCAACCAAGGCGCTGTCGGTCACCTTCCTGATCCCGGTGTTCGGCGTACTGTGGGGCGCGTTGTTCCTGAACGAGGCGATCGGCTGGGACAAACTGTCCGGCGGCGTGCTCGTCCTCGCCGGCATTTCGTTGACCACCGGCATCGTCAAACTCCCGTCAAGGAGGTCCGCATGACCGGTAACCCGCGCGCCCAGCGCGCCGTCGGCACGGCGCTGGCGCACAACCGGATCGCCCTGCTCATCCCCTGCCACCGGGTGATCCGGGAAAGCGGTGACGTCGGCCAGTATCGCGGGGTAGCGAGCGGAAGTCGGCGCTGCTCGCTTACGAGTCAGCCATCGCCCTCCGTAGCTGATGGTCAGAACTCGATCACTGATAGCATCATTGAATAACAAGGATGGGAGAGAAAACGATGTCGCTGGATGTGATTGGTCTGGGCGTATCGACGCTCGACATCCTCAGTCTGGTGGAAGCATTTCCGTCGGGCGACGAAGTTCAACGCGCCGCGGCGGTTGCCGTGCAGGGCGGCGGGCCGGTGTCTACAGCGATCGTGACCGCTGCCGCGCTGGGCGCGCGAACCGCGATG
>RRZT010990882.1_pt1 | contig 10524 bp, 5 predicted proteins | sample 2165551 | NCBI WGS metagenome assembly RRZT01 (sample SAMN10456910, study PRJNA506462) | wastewater metagenome | biome: wastewater; feature: sludge; material: wastewater sludge; isolation source: wastewater sludge with Escherichia coli K12::gfp cells carrying plasmid... | place: USA: Moscow, Idaho ...
CATACCACTACGAGGACCCGCGCCACCCGGTCGCGCTCACCGGCATCAGCGTGCTCGCCCGCCAGCCCGACGGCCCGCCCGCGCCCCAACGCATCGCCAGCTACGCCTACGACGCCGCCGGGCGCGGCATCCGCTCGGTGCGTGGCGCGCTGCCGGCAGATGGCGAGACCGGCCGCGAGGACGTTCGCCTCGACTACCCCGCGCGCGGCCGCAGCGTGCTCACCAACAGCCTCGGCCAGCGCACCACCTACCTCGGCGCGGTCATCGCCGGCCAGCGTCGCCTGCTCGAGGCGCGCGGCCCGGGTTGCGCGCACTGCGGCCCCACCGACGTCCGCTATGGCTACACGCCCGATGGCCGACTGAACGTCATCACCACGCTCGACACCGAAGGCCGGCCGCGCACCTCCACCCAGCATCGCTTCGACGCCCACGGACGCATCGTCGAGACCCTCGACGCCGATCTCGCCGGCGCCCGGCCGCGCCTGCTCGACCGCGTGCGCTACGAGTATCCCGACGCGCCGGCAAGCACACTCGCAGCCACGAACCCCGCAGCCCCCGGCGCAGGTGCCGAGCCTGCCGAACCCGCCGCGCCGACGTCGGCGCGCGCAATTCTCAGTGCCAGCGTCGTCCCCGGCCGCGAGCACCGCGTCGAACTGCGCTACAACGCCGCGGGACAGCCCGTCGAGCTGCGCGAATCCGGCTTCAGCCCGATCGACGCCGAGGGCCGGCCGAATCCGGTGCCGATCGAACGTCGCCTCACCTGGCGCTACGCCACGATCAACGGCCGCAGCGTGCTCGCCGAGCTCGACGGCCCACTGCCCGATGGCCCGGACGCCAGCCCGCGCGACCGCGACCTCGTCCGGCTGCACTGGGACGAGCGCGGCAGCTTCATCCGGGCCCTGGAAGGTCCCGGCGGCCGGCGCAGCGAGATCGACTCCGACCCGACCACCGGCCTGCCGCTGCGGGTGCGCGACGGCGACGCGCACGAGACCCGCCTGCGCCACGACGCCGCCGGGCAGCTGATCGAGTGGCGCAGCGGCGCTCCGGGCGAAGCCCCCGAACGCATCCACGCCGCCGCATACGACGCCCTCGGCCATCTCGTCGCGCTGCGCTCCGGCGAAGATGAAGAGAGCCTGCGTCCGCGCTGGCTGCGCGCCTTCGATGCCGCCGGCCGCCTGCAGTGGCACGCCGATGCGCTCGGCATCCTGCACACCTGGGCCTACGATCCCGAGAACCGCGTCATCGAGGCCGCGACGCGCAGCGCCAGCCGGCTGCTTCGCCGCAGCAGACGCTACGACGAGCACGGACGCCTGGTCGACATCGGCGACGACACCGGCTTCCGGCGCAGCCTGCACTACGACGCCGCCGGCCGGCTCGTCGGGCTCGTGGACAGTCACGGGCGAGATTTGCTGCAGGCCGCGCGCCACATCGACGGCGACGCCACGGCAGCACGAGGCACCGCCCCCGCGCACCCGCGCATCGTTCATGACGACTTCGGACGAGCGGTCCTCGAACGCAGCCCCGACGCCGGGACGCGCTGGCGCAGCTTCGACGCCGCCGGCCGCCTCGTCGCCATGGGCGACGCCCTCGGCCACCGCGCGCGCTACACCTGGGACCCGCGCGGCCGCATCCTCGCCCAGCAGACCACCGACGGACGCAGCGGCGCCGCCGAGACCACGCGCTGGCGCTACGACGGCCCCCGCCTGATGGAAGTGGCGCATCCGAACGGGCGCGAACGCTACGAATACGACCCGCGCGGCTGGCGCAGCGCGCGCATCGTGAGCCTGAAGCGCGACGGCGGCGAGCTCACCGTCGTCACCCGCTACGAGCACGACGCCGCGGGGCGCCTGGTCGCCACCCAACTGCCCGACGGCAGCCGCCTGCGCTACGAGCGCAACGGCCAGGGCCAGGTCGTCGCGCTGAAGCGCCAGCCGGTGGCGACGCCCTGGCTGCGCGGGCTGGCGCGCGAGCAGACCATCGCCAGCGCGTTCGAGCGCGACCTCTTCGGGCTGCGCGCCTTCCAGGCCGGCAACGGCGTGCGTACGGTGCACGAGCGCACCCGCGCCGGCACCCTGGTCCGCGTCGTTCATCTGCGCGCCGACGCGCGCGACACCCCGGTCCGCAATGCGCGCGCGCTGCTGCCGATCGAACCCGGCCAGCCGCTGGCCACGCGCATCGAGCGGATCTTCGGCATCTCCGCGGCGCACGCCGCGGGGGCGGGCACCGAGGCGAACGCAGCCGAGCCCGCCGAAGCGGCAGGTCGCGAAGCCACCGAGGGTGCGAAGCCGCCGCAGGAGACCGCCGCAACCGCCGACACCCCCCTGCTCGACTACCGCTACCTCTGGGATCCCGAAGGCAACCTGCTGCACGAACGCCGCCACGAACCCGACGGTCCGCAACCCTCGACACGCCGCAGCCAGGCCTACGACCTTCGCAACCAGCTCGTCGCCAGCGTGGAGTGGCGGGACGACGGCGAGGCGCCGGCCGAGACCGGCGTGTGGCGCTACGCCTACGACCGCCACCAGCGCCGCGTCGTCGCGCAGCAAGGCGCCCGGTCGCAGCAGGAAACGACCGGCCACACCCGCCCGACCCGCTTCTCACCCGGCAGCCACCGCGCGCTGCCCTCGAGCCTGCATCCGGCGAACGGGCCGGCGGCAGGCCTCGCCGCGGGCGAAGCGCGCGAGGCGGTCAGCACCAACGGGCACGACGCCGGCGGCCAGCCCCGGCGCCTCGGCTCGCGCAGCCTGCACTGGGACGCGCTCGGTCGCCTGACCGAGGTCCGCGAGGGCGAGCGCAGCATCGCCCGCTACGCCTACGACCACCGTGGCCTGCGCATCCTGCGCACACGCCTCGAGCCCGCGACGGCCGCGCCCATCACCACCCACATCCTCCACGACGACGCCCGTCAGCCGCTCGCCGAGCTCGACGCCGACGGCATGCTGATCCGCCAGTACCTCTGGCTCGCAGACCTGCCGCTCGCCGTGCTCGACACCCCGGCGCAGCCCGCCACCGAGACCGGCTCCGCGCGCCGCCTCCTCGAAGACCTGCGCCGCATCGTGCAGAGCTGGCTCGACCCGCAGGCCGGCCTCGCCTGGCTCCACACCAACCACCTCGGCGCCCCCGAGCTCGCCACCGACCCATCCGGCCAGCCGATCTGGCGCGCCCGCTACGCCCCCTTCGGCGCCGCCACCCTCACCCCCTCGCCGGCCCGCCCCGACTTCACCCTCGACCTGCGCCTCCCCGGCCAGGTCTTCGACGCCGAGACCGGCCTGCACTACAACCGCGCGCGCTACTACGACCCGGGCGAGGGCCAATACCTCACCCCCGACCCGCTCGGCACGCCGGACGGGCCGAACCCGTATGCGTACGCGGCGTTCAATCCGCTCGGGAAGGTGGATCCGGATGGGCTGGTGTTGTTTGCGTTCGATGGGACGGGGAATAGCGACGACTTAAATGACCCTGCGATGGTAAATAGCGGATTCAGCAATGTAGTCAATTTCTTTGACGCTTACGCTGACACCAAGCGCTACATCAGTGGCGTCGGCACCGTGCATCACGACCTCGAGTACGGCGACATCCGCCCGGAAGACTACGCAACCGGTCACTTGATATGGTGGCTGACTCCGGGTGATCCGGTCCATGTGAATGACATGGGTGGCAACTACTCGGGGCCGGCACGGATCGAGCGGATGAGCCAATACCTTGACGACGAGGCCGAACTCTTCAGCGACGATCGGATAATGGAAATCGACGTCATCGGCTTCAGCCGCGGCGCGGCCCAGGCGCGCGAGTTCGCCAACCGGATCGTCGCTAAGACGGTCCGGCACGAGGGCCAGCTCTATTACCCCTACCTAAACCAGCGTGGAGATTCCGCCTGTCAGGCGGTTAAGTTCCGCTTCATGGGGCTGTTCGACACCGTCCTGTCCACCAACTTGAGTGGCGAAGCCTATCGCCTGGGCATCCCAGAGGTCTTCGCGCATGTCGCGCAGGCAGTCGCGCTCAACGAGCACCGCTCGGACTCGATCCCGGAATTCGGCTATCGAAACCCGAAACGGCACAAAATGCACTGGGGCGGCTTTCCGCTCGAGTCGATCGGCGCCAGCAGCGGTATCCCCGGACACGTCCGCATCGAGAAAGGCTTCGTTGGCGCACATGCCGACATCGGCGGGGGTTATCCTGATGCGGAGCAAGGTCTCTCGCGCGTCGCCCTCGGCTGGATGGTCCGACAGGCGGAACTCGCAGGCGTCAAAATGAAGGAAGTCCCACGGATTCCGCGCCATGATGTGCCCATGCACGACCAGAGCAGTGTGATCGAGATCGGCAACCCCTGGCACAGCGTCGTTCCACGGCCGACCGAGAACGGCGATCTGCCTGGGATCGACTACATATTCCCCGAAGACCGCGAGGTCAGCGGCGCGGTGGCCGGAGATCGCCAGCGCAGCATGCAGTTCGACAACGGCAGTCTCACCCATGCCGATACACTGCGCTACATCACCTGGCTCCCGCGCGACGCCACCCGGCGCGGCGATGGCTCAGCACTCGACCCGCGCAGCCTCGGCGACATCACCGGCACGGTAGATATGGGGCGCTACCTCGCCTGGCTCGAGGAGCCCGAGAACGGCTACACGGATTAAAACAGGGGATTCCGATGCGACGACGCTCTCTGATCCGCCTCGCGGCGGCAGCCCTCTGCAGTGCTTTGACGTCCGCCTGCCGCAGCAAGCTGCAGGCGGTCCCTCCCGCCTCGCTCACCAAATCCGACGCACGTTACCTGGAGAGCCGGGAGCGCATGCTGCAGCGCTTCGGCCGCCCCGGCATCGAGTTGGTAGTCGATGCGATGGCTGGACAGGAGTTTCTCGGCGTGGAGTTCTTCCCCGAGTATGCCAAGCACTCCTTTTACAGGGCAGGCGGTCAGACGCTGCGATCACAAGCCAAGATGATCCTCTCCCAACCGGTCCCCGAACGCGCCCGGATCCTCTGGCGAGACTCCGACAAATTCGCTTCCGATGGGCGGGCTATCTACGTCGGCAACATCCTCGGCGACGAAACCATCGAAGTCGGCTCCCGCATCCCGCAGGAGCTCATCGACGACCTCAAGCGCGACCCGCGCGGCAACCTGCGGCTCAAGTTCCGCATGAGCAAAGACGGCACGCTCTTCGGCTGGGACATCCAGCGTCGGCCAGGCTACGACCCGAGCCTGCGCGACCCGCAAGGGCGGCACATCCACTTTCCCGCCGTCCACTCGTTCGCCGGGGGTGATTTCCGTGAGGCCGAGATCTACAACGGCAAGGTGCTGCGCAGGGGCTGGTACATCCACCCCAAGACCGGCCAGCGCTTCGAGACCGACTATTGAAGCCGCGCCGGAAGGCTTGCGTACCGTGTTGCCGACGATGCGACGGGCTGCGAACTTAGTGCCCCCCCGCCCCATCTCCTGAAACTGCACGATCATCTCCGCCAGCCGCCTGCGCTGCGCGCGCCATGGCTCGCTGCCCTCCTCCAGCCCTGCGATCTCCGCGCGCAGTCGGGCGATCTCCTTTCGTAGGCCGATCTCCGGCGGGGCGAAGCCGGCGTTGCGCAGGATGTGGTTGGCCATGCGCTGCTCGGGGGAGACGAAGGGCTCGTCCTCGAAGAGGAGCGGCAGGCCGGCACCGGGGAGATGGTCGAAGTCGCCGTTGCGCAGCGCCTCGAGGATGCGCTGCTCGGCCAGCAGATCGAAGACCGCGTTCACGCCGCCTGTCGTCGCGCCGCGGCGCGGGTGCTGACGAGGATGCCGCCGACGATGAGCAGGAAGGCGATGCCGTGGTAGGGACGCGGCCACTCGCCGATGACGGCGGCGGAGAACACCGCGGCGAAGAGCGGGGTGAGGTTGTAGAAGATGGCCGCGGTGGCCGGCCCGGCCTCGGCCACCGCCACGCCCCAGGCGCGGTAGGCGATGATCGACGGGCCGACGGCGATATAGACGATGGCGGCGACCAGGCCCCACGACCACTGCGTCGGCCCGGACGGGAATACCACGTCGCCCGCGGCGGCGGCGGCCACCGCCCAGAGCACGCCGAAGACGCACTGGGCGACGAGGAACTCGGCCCAGTTCCACTGCGGCCGCGCCTCGCCGGCCATGTGCGCGGGCGGGCGCGCGAGCATCCAGCTGTAGCCGGTCCAGCCGAGCATGGCGAGCAGCATCAGCAGGTCGCCCTCGACGAACTCGATGCGCGCGATCGCGGCCGGGTCACCGCGCGACAGCACCAGCGCGACGCCCACGAGCGACAGCAGCGCGCCCAGGACCTGCACCGGGCGCGGGATGACGCGGTAGAACACGGCGCCGATCAGCATCATCCACACCGGGGCGCTGGAGGCGATCAGGGTGACGTTGAGCGGCGTGCTGGTGCGCAGCGCCATGTACTGCAGCGCGTTGTAGGCGCCCACACCGATCAGCCCGAGCACCGCAAGATGCGCCCAGCGCGTACGGATCTGCGCGCGTGCCGCCGGTGTGCCGAGGGCACGCCAGCCGAGCGGCAGCAGCAGCACGAAGGCGAGCATCCAACGCACCGCGTTGAGCCAGAGCGGGTCCATGCTGCCGATCGCGAGGCGGCCGACGACCGCATTGCCCGCCCACAGCAGGGGCGGCAGGACGAGGAAGAAGACGAGTCGGGGAGTCAGGTGCATTTGGGGGGCGATCTTTATTGTTTTGCGGGCAGCGTGGACGCTGCCCGGACGCGAGGCCCGCAACCTTAGCGGTTTTGCGGCAGTCCTGGCCAGTCCGCCGGGCCGAGCGCGAACTTGTAGGCGAAGCCGCTCCACGACTCGCCGCGGCGCAGCGCGTCGATGAAGCCGGCGCGATCGGTGATCCAGCTACCGCCCACCACGGTGACGCCGCGCGCGAACAGCGGCTCGGGCAGGCAGCCGGCGCTCGGGCCGATCAGCACGATGCGCTGCGCCTTGCGGCAATGCGCGAGCATGTCGTCGACCGTGTGGTTGAGCAGGATGGTGCTGGTCGACAGCACCTTGTTGCAGTCTTCGAGCGCGGCGGCGTCGAGGGTGACGCGGTAGCCGTCGTAGTGGCCGGCGTAGTCCGGGTTGAGCTCGATCACGGTGAGCTGCGCGCCGGCGGCAGTGACCTGCTTCAGCAGCGGGGTGAACAGCCCCACCATGCCGACGTGATCGCCCGCCTGCGGGTCGATGCCGCCGATCGAGTCGATGGCGCGCGGCGGCGCGAAGCCCATGCGCTCCATCACCGTGCGCGACAGCGCGTTGGCCGCGGCGAAGCCGAGCGTGCGGCGGATCTCCGCATCGCCCCCCGCGCCGGCGGTGGGCGCGGCGAACTCGCGCGCGAGCTGCAGCGCATCCATGCCGACGATGGTGTGCGGGTCGTCCGACGCGGCGAGCCGGGGCAGGATGCCGCCTAGCAGGACGTAGGAGAGGCCGAGCGCGCCGTCGTCGAGCTCGAGCGCGCAGAACTCGCCGTTGCGCGACTCGGCCGCCTCCGGCGGCGGCAGGTGCAGCGCGCGCACGCGCGGGATCGGGCGGACGGCGGTGGCGTGTTCGAGTTCGGCGATCAGGTCGGTGGCGAAGGTCATGATGGACAGCGGCGCAAGGCCAGGCGGTGGGGTCGGGCGAGCCTACCACGACGGCACGCCCCCCAAAGGTTTCACGATCCCCTGCAGGAGCGCTGCCAGGCGCGAATGCGGCTCAAAGGCGGTCGCCGCGGTGGCGGCCGGCGCGGATCGCGGCGGCCGCCACCGCGGGGGTGACGGTGGCCGCGCGGTTTTCGGGGGTACGCAGGGCACCGGGGAAATAGTCCGCGGTGAGGTGGCTGGAGTGCACCGGCGAGCCGCCGCCGGCAGCAAGGGTCGGGGCATTCGCGCCGGCGCCATCCCCACGCCGGCCATCCGCGTCGGCATCACCCGGCTTGCCCGCATCGCCCCCATAGCGCCGCCAGTCGCACACCCAGTGGATGTCGTCGGCGAGTTCGAGCAGGCCGATGGTCTCGCGGTCGCCGATCAGGATGCCCTGCACGCGCAGGCCGCGCTCGCGGCGGGCGGCCTCGACGCGGGCGGCGAGCGCCGGCGTGGCGCCGAATTCGCCGTCGGAGGCGATCAGCAGGTCGGCGAGCGCCCAGCCGGCCTCGTCGAGGCGGGCGATCGCGCGTTCGAGCGGGCCGCAGATGTCGGTGCCGCCCCCGAAGCCCTGGCCGAGGAAGCGGGCGAGCCGGCCGACACCCTCGGCATCGACGCCGAGCTCCATCTCCACCACCTCGTCCGGCCCGCCGAAGGCATACACCCGGCAGGCGCGGCGCTGGGCGTGGGCGCAGCGCACCGCCTCGAGCACCACGGCCTTGGCCACCGCCTCGGCGCCGCCCTGCATCGAGCCCGAGGTGTCCACACACACCAGCATCGGCCCTCGCTCCAGGCGCCGCTCGGGCGCCAGGCGCTGGCTCGGACGCAGCACCGCAGCCGGGCGCAGGCAGTCCTCCTGCAGGTGGTCGTCGTCCTCGTAGGCCAGCAGCGTGCGCTCGGCGCGCCGCGCGTGCCAGACCAGGCGCAGGCGCGGATGGCCGAGCAGCATCGCCTCGGCCGGCAGCATGCGCGCGATCCGGCCTGAACGCTGCACGCCGCGCGTCTCGCCGGGGAGGTCGGGCACCCGCACCCGACGCGACTCGCTGCGCTGCACCTCGGCCTGCTCGACCACCGCCAGCAGCGCCCGGCTCGACTCCGAGACCTCGTCGGTGGGTCGCGCCCGACCGAGCGCGCGCAGGATGCGGGCGAGCTCGGGCAGGCGCTCGATCAGTGCGCGGATGCGCATCACCTCGCGCCACTCGGTGCTGCGCAACAGGCCGCGCAGCGCATCCCAGCGGGTGCTCTTGAGCAGGTCGCCGAGATCGCCGAAGGCGCCGACCAGCTCGTCGATCTCGCCGCAGCGCTCGGCCCAGTCGGCGGCGAAGGAATCCACCGCCCTCGCCCGCGCCGCGGCCTCGGTGTCGCCGCGGTCGCGGTAGTCGACGACGAGGTCGAGGTGGAACAGCAGGCCTTGCAGCACGGTGTCGGCCAGCTCGGGCTGGGCGGCGCAGTAGCCGGGCAGCCCGAGGCGTCCGAAGACCTCGCGCACGGCCTGCTGCAGCTCCGCCTCGGGCCAGGCCGCGGAAGATCGGGGCAGGCCGCCGGCGAGCAGCGCCTCGCGCCAGGCCGCGAGCGCGGCGAGGCGGCCCGCGAGTTCGCCGCCGGAGTGAGTCATGCCGCCTAGCCAGAGCGCGCGCGGCAGGCGCTCGAGCGGCGCGAGCGGGCCTTCGAGCGCCTCGAAGAGCCGGGGGACGGGCGGAGCCTGGGCGGCCGCAGCGGCATCCGGCAGGCGCGGCGCGGGCCTGCGGTCGGGACACGGGCGGTCGACGGCTGCCGAAGCGGCCGGTTCGTTGTTGGGCGACGGGACTGCGGCCGGGGAGCTCGCGACCGAGGGGCTTGCGGCCGGCGCCGCCCCAGCAGGCAAATCGCCTGCCGACGCCCCACGTGAACTCGCCTCCGCCGCGCCACTCACCCCGCCCTCACTCGGGCAACGCGTCGTGCTCGACCGGCGCGGGCATCACGCCCGACTGTTCGAGCCGCGGCAGCGCCTCGAAGCCGGCGCGCGCGCCGCGGGCGCGGGCGTCGAGCCCCGCCAGCGTCGCATCCACCGCATCCAGGCCGACACGCGCCGCGGCGACGAAGGCCGGGTCAGCCCACAAGGCGTGTTCCGCCCAGGCCTCGAGCGCAGCACGCTGCGCGCCCGCCTCAACGCGGTAGGCCGCCAGGCGCGCGAGCACGCCGTCGAGCTGGGCGGTGCGCGCGCGGATGTGCAGGCAGCCGTAGCGCCGCATGCGCGCAGCGCTCATGCGCAGCGCCGCAGACCCGCCCTTGGCGTCGCCGATCGCACTCGCGAGCTCGCCGGCCTGCGCCGCCGCCGGGTCGATCGCCGCAAAGCGCAGCCGCCCCGACTCGTCGTAGTCGAGGTCCCTGGCCTCGCGCTCGGTGGCGAGCTGCGCCTCGAAGGCCTCCACCACCCGGGTGATGCGCGGCGGCGACCACGCCTCGCGGACCCCCAGGCGCGCCGCCAGCCACTCCGCCACCGCCAGCCGCGCCGGCTCGTCGGCGGCCACGCAATACGGCACCAGGCCCAGGTCCCACGCGCTCGCCGCCGCCCTGCCCTCGCTCGCCGCGGCCACGCGCAGCAGGTGGGCGAGCTTGACCCAGCGTCGGTCGGACACATACACGCCACGCCCCGCCAGCCATGCGCGCAGCTCGGCGAGGCGGTCGAGCACCGCGGCTGGCAAGGCACAAGCGGCGGCGGCCTGCGCGAGCGCACCGAGGTCGGCCTCGTCGAGCTGCAGCGCGGACGGCGGCGCGAGTGCCTCCGGCAAGGCCGCACGATCCTCCCCGAGCAGGCGCCGGAACCCCTCCGCGCTCACCGGCGCCACCGTCAGGCGCAGCAGGAAGCGGTCGAAGAAGGCCTCCGCCACCTCGTCCTCGGGCACCTGGTTGGTCGCGCCCACCACGCTGA
>RRZT012052639.1_pt1 | contig 10524 bp, 11 predicted proteins | sample 2165551 | NCBI WGS metagenome assembly RRZT01 (sample SAMN10456910, study PRJNA506462) | wastewater metagenome | biome: wastewater; feature: sludge; material: wastewater sludge; isolation source: wastewater sludge with Escherichia coli K12::gfp cells carrying plasmid... | place: USA: Moscow, Idaho...
GCCGCCGTCCCGCTCGGGGGCATTCTGGCACCCACCGACCCGGTGCTGGCGTCTGACGTCCAGGTCGACGAGCCCGGTGACCGCGACCTGCTACGCTTCAGCCTGACCGGCGAGGGGGGGCTGAACGACGGCGCCGCCTTCCCGTTCGTCTTTCTCGGCCTCGGTCTGCTCGGTCTGCACGATCTCGGCGCGGCCGGCTGGCGATGGCTGGCGATCGATGTCCTCTGGGGGCTGGCGGGCGGACTTGGCATCGGCGCTCTGCTCGGCACGATGATCGGCAAACTGGTGGTCTATCTGCGCACCCATCACCAGGAAGCCGTCGGATTGGACGAGTTCCTCGCCCTCGGTCTCGTCGCCTTGGCCTACGGTGTCGCGCAGCTTGCCCACGCTCTCGGGTTTCTGGCAGTGTTTGCCGCCGGTCTGGCCCTGCAACGGGTCAAGGAGGATAGTCGCTCGCAGGGCTCTCCGAAGGAAGGGCCTGCCGGCTTGCAGGACAAGCCGGCGCATCTTGCCGTGGCCACCCATCCTGACCTGGCCGGTGCCTACATGCGGCAGGCGGTCCGCGGCTTCAACGAGCAACTGGAGCGTATCGCCGAACTGGTCATTGTTCTGGTGGTTGGCGCGATGCTGCCCTATGTTCGCGTCGAGTGGGCCACGCTCGGCTTCCTGCTGCTGCTGTTCGGCGTACTGCGCCCGCTATCAGTGTGGTTGGGCTTGCTCGGCGCAGCGGTGTCTCGCGATCAGCGCCTTCTGATCTCCTGGTTCGGCATCCGAGGCATCGGCTCGATCTACTATCTGATGTTCGCCCTCAACCACGGCCTGTCCGGCCCCGTCGTCGACCAGGCGATCACGCTCACCCTGACGACGGTAGCCGTTTCGATCGTCATCCATGGCATCTCCGTGACACCCTTGATGAATCTGTACACCAGGCGAAAAGTCGGTCGGAGCCACGGTGCCGCAAGTGGCAAGCGCCGCAACGGACCGCACTGATTCGTCGCAGCAGCCTTTCGCCACGCGCTGACGCGGATTACCTCGCGATCAGCATCGGCTTGCCGGGTGGTTCGCTGACCAGCCTTTGGCAAATGGCTCAGTGCTTGATCGGCTTGAACCCCGGATCATCGAAATATGGTCCGTACTCTTAGAGAGAGCTCCCGCGTCAGCGCATCTCGAAGGCCTCCTGATGGAAGCGCCCGGGCCCGCCCATGGCGCGTAAGCCATTGCGCAAGGAATCGGCCAGCCCGCGCGGACCGCAGAACCAGATTTCCGCATTTCTTGCTTCGCCCAGCACGGCCGCCTGCAAGGTCGCTCCCTGCCGTGCGCCGTGAATATGAAGATGAACGCGGGGCAGCTTTGCGCAGAGGCTTTCGAGACGCGGCACAAAAGCATCGCTCACCTGATCGCGGGTGCAGTAGTGCAGGTCGGCCGCGGGCGCCGCATCGGGATCGGCCTGCAGCGACTCCAGCCAGGCGAGGAAGGGCGTGATGCCAATGCCACCAGCGATCCAGATCTGCCTGGCCTGTGGGTTGCAGCGGGCGACATCGAAGCGACCATACGGGCCTTCCACGCGTACCGCCTGTCCCGGATGAAGACGCACGGCGAGGCTGTGGGTGTAGTCGCCCAGCGCCTTGATCTGGAAGCTGATGACGCGATCGCCATGATCGGCGCTGGCGATGGTGAAGGGGTGCGCACCTTCCTTGTCGTCGAAGGTGACGAAGGCAAACTGCCCCGGACGATGCCCGTGCCAGCCGCGATCAAGGCGACAGATAACCGTGGTGATGTCGTGCGCCGGATGTTCGACGGCAACGACCTTGCCAACAGCGATGCGGCCACGGCCGATGCCGCCAAGCAGCGAATGAATTGCCCCATACACGCCCACCACCAGCAGCGTGGCGAGCAGCCAGCCCGCCGGCTGTGCCCAGTAATCTCTGGGCGCGAGCAGCGCGGCATGGAAGGCGAGCATCAGGTAAAGCACCGGCATGGCACGGTGCAGGAAACGCCAGGCGCGATAGGGGAACTTTTTCCACAGCGTGATCACCAGCATTGCCAGCAGCGCATAGATCGCCCATTCGCCCATGTCTTTGGCCAGATCGCGCAGGATTTCGAGCAAGCCGACGAATTTTTCCTTCGGCAGGCGGCCCTCGCGACCGACTGCCGTTTTGAGGATGTCACCCGACAACTCGATCAGCCAGTGCATCGCGGCAAAGGAGATGGCCAGGATGCCGGCCCACTTGTGCGTGCGGTAGACCCGATCCATGCCGCCCAGAGGGGCTTCCAACCAGGCCGGCCGGGTCGCCAACAGCATGCTCAGCGACATCAGGGAAATCGACAGCAGGCCGCTCAGATAGAGCGCTTCCTGGCGGGTGATCCATAGTGGATGCGCGCTGGCGGGAAAGGTGGTGGTCAACACATCCCAGCCCCAGACGGCGGCGACCACGGTGAGCAGACTGGCGAGTAGGGTTTTCATGTCGATTCGCTCGAAGACGTTGAAGGTACCTCCAGTTGCGCCCTGAAGGATCGGTTCATCCGGTGTGCATGGCACATGTCATTCATTCGTCGTAGTAGCCGCGCTCGGCATCGGCATGGCAGCCAGCGCAGTTGGCCTTGCTGCGCACCCTCGGGTGTTTCCATTCCCGGTCCGGCACCTTGCGGTGTTCCTTCACCCACTTCGGCAGGTCAGTGATGCGCAGCGGCGCACTGATGGTCGACACACCGCGTAACAGCTTGTCGCTGTAGCGCCGGCCACCGCTATCGCCAGCGTTGTTGGCCAGGTAATCGGTAACTCTTGCCGCCATGGCGGGATCGATCGTGGCATCGGCACCGAAGTGGTTCTTGAGGTCGTCCATCATGCGCTTCCATGAACTGGCCGGCAGCATGGAGGGGGCAAAAGCGATGTGGCAACTGCCGCATTCCTCCTTCACCACCGGGTCGACGACGGGCGGGAAATAGTGGCTGCCGCCGGCCTGTGCGCGGCCGAGCACGAGAGCGGAAAAGGCAATGGCGAGCAGGCCCAGGGTCAGCGGGCGATAGGGGATGTTCATGTTCTTCTCCTTGAAGATTTGAGCGCCTACTGGCCGATCATGAAGGTCAGCCAGTCGCCCTTTTCCAGCGGCGTACATTCGCGGCCAAGGACGTCGTGGCAGTTGCGCTTGAACCACTTCTCGACTTTCGCCGGGTCGTTGTAACGTGACGGGGAAGCCGACAGCGCCATCGCCTCGATGCTCTTGCCAGCGGGGTTACGGCCGGCGCCGCGCGTGTCGTTACCGTGGCAGGAAGTGCAGGCCGGCGTATCCGGCTTGCCGCCGGCGAAGGCCTGCGTGTGCAGCGTCTTGCCGCGGGCGGCTGAGAATCCGGCGAAGGCCGGGCTTGCCGCCCTGGCGGCGCCGGCATACCTGTCCAGTTGCTCCTCGCGCGGGCCGGCGATGCCGGCGCCGGGAAACATCAGGGCCAGGCTGGCTGCAAGCAGGAGCGCGGCGACGTTGCGGTGCATGTGTTTCTCCTCGGTCGGGGCGGTATGGGAGCTACTATGCCAGCGGACAACTGAACGCAGACTGAACCTGCCGTTCATCCTGCGTTCACCTGTACCGGGCTATAAGAAAGTCTGACAAGCCAAGGCAATCCGGGGGTCGCCGTGACCGTGATGAAGCAGTTCTCAAGCCACTGGAAATGCGAGGTGTTTGCTGCAATGTGCGCGGCGTCCCTTGCCTTGGGGTGCGGGGCTGCGGTCGCCAGCGACGATCACGACCGGGCCCGGCAGGCGCTTGAGGCGGGTGAAGTACTGCCGTTGCGCACCATTCTTGAGCGGGTCGACCGTGAGTATCCCGGCCAGGTGGTCGATGTCGAGCTGGAACGCGAACGCGAGAACAGCCAGGAACGCTGGGTCTACAAGCTCAAGGTTCTGCGCAGCGGTGGTTCCCTCGTTAAACTCAAGGTCGACGCGCGCGACGGAACCGTCATTGGAAAAAGAGGGCCGGGCGAGCACAAACGGGACCAGCAAAAGACTCGCCACGGCGGAGAGGGAAACTGATGCGCATCCTGATTGTTGAAGACGAGCCGACGCTGCAGGCGCAACTGGCCAAGGGGCTGAGCGCGGCAGGCTATGCGGTGGATACCGCCGCCAACGGCATCGATGCCCACTACCTGGGCGATGCCGAGTCCTACGATGCGGTGATTCTCGACCTGGGACTGCCGCAGATGGACGGCATCACCGTGCTGCGCAAGTGGCGTGCCGCTGGCCGCACGATGCCGGTGTTGATCCTCACCGCGCGCGACGGCTGGCACGAGAAAGCGGCCGGCATTGACGCGGGTGCCGACGATTACCTGACAAAACCCTTCCACATGGAAGAGTTGCTGGCCCGGCTGCGAGCGCTGATCCGTCGTGCCGGTGGCCATGCCAGTGCCGAGATGACTTGCGGACCACTGACCCTGGACACCTGCAATGGCAGGGCGACCGTCGATGGCCAGGCGCTCACGCTGACCAGCCATGAATACAAGGTGCTCGCCTATCTGATGCACCATCGGGATGAAGTCATCTCGCGCAGCGATCTGGTCGGACACATTTACGCGCAGGACTTCGACCGCGACTCGAACACCATCGAGGTATTCATCGCCCGGCTGCGGAAGAAGCTGCCACCGGGGCTGATCGAAACCGTGCGCGGCCTTGGCTATCGTCTTTCCGCGCCACCATGAATATGGTCGCACCACGCAGTTCGCTGCGCATCCGTCTACTGGCCGGCACCCTGGTCTGGATCACAGCCTCGATCATCGTCGCCGGCTGGGGGCTGCGCAGCCTGTTCCAACAGCATGTCGAAGCCCAGTTCCACGCCGAACTGAAGACTCATCTCGACCAGCTCACCGCTCAGTTGACCCTCGACAGCAGAGGGCACGCGAGCCTTGCGCTTCCCCTCAGCGACCCGCGCCTGAGCCGGCCCTACTCGGGCTGCTATTGGCAGATCGACCAGACCCATGACGGCATGCCGCCAGAAACCGGCGTGTTGCGTTCTCGCTCGCTGTGGGATCACGTGCTGGCGACGCCGCCGGACACGCCAGCCGACGGCGAAATCCACCAGCATCGGATCATCGGACCGGAAGGCAAGATGCTCGGCATGGTCGAGCGCAGTGTGCGCATCGACGACACGCCCGATGGCAAGCCCCGCAGTTTCCGCCTGATCGCGGCGGCCGATGAAAGTCTGATGACTGAACCCGTCGGCCGCTTCAGCGGCGCGCTGTGGCTGGCGCTGGGAGTGCTTGGTGGCGGCTTGGTGGTCGCCGCGCTGGTCCAGGTCTTCATCGGATTGGCACCCCTGCGCAAGCTACATACCGCGCTCGGCAAGGTGCAAAGCGGTGAAATGCAGCACCTCGATGGTGACTTCCCGGCAGAGATCATGCCGCTGGTCGATCAGTTCAATGCCGTTCTGGTGCAGAACGCCGAAGTCGTCGAGCGCGCACGCACGCAGGCGGGCAACCTTGCACATGCGCTGAAGACACCACTCTCCGTGCTCTCGAACGCAGCCCTCGCTCCGGACGCAAGAGACAGCGCACTTTCCCGTCTGGTGATCGACCAGGTCGGTACGGCCAGAAGGCAGCTCGACTATCACCTCGCCCGGGCGCAAGCGGCCGCCACTGCGCTTATCCCCGGCACCCGCACACCGCTCTCACCGATCATCGACGGACTGGTGCGGACCATGCGTCACATCCATGCCGATCGACAACTGGCGCTGACCGTGATGCCGGTGTCGCCGTCGCTGGCTTTTCGCGGCGAACCGCAGGACTTGCAGGAAATGCTTGGCAACCTGCTCGACAACGCCTGCAAGTGGGCTGCGCATCAGGTCGAGATCAGTGCGCGCCGCGAAGGCGGGAACCTGCGCATCCTCATCGACGACGATGGTACTGGCCTCGCGGCCGAACAGCGCGAAGCTGTCATCCAGCGCGGGGTTCGCGCGGACGAGCAGGTGCCGGGCTCAGGCCTTGGGCTGGCCATCGTCGATGATCTGGCCCGCCTGTATGGCGGGCGGGTGGAACTGGCAGATTCGCCGTGGGGTGGCTGGCGCGGGGGGCTGATTCTGCCGGTAGCCCAATGGTTCGGCGTTTCCTTGCCGGGGGCAGTCATGAAGAAGGCCGCCGGCGGTGGTCGCGGGTGACTCCTGTGTACGCCGGCGCACAGAGCCGGACGCCTCCGACATGCCATCCTCTTCACGACTGTCACGGGGAGTCCCGGAAACCGAGGAGGCAACAATGAACGAGACAAGGATTCTTGGCGTCGTCGGAAGTCTGCGCAAAGACTCCTACAACCGCCTGGCACTCAAAGCGGCGCAGGAACTTCTGCCGGCAGGCGCGCTGCTGAGCCTGTTCGAACTCCACGGCATTCCGGTGTTCGACCAGGATGATGAAATGGCGCTCCCGGCCAGCGTGCTTGAATTCAATCTTCGGCAAGTCCTCGTGACGCTGAACATGCCCACGGTCAATCAACCGGAAGTCATGATCGGCAATGCCGCGCAGTGCTTTGACGAAGCCGGCAGACTGACCGACGAGCCGACCAGGCAATGCCTTCAGAAGCTGCTCAGCGCGCTGGTGCGCCTGACAAGAACCAGTCCGACGCCGAAGGGCCGGCCGGTTGAGGATTGATTGTCTGCAACAGGTCTGCAACAGAACTGGCACCCGCGCCGGAAGACGCGAAGCCGACATGCCAGTCCGGCGGCTGAGCGGCGCTGGAACAGGCGTCCTCGCGATTCCGGTGTCAGGGATTCGGGCCAACGCTCGGAGGAGCGGCGACGGGCGGCACGGCCTGATCGGAGGGCGGCGCCAGGTTGCCGCCCTCGTCCTCCCAGTTACGCAAACCTTCTTCGAGCTGGCGTTTCTCCAGACGCCGGGTGCGACGGCCAAGGCCATAGACAGCCGTCGCGCTCGCGACCAGAGCCAGGGAGAGCAGGAAGAACCTGCTGGTGCTCATGATTTTTTCATTTTCCGGGTGTCCTTCTGCATGGTCACGCTGGCGTCAGCCGGAACGCCGTCCGCTGATGATGTTGACCAGGATCGAGACGATGGCGATCACCAGGAGAATATGAATGAAGCCACCCATGGTGTAGGAAGAAACCAGGCCCACGAGCCACAGGATGATGAGAACGACGGCGATTGTGTAGAGCATGTCGATTATCCTTTCCAGGTTGTATTTGGCTTCCCCGATCAAGCAAGCGCTCAAACCGGGTCTTGACGGGTTCGTCGGCCAGCGCGCTTTTCGCTGCTTGTTGAACTCAATAGGCATTCTCCTCGTCACGGTCCGCAAGTGTCTGTGCGCCTGCGTACATATCTCGCCGGCCAGGTCCACGTCCCGGGACGCCTGACGAGCGCTTAGCTGTCGCGAAGTCTCCTCCCCGTTATGTACGCGAACGAACAGAGACCGGCTTTGCCACCGACTATACTGAGGGTGGACTGGAGAAGGCGCCAGGCAGGAGACGAACTTCCGGCCGCCCCCGAACCAGGTCTTCCACTTTGCAACAACAAGGAGCACGGATATGTCAACGAGAGAAGAGTACACCGCGAAAATCAAACTGCAACTCGACGAGTTCAACACCAAGATCGACGAATTGCAGGCGCGGACCAAGGAAACAAAGGCCGAGGCGCTGGTGAAATACGAGGCCGAGATGGCCAAGCTGCGCCAGCAGTCCGACTTGGCCGTCGCCAAACTCGAGGAACTCAAGGCGGCGGGTGAGGATTCGTGGGAGAAAATGGTCGCGGAAATGGAAAAGATACGCGACGCATTCATCCATTCATTCAGTTACTTCAAGTCGCAAATCAAGTAGATCTGCGGCAGGTGGGGTCGTCGCATCGACGCGGACGGATGGAGAACCTGGCCAATGTTCGCTAGCGCACAGATCCCGTCGGACATTCGGCAGACAATATAATCGGGTGCTTGGCGGCTCAGACCTCCTCTACGTCAGGCGCTTGTAGTGATGGCCCGGTAACGGCACCCCCCCGTTTCCGGGCCATTTTTTGCGTTTGCGTTCCGCTTCCTGGCCGGCAATCCATCGCAAGATCGTATGTCGGGAAGCATTCGGCAAATTGACCGGCAGCAACGAGCAGCAGGCAAAGGGCGTGAAGAATCAGGCCGCAGGGGCCGCCCGCTGGAAAGCGGCGTTCGTGGAACAGGCACCCGAACTGCACGCGCCTGCACCAGAGTCGGTATACTCGCGCTTCGCAGTTCCACCGCGTGGGAGAGGAGCGTGGCCTTGCCTGGCGACCATCAGGAAGACCCCCTGAAAAACAAATTGCTTGCTGCACTTCCGGACGCCGACCTGGCGCGCTGGCTGCCGCAGCTCGAACCCGTGGACCTGCCGCTCGGCAAGGTGCTTTACGAGTCCGGAAGACGCCTGAGCCATGTCTATTTCCCGACCACGGCGATCGTTTCGCTGCTGTCGGTGATGGAAGACGGCGCATCGGCCGAGATCTCCGTGGTCGGCCACGAAGGCATCGTCGGCGTTTCCTTGTTCATGGGGGGCGACTCGACGCCGAGCCGGGCGGTAGTGCAGAGTGCCGGCCGGGGATTCTCCCTGAAGGCACACCTGCTGCTCCTGGAGTTCAACCGCGCCGGTTCCGTGATGCACCTGCTGCTGCGCTACACACAGGCCCTGATCACCCAGGTGGCGCAGACGGTGGCATGCAACCGGCACCATTCGGTGGATCAGCAACTGTGCCGCTGGCTGTTGTTGAGCCTGGATCGCTTACATTCGAACGAACTGGTGATGACACAGGAACTCATTGCCAACATGCTGGGCGTTCGCCGTGAAGGAGTCACCGAGGCCGCCGGCCAGTTGCACAAGGCCGGTCTGATCGATTACCGGCGTGGACACATCACGGTACTTGACCGTCCCGGGCTCGAACGGCGCAGTTGCGAGTGCTACGACGTCGTCAAGAAGGAATACGATCGCCTGCTGCCGGCAGGCAAGGCAACCTGAGCTTGTGCTCTTTCTGCCCACCCAGCGCGGCTACCCCGGCGCTCTTCGACAACCCTTCAAGCGGCCATGCCGCGCAGGACAACTTGCCATGACTATGGGAAAAGTGACGATCAAGCAGCTACGAACCGGCGTGCCGGGGCTGGACGAAGTGCTCGGGGGTGGCCTGCCCGAGTTTTCCTTCAATCTCATCGCCGGTCTGCCCGGCTGCGGCAAGACCACCCTGGCGCACCAGATCATGTTCGCGCTGGCGACGCCCGAGCGCCCGGCACTCTACTTCACGGCCATTGGTGAGCCGCCGCTGAAAATGCTGCGCTACCAGCAGCAGTTCGACTTCTTCGACCTCGACAAGCTCAACCGCAGTGTCCGCTTCATCAACCTTGCAGAAGACACGGCCTCGGGCGACATCGCCAGGGTGCTGCAGCGAATCGTCGCGGAAGTCGAGGAACGCCAACCGGGACTGGTCTTCGTGGATTCTTTCACGTCGGTGGTCCTCGCCGGTCGCGACGAAGGCAAGTCGCTCGTCGGCATACAACAATTCGTCCAGGATCTCGGCGTACTGATGACGAGCTGGCAGGCTACGACCTTCCTGATCGGAGGATACTTCAGCGAGAACGATCAGAACCCGATTCTCACCGTCACCGACGGGCTGTTCTGGCTGCGCCAGAGTGTGCAGGGCAACTCCATGGTCCGCAAGCTGGAGATCATGAAGATGCGCGGGCAGTGCACCATGCCGGGATTGCACACCTTTCGCATCAGCTCGGCGGGAATTCACGTCTTCGCCCCGCCGCAACTCGCCATGCCGGCTCCTCCACCATCGGCGGCGTCCTTCGGCGATCGCCTGCGGATGGGCGTGCCCGGCCTGGACGACATGATGGGCGGCGGTCTGCCGCGCGGCTACTCCTTGCTGGTCGCCGGCCCGTCGGGGTCCGGCAAGAGCATCCTGGCGGCCGCCTTCCTGGCCGAGGGCGCGCGCGACGGCGAGATGGGGGTGATCGCGGCTTTCGAACAGCGGCCCAACCACTCGCGCGGCCGCGCCATGGTCGACCTGATCGAGAGCGGCCGGGTCGGCGTCGTCGACACGCGCGCAGCGGCACTATCGGTCGACGAGATTGCGATGCTGCTGATCACCGAAATCCACCGGATCAAGGCGACGCGTGTCGTCATCGATTCGCTCTCCGGCTTTGAACTCGCCCTCGCGCCCACCTTCCGTGACAATTTCCGTGAGTCGCTGTCGCGCATGGTGTCGGCCCTGGCCAGCACCGGCGTCACGGTCCTGATGACCTCGGAGCTGGAGGACCGCTACAACGATCTGCGCTTCAGCCCCTACGGCACGGCCTTCCTCACCGATGCGATCATCGTGCAGCGTTACATCGAGGTGGACAGTTGCTTGCGGCGAGTGATGGCCGTCGTGAAAGTGCGCGCGAGCGCGCACACCAACGAGTTGCGTCTGTTCCATATCGACGACCAGGGCATCGTCATCGGCGAGCGGCTCGCCGATCATGAGGGGCTGCTGGGTGGCCGGCCAAGCCGGCGTCCGGCCGGGTGCGGAGCGGCCGGCATGCCGCCGGCGACTGAC
>RRZT010775960.1_pt1 | contig 10523 bp, 9 predicted proteins | sample 2165551 | NCBI WGS metagenome assembly RRZT01 (sample SAMN10456910, study PRJNA506462) | wastewater metagenome | biome: wastewater; feature: sludge; material: wastewater sludge; isolation source: wastewater sludge with Escherichia coli K12::gfp cells carrying plasmid... | place: USA: Moscow, Idaho ...
CATAATTCCAAACTGTTTTTTTGCCTTTGTAACGATCTGGATAAACAATTTTAACAGTAGAAAATATAGAATCTGACATATAATTTTTTGATGTTTTAATTTCATTAATTAATCTTGATTTGTCTTTAGCCGAAATTTCTAAAGTAAATGTGTGATAGTAATCTCCAATTCCCCAATTTGAAGTATTTTCTATAATTTCAAAATTATCATTCAACTTAAAATCTAAATCTTCGACCAATTCAGTTGCATCACGTTTAAAGAATAATTCATCTTCGTAAATAATTGAAATTGGAATATAAATAATAAACAATCCATAGGCAACTGTGGCTAAAATCGCCAATTTTGGAAAATTAATGTATCTTAAAAACTTGTAAATTAAGTATCCTATTAAAAATATTACCAGAATAATAAACAAGAAAAAAACGATTAACACAATAATAAAACTGTCCATGCGATTATCTTATAGTTACTTCGTTTTGTTCCATTCGATGTTTTTTGAATAGTACATTAAGATTGCAACTATGATAAATAATCCTATACTACCTACTAACAATGCATGTTCTTTTAGTTGTAAAACGCTGTAGATAAAGGCATATAAAACAACTAACATCATTGATATTTTTAAGCTTAAACTAATTGATTTCAAGAAAGAGTTAACGAAAAAAGTAATCAATAAAATTGTTGCGCCAGAGGAAATAAAATAGGCAATGTCAAATCCTAAATACTCGGATAAAGATAGTAAAAGTACAAAGTTTACACTTATAGCGAAACCAACCAAAGCATACTGAACTAAATGAATATTGAAACGATTTCTACTTTCTATGAAGAAAAAAGCAATAAATGTTAAACCAATAAACAAAATCGCATATTTTGTTGAACGATACGTTTTGTCATAATGATCGTTCATTTGCAAAAAGTTGACACCAAAACTATAATCAGCAAAATTACTTGCATCATGCCAAACTTGTCCTTGTAAAGGATTTTGCTGATAAATAGACCATTTCACGTTTGTTTTTCCATCTTTCTGAGTAGGATCTGTATTTGGTAAAAAATTTCCGTCATACTTCAAATCCTTCCAATTCGTTGTCAAATCAACTTTTGTATTAATTGCTGATGGAATAAAATTAAGTACTTGAGAACCTTTCATCGAAAAATTAAGCGCAACTTGATTAAAATCAAACGTTGTTGGATCTATTTTTTGCGACATAAATTGCACAGGCAAAGTTTTTACATTCTCTTTATTTTCGGCGTAAACTCGTTCATCATTACCAGCCGAAACAGGTTTTGGTAGAGTTTCTATAACAATTGTTTTGGCATCGGTAGTTAACGGATAATTATCCTTTCCTGATTTTACAATCAGTTTATTTTCATATCCTTTTGTATCCGAAATCCCGAATATAATTTTGGTAGAAACAATACTTTCTCTTGATATTTCTGCTTCCTTCAACATTTCAGCGTAACTCATAAATTTTGAACTGAAATTCATTTTAGATGTATACACAACTGCATCATAAATACTTCTACTTTTTAGTTGAGAATCTATCGTTCCATTAATCGCTAACTCGTTTGCAGAAACATATTTTGTTCTCTCTTGTGTTACAATTTTTCCAGTTCCGTCATTCACTTTTTCTATATAAGTAAGTTCTATAAATGGTCCATAAACGGTTTGTTGCCCACTCCATTTATTTGAGATTTCCGTAATTACGCTTGCTTTACTTTCTTGTCGTTCTTCGATAAGATTTAAGATAAAAGGAGTTGGAATTAACATTAATAAAACCAATAAACACACTAAAAATCCTTTAATCATTGTTTTGTTTGATGAATAAACTGACTGATTTTCAGTTTTATATTCATTTTCTAATTCATTGTTTTCCATAAGTTTGTTTTTTTAATTATTATTTTAAAAGCACTTTGCATTTCAAAGCATAAATACAAAAAAAAATTATTTAATTTTATTGATTAATTTTTCAAGATAATTCAAATGCTCCTGAAAAGCTTGTTTTCCAAGTGCTGTTATCGAATAAGTTGTATTGGTTTTTCGCCCAATAAAACCTTTGTGTACAGTAATATAATCGTTTTCTTCTAAGTTTTTTAAGTGCGAAGCCAAATTACCATCCGTCAAATCTAAAAAGTCTTTCAAATCCTTAAACGAAATCTCTTCGTTCATCACCAAAGCGCTCATAATTCCTACACGAATACGATTATCAAAGACTTTGTTTAATTTATTAAGGTTAAAATCCATGGCGCAAATTTAAGCTTTGTAATCGTATTTACGCACCATCCATAGACCAAAAATCACATGTAAAATTCCGAATCCTACAAACCAAAACAATAAACCATTGAAAATAAAATAGAAAGCCAGTAAACCCAAAATTATTTCACATATTGCTAAATATTTGATCTCTATAATTGTATCACGTTCTACCGTATACAACGACAAACCATAAAACAATAAGGTAGTTGGCGCAACATAAGCAAAACTTAGATTGTTGATAAAAATTAAACCCACTATTCCGCCGACAACTAATACAAAAAGAAACTTACGTAAAATACGTTTTGTTACAGGATTAATAAACTTAGTGCCATCTTTCACACTTTTTCTGATCATGAAATAAAAACCACCAGTACAAGCAATAATCAAGGTAATAATACCTAAAATCATTATTTTGATGTCGATATCGGATGTAACGAGAACTTTTTCTACACCTCTATAATTTACTAAATCTGTTAATATAAATAAATATGCAATCCATGCCGAAATCATGCCTACAAAGCCAACCCAAACTCCACTCCATCCACTAATACTCGTGAATTTTGATGTACGCTGCATCATTGATTTGATTTCGTTTAAACTTTCTACTGGATTATCTTTACTCATAATAAAAGTACTTTGAAATTCAAAGTTACAATTAAATTCGAATTCTCAAAATATTTTTCAAAAAAATCCAACTCTTACAAGTTGGATTTCTATTAATTGAATATTTTATTCTAAGGATTTGTAGACCAAAGAGATGCTGAAGCTAACATTGCACGTTTATCTAATTTTAGTAAATCGACAATTAATTGTGCAAAATCTTCAGGTTGAACTACTTTTTCAGGATCACCATCTGTAATTTTCAAGACATCTTTTGACATTTCAGATGCAATTGTACTTGGTGTAAGCGTTGTAACACGAATGTTTTTCTTTCTCAACTCAAACATCAACGATTCTGATAAACCAATCAATCCTGCTTTTGATGCTGAATATGCCGATGTTACTGCGTTACCTTTTAATCCAGCTGTAGAAGAAACATTGATAATATCTCCGCTTCCTAAGTCAATCATAGACGGAACTACCGCTTTAGAAACATAGTACGGACCAAATAAATTGGTACGAACAATATCTTCCCAATCGTTTTCTGCCATTTCCACAAAACTTCCGAAAGCTGCTATTCCAGCGTTATTGATTAAAATATCAAAAGCACCAAAAGATTCTATTAGTCGCTGAATTTGCATTTTTACTTCAACTTTTTCAGCTACATTAAAAATAGAATATGTTGCTTTTACTCCCAAAGCTTCAATTTCTGCTACTACATCTTCTAATGTTTTTTTATTACGACCTGTAATTGCAACATCTACTCCTTCTTATGCTAAAGCAATTGCTATTGCTTTTCCTAAACCTCTACTTCCGCCGGTTACTAATGCTCTTTTTCCTTTTAAATCTTGCATATATACATTTTTATTATCGTTAAGATATGTTTATTAATCAGCTTAGTTTTTGATTACTACAAAATTATAGTTTATATTTAACTAATATTTTAAATTATTATAATAATACACTATATTCGCAATAATTAACTCTATCACCTTATTATGAATACACTACTCTACTTTTTTCTCTATTTTATAGTGATCAATATTTTGTCCTTTTTTTTGATGAAAATTGATAAAAAGAGATCAATCAAAAAACAATCTCGTATTTCTGAATTTACACTCTATTTAGTTAGTCTTTTAGGTGGATCGATTGGTACAATACTTGGTATGCAAATTTTTAGACACAAAACACAAAAAAACTCTTTCATTTTTGTAATTGTTATAATCATCTTTATACAATGTGTTCTTTTTTATAAATTTATTGATCTTTTACCTGATTAATCTATCAAATATCAACTTATAACCTAAATCTACGATTATCTTTTTTCTCTGATTGAATCTTTTTATGATCTAATCGTTTCAAATTTGAAGCTTTCGTAGGTTTAGTTTTTTTCCTCGATTTGGGAATAACTAAAGCTTTTTCGACTAATTGATGCAACTTTTCAGTTGCTTTTTCTTTATTGTCAAGTTGAGAACGTGACTCTTGTGAATTGACTTGTAAAAATCCTTCTGAATTAATCTTATTCTTTAATTTTTCAACAATCAGATTCTTTTCTTCATCAGTAAAATAAATAGACTCAGTAACATTCCATTTAGCTAAAACCATGGTTTCAACTTTGTTTACATTTTGTCCTCCTGCTCCACTACTGCGTGCTGTTTTGTATATTATTTCTGAAGAAAAATCTTTCATTAGTTAATTGTTTTTTTGGTAAATAAAAGATGTGATGCTAAACAAATTATTGTAAAAAATGTACCAACCATCACAACTCCATTCCATTGATATTTATCCCAAGCATTGGCTGCAATAAATGTACCCAACGAACCTCCAATAAAATAACTTGTCATATACACTGTATTGACTCTGTTACCTGCTTTTGTGTCTAAACTAAAGATAATAGTTTGATTAGACACGTGCATTGCTTGTAAACCTAAATCAATTAATATTACACCAACAATTAAACCCCAATAAGTATAGCCAAATTGATAAAAGAATCCCCAAGCAAATAACATAATAATGATGGAATAAAAGATTATTCTTGATATAGAAAATAGTTTTGATACTTTACCAACCAAAGCTGCAGCTAAAGCTCCGACAGCTCCTATTAACCCAAAAGCTCCAGCAACGTCGCTTCCTACATGAAAAGGAGCTTCTTCCAAATGAAAAACCAAGGTAGTCCAAAAGGCACTAAATGCTGCAAAACCTGTTGCTCCACGAAAAGCAGCTAATCGTAATTGTGGTTGAGTTTTAACTAAATCAACAATAGATTTCATTAATCCACCATAAGTTCCTTTAAAATTTGGCTGAATTTCTGGTAAGAAAATATAAATAAGAGCCCATAAAATAACCATCAAAAAGGCACCTAATAAATAAACTTCTCGCCAACCAAAATGTTCACCAATAAAACCACTAAAAACACGCGAGAGTAAAATACCCACTAACAACCCACTCATCACCATACCAACAGATTGTGCTCTATTTTGTGGTTCGGCTAACTCGGCTGCCATTGGTACAAAAATTTGTGGTATAACTGATGTAAAACCAATTAAAAAACTAAGTGGAAAAAGCCAGGTTACTGAAGGAGCAAAATACATTCCTAAAAGCGAAGCGATAATGAAAACAAAATCAATCAAAATCATTCGTTTTCTTTTTAATAAATCTCCCAAAGGTATGATAAACAACAGTCCTGATGCATAACCAATTTGTGTCAGCATCGCAATATTTGACACGTTACTTTCAGAAACATTGAAGTCTTTTGCAATCAAGGACAATAATGGTTGATTATAATAATTATTTGCAACGACTAAACCACTACCAATAATCATTATCCATAAAATAATGGGAGTTAGTTTAGGTTTTTTTATACTATTTTCCATTCTTAATAATCGCTTGCTTCTGATAAAAGTTTAATATCATCGTGAGAAAGTTGAACATTTACTGCTTCTACAAAAGCATCAAGATGGCTTTCTTTTGTTGCACTAACAATAGGTGCAGCAACAGTTTTCTGATCTAACAACCATGCTAATGAAACGGCAGAATAAGAAATCGTGTAACGATTAGAGATTGTTTCTAAAGCATCAAGAATTTTAAAACCTCTTTCATTCAAGTATTTTTTTATTCCATTTCCTCTTACACTTTTCTCCAAATCTTCTTCACTTCTATATTTTCCTGATAAAAATCCACTTGCCAAACTATAATACGGAATTACACCTAAATTATATTTTTCTGCAACTGGCTGCAAAAATTCTTCGAAATGTTGACGATCAAACAAATTATATTCTGGTTGTAAGGTTTTGTAAGCAAGTAAATTATATAATTCGGCTTTCTCTAAAGATTCGATTAATCGTTCTGAAGAAAAATTTGAGGCTCCAATAAACCTTACTTTCCCTTCTTTGATTAATTGACTATATGCTGATAAAGTTTCTTCCACAGGAGTTTCTGTATCATCGTAATGTGTTTGATACAAGTCGATGTAATCCGTTTGCAAACGTAAAAGTGAATCTTCTACTTCTTTAAGAATGTGCGCTTTGGTTGTATTCGCTTTGTCCTGAATCATGTTTCTTCCGCCTACTTTTGTAGCAAGAACAACTTGATCTCTGACACCTCTTGATTTTAACCAATTTCCGATAATTCGTTCAGATTCTGTTCCAACATTACCTTCAACCCAATAAGAATAGTTATTTGCGGTATCAATTGCATTAAATCCTCTGTCCAAAAAAGCGTCAAGAATTCGGAAAGATTCTTCCTCATTTAATGTCCAACCAAAAACATTTCCTCCAAAAAAAATAGGTTTTATCTGTAAATCCGTATTTCCTAATTGTACATTTTCCATGGGTATAAAGATAAAAAAAAGCTACTTTGCAGTAGCTTTCTTCTTGTAAAATTTTTTGACTCACACGTCGAAAAATGTAACTTTTAGGATACTTTACGTTTTCATAGGTTTAGAAAACTAGTACCTAAGTTTAATACTTAGTTTGAAATCGATATACAAATATAGTATTGTACTTATTTCTATCAAAAAAATAGAGTTTCCGTTTTGTGAATTATCGTTTAGCGATGGTAAACATCTATTTTAAACAAGTGAAATTATAAATCAATTCTCAGAACCAATGTTACTTTTGTTCCATCAGAATCCGAAGTTATTTCAATATTCTTGGTTTTATTGTCATTCAAAAGTTTCAATCGTTCTTCAATAATTTTCAAAGCTTTTGACTCGTGCAAAGCATTTGCTTCTTTCGCAATCATACCTTTTCCGTTGTCTATGATATTGATTTCGAGTAAATCTCCCAGTTTGTTAAAATTAAGCGTTATTGTAGGATTTGCATAATTCTGATCAAAAGCGTGTACAAAAGCATTCTCCAAAAGTGGTTGAATTAACATTGGTGGAATCTTAACGTTATAAATATCAATTGATTCGTCAATATTTACAACAAAATTCACTTTATTTTTCCATCTAAAATTCTCAACTTCAACATATAATTTCAAAAAATCAACTTCTTCTTTCAAGCTAATCTCATTTTTTGTAGACAAATTTAACATTTGACGTATAAGATGCGAAAAACGTCCCAAACTATTCAGCGCATTGTCAACGTCATTATCTAATATGTAATATTGTATAGAATTTAAAACATTAAAAATGAAATGAGGATTCATCTGAGATTGTAAAGCAACAAGTCGAGTTTCAGTTAATTGTCTTTCTAATAAAAGGCGATTAGTTTCTTGTTTACTTTTTTCATTTAACTGATTTATTTTTAATTCGTTAATTGTTTTAAGCGTTTTGATTTTAGACGAATTGTATTTGTAAATAAGTAATCCTAAGGCAATTAATGACAATAAAATAAAGTAAATATTTAGATAAAAAGGTTCTTTGATCTTAAACGAAACTAAATCAACAATTTCTATATTTCCGTTGATTGTATTCGTAATTTCGAGCTGAACTTGATAAGATCCAAATGATAAATTTCTAAAATAAACAAACTCATCTGAGAAATACTCGCTCCATTTTTCATCAGGATTTACTCTATATCGGTATTTATAATTCAACGGAAATTCTACATCAACAAGAGAAAAATCGATAAAAATATTGTTTTCATTGTTCTTTAACTCTAAATTTTTGTTGATTAAATCAAACCACATAAACTTATCATTATCAAACTTTTCTTCATTAATTTTGACACTTGTAATAATCAACTTATGATTCTTCTTGGATTGATTAATTAATTGATTAAGATTTATCTTGTACAACCCACTTTCTACACCCAAAGTCAAAGTTTTACCATCAAAAATAGACGAATGAATGTCTTTGTTCACAAACCCTAACTCATTATTGATTGTATAAATTTTGTCTTTATCAAAAATGAGTAAACTCCTGTTTGTTCCGATAACAATTTTATGATCAAAAATATCAATCGAACTAATATTTTCTCCTCCAATCTTACGAATATCAATCTCCTTTAACTGACGAAGCTGTTCTCCTTTAATTTCTAATAAAAAAACCTTTGAGAATTCTGTTGCAACCAAAATCTGATTATTCCCAATGCATTTAATCATCTTCAATTTGGCTTCTTTAAACTGATTTGTTTGTAAGTAAGACGTAAACGAACCGTTTTCATATTTAAATAAACCATCCATCGTAGATCCGAAGAAAACTGCATGCTCATTCTTTGTGATGGACACAACATCTTTTGGCACATTACCTTGCGAATCTGCAAATTTTGTGTATTTTAAGTTATATAAATCATCAAAGATCAGCATTCCTGTTACAGAATTTGCTACAATAAATTGATCGTTGAAATAGGTGAAATAATACGGTTTTATAGGTAGATAATGTTTAATATTTGCCTGAAAATCAACCTCGAATAATCCCAAATTAGTCGAAACCCAGAAAGAGTTTTTATATTTTATTATACGATAGAAGCGCAACTCATTTGATTTCAGATTATAATTTATTTCCTGAAAATCTTTGTTTTTTTCTTGTAAAAATTTCGAGTATCTAAAACGATTATTCTCCATAAAAGCATAAAACTTTTCTCGAGATAAAAACGTCTTCATCAACTCATTTTCCTTGATATATAAGCCAAGAGGCGACAAAAAATAATCCTTTCCATTGATTTTGAACATCTCAATTATTTTTCTATTATCAATTGTTGAATAATCAAGAAAATGGTTCAAATGAATTTCAAAAACTCCTTTATCTAATGTTCCTAAATAAATTAAATTTTGTTGATCATCTAAAGCAAACTCATTTGGATATTCGGAAGTAATCTTAAAATTAGCATTTTGATTGATAAAAACATTGTTTTTGAACTCAGCAATCATTCCGTTTCCAGAACTGTTGTCGTAACCTGTTGTAATTAAAGAATTTCGTTTAGGAGATATAAACTGATCACGAACGCTTGAAACATCAATTTTATGGTAAGTGTCTCTTTTCGCTAAAAAATCATCAATATTGATGGTGAAAAATCCATTGTACGTAGAAAAATATAATTTATTTTGATACAAGTAAGCATTTAATAATCGATTAAAACTATTTACAAAAATCAATTTGTCTTTCGTTACCTCAAAAATTCCGTGATCGATTGTAGAAACATACAACTTGTTTTTATACTTAAAAAAAGTAAGTGCCTCAAAAACAATATTATTACTTTTCTCGAATGAAGGATTTGAAATTTGTTGCGATTTCAAATCAATAATAGAAACTCCACCCTGCGTTGCAATATACACCAAATCATTATCTATAAACAACTTACGAACTCTATCTGAAACTAAACCTTTAGATGTATTTATTTTCTCAAAACCCTGACCTGTAAACTTTACCAAACCTTGTCCATAACTTCCGAACCACATATTGTGTTGTTTATCTTCGGTAATAGTCGCAATATTATTGAATTGTATTTTCTCGAAACGTTTTAATAATTTAAAACTTTCCATATCTTTTACAATAACACCAAAACGAGATCCAACCCAAAGAAGATTCCTTGAGTCTTTGTAAATACTTAAAATTTCGTTTGCAGGTAATCCATTTTCGTAAGTATATTGTTTGGTTAACGTATATTGACCAAAAACATAACTTTGACAAAGAAAAAAGAGTACAAATAAATTACGAAATAACATTTGATAAAATTTTATAACCCAACGAAGTCACTGGTAGACTGATTTCTCCATCTTTTGGTTCGCAATTCAAAATCAATACATTATTTCGTTTATCAAACTTTTTGGCAAAATTTATGTTCACCAAATAGGAACGATTAACTCTAAAAAAATTAGTCTGATTGATTAAACTTTCTACCTCTTTCAGTGTTTTAGTAACCATGTAAGCGTCGTCTTTTGTAAAAATTGTACAATAACTATCGTCCGCTTTACAATAAATAATTTCGTCAATTTTAATAACTAAAACCTCTGTAATTGATGGAATAAAAATAATTCCGTGTTCGTTCTTAAAGATATTTTTTAAATCCTCGTCACTTAAATCTTCTTCAATGTCATCTAAAATTGGTGAAGAATTTTCTGTTTTTTTGAAAGAATTTTGTCTTTCTTCGAAACGATTCAATAAGGTTTTCAACTCCGAAATCGCAATTGGTTTCATCAAATAACCTAAACAACCCCATTGATTAACTGCTTGCAAAATATAGTCAGAATGGGCTGTTGTAAATATCACATCAAAGGTAATTTC
>RRZT011063869.1_pt1 | contig 10523 bp, 7 predicted proteins | sample 2165551 | NCBI WGS metagenome assembly RRZT01 (sample SAMN10456910, study PRJNA506462) | wastewater metagenome | biome: wastewater; feature: sludge; material: wastewater sludge; isolation source: wastewater sludge with Escherichia coli K12::gfp cells carrying plasmid... | place: USA: Moscow, Idaho ...
AAAGAGGTAGAGTTGAAAACCAAGTTCACACGTAACATCAGTTTGAATGTTCCATTTGTGACCGCTGCTATGGATACCGTTACCGAAGCTTCAATGGCAATAGCTATTGCTCGTGAAGGTGGTATTGGAGTTATTCATAAGAACATGACAATAGAGGACCAAGCACGTCAGGTTGCTATTGTTAAGCGCGCCGAAAATGGTATGATTTATGATCCTGTCACGATTCGTCGTGGAAGCACAGTGAAAGATGCTCTTGATATGATGCATGATTATCATATTGGAGGTATTCCTGTTGTTGATGAGGATAATCATCTTGTAGGTATTGTTACCAATCGCGATTTACGCTTTGAACGTCATATGGATAAGTTGATTGATGACGTTATGACAAAAGAAAATCTTGTAACAACTCACTTGCAGACAGACCTTGTTGCTGCTGCGCAGATATTACAAGAGCATAAAATAGAAAAACTTCCTGTTGTAGACAATGATAATCATCTTGTTGGTCTTATTACATATAAGGATATTACTAAGGCCAAGGATAAGCCTATGGCTTGTAAAGATGAAAAGGGCCGCCTTCGTGTAGCAGCCGGTGTCGGTGTTACTGTTGACACAATGGATCGTGCTAAGGCTTTGGTTGAAGCTGGTGTTGATGCCATTGTTATTGATACAGCTCATGGTCATTCAAAGGGTGTTGTTGAAAAACTTAAGCAAGTTAAAGCTGCATTCCCTAATGTCGATGTTGTTGTTGGTAATGTTGCTACAGGTGCTGCAGCAAAATATCTTGTAGATAATGGTGCTGATGCGGTTAAGGTTGGTATTGGCCCTGGTTCAATTTGTACCACACGTGTTGTTGCTGGTGTAGGTGTACCACAGCTTAGTGCTGTTTATGATGTATTCTCTGCACTAGAGGGTACAGGTGTTCCATTGATAGCAGATGGAGGACTTCGCTATTCTGGTGATATCGTTAAGGCTATTGCTGCTGGTGGAAGTTGTGTTATGATTGGTTCACTTGTTGCCGGCACAGAAGAGAGTCCTGGCGATACAATAATCTTTAACGGACGTAAATTTAAAAGTTATCGTGGAATGGGTTCTTTGGAAGCCATGGAACAGAAGAATGGTTCTCGTGACCGTTATTTCCAGAATGATATAAAAGAAGCAAACAAACTAGTTCCAGAAGGTATTGCTGGCAGAGTTCCTTATAAGGGAACTGTTCAGGAGGTTATATACCAGCTTATAGGTGGTTTGCGTTCAGGAATGGGATATTGTGGAGCTAACAGTATAGACACGATGCATAATGCGAAATTCGCTCGTATTACAAATGCAGGTGTTCTTGAGAGTCATCCACATGATATCACTATCACGAGTGAGGCTCCAAACTATTCTCGTCCTGAATAATAATGAGATGTAAAAAAACTATATCAGTGTTAATAGCCATGCTCCTTAACGGGAGCATGGTTTTTGCGCAGTCTGTAGATCCCGTCATTATGACAGTAAATGGTAAACCAGTATTGCGTTCCGAATTTGAATATTCATATAATAAAAATAATTCAGACGGAGTGATTGATAAAAAATCTGTTGATGAGTATGTTGATCTTTTCGTAAATTATAAGCTAAAGGTAGAGGCTGCTCTTGATGCGCATCTAGACACAATGAAGTCTTATCAAAATGAGTTTGCATCATATAGAGATCAGCAAATTAAACCTTCAATAATAACGGATTCTGATATAGAAAATGAAGCGCGTCACATATATAATGAAACTCAACAGAGAATAGATTCACATGGTGGAATCGTGAAAGTTGCACATATATTGTTAAGACTTAATCAACGTGCTTCACAGGAAAAAGATGTAACTGCTAAACTGCGTATAGATTCTATATATAGAGCATTGCTCAACGGTGCAGACTTTGCGCAGTTGGCAAAAAAATATTCTGATGATAAGGAGTCGGCTGCTAATGGCGGTGAATTGCCATGGTTACAATATGGACAGACTTTTCCTGAATTCGAAAAACAGGCTTTTGCTCTACAAAAGGGACAGATGAGTAAACCTTTTATGTCGCCTGTTGGTTATCATATCATATTGATGAAAGACAAACGCAATTTTTTTCCTTATGACTCATTGCGTGCTGACATCATAAAATTTATTGAACAAAGAGGTATTCGTGAGAAAATAATAAATGCACGATTGGACTCTATATCAAAAACTGAGCATGTGACGGTGTCGGACGTGCTTGCCAAAAAGACACAAGAGATGGAGTCAGAAGACTCTTCTTTGAAATATCTTATTAAGGAATATCATGATGGACTGTTGCTCTACGAAATCAGTAATCGTACTGTCTGGAGCAAAGCCGCAACTGATGATGATGCACTTTCTAAGTATTTCAAGAAAAATAAAAAGAAATATAAATGGGAGCAACCTAGATTTAAGGGCATAGCTTTCCATACAAAATATAAGGATGATTTGAAAGCCGTAAAGAAGATCCTGCGTAAAACGGATTTTTCAGAATGGTCTGATGTGCTGAAAAAAGTATTTAATAAAGATAATATAAGAATACGTGTTGATAAAGGCATTTTTAAAATGGGGGACAATTTGTTGGTTGATAATCTAGTTTTCAAACAGAATAAATCATATACACCTATTGCTGATTACCCTTACGATGATGTCTTTGGCAAGAAGTTGAAGTCTCCAGAGAACATATCTGATATTCGTCAAATGGTAGTCAATGACTATCAGGAATATCTAGAGAAAGGATGGGTTGAGACTTTACGAAAGAAATACCCAGTGAGCGTTAATCATTCAGTTCTCGCTACTGTTAATAAACATTAGTCTTTGCAGATCTTAATATAATATTGAAATAAAATAGAATTTATGAATAAGGGATATAAAATATTTTCCGCCTTCCTTGGACTATTGCTCCTTATAGGAATGTCAGCTAAAGCAAACAAGACAGATGGTGTAAAGTCTAGTACAGAGGATTCTGTAAAGGTTAAACCATCTTTGCAGAAAGCTCCTGAACATAGTGTCATTGACGAAGTTGTTTGGGTTGTAGGTGATGAACCTATCTTGAAGTCTGATGTAGAGCAGATGCGTTTGCAAGGTGAAATGGAGGGTGTTAAGTGGGGAGGTAATCCTGACTGTACTATTCCTGAACAACTTGCTGTGCAGAAATTGTATCTTCACCAAGCAGAGATAGACTCTTTGGATGTTTCAGAATCAGATATTGCTAGTAGCGTAGATCAGCAGATTAATTTCTGGATTAATTCAGCAGGTTCACGTGAAAAACTTGAAGAATATCAAGGCAAGACCATAAATCAGATGCGCTCTGACCTACATGATGATTTTAAAAATCGTCAGCTCATAGAGAAGATGCGTCACAAACTTGTTGAAAATATATCTGTAACACCATCTGATGTACGCAAATATTTCAAAGATTTACCTCAAGACAGTATTCCTTTCGTTCCAACAGAGGTTGAAGTAGAAATACTTGTTCGTCAACCGCGTATTCCACAGTCTGAAATAAACAGAGTAAAAGATCAACTTCGTAGTTTTACAGATCGTGTTACAAAGGGTGAAACTTCTTTTGCTACTTTAGCACGTTTGTATTCAGAAGATCCAGGTTCTGCACGTCAGGGTGGTGAAATGGATTATACTGGTCGTGGAACTTTAGATCCAGCTTTTGCTAATGTAGCTTTCAATCTTACAGATCCAAAGAAAGTTTCAAAAATCGTAGAGTCTGAGTTCGGTTATCATATTATCCAACTTATTGACAAACGTGGTGACAAGATAAAGGTTAGACATATTCTATTAAAGCCAAAGGTTTCTGATCAAGAAATCAATCAGGCAATAGGTCGTTTGGATTCAATAAGTAATGATATTAAAGCTAAGAAGTTTACTTTCGAGGAGGCATGTTCATATCTTTCTGAAGACAAAGATACTCGTAATAACCATGGCCTTATGGCATATAGCGATAATCAAACCGGTAAAGTTACATCTAGGTTCCAAATGAAGAATCTTGCAACAGAAGTAGCAAGCGTTATTGATACAATGAAGGTTGGGGAAATATCGGCTCCTTTCAAGATGATAAATTCAAAGGGAAAGACAGTTGTTGCTATCGTGAAACTTAAGAGTAGAGTTGAAGGTCATCGTGCTAAGATTACTGAAGACTTCCAAACTATGCAGGATGTTGTTGAGGCCAAGGAACGTGAGAAGAAGCTTCACGACTGGGTAGTAAATAAGATAAAACAGACTTATGTCCGCATGAATCCACGATATAAAGATTGTGATTTTGAATACCAAGGATGGGTTAAATAAATGAATTTTAGTAATATAAAACGATATATATTCGGGCATAGAATCGTCGTTCCGGCGGTTTTGTGCCTGTTTGGACTAAGCATATTTCAAACTATCGGTGCTGCTGGTCGTAAGAGTAAGCGTGTAAATATGGATGACAGGGTGTATCTTGTTCATGCAGATATTCTTAAATATAACCAATTGGGTCCTAATCCTGATGCACAAATAGTAAAAGGACGTGTGCATTTTACTCATCAAGGAGCAAGTCTTTGGTGCGACAGTGCGTATTTCTTTCAAAGTTCTAATTCTGTTAAGGCTTTTGGTCATGTTCGCTATGTTCAAGGACGTGGATTGTCTTTGATTGCGAAACGTGCTTCTTATGATGGTATGCGCCAATTACTTGAGGCTCGAAATGATGTTGTGCTTCATCATGGTAGTAAAGTCCTTTACACAGATAGTCTTGATTTCGACCGTTTTAATAATTATGCTTATTTCTTTGAGGGTGGACGTCTTGTGGATGGAAAAGACCGTTTGTCTTCAGATTGGGGAGATTATAATACCCAAACTCGTGAGGCTGTTTTTTGGTATAATGTTAAGATGCATAGCAGTAATCGCATTATCACAACTGATGAATTGCATTATGATACCAAAAAGTCTATTGCGCATGTTGTGGGACCAAGTAAGATTATTCAAAAGGGTAGTGTTATCAATACAACTGATGCCTATTTCAATAGTAAGACTGATAAGGCCGAGATGTATAGTCGTTCAACTGTTACAGATAAGAATAAGGTAATAACAGGAGATAGTCTTTTCTATAGTAAGAAAACAGGATTGGCTCGTGGATATGGAAACGTTATCTATGTAGACAAAAAAAACAAGAACCAACTTCTTGGCCATCGTCTTGTTTATAATGAGAAGACAGGTCGTGGTTGGGCTACAGGACATGCTTTGGCAAAAGAATATTCGCAAAAAGATACTCTTTATATGCATGCTGACTCAATGAAAATCTATACATTCAACATAAATACAGATTCTGTATATCGCAAAGTTCATTGTTTTAAGCATACAAAAGTTTTCCGTAATGATGTTCAGGCTATTTGTGATTCTCTTGTTTATAATACAAAAGATTCATGCATGACTATGTATAAAGATCCTATTGCATGGAATACAGATCGACAGATATTAGGTGAAGTCATAAAGGTATATTTGCAAGATAGTACGGTTCGCGAGACACATGTAATAGGTCAAGCACTCAGTATCGAACTTATGCCTGACAAGAAGCACTATAACCAATTATCAAGTAAGGAAATTACTACTTATTTTGTAAAGGGAAACGTGCGTAGAGTAGTTGCTTCTGGAAATGTAAAGACAATATACTATCCTGTTGATGATAAGGACTCAACCCTTCAAGGATTAGTCTACACAGAGACGGATACAATGAAACTGTATATTTCTCCAGAGAGAAAACTTCAAAAGATATGGACTCCGAAAAATGAGAGTGTTATGTATCCAATGACGCAGATTCCTCCTAATAAATATAAGTTACCTGAATTTGCATGGTTTGACAACTTGCGTCCAACAGGACCAGCTGATGTTTTCTTATGGCGAGGAAAGGGAGATGATAATAAATTGAAACCGTTAGGTCGCAAAAAAGCACCATTACAACATATTGATAACACTGAAAAATAGTTTGTTTAGGCACCAAACAGCTGAGTTGAATACATTTTATCGTAATATATTTATGTGATTAATGTCAGAACTCTTTTCATTTTTTGAAATCAAAATATCGCAGCTGTTTGGCAATATTAATTTGTTGTGTTGATAATTAAGTTGCTTCAGGTGTTCTTTTAAGCAATGCTAAATTCATCTCGTTATGCACATGATAGGGATATATAATGATGTTGCAGATATAGTAATTCTAGTTTTCCCTTGTGCAGTTTTGTCTTGTTTTAATATTTTTACTTTAATGACATTTTATGAGTGACATAATACAGTTATTGCCTGATTCTGTAGCCAATCAAATTGCAGCAGGAGAGGTTATTCAGCGTCCAGCTTCAGTGATAAAAGAGTTGGTTGAAAACGCTGTTGATGCAGGCGCTAAGAATATTAATGTTCTTGTTGTTGATGCAGGAAGAACTTCTATACAAGTGATTGATGATGGTAAAGGTATGTCTGAAACAGATGCTAGACTATCTTTTGAGCGTCATGCTACGTCAAAAATTCGAAGTGCAGAAGATTTATTTTCTCTCCACACAATGGGGTTTCGTGGTGAGGCCTTAGCTTCCATAGCTGCCGTAGCACAAATAGAGTTGAAAACTAGACAAGCTTCCGACGAAATAGGTACACTTCTTTCTATTTCAGGTAGTAAGTTTACTGGTCAGGAGCCATGCTCTTGTCCTGTAGGAAGTAATTTCTCTATAGAAAATTTATTCTATAATGTTCCTGCACGCCGTAAGTTCCTTAAATCTAATTCAACGGAACTGAATAATATAATAACCGCTTTTGAGCGTATAGCATTGGTTTATCCAGAGATATCTTTCACATTACATAGTAATGGTACCGAAATGTTTAATCTTAAGGCTGGTGTATTACGTCAGCGTATAATAGACATTTTTGGCAAGCGTCTTAATCAGGATTTACTCTCCGTAAATGTTGATACTTCAATGTGTAAAATATCTGGTTATGTAGGCAAACCTGAGTCTGCTCGTAAAAAGGGAGCACATCAGTATTTTTTTGTTAATGGCAGATATATGAAGCATCCTTATTTCAGTAAAGCTGTGATAAATGCTTTTGATCGTCTAGTTCCAATGGGAGAACAGGTGCCTTATTTTATTTACTTTGATATTAATGCTGAAGATATTGATGTAAACATTCATCCAACGAAGACTGAAATTAAGTTTGAAAATGAACAGGCTATTTGGCAGATCCTTTCAGCGTCAGTCAAAGAATCTGTAGGTATGTTTAATGATGTTCCATCAATTGACTTTGATACTCAGGGACGTCCAGATATCCCAGTTTATAATCCTGAGAATAATGTTGCTGCTCCTAAAGTGCAGTTTAATCCAACTTATAATCCTTTTAATACTGGTAGCAGTTCTCAGCCATCTACAAAATCAGTAGACAAATGGGAAAATCTTTACAATGGATTAAAAAGTCAGCGTAGTCAAGAAACTGAACTGTTTACTTCAAAGATGACACAACCTTCTACCGATATTGATGAATCTCCGGTTGAAAATGTCATCGCAGAGAAATCTCCAGCACATTATCAGTATAAGGGATGCTATATTATGACTGCGGTAAAGTCTGGTCTTATGATTGTTGACCAGCATCGTGCTCATGTAAGAATACTTTATGATAAGTATCTTGAACAGATGAAAGATAGGGAAGTGCCGTCTCAGAAAGTTTTATTTCCTGAGACCATACATCTTTCAGCAACAGAGGATATCACTCTAAATAAGATAGAACCAGAAATGGTAAAGCTAGGCTTCGAGATCACCGCTCTTGGTGGCGCAAGCTATGCTATAAATGCTATTCCTGCTGGTATAGAAGGCTTGAATGTTGTTGAGCTAGTACACGATATCATTGTTTCGGCACAAGAAAAAACTGGCGATATTACTCAGGAGACGAATAGTGCTTTAGCTTTAACTCTTGCACGTAATGCAGCAATACCTTTTGGACAGGTATTACGTAATGATGAAATGGAAAATATATTTAATAGTCTATTTGCTTCATCAAATCCAAACTATACACCTGATGGGAAAAATATTCTATGTATATTGAAACAGAGTGAGATAGAGCATCTGTTGGGATAAATGATTTTTTCATAAATTGTAAAACTTTTGATAAAAAAGATGTAATTATCTAGAAATAGTACTATCTTTGCGATATAAAACTTATAATTACAAATAATACGACTTATGAAAAAATTATTAATTTCTTTTGCCTTAGTCGGATGTTCTTTAGCTTCTTTCGCACAGGAGCCAGAACCAGTATTAAAGCATAGCATTTCAACTAATTCATTTTGGAGTAACTGGTTTGTACAGCTAGGAGGTGATTACAACTCTTGGATTTCGAATCAGGAACATGGTCTTGGCTTGAATAATGGTGATAGCTATGGATTGTTTGATAGTGAGCGCACAACTTTTGGTGGTGCTGTTGCAATAGGTAAATGGTTTACTCCTAGTATCGGATTGCGCACAAAACTTCAAATGTGGAAAGCCAAACAGGTTGGTCCTCAGATTTCTTCAAATAAGTTCAATTATTGGATGCTTAATGAACATATTATGTTCAACTTAAGCAATTTGCTATATGGTTATAATCCAAATCGTGTTTGGAATCTGACTCCATTTGTTGGTGGTGGCATTTCACGTAACTGTACTTCTAATCTTTTTGCTATGCAGCTTAGTGCAGGTATCAATTCTTCTTGGAAAATTTGTAATAAGCTCAGCGTTTACACTGAATTTGGATATAACAGGCTAGAAGATGATTTCGATGGAGTACAGAATGGCGGAAAAAATAATAGCCGTGGCTGGAATGCCAAAGACAACAATCTATATGCAGAAGTTGGTATCACGATGAACATTGGTAAAGGTGTTTGGAACAAAACGATTGATGCAGATGCAATTAACTCAATGTCTCAATCTCAACTTGATGCTCTGAATGCTCAGTTGGCTGACTTATCAAGTGAAAATATACAACTTCGTAAGGAAAATGCGAAGAAGGATACGACAAAAGTTACCGTTACAGAAATTAAGAGCGTAAAAGAATTTGTTACAACTCCAATTTCTATATTTTTCAATATTGGCAAGATCGATATTTCTTCTTTAAAAGATCTAGTTAATGTTCGTGCCCTTGCTAAATATGCCATTGAGAATAAGTCTAATATTCTTGTTACTGGTTATGCAGATGCGGCAACAGGTACGCCTGAAATCAATAAGTCACTTTCTCTTAAGCGTGCTAATACTGTTGTTGAGCAACTTGTACTGATGGGCGTTTCTCGTGACAATATAAAGACTGCTGTATTTGGTGGATCCGAAACTCTTAAACCAATAGAGTTCAACCGTCGTGCTACCGTCCAGATTACAGAATAGAATAATCTTATATAAAATAAAAGAGGGCTGCAATACCGAATACAAATCGGTTTGCAGCCCTTATTATTTTAAGCCTGTCTGAATCTATATTATACGCATCCGTATGAGCCTCCGCGAAGTAGAGCTTCTCCATATAGTTTCATACTAGTCTTATAACTTTTAATAAATCTCTTAATCGCTTTTCTAATGTAATCTACAATCTTTTTCATAATTTTTCCTTTCTCTCAAATTTAGTGATTCTTACTTTCTTTGTCTCTAAAAACTCCAAAGGGAAGTTATTTTCCCATTTGGATTTTGTTGTTCACATTTACTGCTTGAGCAACAACTGCGATTACTATCGCTAATACAATCATTAATGTCATCATAATTTTTTTCCTTTCTTAAATTTGTGAGCTACATCTACACTCACGTTTGTTATCCTTTAATATTTTGAGTCTCTCTATTTCGATGCAAAGATACTGCCATAATTTGACATTTGAAATACAAATATATTCCATTTTTATGAATTGTGCCAATTTCTTGACCTTAGTCAAATTTTCGTGTAATTAACTGACATATAGTCTGTTAATGTTAATTTGCAATGAAAATGTCTGCAATGTTGGTCTTGCTCTATGATTGCTTGATGCTCATGTTTGTTGGCTTTATATTTTGGTTTGTATCTATATAGAGTTGTTTCTTTATGATATGTTTTTATGAAAAAAGAGCCATAATATTTGGCGTTATAAAAAAATAGTGTTACTTTTGCACTCGCCTTACAAAAGTAAGGGCGTTTAGCTCAGCTGGTTTAGAGCATCTGCCTTACAAGCAGAGGGTCGGCGGTTCGAATCCGTCAACGCCCACAAAGAGACTTAGGAATTTCCTAAGTCTCTTTTTTTGCGTATGTCTATTTTGTTTATCATTAAAATTATCTGGTGATGTCTTTTTTAATGATATTTATCATTTTGTAGTTAACTTGTCTCACATAAAATCTATATCTTTGCAACATTATTATAATATTATTACGTAATATAGTTATGAATCTTGATTTATTGACTGCCATATCGCCTATCGATGGCCGTTATAGAGGTAAAACAGAACCGCTGGCAAACTATTTTTCAGAGTATGCTTTGATACGTTATCGCGTACGTGTAGAAATCGAATATTT
>RRZT012529906.1_pt1 | contig 10523 bp, 5 predicted proteins | sample 2165551 | NCBI WGS metagenome assembly RRZT01 (sample SAMN10456910, study PRJNA506462) | wastewater metagenome | biome: wastewater; feature: sludge; material: wastewater sludge; isolation source: wastewater sludge with Escherichia coli K12::gfp cells carrying plasmid... | place: USA: Moscow, Idaho ...
ATGACTTTGAAAAAAGATCATAATAAACTTGGTTAAATATCCTGACCATATTTGCACGGAAGGGCAACGATTCATTCAGCCAGATATCGAACTGCCCCTGAAACTTGCCTGCCATCAGGCTATCCCAAGATAAGCCGGGAAAGGAGACGCTTTTTCGCTGACCGGGATTCACCAGTGGCTTTGCCTGCATGGCGGCCAATCGCAGACAAATCTCGTCAAGTGCGAGCTGCAAAAACTGGGGGGCTTTGACAACCACCTGCCGACTACCCTGCTGCCACCGGAAGCCCTGGTGGGTCGTCTCCAAGATCGTCATCAACAACGGCTGCACCAGTAGGAGCATGATTACTATGATCGGTAATCGCGCCAAGATTTCCATCATCGACGATCCACTTTATTAAAACCGAAAGTAAAGAAAAGGATTAAAGGTCACCGTCACAGCCTTGGTTAAAGCAAGCAAGGCCACACCGCTCAATACCAGGGTTTCGACAAGACGACTGATCCTGAAAGTACTCCAAGTCGTCATCATCGCGTCGTAGAGGCGCAACGCTGGAATTAGGCTCAGAATCATGCCAGCACCCATCGCCACCCATACATTCGCGGTGATGTAAAGCACATCTCCTTGTTTACTAGGACTGAACATAGCCGCGAGGAAGCTGAAATACTGTACCAGCGAAGTAGAGCGAAACAACAGCCAACCGATCATGACAAAAAACAGGGTGATCGCGATGTTAATTTCTCGCGGCAAGCGTCGGCTAAATTCTAGCCAGAACAACTTGTCGAGAACCAGAAAAATTCCATTGTACGCCCCCCAAAACACAAAGTTCCAGCTTGCGCCATGCCATAGCCCAGAGATCAGAAAGCACAGCCAGAGATTGAAATACATGCGTGATGGACCCTTGCGATTCCCTCCCAGCGAAAAATACAGATACTCCCGAATCCAGCTCGACAGGGAAATATGCCAACGCCGCCAGAAATCGGTAAAGCAGGTAGCCACATAAGGCATGTTGAAGTTTTCCAACAACCGGAAACCGAACATGCGGGCGAGTCCGATAGCCATATCCGAATAAGCCGAAAAATCAAAGTAGATTTGCAGGGTAAAACATATGACTCCAAGCCAAGCAGAACCAAATCCGAGTTGCTCTGGAGACCATTTGAATACCGTGTCTGCAATCTCGCCCATCGTATCAGCTATCAACACCTTCTTGACTAAACCTAGCAAAAATCGCTCGAATCCTTCCATAAAGCCCGAAAATGAAAGTTGATGGTTGATCAACTGGGCCGCAATGTCGTGATACTTGACGATGGGACCGGCAAGCAGTTTAGGAAAAAGCAGGACATATAACAAATAGCTTACCAGAGTACGTGCTGGTTCGCCATGACCACGATAGACGTCTACCAAATAAGTGATCTTTTCAAAAACGATGAACGATATTCCAATAGGCAACGCGATACTTAACAATGGCAATGATTTTATATCTAACCAAGCGAGTATAGTATTAAAGGTTTCAATAAAAAAATCCAGATATTTGAAGTAAATCAACAGCAAAATATTAAGAACGACACCCAAGACCATGAACAATCGAGCATGCGGGGTACCGCGGTACTTAAAAATTAATCGACATAAGATAAAATCAGCTACAGCCGACAATATGGCAATGAAAAAAAATCGTGGTTCCCCCCAAAAATAAAACCCCGCACTACAACCTAGTAGCACATGATCGCGCCAGCGCCCTCGAGCGACGACAACCAGAAGCAGCGAAAGCGGAAGAAAATAAAAAAGAAAAATTGGTGAGTAAAACAACATGGGTTCAGATCTTGCGATAGCGATTGATCAAACAGCGATTCAAAGCAACGCATACAATGCCCAGCATGCCAGCCATATTCATCAGAGGGTTCAGATCGCAAATTTCAATGCATCAGTGTACCTAAGCCTTTCCGCTTGAGAATTTTATGGGCAGATGCCAGCTCATGTAACAATCGTTATTAAAGATGATCTGCTTGAGGCGTTCGGCGCTTTCCTTCCATGTTAGCCAAGGCATATGTTCGGACATCGGATATTTGCCAGCTTCAAATTGTGCAAGCCAGTTTTTAATCGCCAATGCGAGATCAGAAGGTTCTCTGCCCTTGAAGTAATAGGCGTGTTCCTTCGCCACTTCGCGAAACACCGGAATATCGCGGGCGATGATCGGCAACTTATGTTGGGCAGCCTCGATCAACGGCAAACCGAAACCTTCGCCTTCGCTGGCAGAAATCAAACAGGTGCTTGTAGCATAGATTTTTTCCAGATACTCGTCACTGATTCCTTCTAGCCAGAAGAGGCGTTTATCACGTTCAGGATGATGGCGCAGGTTGTCGACGATCTTGGGAATGGTGCGGCGCATTTCCTCCGGCAAACCTTTCCACCCTTCCTTGCCCACAATGGCAAGATTGACATTCACGCCCTGCTGCCAAAGCTGATCAAATGCAGAAACGGCTTGCAAATACCCCTTTCGCGGTTCGATAGTACCAACCATGAGAAAAGTATAACGTAAACCTAGCGCGGAAAGTACAGATTGCCCATTGGCAGGTATTTTCCTGGTAGGCACTGATGCGTCAAGATTAGCGCCAAGGTGCATCCAATCAATGCTTAACGGGCGCATTCTGGGCAAGGATTTCTCTTCGAGCCAACAGCACAGGTGATCCGCAACGGAGCGTGAGATACAAACCATACCATCGGCAATTTGACAGACAGCCCTCAGCCAAGCCTCGAAACCCTCGTTTGCCTTTGGCGGAAAAGCCTCTGGCATTTTGATGGGCAACAGGTCGAACACCGTAAAATAGATACTCACTCCAATTTGTTTAAGCTTCTGATATAAATTTGCTCTTTCGGCTTCAACAACCAAATGACCCGCAAAGTCGGCCCCAAACAGCACATCCCCGGCTTGTGCCTCAACGGGCTCATCTTCAAGCCATGAGTTTGGGCATTCCAACAATTCCAACGTGTAGCGGCGGGCGTAACGGTAATGCCACTTTCCACCTTGATCAGTGAGGTAAACAGGCTCGATCCGATAGCCGGTCTGCGGGGTGTTGATCAGCTCCAACAACAAGGCGCGAGCTACTCGCTCGATACCGGTTTTCAGGTCGCTACGGCTAGTGGCGGTAATATCGACAAACAAATTGCGGGCCGGGCGCCGATCAGGCTGGTTTTGCGCGATGCAAGACGCCAGATATAGCCAAGCACGCTCATCGGCTGGCGAATTGTCTAGAGCGGCGATGGCGCGCACGAGGTGATGGCGGTCGCTCTCGGCGGTACGGTAGAAATCTTCGATGGCCTGCGCGTAAAGCCGGGCGCAAATATCTGGAGAATAGTGAGTCAGAATTAACTCTCGAGCACGTTGGGCCAAGGATTTACGCTTTACTTCGTCCCGCCATAAGGTTTCAAGAGCCGTGACAAGATCCGATTCATCGAATTCATCATCCAGCATCCACACCGCATCCCGCGGCAAGTCGGCTAACGAACCGTTGGCATTAACGATAGTAGGAAGGGCGTGATTCATGCAATCCAAAACCGCTGCTGAGGTTTCGCCGCGGGAAAGGGTGCGGAGTTGAACAGCCACGTCGGCAGCGGCTAGATATCGACGGAATTCATCATCGCTGACCCAGCCGGTAATATGGATACGATCTTTGACACCACTTTTATTAATCATTTTAGCCAAGTCACGCCCATAATCGCCTCCATGGTTTTCGCCGACAAAAAATAAACGGCAACGCGAGTCTTCACCTAAACCACTAGCGAGCCATGCTGCCAAGAGGCGGTGATTCAATTTAGTAGGTCCACATAAGCCAAAAGAACAAACAATAAAAATATCCTGGTTTAATCTTAAAAAATTACGACATTTCTCACGATCATTTTTAGCGGGTGTTCGCGTGAGTGGAATTGTGGCCCAACCTTCATCCCATGATGGGCCATACCACTGAACTGCGAGCCTTTTGGAGTAGTCAGAATGTACGATTAAACCTAATGCAGCTCGTAGTGGAATCATATTGCAAGGGTATTTAAATACTACAGTAGAATCACTTTCCGAATTAAATTTTTCCTTAACGGCAACATAGCCATGTGCATCATACAAATTCATCAGCCATCCATGTTGTTTTTGACCATGACTTTGCATATGCCAAATCAAATCTCCAATGAAAAAATCGTGCAAAATAATTACACCAGAGCAGTATTCCAGCATGGCAATCATGTGCTGGTGAAAATGAGAGTTACCAAAATGATAAACCACTCTTTGATAGCGATCAGCATGCCGACAAAACCATTCGGTCGAACGAATTGGACAATTTGCGGTAATCCAAGAATCAGCAACTTGAGGGCAAGAGACAACTACCTCAATATCGTAATAGCGATTGAGTGCGGGCAGCAATTCCGCACTGTAGACTGCTATACCCGTTCGTTCTGGTGGCAGAGGTGACACATAAGCCAACTTGGGGCGATGGCGAAGAAATAGGCTGGGCACATCACTTTTTACCGTCGATCTTAGCTGCCCAATAGCCTGCAACAGTCTTTGCGCTTCTACATCAAATTGATCTTTGGTGAATTGATTATCGGCGGAAAGTACACCCATTATAACACGACAATCCCCCCAATCGAGACTCTGACAGATTTCATCCATCGAGAGCGGCGGTAATAAAATTAGAATATCCGCTCGCCTGAGTGATTCAAGCTTATGTAGAAAAAATATATTCCAACCAGGATCAATCTGAGTGTCTTTCTTTGGAATCGGCTCGTGCATCGCGACCACGGTAAACAAGTTAGGCGCGAAAACACCTATACTGGTAACTCCGTTATCCTTATAGCCTTCGAATAGGCTAGAAACAAACACGGCATCCGGTTTCAGATCAGCAAGGAAAGCCTCGCGAACACGCTCGGCAACTTCACGGCGCCAAGCATTACCGGGTACGCACTCACATACCGGACCCAGAGTATACCAGACACGGATGTTTTCCTGCGGCAGCAACCCATCAAAAGCGGCACGGATAGGTTCGATGGTGTCAGAAAACAGGCCATTCAACGCCAAGATGATTTCGTGGTCGTTCCGATTACGGACGATAGCTTGAGTGAGGGATAGGGTGTATGGGCCAATACTGCGTAAACGGCTCTCAGTTTGCATACCTTGCATATCAATTACGATGCGCATTTTCAGCCTCTCTGTTTTTCTGGACAGCGGCTTTCAATTCTGCATAGATACGCCGTGCGGATGGAGTAAGCCAAGGGAGGTCGATAGCACCATCATCGATACTACTTACACTGCCTTGAGGGGTGGCGGATGAAAGGAAGTGCTGGCTTGGCGTTTGCGCGATGTTAGCCACTTTTTTGGTGACGTAAGCGTACAGTCTGGGGAATGGCCTCAGCGCACGATGCACGCCGGCAACCAGACGCGGCTTGCCCAGCGCTGTGACGACCAACTGATGCAGCGAGATCAATGGGAAAATGGGGAGATTCTTGCGGCCCGCCAGGACGTAGACCGCGTCCAAACCGAGGCGCAGGGGGGCAGTAATCTTCCATGACAAGCTTTGCCGCAACGCATTTCGCTCGGTTTCCAGCGCACAGGCCTGCAACCACCAGCGATGTCCACTACCTCCAAGTTCATCGATGCTTTTTTGCTGCTCCGCCGCCCGGCCCTCCGCCGCCTCCGCACGCCGCTCCTGCTCCGCCGCCCGGCCCTCCGCCGCCTCCGCACGCCGCTCCTGCTCCGCCGCCCGGCCCTCCGCCGCCTCCGCACGTTGTTCCTGCTTCCGGGTAAGTTGTTCGGAAAGGTAGAGTTTTTCTGCCAGTTGCGTAGCGTGCGATTGGCTTCGCTCGAACTGCGTAGTTGCTTCGATAAGTCGGTCTTGCAGTGCAGAAATCCGCGATAGCGCCTCGACCATTCCACCCGCCGCACTCTCAGCGTTGCCGACACGTTGATCGAGCGCGGCGAATCTACCCGCAATTATTGCGTCATAGTGATCGGTAAGATCGTCCAACCCGATACCATAATGCTTGTCGAAAGCAGCGCTGAAGCGCAGCAGAATCTCTGGTGCGGCATCCTTTTGCGCGACAATGGCATAGTCCGGGCTCGCTCCGAAAAAAACATCCTTCAATACAATGCGTTCTCGGCTAGCCAGATCGGGGGATTCTTGCAGGCGCAGGATCTTAACGCGTTTGAAACCTTGATATTCTGGCAGAAAGGACAGGAGTAACGGCGGGATAGGGCGTTGATGAGTAGGATCAAGATAGAAGTCGGTGGTGCCCACAACCACGTTTTCTGGGTTGGGCGTTTCAAAGATCAGTAAACCCCCGGATTTCAGCACGCGCAAAGCCTCGGCAACTAAAACCCGCAGGTCAGCAAACGGGATGTGCTCGACGAAATGAAAGCCGGATACGATACATTGCGAATTATCGTCAAGGGACTTGAGATGCCCGATAGCTTCTTGCCGGGTGACGGTCAGGCCAAATTCCGTACAGGCAGCGAGCATACCGTCGTCGAGATCGACACCTTGTGCTTCAAACCCGTTTTTCTGAAGCAGTTCCAGCCATTCACCCCGACCGCAACCCAGATCTATGGCGGTGCATCGAGGGTAAATCTGTCTAAGTGGCTCGACGAAGGGCAAATAAACACTGAGGCGGTGTTTGATCAGGTCGCGCGGGCCACGGTACCGTTCCTCAAAAGCACGATAAAAACCGCTTGTCAATTCGGTCTGTGGTGGCGGGGACACATGCTTCCTGCTACTGCGCACGGACTTCGGTCGTGAGGGCGCGGTGCTTTTACTCATCAGTGCGAGCTTATCGCTATTTGATTCGGTCTTCGATCCCGAGGTATTGGATGTCATCGCTGATACTCGATTTCTGGCGATATTTAACTCAAATTATCAAGTACCGACAAAATCACATTTTGCTACCCTCCAATAAAACCTAAGGGATTATCAAACATCCATTGTTTCTCAGCTAAGGAAGATAGTGGTTGATAAAATGAGCATTTTTTAAAATAATCCGGTTCTTCTTGAAAGCTCCATAACTTCCTTGTTTTTTCGGAATTGTAAATTTCCAGAAGAGATTAATTATTGATATCACCTAAACCTAGATCTTCATTACTGTCAAAATCATCACAGGGACAAAAAGAAACTTTTCCATTAAAAAATACTTGCATTACTGATAACGGGATCAAACAGGGTTCATTATGGCGTTCAGTAATGAGCCAAGACGCATCGAGTGGCAATAGTTTTGATGTATCGAAGATACCCCCATTAGTATATTGCCGGATTTGCCCAAAAGGCATGTCTTGCCCAAGATATCCTCGGATCCATTGGCGGATCTCATCTTCAGTATGGGTTCGCAATAATCTGAACCCCAGTACAATTTTCTCCAAATAACCCGCTTTGGCAACACGTTGGAGCGCATTCGCCAACTTGCCTATAGTTATTTTTTCTGGTTAACAGAAGGCAGTCTTCAGCAGTTAAACCATAGATAGAAATACATGTTTTATCAAAAGAATTAAGGATAAAAATTAACTCATCATCATCGAACCTATCCAAAACCACCAGATTGGTTGTTACGCGAATTAGACGGAGGGTATCACAATCTTTCAATAATTCCAATCGCTCTAGAAGATGTCGATCAAGCAAAACATCACTGACCACAGGTGTCAAAGACAGAGCACCACTTCCCATATCCATATAATCACTCAAAACTTTTTTAAATTAAAGACATTTTCATATTTTTTTCTTACGATCCATACTAAAATAATCACAAATTATACATGTATTATTACAAAGATTGACAGTTACACAAATTAGCATTATAGGTCGACTAAGACCCTGTTTAAAGAGATGCTTCCTATAAGTATTAATCGAGAGCAGAATGATGGCCAAAAACATTGTTTATCACTTCCACTAAGAGCTTTTCTTCATTAGCGGTTTCATACCAGCGAACCATCTCCTGAACCGGCGTAATCTTCAAAAAAAAAGTTCCTGGATTTTCAGGCGCGTCAATTTTTACTTCATAATCGTGGAGACAGCCAGGCGGACACGGTGGTAATAGTGGCGAGCGTAAGCCATCGAATACTACCGTGGCACCAGTTACAGCGTCTTCCCAATGATAACTTAAGTGAATAGGATTAGGTTGACGACTGGACAGGAATTTACTACTGCCATTGCATAAGGAAACCTTTACGCTGTAGCGCCCTCCTATTTCCATCAAACAGGGCGCTTCAGTAACACGCAAACTGATTTTCTCTACCTGCTCCACAGGTAACGGTTCCATACCCAATGCTGATTTAATGACACTTAGATCAATCGGTTGGTTGGAAGCAACAGCGAATAAACTGGTTGCGCGACGCATATCGCTGACGCCATAGCGCCTGAACAGGCTACCACCTGGATCATTGGGAGCGGCAAGCCATAGATAAACATAAGGGAAATGACATCTTAATTGCTTTTTCAATACTTTCGGCGATTGCTCATTAATATGCATTAACCGCTCAAAATAGGTACGGCGAACTTTGGGTAACCAACAGCCAACCTGTTTTGCTTGCCGTTGCTGACGAGGATGCTCATAACGATAATGCCATAAATTGGGGGCGGTATGCACTACCAAGACACCATCAGGATCCAAGCTCTGCTTGATCAATTCGTACAGAACATCCAACTCATCCGGCGATAGATGTTCGATAATGTCAGCAGCAACCGCTACGTTATAGTGGCCGCTATAAGCAAAGGGATTCGTTACGCTATTGCAAATTACATTAACTCGTTGGCGAGCCTCATCATCCCCCTCGAAAGTCCGTTCGATTAACGAGACCGAATCCTTGGAGTAGTCTATGGCAGTAACTTCGGCACCAGCTTTAGCAAAATAATAGCTTAATTCGCCACGCCCTGCGCCTAAATCGACTACTCGTACCGGATGAGTAAGCGCTTTTGCGACATCAGCTACGATTCCTAAACGCTGATCATTTAAATTTTTACCTTTATTTTGATGCCAATCGATGTATCCACCACAATCACGCAAGTAATATCGATCTGTATAAAACTCAGCAAGAAGCTGGCTATCAATCACCTGATCTATCAAGGCGTTAGATTGATGCCAAGTCTTAATCAACATTTCACCAGCATATCCTGGGATCATTAGGAACCACTCAATAGCTATTTTATTAAGAAAAAGCCATTCATTAGTTGCCAAGAAATTTTCCCGAGTCCAAAAATAACCATCGATAAGGATATAATGCCCCTGATCAAGGGCAAGATTCAGATCATGAAAAGTACCATCGCCATCCTGTTGACCATCGATATGAATCAAATCATAATAATCGCCCGGTAAGCGAACAAGATTTTGCGAATTTTCCTTGTGTAATTCTACATTGAAATCCTTCAGTGACTGTGCTGCCCATGCCAGCGCGCCAAGATGACCACCAAAAGTGGGCTGATCGGCGTCCAAGCCCACATAATGTGCGGTTGGCACAGTATCCAGAAAAGCCCGGGCTGAATAGCCGTAGCGCACGCCAATTTCTAGAATGCTGGTTGGTTGCAATACCTTGGCGATAGCCCACTTCAGTCGGTAATAATCGAGCCATTCTTCAAACAGGCCTTTCAGAGGATCGTCGGCGCATGCATATTTCCGGAAGTCATAGCTGGACTGTTGATATTCATGAAGAATGTCTTGTAGCATTGAATTCAACTCACAGTAATTTTAGGCTCAATATCCCAAAAACCACTCCAACCTATGTGATCAACAGTCAATACTTCAAAAATTAAGCAGGACTGATCGAAAAATAATGACCGTTCGAATGCACCACGATCATAACCGCCATCAGCAATTCCTATCATGAGTTCGTAGGTTCCCGGCAATAGTCGGCAAGGAAATGTGAAAGAAACACTCAATTGTTCGCCAGCCCGAACAGGTCGAAGTGGATGACGCAGGGTATAGGTATTAGCTTCATAAATCACAATTCCCATATTATTGCGAAGCCCGAATCCAATATGTGGATCAGCATAAGCATGCTTAAAAATCGCAGAAATTCGGATTGTCAGTGAATCACCAGAGTGTAGTGGTTTAGAAGAGCTTAACAATTCAACATTAACGTTACCTACTGATTTGCTCATTAATATTGCCTTGCTTCCCCGGCCAACAAGATTTGCTTGACTCTCCTCCAATTTTGCAGTGGATTCATCAAGGGAAGCAAACTCGCAACGAAGAACCTGACTAGCACGATAATAATCCATCACACTAGCTGCATCGGCATCTTTTTTGATGACTCCCTCCTCAAGCAAGATACCACGCTGACAAAGCATACGCACCGCATCTGGAGAATGAGAAACAAATAATAAAGTTGTGCCTTCTTCCTTAAAAGAACGAATTTGCAGCAGACATTTATGTTGAAAATAAACATCCCCCACCGAAAGCGCTTCGTCAACGATGAGGATATCCGGACGAACCGCCGTGGCGACGGCAAAAGCCAGCCGCATCTGCATGCCGCTGGAATAAGTCCGTAGCGGCCGATCAATATAGTCAC
>RRZT011125999.1_pt1 | contig 10522 bp, 7 predicted proteins | sample 2165551 | NCBI WGS metagenome assembly RRZT01 (sample SAMN10456910, study PRJNA506462) | wastewater metagenome | biome: wastewater; feature: sludge; material: wastewater sludge; isolation source: wastewater sludge with Escherichia coli K12::gfp cells carrying plasmid... | place: USA: Moscow, Idaho ...
AGGGTTACCCTCTTCCACCGTGATTGCAGCACCATTGGCACCCGGCAAACGTTCGATAATGGTTTTTAAACGAGCTGCCGTTTGCATCATCGCATCGTGGTCGTCGCCACTTAACACCAGCATAATTGGCTCTACATCGCCTGACATCATACCTAACACTGTACAATTGATTTTAACCCCTTCAAAATGCTCTTCGAGCTGTTTACGCACTTTAAGCATTAGCTGCTCAGTAGTTACCGTGCGTTGCTCTCTATCAATCAATTTTACTGTTATCATCGATTTATTTTCGCTGCTTATCTGTGCAATTTCGGTAATAAAGTTGTCGCTTGCACCTCCCACATTCACCAAAAGGCTTTCAATATTTGGTTCGCCTTTGATAAAATCCTCTATTTGCCGGGTACGGATATTGTTTTGTGCCAGGGTGATGGACTTGTCGTACTCAAGCTTCAGAACAAACCGGCCACTATCACCATTGGCCACCATTTCCTGACCTAAAATACCTAAACTCATCACCCAACCTGTAATAATGAATAACACAAACACAAATGCTGCACTTATACGTTTATGATTGAGTACCCATTTCAATTTTTTAGTATACCAGCCGGTAAGAGCTTCAAGCATCGATTCGAACCAGAACAATGGTAAATGCAGCCAGTTACTGCGTTTCAAATCTACTTTCTTTCCAAAACGGGAGTACAAAAATGGAGTTAGCGTAAAACTCACAAAAAGACTCATCAGCGTAGAAACTACAATTGTTACCGAAAACTGACGCAAAATATCGCCAATCACTGAATCGACCAAAGCAATGGGCAAAAACACCACCACATCCACCATTGTAATGGCTAAAGCAGCAAAACCAATCTCATTACGTCCATCAAGAGCTGCTTCCCGTTTGCTTTTCCCCATCGAAAAGTGCCGGTGTATGTTTTCGAGCACCACAATGGAATCGTCGACCAGAATACCAATTACCAGCGACATGGCCAAAAGGGTCATCAGGTTGAGCGAATACCCAAAGAAATACATTGCAATAAAGGTGGATACAATGGAGGTAGGAATTGCCACTAACACAATAAATGAATCGCGAATGCTATGAAGAAAAACCAAAATAACAAGAGCCACCAGTATAACAGCTATCATTAAGTCGTGCGTCACAGCATCAACCGATTCTAAAGTAATATCTGAACTATCTTCGGCAATGGTAAATTGCACGCCTGACTTTGCGTAGTTTTTTTCAACTGCAGCCACACGCTCTTTTATCTTATTACATATTTCCACGGCATTGGCATCCGATTGTTTGGTAATCACCAAACCAATTCCATCAAGACCATTGAAGCGTGAAATAGACTGCTGTTCCTTCAGCCCGTCCACAACATCGGCTACATCCGACAAACGCACGTTACCTGTTGGCGTAGAAGCAATTACAAGGTTTCGGATTTGATCTACCGAACTAAAGCGACCCGCTAAACGAACCGTTATTTGATCCGATGTGTTTTTTACCTTACCTGTTGGAAAATCAAGATTCGCCGAATTTACTATCTGAGTTACTAATGATAATGGAATGCCGTATGAAGCAAGTTTATTGCGGTCAACATTTACTTTGATCTCACGCTCCTGCCCTCCTACAACCCATACATTGCTAATTCCGTCAATTTGCTTAATAATAGGCACAACTTCTTTGTCCATCAGATCAAAAAACTCCTTGTCGCCCATTTTTGACACAGCCGTAATTTTCATAATCGGAGCATCGCTCTGACTTATTTTATTCACAATAGGAGTTTTCACGCCATCGGGAAAATAAGCCATGATGTTATTGAAAATACGTTGCGCTTCCTGCTGCTTTTTGTCCATGTCGGCTCCAGTTTCGAACTCAGCTATCACCACCGATACGCCCTCATACGACTGCGATGAGATATTACGAAGCTCAGATAAACCCGTAACAGCATCTTCAATTTCTTTCGTTACCGTTTGGTTCACATCGGTAGGCGATGCTCCCGGATAGGGTGTGGAAATAATAAGCGTTGGTATCGAAAACGGAGGCATAAGCTCATAACTGAGCTGTCGATACGAAAACAATCCTCCCAGAATAAGCACCGTAAAAATAACGATGATTAGCGAAGGTCGTTTTATGGATATTTCGGTTAATGTCATAATCCCTGGTTTTTTTTCTTTAAAAATAATTTACTTCGCAACCTGCACATTACTACCATCTACGAGATTTATTTGCCCGCTCACCACTACACTTTCGCCGGCTTTTAGGCCCGACAATACTTCGATTTCGGTGGTATTACTTCGTCCGGGAGTGACTTCGCGCAACATTGATTTGCCATTTTCGACCACATAAACCTGTGGTTTTTTAGCTGAGCCCAGCAATGCCGAACGGGGTATAAGCAAGGATTTTACATCCATTTTCTTATTCAACGATATGGAACCAAACATGCCGGCTTTCAGCTTTACTTTGGAATTGTTCATCACTCTGGCTTTTACTACGTAATTGTGCGATTCATCACCACGGTCGGATACAAAATCAATTTTCCCGGAAAAACGAGTATCTTTAAAGAGTTCGTTATGAACACTTACTTCAGCACCTTCAGAGAAATAGATAATATCACTCTCGGGTACTTTTACTTCGAGTTTCAACGATGAAACATCGGTAAGTCGGGCTACAGGTGCTCCACCAACCACAGCTCCGGGCTCCACATCGCGCATGGTAATTGTACCCGAGAAAGGAGCTGTCAGTTTACTTTTACGTATCGCTATTTCAAGTTGACGCATTTGCGACTCCGCACTTTTGAGCGCTAAGTAAGCACCATCAACCTGCATTTTTGAAATTCCTTCGCTCGACGACGCTTTATTAAAACGCTCGTAGTTTGTTTTTGCATTTTCGTAATTGGCTTTGGCTGCCATGTGTTGCGACTGAAGCAACTCATCGTCGACCTGCAACAGCACTTTACCCTGACTCACCTGATCGCCTTCATTAAAAAAAACCTGCTTTACTTCGCCTTGCGCCTGAGGTATCAACATCACCTCACGATTGGCAATAAACCGGCCAGAGTATTCAAAGTTATATTTTAACTCTTTCTCTTCAACAGTATACGCTTTTACAATTACCGATTTCGATGCATCAGGTATGTAAGCTTTATTTTTAGCAAGTTCTGCATTTACAGCCAGTTTATAACCAAGAGCTGCTAATACTACTACCACAATAATAACTGTAATTATTTTTGATTTCATTTGTTTATAGTTTAATGTTTTCTTATTTTGAAGCTATCTCGCCTTTTGATTTTTTTAGTTCTATTTCGGCTATTCGAAGATTCACAAGCGCATTGCTAAAATTATTACGCGCTGTGGTCAGTTCATTCAGTATAAGTAAAAGATCGGAGGCCGAAATCAATCCATTTGTATACTCTATTTGTGCACTATTATAAATATCCTGTGCCAAACTCAAACTGCGCTTGGTGTTTTCGAACGAATTGCACGAACTGTTGTAGTTGTTTACAGCGTCCGACATTTCCTTTAGTGCCGACGATTTCATCAGCTCATAATTATTCTGCGCCTTTTTCAACTCAAAATTTTTCTGACGGACTTTTTCTGTCCTGCTAAAGCCGCTAAAAATGGGCACATTGAGTTGTAAGGCAACAAAGCTTGATCGTATCCACTGATCGTTAATAGTTTGCGTCAATGAGAATTTATCGTTATTACCAGACACACCATAATTCACAACACCCGCCAACGAAGGGTAAAACGAAGCTTTGGATGCTTTTAAATCAAGTTTAGCCAATTCAACCTGTTGCGTTAAGAGTTTGATATCCGTACGGTTTTCAACATTACCAACCGCAGCTTCTAATTTATATTCGCGTGCATCAAAAGTGGAGATTGAGATTTGCTCTGTCACCGGAATACACATCAGAAACTTCAATAAGCTATACGCTTTATCAGTAGTTAACGCGAGGTTTAAACGCTCATTCTTTAAATTCTCCAAACTAATCAACAACCGTTTATAATTTGTCTTGCTTACGATGCTATTAGCTTCCAAAGCACTGTTGGCCTGAACTATTTTTGATAAACTAACAATGTTGCTATCGAGCATCATCAGGTTCTGATTGAGCACTTGCAAATTGTAATAAATAGCCGACACATTATAAATCAGGTCCTCACGTGTTTTATGTAGCATTAGGTCGGACATGTTTTTAGCCGTGCGAGCCGCTTTAAGTCCGATAAAAACCTTTTGATTATACAACACCTGTGTCGCCTGAACAGCTGCTGTCATGGTTTGAGGCGACCCGAATTCCATTTCAATATACTCACCGGGTTTACCACCAGGCATAAAATCGGCAGGAACGAGCATTTTAGGCATTTGTAAATAATATTGGTACTGTCCGGTAAGTTCTACCGTTGGTAAAAAGCTACTTTTAGCCTCCTTGATTTGGGAGTTGGTGGATTGCACATCCATTTGACTGTTTTGTATCTGCAGGTTTTTCTGGAGCGTTATATTTATACACTCATCGAGCGTATATACTTGTTGAGCATGCAACAAGCCCATGTTTAGCCATAGAAAAAGCATAAACAGCAGCATTGTTTGTTTGTTTTGTTTCATATCGATTCTATTTCCTTAAAAATGTGTGTAATATAGCATTTAAATTATTGCATAAGTTTTATAAATACCGGAAGTTAAAATTCTTCTGAATGAAGTATTTATTCTTTAACAAATACCAAAGCTATAGGTTTTGATACACATAGCAATAAATTTCAAAACAAAAGTAAATATACTTTCAAAACATCACAAAAGAAAATCGGTGAAACACAGAAAATAGTCGATGAATGAAAATCCGGAGGTATAAACAAAATCAATTCTAAAAGAAATAAATAGAGGGTAAGTGTAAAAAAAACAACTTTGGCGCTACCTACAAATTGGTAGAAATTTATGTTTTAAAGCATGTTTCCCTACATTTATGTAGGTTTTCCACGTCATTCTAAATTGTTAATTTTTGACGATCAAAGAAATTATCAACTTTTTTGGAAAATTTTTACACCTGATTATCTGTACATTACATCCATCAACATTAGATATTAAATACAAAACAAATGTTAATGGCACGAAAGATGAATATAGCTTGTCAGAATTTAAAATTTAAGTCATAAACAGAGTATTCATTTTAAAGTATAACAAAGATGAGAAAGATTGCAATTTACGGAAAAGGTGGTATCGGAAAATCAACTACCACACAAAACACAGTAGCCGGTTTGGCTGAAATGGGAAGAAAAGTAATGGTAGTGGGTTGCGACCCTAAGGCCGACTCTACACGTCTGTTACTTCATGGTTTGGCACAAAAAACAGTATTGGATACATTGCGCGACGAAGGCGAGGATGTGGAACTGGACGACGTTATGAAAGAAGGATTCAAAAACACAAGTTGTGTTGAATCTGGTGGTCCTGAACCAGGTGTAGGTTGTGCCGGACGTGGTATCATTACCTCAATCAACTTGTTGGAGCAGTTAGGTGCTTACGATGAAGACAAAAAACTCGATTACGTATTTTACGACGTATTAGGCGACGTAGTTTGTGGTGGTTTCGCTATGCCAATCCGCGATGGTAAAGCACAGGAAGTTTACATTGTTTGCTCAGGCGAAATGATGGCTATGTACGCAGCGAATAACATTTGCAAATCAATTGCAAAATTCGGTAAAGTAGGCGATGTACGTTTAGGTGGTTTAATTTGTAACTCACGTAAGGTGGACAACGAAGCCAACATGATTGAAGAGTTTGCTAAAAAACTTGGCACTCAGATGATTCACTTCGTACCACGCGACAACATGGTTCAGCATGCCGAAATTAACCGTAAAACAGTTATCGACTACGCACCGGATCATCAACAAGCAAATGAATATCGTTCATTGGCTTCAAAAATCGATGGTAACAAAATGCACGTAATCCCAACTCCATTGACTATTCAGGAACTTGAAGACCTGTTAATCGGATTTGGTATCATGAACTAAAATATCACCCCCAACCCCCTAAAGGGGGCTTTGGGGTCAAATTATTCAAATTTATATTCAAATATAACCTTCTTACTCCCCTTTAGGGGTTGGGGGTAGGTTTTTAAAACTTAAACGATATGTATTTACTAAGAGCTATAGTACGTCCAGAAAAATCTTCAGTAGTAATGAAAGCATTGTTCGATGCCGGATTTCCTGCAGTTACCAAGTTATCCGTTTTCGGTCGCGGTAAACAACGTGGTATAAAAGTAGGCAACGTAACCTACGATGAACTTCCAAAAGACCTGTTAATGATTGTTATTCCTGAAAAAGACAAAGATTTCGTTATCGAAACCATCATGCTGGCAGCTCGCTCGGGCGAAAAAGGGCAGTTTGGTGATGGTAAAATCTTCGTAACTCCGGTAGAAGAAAGCTACACTATTTCGAGTGGTAAGAAAGATTAATTCAGGCCTTCGGCGTTTGAAGTCAATGACGTTAAATTGGCCTTTGGCGTTTAACGTGCGAAGCACTAATAACACATAGCTAACTAACGTACAAGGTACAAATCAACGTGCAAAGCACCAAACAACAAAAAAAAGAAGTATGAAACTAATTTTAGCAATAATACGTATAGCAAAAATGACCGAAACCAAGGTTGCTCTTTCTGATGCAGGCTTGCCTTCGTTTACTGCTATGCCTGTACTCGGACGTGGAAAGGGACACGGCGACCTCGAAAAAGTGGAGTCATCAGACCCTGAACTGAGAGAGTTAATCTCCGAAATGCCTCGTCTGAAATCAAAACGAATGATTACACTCGTAGTTACCGACGATAAAAAAGACCTGGCAATTGAAACCATTTTGAAAGCCAACAAAAGCGGTAAAAGCGGTGATGGTAAAATATTTGTAATACCTGCAGCCGATTCGGTACGTGTACGTACAGGTGAAACGGGCGATATTACATTAGACTAAGGAGGAAACAAGTTATGGCAAATACATTAATAGACGAATTAAAAATGGATCAGTTCAAGGAAGAGGTTTTAAAAGCCTATCCCAAGAAAGTAGCTAAAAAAAGAGCTAAATCCATTGTAGTAAACGACCCGGACGCTATTCCGGTGATACAGGCAAACGTACGTACTATTCCGGGTATAATTACCCAACGTGGTTGTACTTACGCCGGTTGTAAAGGGGTGGTACTTGGCCCTACCCGCGATATCGTTAATATTACGCACGGACCAATCGGTTGTGGTTTCTACTCGTGGCTTACACGTCGTAACCAAACCCGTACAGAGTCCGACGAACAGGAAAACTTTATCCCCTATTGTTTTTCAACCGATATGCAAGATTCTAACATTGTGTTTGGTGGCGAAGAAAAACTCAAACAAGCCATACGCGAAGCTTATGAATTATTCAAACCAAAGGGAATCGCTATTTTCTCAACCTGTCCGGTAGGTCTTATCGGCGACGACGTTCACCGTGTAGCCCGTCATATGAAAGAAGAAATTGGCGAGGATAAAGTAAACATCTTTGGTTTTTCATGCGAAGGTTACCGCGGAGTATCACAGTCGGCCGGTCACCACATTGCCAACAATGGTTTATACAAAAACCTTATCGGACGTAACGACAACCCAAAACGCAAATATAAATACGCCGTAAACATTCTGGGCGAATATAACATTGGTGGCGACGCATTTGCATTGGAAAAGCTGTTCGAAAAAATCGGAGTTGACATCATTGCAACCATGTCAGGAAACTCAACTCTTGAGCAGTTTGAAACAGCACATACAGCCGATTTCAGCTTGGTAATGTGCCACCGCTCGATCAACTATGTAGCCGAGATGCTCGAAACATCGTTCGGTATTCCGTGGGCAAAAGCCAACTTTATTGGAGCCGAGGCAACTGCTAAAACGCTTCGCAAAGTAGGTCAATACTTTGGCGACCAGGAACTGATTGACCGTATAGAAGCGGTTATTGAAGAAGAAATGATAGCTGTAAAAGCAGCCGTTGACAAAGCGAAACTAAAAACGCAGGGAAAAACAGCCATGTTATTTGTAGGAGGTTCGCGCGCTCATCACTATCAGGAACTGTTCAATGAATTAGGCATGGAATCGCTTACTGCAGGTTACGAGTTTGGTCACCGCGACGACTACGAAGGCCGACGCGTAATTCCAACCATACAAATTGACGCAGATAGCCGTAACATCGAGGAAATCACTGTATATCCGGATGCTACCCGCTACAAACCACGTAAAACGGAAGAAGAACTGGCAAAGCTGAAAGAAGCTTTTGACATTGAATTCAACGAATACAAAGGTATGATGACCGAAATGAAAAAAGGCACATTGGTTATCGATGACTTAAGTCACCTCGAAATGGAGAAGCTGATTGAAATGTATAAGCCTGATGTATTCTGTGCCGGTATCAAAGAAAAATATGTAGTACAAAAAATGGGTATTCCACTCAAACAGTTACACAACTACGACAATGGAGGTCCCTACGCCGGTTTCGAAGGTGCTATCAACTTTTATAAAGACATTGAAATGATTGCTTGTAGCACCATTTTCAAACAAATGAAAGCACCATGGGAACGTGAAGAGTTTGTAACTGCAGAATACGTATTTAATTAAAATTTTAAAAATTATGCTACTTAGACATACCACAGCAAAAGAAATAGACAGGCAAGCGTTGACCATCAACCCTGCAAAGACCTGTCAACCGATAGGCGCTATGTATGCTGCACTCGGATTACACGGTTGTTTACCACACAGCCACGGCTCGCAAGGATGTTGCTCGTATCACCGTAGTGCTCTTTCGCGTCACTTCCGCGAACCAATTATGGCGGGTACAAGTTCATTCTCCGAAGGTTCGTCGGTATTTGGCGGACAAGCCAACCTTGTACAGGCAATTGACACCATGTTTACCGTTTACAATCCGGAGGTAATCGCCATTCACACCACTTGTTTGTCCGAAACCATTGGCGACGACATGACTGCCATTATTGCAAAAGCTATTGAAGATGGTTGCGTACCTGAAGGCAAAAAAGTGATTTACTGTAACACACCAAGTTACGTAGGTACACACGTTACGGGTTACTCAAATATGGTGGCATCGTTCGTGAAAAGTTTTGCCACTGCCACACCTAAAAAACGCAATGTGATTAACCTGGTTGCCGGATGGATGGAGCCTTCGGACATGGCTGAAATCAAACGATTAACTAAGGTGATGGAAGCTCGCACCATAATGTTCCCCGACATGACCGGTGTTTTGGATGCTCCATTGGATGGACACTATAAAATGTACCCAAAAGGAGGTACAACAATGGCGGATATGACACTTACCGGCGATAGCAAATTTACACTCGGTTTAGGTCAAACCTGTACAGAAGATGCTTGTATTAAGCTCGAAAACAAATGTAAGGTGAAATTCGAAATGCTCGATATTCCAATCGGGTTCAAAGCCACCGACCGCTTCCTGATGTCGCTTAGTCGCCATGCCAATGTACCAATTCCTGAAGAACTGAGCGACGAGCGCGGACAGTTAATCGACCTGATAGCCGACAGCGCTAAATACCTTTACGGTAAACGCGTAGCACTTTGGGGCGACCCGGATACACTGATTCCACTTACAGAGTTCCTGGTGAGTATGGATATGAAACCCGTGTATATCGTTACCGGTACAGCAAGCAAAACATTCGACGAACGGATGAAGGAAATTCTCAAAGATATTCCGGAAGCAAAATATATGAGCGGCGAACGCGCCGACATGTTCCGCATGCACCAATGGATCAAACAGGAAGGTGTCGATTTATTGATAGGAAATACATACGGGAAATACATCTCGCGCGACGAAAACACACCATTTATTCGCTTCGGATTCCCTATTGCCGACCGTCCCGGACACAACTACTTTGCAAAAACAGGTTACAATGGCGCTGCCAACCTCGTAAAACAAATCATGGATGCGTTCCTTGACCATTACGACCGCACTTGTTTAGAAGAAAAAGTAGAATTCCAATTATAATACTGTTTTCAAATGAGGTAGGCGCCGTGGCGCAATATGATGTGAATCATCCCTTGCGCTCCCGGCGCCTTTTTTTAAGTTTAGAATTGATTTTTTGTTAACTCAAGCTGAAAAGTTACTCTGCAATCCCGCTGCAAACACCTTGTAGCGGGATTTTATTAATCAAAACCCACATGCTGCTCACGAATTTCCACCATCCTGCTCCTTACTCTTCACTCAAAACTCTACACTCATAACTTCATTACTGTCGACTTTTCACTGCCAAGCGAACCGAATGGAGCCCTCTACATCCCACACAGCACAATCCTACTTGTATTATATTCCAATTTTGTATATATTTGAAATTCATAAATATAACATTCAATTTAATAATACAAAAACTATGCGTCTATTTTCTTTTGGCGAAACTGTATCGGGATACGGATTTAAAGTATTAAACGAGCGTGAAGTCCGCGCTATTTCAGGTATTTTGTTATTAATCGGTGCAATTGCCTCTATCAATGGGTTTATTTTAAGTAAATTTCATGTATTA
>RRZT011878909.1_pt1 | contig 10520 bp, 8 predicted proteins | sample 2165551 | NCBI WGS metagenome assembly RRZT01 (sample SAMN10456910, study PRJNA506462) | wastewater metagenome | biome: wastewater; feature: sludge; material: wastewater sludge; isolation source: wastewater sludge with Escherichia coli K12::gfp cells carrying plasmid... | place: USA: Moscow, Idaho ...
CCTTATTTTCAGCTTTTTCACCATCGATAGCTTCTGCAATGGATTTTCCATCCTGTGCGATATCGTGGTTAATTGCTTCTTCAAGTGATGGTTTAATTTGTCGTATATGGCTCAACATTTTTTGTTCGTTAAGGTCGAAATCAAATACATTGATTAAGTAATTCTCTTTAGCCATCCCACCTTCATAAAATTGACGTACAATTTGTCTCATTAATTTTATGAGGCCACGTGTTTGCTGGAAATTTTGGTTTTCTTTGAAACGCGCATACAAATCCTTGATAGAGGGGTGGAAAGGATACGAATCCTTAATCCCCTTGAACACGCTTTCTGGAGTATAATTAGTAAACCCAAGTTTTTTACTCATTTCGACACTGTTTTTATAAGCTATCGCAACGTCATTTATATTTTGAATATATTCAAAGCCACTGACATCTTCAAAAATTCGTTTCTTCAAGATGTAGTATATTTCATCACTATTAAGTGCAACCGGCGTCACTTCAATAGCAATTCGATTAGCTTCTGCTTCAAGTTCACGGAAACTTGATTGCAACAATTCGCTACCAGATTCATAAGCAGCTTTAAGGTCTGAAAAAACAAGACATACATTTGCAAGTTGCTCTTTTCCTAGAGCTGTAAATAGGTTAGCTAATGCCGTCATCGTTACCTTACTTAAGTCTGAATTACCGACCATAATTGATTTAGCATTTTCTAAATACGGTGGAAGTTCATCCAATAATATTAATGTTTTTTGCCCTTTTAATAGTTCAACCCATGATTTCTCTCCAGGTGCTTTAAGCGGAGAGTAATAATCCTTAAAAAATTCTTTCTTTCCAAGCTGATCCGCAATGCTACCCCAAATACCAAAGTCAGCATTTTCTCTACCTGAAAATGTAACAACTCTAATATCTCCAATCCCAGAAAAAGTGCTTCCAAGCACAGTTTCTCGGAGCTCAGGATTCTCAGCAAGCAAGGCAAGTGCTAACATACTATGAGTTTTACCGCCTCCCATAGCTTGTGTTAGCTTAATTACACCGGTGTCAGACTCTCCTTTAAACCGTGAAAATGCAGTATCAAATAAAACTGTCATACCTTGAGTTTTAAAGTTTTCGCCAAAAAATTTATTCGCATCTATTCTATGCTCAGCAAAATCTGATAAGTTTAATACATCCTCTCTTGCTGTATCAGAAAAAACATTTTCTCTCGGTTTGAGCATTTCAAAAATAGTATTCATAGTTTACATCCCTTCCTGTTTTTTTATGAAATTGTCCTCATATCTCTATTCATAACGAGTTCATGATTTCCAATATATTTGATACATAGAATCTCATGCATACAACTCATCCATGCCTTATCATATAAAATAATAACCATAAATCAGTTCACAAAATCGGCTTTAGCATCTCATTCTTTCACGTCATCGGGAATTAATTCCATAATATCCCCAACATCACAATCAAGCACCTTACAAATCTTTATCAGTACATCCATACTTACAGTTTCACCTTTGGATAACTTAGTGATTGACGCCCAACTAACTCCCGCTGCCTTTTGCAAGTCCGTCTTCTTCATATCTTTATCAATTAGTATTTTCCACAGTTTTTTATAACTCACGGTCATTGAAAGTCACCCTTTCTTCAAATATTCGATCTTCCAATTATTATAACACTCAACACTTTGAACCACAACTAAAATTCTTCACATTCACAAGAATTAACTATACTTTTGCGTTAATGATTCTTGCGTTTGTATGTTAGCTTTATATGTTTGCTTTGTTATGTTTGGTTTTATTAGATCACAATGTAATGCGATGCACCCCATTGTCAATACCCGATACACTGCCGCAATGAAATATTCATATAGTTCAAGTCACCAGAATGACTTTCGCTCCGAGCAAACCTATGGGCTTTCTCACACCGGTGTCAAGTAAAAACTAAAAAAATAAGCCTGATTTTTGTTTTGATAAAAATCAGGCTTATTAATCATTTTCAATTTTTGTAATTAAATTAATCAATCTTATACCATTTTTATAGAATACATTATCTATAGCATCACATGTTAAATTATTCTCCAATAAAAGTTGTCGTAAATTTTCAAATCCTTGATCAGTGTATAGTTCTTTTGGAATCTTTAATTCAGCATTAAATTTCTTTGAAAAGTATTCAATATTGAAATAATCCGGTCCTAACATTACTCTTTCAGTACCAACTATTTCTGTGAACAATGTGATTTGGTTCGCAATATTTTTGCATATAGTTATGTCGTCCTGCTCATTTTCATCTTCACAAATAATGTCATTCAGGAATGCTATCCCAAAATATACGTTAGTCAACCTGCTAAGACTAACTAGTGTAGCTTTGGATATAGAATTTGTTCGATCAATTCTTTCATTGTATGACTCGCTGCATCCACAATGTGAAATCCATATAATACCATCATAGATACTGCATATTTCATATATATGTCTATCATTTATGTGACTTAGATCTAAAATATATTTATTATTAGATAATGTTCTCAATAGTTCTTTTCCATCATCAGATAATCCAATGTTGTATGAATAGTACAAGTTATCTTTACTATGAAATAGCTGAAAACCAACTATCTTGCTACCCTTCAACAACGGCAACCATTCCTTTTTTTGCAGCATATTTATGTTTTCAATGGAATAATACCAAACAATATTAGAAGGCAATTCAATAATATTATCATCTAGATAGCTGAATATGTTACTAAAACTCTTAGAGTTATTCCAATAGTAATGATTCATATCAGAATAAAAATCCGGAACTATTATAGCTCCCACAACATTTGCAGTCTTAAGTAATGCCTTTGGCAAATAATGAGTGTGCAATAAAAAAATATTATTCATTGGTTAGACCCCAAGGCAAACAGCAATTAGTGCAGTGATAATCATAATTCTTCAAAATCATATCATTCCTAAATTGATTAAGTTTTTCGCCATTCCAAATATCTTTAAAACTACTATTTGTTATATTTCCAAAAACAGTATTCAATTCACAACAAACCGAAATATCCCCATTTGCATAAACAAACATGTGCTTCCAAGGAGAAATACACAATGTTTTGCAAAGCTTATGGTTTTTTATATACGGATTGAAAGTAAACCCGATACCAATCTCTTTTGAATATTCACACGCGTTATTTATCGATTTAATAATTTCTTCTCTATTTGTTGCATTATCAATGCGGAGTTTGTCCCAAGCTTTTTTATCAGGCATACATTCTCTTACTTCTGAAGCATATACATAATCAACCCCATATTGTTTTGCAAAACTTAGCATATCCGATATTGTCTGATAATTGTAATTAGTGATAACCATATTGATTACAAGAGAAAATAGGTCGTTATTTGATTCTCTCTTGTATTTGGAAAGCATTTCAAGATTACTTTTAATTTTATCGAAATCACCTGTAGGCCTATGTATCTTAAAAGTCTCTGAATCTGCTCCATCTAGAGAAATTACCAATTGCATATTAGCTCGCACAAATTTTCTAATAATGTCTTCAGTTAAGAGTGAAGCATTAGTGATCAATGTAACTTTGCAATTATTCTCTTGGGCCGATTGAAACACTTTCATAAACTTTGAAGATAATAATGACTCACCTGTACCTTGAAGCTCTAACTCTTTTAAATGTGGCATAATATCATTCAGTATTATATTTATGATATTATCATCTAAATCTTCACCATAGTTAACATATCCATGTTTACAGGTAATGCATTTATAATTGCATCGACTAGTTAATTCTAAATGCAATCTTTCTGGAAAGCTATGTGATAAATCAAGACTCATTAAATCACTCCTATACCCAATTGTATTTTTTGCTTTTTTGATAATTCTTGTGGTTTTCCTTGAAATAAAATCTTGCTATTTTCTAGATATAATACCCAATCAGAATTGTTTATAAAAAAGGGATTGTTTTCAGCAATTACTATACTATTGTTCTTTGATACTAAAAGTTTCAACATGCGCATAACATCATAAAGATCTTCGTAATGAAGTCCTTTAGCTGGCGAGTCCAAAATGAACAAACACCTATCGCCTAATTTTTTAGATAACTCTTTTGCAATTTTTATACGTTGGCTTTCTCCTCCACTTAATGTACCTGATGGCTGCCCTAAACATAAATAATGCAAGCCTACTGAGTTCAAAAAATCAATTTTTTGTGCAATTGAGCATCTAGAATTTGCATTATTTAGTATTTGATATAAATCACCACAAGGAATATTAATCATTTCTCCGATGCTTAATCCATGTTCCTTAACCATTTCAACGTGATGATTATAACGTAAACCTTTGCACACGTCACATTTAATGAAGATCTGTTCATCATCAACATTATCTTCAAAATACCCCTTCCCATTGCAATTAGTGCACTTACCTTTTGCATTATAAGAAAAATCAGACTTTTCAAGTTTATACTTACTATTCTCATTGCAATGTAAATACATCAACCTTAACGAATCAAATATACCTGTGTATGTCGCTGGTGTACTCATAGAATTATTTCCTATTGGTGTCTGATCAATAATATACGGACGTCTTAAATAATTTTTTCCTGAAATTTCACCATCTAATCCCTCTTTATTCTTCCAAGCATCTGTCGATTTATCATAAGAACGGAAAAGGATATCCAGTATGGTACTCTTCCCACTACCCATTGGACCACATACTGACACTATTCCATCTAACGGAATTTTTATATCTAACCTTTTAAATTGTCTATAATTAACGTTAAATACCTTCAGCATTTTCTTGGAACCTTGAGTTTCTGAAATAGCCTTACTAAACGAACTTTCAAAGTCTTTCCATGAATTTGTCGTTTTAAACTTTTCAATTGTATTGCTAAAAACAATTTCTCCACCATTGCTTCCAGCACCCGGACCTAATTCAACTATATAATCTGCTGCAGAAATAATAGGAAATGAGTGCTCAACTGCAATTACAGAATAGTTTTTTGATACTAGATATTTGTAAACTTCCGATATTTTTTTCGCTTCATCATAAATCAAACCTGCACATAGTTCATCTATTATTAGTAATTTCGCATCCATATTATGAACTAATAGCTTAATGAATCTAACTTTGTTATATTGTGATAAACTCAAATGAGAAATCCTTTGATTCAAAGTTAGTTCATTTAGTCCTAGCATTTCAACAATATAAATCAAATCCTTTGAATTTAGCGGATTTGATTTACTATCCCATTCTTTTAAGTACTCAAGAAGCGTTATTTCATCAATTAGAGCCTTTTTTTTATTAAACACAAACTTGCTTAATGTAGAATCCGATAAATATCCTGTTACCTTTTGTTTAAACAATAATGGTTTAATAGGAACATTTACATTCGTATGCTTTTTATAATAACCAGAAAGAATTACTTCAACAGCTAATGTCGACTTCCCACTTCCACTTCTCCCTATAAAGGCAATCAATTTATTAGTAGGCAAATCCAATGATACATTTTTCAAATTATTAACTTTTGCATTTCTAATCTCAATTTGTTCCAAAATATCTATTCACCTCCTTCATATGTGAATTTCAACAAAATCGTCATGGGAATATTTCTCATTCTTTCCATCAATATTTCATCACACATATAATTTGTATATGAGAAAGCAGATTCAGCAATCTTAGGTACTGGCTCCTGAATATTATTGAGAATCCAACCGTTCTTTTTAAACTCTCGAATTAAATATTCAATATTATAATGATATCTCTCGAATACCAATTCTTTCTCATTGCCATATATGACTTTGTCAATTCTTCCATTTTCAAAGTAGGAGTCCATTTTTAATTCATCAACTTCATTATTGAATAGTGTAGTCCAAAAAGGATGGAATTTACTAATGAAACATACACAGTTAGTTTTAGACAATCTATTCAGATGCATAAAAAACTCATCATCGATTTTTATATAATCCAATGATCCGAAGAAAGTAATAACATCAAATAATATTTCATTAGACTCAAAAGTAAAAATATCATTATTTAAAAATTGTAAATTACTTTTCGAATATCTTTGAGTTGCAATACCAATTGCAGATTCAGCAATATCAATTCCAATAACTTTCCCCGAAGAATAATTAGCCAAAATATAAGTATTAACTCCATCTCCACAACCAATATCCAGAAAATCTCCTTGAGAATTAGCTGAAATAAACTCTGGTGAAATGCCCTTCATCCCTAATCCGAGATGGAGAAGGTTAGGATCAAATGTTGAATTTTGGCTATATTCTAAAGAATACTTATCCCAAGAACACTTATTATTATCCATATATGACCCTTTCTTCTTACCTAATTTGTATCATGATATCCGTACCACTTTAAATCATTAAACTTATTACCATAAATAAAATCAATTGAATTTTGATTTGAGTATTCCATTATCTCCATTACTCCTGGCTTGCAAATCTGCACAAATCCTTCATTTATCAATTCATACAAATCATCAGTAGTTAATCCTATATCCAATAGATCTGAAACAATAGCATTCTTGAAGGTTTCATAAACCAATTCAGCCATACTTCCTTGCAAATAAACAATTCCATCATTACGCTTCCATCTACCCAATACTGTGTTTGATTCATTAGTAGCAAAAACAATTTCATTTGTTAGTCTTAATTCTGTGTCTTCTCTTAAGATGATTTTGTTTAGTCGCTTATCATTAAGTTCGTGTGATAATGCTATTGTATGTCCTGTTGAAATTAAAACATTTACAGGAGCATATTTATTATCAAAATCGCTTCTCAATTTTCTAATTTCCCTCTTTATATCATCATTTGTAAAATTATAAGAGGCGCTATGCCAACCAGCAACAGAATTAGTAACAGAAAAATCATAGTCAAGCTCCTTAGCCACTGGAGCAGTACCAAATAAAATGAATTCTGAACAATTGTAATTGTCGGGATGTGAATAATCATCTAACAAAAAACTTCTTGTTAAGTCACGATCCTCTAACGTTTCACCCGGATAAGCAAACATAACATAGGTATGAACAAATATGCTATATTTTCTACATAAGTTTATAATGTCTGCCGCAATTCTTAGATCAGTTCCTTTATTCATTAAATCTAGAACTCTTTGCGAACCCGACTCAAGCCCAAATTTTATAAAGGTACATCCGCTTTCAGAAAGCAACTTTATAAATTCTTCATTTGCAAATGGCAAGTCAAATCTTGCATTAGTTCCCCAATTGAACTTAATATTATTCTCATTAATTTTAGTACAAAACTTCTTTAAAACATTTGCAGTAATAGCACTATCCAAAAAATAAATACAATCAAACACTTCTTGATTATTGTTTATACAATAATCTATCATTTGATCAATATTATACTGGGCATTAAGGCAATCATGCGTCTCATTGTCTGTACAAAATTTGCATTTATTCCAATAACATTTATAAGTAAATCTTAGTGGAAGCACTTTTCTAGGTGAAAAATACGCTTCTAATTGAGAACTTGTAATTAACGGAGGACAAACATCTAATATTTCATCACAGACATCCCTTGCCTTTAAAAATACAGCCCCACTTATGTTCTCTTTGCTGTCACAGAAACATGAAATGTTATTAGAATTATTCTTCAAGAAGTGAATAAACGCCTCACCTTCATCTGCCGCTACAATATCGCAATAAGAACTTAAAGGACCAATAGAATCCAAGGAATCAATAAAAGAATTTATAAATCCTCCACCTACAATAATTCGTTTTTCAGGATAGATCTCCTTCAGTTTTTTGCACAATAAAGTAGCCATAAAAAGCTGACTTTCAAAAGTAATATTAACTCCAATTAAATCAGTTTGGCTAAAATCAACATTTTTCAATAATTTTGCAAGCATATCCGTCAAATTTGATACTGCATATTCATTTATAAATTTCTGGATATCATCCCAAATATTCCACCTGTACTTGCTGTCAAATCCATCTAATCTAAATCGTAAACCATCAAATTGTAAAGAAAAATAATCATAACACGCCCTAATATAATCAACCAACTTCCAGTATTCGTCTACTGAATTACAATTTGAAAGTTGACCCACTAAATCCTGATACGATTTTATCTCTATAAAAGAATCAATATATTTTTTACAGCTTTTCAATTCAACTATATCAAGCAACGCAAGCTTGTCTGGTTCACAATATTTGTCTTCTGTAGTGATTGCTAAATTGACTATATTCTGAACAAACATATTGTTTAGGTCATGAACAACAAAGTCATAGCCTATGCTTTTAGCATAACCTTCTAATTGAATCGGTCCAAGTAAGGGTACTGTTGGTTCAAATAAGGGAGGTATTATATAAACCATTCCTTTGTTAGGCATTTTATATTCACCTCTTATAGCTTTTGCGTAATCAGCTTGATTTGTAAAAATCCATTTAATATCTCGACTACATTATCTTGAACATCATTACTTTCATACTTTTGCGCTACTAATGCGATAATGTCAGAAACGTTTTTCACACCGTCAATCAATTCCCAAACAGTTTTGGCGTCATGGTTTAAAGACATTGCTGGTGTTGTTTTTGATACTATAAGCAGTCCGAAAGACTCTTCTCTTGATTTAACCCCTTCGGATATTTGATATATATCGTTCATTTCTATTGTACTCATATTTATCCTCCTATTTTGAATATGGGTCAGCCCCACAAATTTCACCCGTACACGCTAATGCTGCTGCACGACAACCACCACGGCATTTACTGAAGTATGTACAATTCTTACATTTATCAGGAACATCTTCACCCAAAACATGGTTTTTATAAATCTCTGAGGTTTTCTTCATGTTTTCAAAGTCATTCTCCAAAATATTCCCTATTGTAAGTCTGGACATTCCACACATAAGAACTTCACCATTTACATCAATATAAAATCTTGATATTCCAAAATGGCAATACTCACAAAAGAAATCTAAATCGCTAGTTAAACCACAATATGGCACTGAATTTGCCAAAATGATTTTTAAATCCTTATACTGATTCATCTTCTCTTTAACACAGTTTAATGAATTTAGTAGTTGCTCTATCGAAATTGATAAATATGCATTATTGCCACCTATCCCAGTTGGTGTAAAACGTGTCAATGTTAATTCACGTAGCCCGATCGAGTACAAAAGTTCAATTGTATCATCAAGCTCATGAACATTTGAACTCGTTAGAACAAAATTCGAAGCCACCCTTACGTTTCTTTCTATCAAGTTTTTGATTGCATTTATTGCTAACTCGTAGCTACCATTAACACATGTCAAACCCTCATGTACTGACTTGCTACCGTGCAAAGATACATTTACGCCAAAAACATTTTTATCTTTAATAAAATTCGCCATATCTTCATCGATTAGTGTCCCGTTAGTTTGAATCATTATTTTTGAAAATTTACTACAACACTCATTTAAGATTTCTTTGAATTGTGGGTGAAGCATCGGCTCTCCACCTGTTAATATCACCTCTAATACATTTTGTGTTTCAAGTCGTTCGATAATTTCCATGTATTTAGATGACGTAACCGGTTTTTGGCTATTATAACAGAATTTGCAAAACAAATTGCATTGTTCTGTTAATTCAAGCTCGACTCTAGTTGGGCTCATACCAATATTAAATTGCAGTAATTGTTCCATTTTATTCATTGGAATGACCCCACTTTTTAGTTGAAACCATTTCTCCGCATGCGTTGATAGATTCATCATAAACAACACATCCACCTTTGCAACGTTTTAATTCTTCGCAATCTCTACATGCAACTGGTATATGACATAAGTGCTCATATTTATTCCAACCTTCAAACCCCCAAATTTCACTAAACGTATTAGTGTTTAGATCTCCAATAATATCGTCTGAAATAGTGCACGGTGTAATTTTCCCAACTGGACTAATTCGAGCTAACCCATATCCGTACTGACATGGGATATTCAACACCCTCAATTTCTCATAATAATGTTTCTCTACCTCACAATAAGGTACTGGCCCAGGTAAACTAACATCACTAATATTAGGGAAATCTTCTTCTACTTTTAGCAAAATATCGATTAATTCCATGGTTTGTTTAGAATCAAGCAATAGATGTTTGTTATTTTTATCATTCAAAATATATCTAGTTGAACATAATGCATAACAATCTAAATCAGATATCAATTTTCCTATATTGTAAATATCCATATAGTTTTCTGCAGAAGTACAAACATTAACTTCTACTTTAACACCATTATTTCTGAGTGTCTTTATTCCGTGAATTACATCATCATAAGCACCAACTCTTCCTGTCATACGATCATGTATATCCCTGTCTGAGTGCAATATTGACGTGCAAACACTTTTCATATATTTTGAAATTGTTTTTGCAATTTCATCAGTGATAAGTGTAGCATTTGTGTTCATATGCAGCTCAAATCCTAATGAATACGCATACTCTAAAATTTCTTTAAAATCATTTCTCATTAGTGGCTCACCACCATTAAAATTTATTCTAAATACACCAATTTTAGATAACTGATTCAGAA
>RRZT012656344.1_pt1 | contig 10520 bp, 11 predicted proteins | sample 2165551 | NCBI WGS metagenome assembly RRZT01 (sample SAMN10456910, study PRJNA506462) | wastewater metagenome | biome: wastewater; feature: sludge; material: wastewater sludge; isolation source: wastewater sludge with Escherichia coli K12::gfp cells carrying plasmid... | place: USA: Moscow, Idaho...
AGAGGCGCTCTGCATCCCCTCCCTGAACGAAGGGGTTTTACGCGAAAGACATGATAAACATGGCAACCAGATTGAACTTCACACGTGCTGGCGACGTCCATAGGGAGTACCCACAATAATTCATGTAGGCCAAAGCCATCGCGGCCATGGAGGCGCCAACCAAACCTGGGTACGAGAGATAGCCCGGTGGAAGAATGCGCTCCACAACGAAGAGGACTGCTACGCCCAACAACGAGCCCAAAAAGTTGGCCATGGGCCAAGGTTTGAAATCAACGCCAGTTCGGTTGGGTTGGTCGCGCATTGTCTATATCTCCGTGTATATAGCAGTATTGTACGCGTACTTGAGCGCTATCGGCAAGAACCTCCTAGAGCCGAACGTCTCCCTCTTGGGGCCCACCTACGCGCATGGGCCCATGGACATTCGCGGTGGGCCCATGCGCGCAGGGTCGGCCCGTCTTTATCCACTGGCGCGAACGTTGTCTTGTCCGTTGCGAGGGCAACCTTTTTATGGATGGGGTCGAATCGGTTCGTGGGCAACCATCGGGGTCCAGCGCGATTGAATGCTCCACAGAAGATTGAGCGATAGCACACCCACGCCAACGGCCAGAATGGTGGTATCCTCGAACACGACGCTGGCGCCCCAGCAAGCGAGCACCACGAAGAGCCGTTGGGTCATCGCGATGTAGTTGAGCGCGTAGCGGCCACCAGCGGTGAGGGTCAGGGCCAAAAATAGGGCCGCGAAGTGGCCGGCCAAGGTATGCGTCATTCCGTGCGCAGCCAGCACGTCGGTTTGGAGCGCGCTTGCCGTGGCCAGCAGGTTGACGCCAACAAGTGCCAGCGCGGTAGGAACGAAGTGGCGAGGACGCTTGAAGTTGTACGTGATAAAACGGGACGAAGCTTGCGAAGGAAAGGCGTACACCAGCAGGCACAACGCAACAATAGAGAGGGCGCCTGCAACGGGGTAGAGGGTTTGGGACAAAAGCGCAGTGGCGAACGTGGCGGCCAAGAGCAAGGGGCTCAGGCATGCAATCCAAAGAGTTCCAGGTTGTTGGGAGCCGTCGAAATTGGTGTCCGCGATGGCGCTTGCACGCAAAGGATCTTGCGTGGTTTGGTCGATGGATGTGGTGTTGGAAGGCATGTTGGTATTATATACCAATATGTATTGATGTGGATGATTCAACAGGGAAAAACTGCGCTTCTTGTTGTAGAGCGGTGCGCTCAAGTGCGTTGCTAGCGGCCCAGCGGATCGATGAAAATACGAAGCTTGGGTGGGAAGACGCAAAGCTCTGGGCTGAGCTCCATCCCCAAAGGGCAGTACGCGATGGTGCCGTCGCTATGGCAGTCGGGGTAATGCTGCTTCAAAATATCGAGGGCACGAGAATGCTGCGGAAAGGCATGGTTGAGCATGGACCACCAGCCCCAGCGAAAGGAACTGGCTGCGAGCCCCAAGCTCAGCATGGTCTGCGCAGTCCAATCGGCGTTGTTGCGGTTGCGGTTGTCCGTTATGATGCTGGTGGTGGGCAGGTATGCCCAAAGAGGAAGCTCGTGCAAGTATTGCCAAAATTCGTAGAGGGCCACGTAAAAAACGGGATGCGTTTGGGCGCAAAAGAGAGGTTTTCCTGGACGTGGTGAAATGAAATTGACTGGATTTTCGGGACTGCCGGAAAAATTGTTTCTATCGGGGGAGATGCCACTAAACAAACTTGGTACGTGGATAGAAGGGTGGCATACGCCCAAATGGCCCTGCCCGTGGCTTGATGCAAGGCACCAACCGTGAGGAATTTCGTCCGTCAACGTAAGTTTTTTTGAGCGGTATGGAATGTACACTTTCTCGATTTCATCGCTAGCTGGAGGGTAGCCAAATCCCGGAGCACCCAACTTCCAGTCTTGGGAATTCCCCCATGCATGCCCGAGGACGGAAGACAGAAATTCGCTCCATTGGTATTGCAGCTGTGGGCCAAACGCGGGATGATGGTTTGGAAAAACACTTCGGGTATCGGCGTACGCCAACCAAGCGGGGGGTGGAGGAGGCGGTAGGTCGTCGTGCTCACGCAATCCATCAATGCGGTAATTATTGAATACGGCGCCCCTGGCCATGGGGTCGACTTGCGCGCGAATGAGGTCATTGAGCTGCGCGTTGGTCCAATGCATGCTGTCTTCGGGCAACTCAATGGTGGTGGTCAGTTGGCGGCCAAGCGTTTCAAGCCAGATGTAGACATGGTACTTCATTGGAACCATGCTATGCGGGCATCGGGATAAAATCAAGATGCCTTGGGTAGCCAACAGGTGAAGCAGCAGGTGGCGATGGATGGCAACGAAGTAATATCGGGTTGGGCTGATGATGTGGCGAGGGGCCGCAAAACATTTCCCATTGTAGTATACCTAATATTGTATTAAAAGTCAAGGCGTTGTTGCTGCGCTCGTTCATGTTTTTGTGGATGGCTTTCGGGGAGAGGCAAGCGCATTGTGAACGAGGGCGCAACACGCCATGGGGGCGAGAGCGGCATGGAATTGGCGAAGGGACGACCTTGCGGTGTTGGATAAAATCCATCGCAAGGGGCTGGGCTATGGCATTCACGGGGCATCTCTGGATGGGGGATTGGGGTGCGCGCAACGGTGTGCGTGGTTATACCTGAGACCGCGTGGGGGTATTGACGAATGTTCTTTTCTTCTTTAAGCATTAGAGGTATAATTAAGAGGGAAATGGGGGCGCATCTGGAGGGTTGGCCGGCTCGAACGGGGAGGCAAGGTTGGGTTCGACGCGCGGGGAACGTGCGCTCACTCCGTGGGTCGAGACAACACCCCGTGGGCAAGAACGGGAATGAAGGTGGACGACCCTTTTCATGCGCTGGCCTCGAACGTAAAAATGATATCGTTTGCACCGACGGTGTGCGAGCGATGAACGTTTGGGGGCGGGAGGAACAGGTACGCGATGGGTGCAAACTGGGGCTGTTGGGTTGGCCGATGAGGGGGGTGGGGTCGTACGAAAATTGAAAGTTCTTGACAAACGTGGGGATCGACGAGCGTCGATCCCCACCAACCCTAGATTAAAACGATTTCAACCATGGGTTGGCACGGAGATACTCGACGGGTCCAATCCACACTACACAGACCCCATACAGCTCCAACAAAGGGGCTTAGGTAGGTGGGTGTAGAATTAAAAGTTAAATGCTTCTAAATAAAATGAAGTAGGATTGAACTATAAAATACAATTTAATTATAATTTAGATCATTGTAGTGATCTAGTATATATGTTTTATCGCGCACATATGCGCACGCGCGCGTAAATATGCAGAAAAGACTTTTGGGGGCGAATCAAAAATCCCTCAACGACGCCTTTTTGATATCTAAACAGAAAACCAATAGGCATAAAAAAAACGCCCCGTGGGGCGTTGCACAAAACCGACAACCCATCAAGGCTGAGGTGAGCTTGGAGCTGGACTCGCGTGCAATGCTTCGGCCATGAACCTGGAGGTCAACGCCGGACCAAGGGCGAGGAACAGCATCGGAAGCGGAGGGGTGGCCTTCTCGTCCGACAGGGCGACCCGAAGCGATTTGGCCACGTCCCCAAAACCCAGGCCGCAATCTTCGGCGGCAGCACGCAACGCGGCATCGATGCCCGTGGCGGTCCACGGTTGCTGGGATAGGTGGTGCAACGCGCGGGGCCATGCGGCCTGCACCACCGCCGTGTCCGCGTTTTGGACCCGGAACGACGTCGTTTTGGCAACGAACTGGGAAACGAAGACCAAATCACGAACAAACGACGTCGTTTTGTCGCTGCGTTGCCGCAGAATTTCGGCAAACGCCGCAAAATTCCCCTGGTACAACGGCGAATCGACAACGTTCTCTTGCTGCAACGACCACATATAGAGGTCGTCATTGGACAATTGTTTCAAATGTTGGACATTCAACCAGTGCAGCTTGGCAGGATCGACCCGCGCTGGGGAGCTTTGCAACCCCGAACCGTCGAAAACGGAGACGAACGTGGGGATATCGAACACCTCCATGTTGTCCTTCGACCAACCCAACCGCGCCAAATAATTGAGCAACGCGGTGGGGCAAAGGCCCTGGGCCCGCGCGCTGTCCACGTCTACCGGAAACGTTTGCGTGGCGGAGACTTTGTCGATGGTTCGTTTGGAAAGTTTCTTTCCTTGCGCGTCCAAAATCATGGGGATATGCCCAAACACGGGTGGCGTTGCGCCAAGGGCATGGTACAACAACCACTGCTTTGGCGTGTTGTTCACATGGTCATCGCCCCGAATGACGTGGCTGATTTTCATGTCCATATCATCGACCACCACCGCAAAATTGTAGGTCGGAACACCGTTGCTGCGAACCAACACCCAGTCTTCCACCGTATCCGAAACGGTGCTGACGGGGCCCTTGACCATGTCCGTGTACACGATATCCACGCCTAAAGGAATCTTGGCACGCACCACGTACGGACCATCGGGTGGAGTATTGTTCACCGCATCGCGATCGGGACCACGGTACTTTCCGTCCTTAACATCGTGCGGCTGGGTATCCACAGAGTAATATGCAAGGCCTTTGTCCAACAATTGTTGAACCACTTCGTTGTACCGGTCCAATCGTTGGGTTTGGTAAATCGGACCTTCGTCCCAATCGAGACCTGCCCATTGCATGGAGGTCAAAATCCCAGCGGCGGCGTCATCGTTGTTGCGTTGGGTATCGGTGTCTTCCACGCGAAGAACAAACTGACCCCCGTGGTGGCGGGCATAGGCCCAGGCGTACAAGGCAGTACGCAATCCGCCAACGTGCAGGCGGCCTGTAGGAGAAGGAGCAAATCGTGTACGAATCATGGTGTTCTCTTGAAAAACACCATTGTAGCACAGCGAATGAAATATCTACAATTGGATATTAGATGCCGAGCGTCGCGTCGCCTTCATTGTCGAACAGATGCCCCACATCGAGGGGTACATTGTCTGGGGAAGCCATGGAATTGTGCAAATGATCCAGCAGCACGGTGTAATGAAGCAACTCTGCTCGCGCGCTCGTAGCTGTGTACCCACGGCGGGTTGCACCCCAAGACGTGGTGATTGTTTCTTCGAAATCAAATCCCATAGCCATGAGCGACTGGTGCAAGCCCCTGAACTCTAAATCGTGCTCCGAAAGCCATTGGAGCATCAGGTGATGAACCTTGGGCTCACGAGAAATAAAACTGCTGCTTGATCGTTCAAAGTAAGAAACACTCCGAGAAAAAGTAGCTTCAATGAACAAATCGTGCACAACCATCTTTTGCGCCAACGTCCATTCATCGGCATGACGAATGCACGCGTTGTGCACCCAGGTCAATACTGTTTCTGGATATTCGGCGTAATTATTTTCTCCCAAATAGCGCTCACAAGTCTCGCTGAGGTACACCAGCTGCCGATAGCTTGACGCAGACTCCGTTTGCGTCCATGAACTTGGGGCCGACCAAATATGGTAATCGTTGTTCTCCATGAAAAACGGCATGGGAAACAAACTAGCGTCCAGTTTATTTTCATCCAGGATGTACATCCAGTCTTGCATGGACTCGCAACCGGACGAACCCTTGTTGGTTTGTTGCAACCAAGCAACATACAGCGGCCGCAAAACCGTCTGCCAAGCAATTGGCGTGTTGACCAATCGCTTGAAGTCGTTCCATCGGGTTCGGCCATCGTGGTCCAACAAATGTCCCATTTTCATTTCTTGTCGAAACGTATTGTAGGTTTCCCATGGGTTGCGATAATTGGACCAACCTCGCCGAAACGATGCGTTCGATGCCTTGATTTTGGATTGGACCCTATTCCAATATCGACCCAAGTTGTCTTGAATTTGCGCAATGGCGTCGTAGTGTTCTGGGGTCACGGTCAGCAACCGAGGGCCATACTCCTCCAGCAAATGGCTCTTTAGGCTAGGCGTCCAATGCGGTGTGTTCTCAAACAATGTATTCCACGCACGCCAGGTGCCCAGAGAAGACATATCCCACAGAGCCGCTTTTTTCAGCCATGCAAGCTGTTCTTTCTGAACCAACTCATTTGATAAATGGCATTCTTTTTGGAACGTGTGCAGCGCCATAAGACCGTCATGGAGAGAACCGGGGGCAAGATTTTGAAATGCCAGCCATTTTTCAGGCATCCAGTTGGACAACGGTTTGTATGCCGACAACCAGGCAGAGCCTTCCAGAGGAAGGACTTTTTTCGAGCGGAGCATGTTGGAAAGCATGCCCCAATTGTATCATGCGCTGGTGCTGCGGTGCAAAACCCGACGCATGGTTGTGTTGAAAGAACTGTCGTCAATAGGTTTGATGAGGTAATCGGTGGAACCCGATATTTGTCCCCTCATCTTGTCGAACGGCGAGTCTCGGCTCGTGACCATGACGATGGGGATGGTTACGTTCATCTCCTTACGTAGATATTTGCAAGCCTCGTACCCATCCAAGCCGGGCATCATGACGTCAAGAAATACGCAAAAGTAATCGTTCTTTGCAATCAACTCAAACGCTTGCTCTGCGTTTTCGGCATGCTCAATATCAATGTTGAAGCTAGAAAGTTTAACACCGATGTAGTAACGAATCGTGGCGCTGTCGTCCACCACGAGCGCCTTGGGTCGGGTCAAGCGTTGAAGTGGATTGACCACGGGCGGAAGTTGTTCTTTGTAGCCCACACGCCAGCGGGCTGTTGTCTCCGGTGGTGATTGACGCAAGGCCATCAACACTGCTTGAACCAAACGATCCCATTTTAATGGCTTGGACAAAATGGGAATGTTCTCGAAATCGTACGATTTCCGTCCAATGATCAACAATGGTGCGTCAAGAATCGGATGCGCTGCTCGCCAGGTGTCGCAGGCCTCTTCGTTGTCCGTATCCAAGAGGTACAAATCCGGAACGCCAACGCCATCGTGCAAAACTACCGGGTACCCACGTTTTTCCATCATGGTTAAGGTTGTTTTGAAAAGCGTGGTCGTGATGGGCGTAAATGCTACCAGAGCAATGCGAAAACGTTCCATGTTCCCCAGTATGCACTAAAGGGAGTTTGGGCACTACGATTTACGGGTTTTAGAAAAGACCAGGCGCCGCGTCCGAAAAATCAAACATGGCGTACGATTGTACCTGCTTGTTCCATTGGTTCTTGTTGAGAACAATGTCCCATTGGGATGCCAGAACACGGCGATGCACAGTGGACACCCCCAAATTCGCTTGCATCGTTTCAAAATCGGTAAACCACGACGCGCGCTGGGGCAGCTTGGCCTTGAATTCCTGCATCCATGCTTCTGGGACGCGACCCTGCTGTACATCCTCCGCCTGGCCTTGGGTCATGCGCAGCCAGGCGTCGTCGGAGACATTGAGCAGACAGACCATCAAAATCTCCCGCAGGTCCGAGCGCAGCACGCGGCTGTCCAAAATCATGTCGCGTACCGCCTTCAAATTCACTTGCTGGAACTTATCCGGATGCAGACAAACGGTGTGCAAGAGATGGTACGCAAACCGATGCGACTGCAAATCATGGGGCATCATGAGAGACGACCAATCGCGTGGTTGCTCACGCTCCATCGTTTGAATCAAGGCCGTGCTTCGCAAAGACGTCCAGATGGGATAGTCCGACCAGGCCATCAGCGCTTGCTCCACGTAAGCAAGATGGTCTCCAATGGGCCACGTCACCGCCTTCTCCCAGAGTTTTTTCCATACGCCCGCTGTTGGGGGCAGAGGCTCCTCGTCCATCCAGGACCACGCAGTTGAGGCAAGAGCCAACTCAGGCCAACCATTGATGAGCAGGGGGTCATGAAGACGATCTTGCCAGAAGTCACTGGGTAGACGTTGTTGAACACGCTCTAATTGGACAAGGGCTTCGATGGTGGACATTGTTCCATTGTACCCTAGGGTTCAAAATCCAACAATCCCTCCATGTTGAGGGAGGGGACTTGTTCGTGAAGTTTGTCCCAATTGTCCAGCATGTACGCACGCAAGTGGGCAGGGTCCACCACCAATTGGGCCACGTGCAAAGCAGGAACCAAACGCGCTACAAACGGTGTTGCCCCTTTAACCAATGGAGCCACTTCCAGCAGCGAGCGGGCCCGCTCCACCCCCAGCGCAATATCGCCCCGTGTGAAAATATCCAGTGCCAACCCAGGCCGGTCCGGTTTCGCGACTTCTTTGAGAAGCCCTTCCCAAGACGTGCTGTCGCCCAACCAACGGTGCAGTACATCGCCCCGCTCCGCAGAAGCCAACCGATTCCACCAATCGAGCATGTTGTTGTGGTGCCCATCCCGATGAAATACGCCGAGCCACGCGTGCGTCATGTAGCTCATGCCCTTGGGCTGCTCGCGCATCAAACGCAAGATGGCTTGATCGGAAGCTGGTGTGGGAGATGCTAGCGCGGTTGATAAAACCCCAATTGTTTCGTGAATAAGGCCACTTTGGAAAATATCATCCGTGCGCTCCAAAATAGCTTCGAGACCCCGCGCTAGCCATGGCGGAGGCGTCTCTTTCTCCATCGCAGCAATGGCCGAGATGACGGGCATACCCTCTTGGAGGGGTGCCGTTTTCAACCATTGCAAAAGTGGAAACGGCGACTCGCCTCGGTGCGCTTTTACGTACGCGCTTGCCCACACGGGGGCATTGTCCAACGAAAAAGCCTTGTAGTTTTCTTTGTCGTACCAATATTTGGGGCGCAGCTTCAAAATCCATCCATGGTAATCCCGTTTGGCAACACCATGGCCATTTTTTCGAAGGGCCTCCTCCCACTGCAAAAATGCAATGGGAACGCGCGTGGTTTCCATGTACGACAGCCGGGACACCGTGTATTTGTCCGGTTGCTTGGCCTCCCGATGCGGCAAGATACGTGTGAGGGCCTCAAAAAATTGCGTTTCGTACAGGGCATTGGCATGGCTATTGAGCGCGCGAAAGCCTTCCATAGCACAAAGCAGGTACGTGTCCCCAAACAGTTTTGCGCTCGGAGCACGCATGGACTGCAATTCTTGAATAAATTTGGCCGGATCGTTTTTGGCCATTTCCGACCATTCGTCCTTCTTCCAGTTTAAGGGCATAACAACTCCGATAGATTTTTGACGTTTTCGTGCGGTAGTGGGTCAACACTGGCCGCTAGCAGCGCGAAGGACAACAAATCCGGATCAACGCTGGTGTACAAGGTCCAAACCTTATTGCTGGCCTCTGGTGTGTTCCCACACATACGAATCCAGGGTTCCAACCAATCGGGACGTTCACGCCAAAAATTGGTCATGCTGGATCTGGTGTGACTGGGGCATTGCAACACGCACCCATCTAAGGAAAGGGAAAGCTGTGCGCATTCTTCTTGCGTAGGCTGGTGGCGCTGCCAAGAATCCAAACCTTGCTGTGCCAAGGTCTTGCACTCGCAAGCCAGCATGGACATGCTGTCGGGATCCTTGCCCGCCATGCTAAGCAGACGTTCCCACGCCGTCTCCAGTGCAGCACTTTGCAGAGCAAGTGTGGGCCACGAACGCATCAACTTGGCCAGGGCATAACTTCCCATGAATGCCCTCGCATCCGACGGAGACAGTCCGGGCTGGCCCTGCAACGATGCCTCTATCTCAAAGCGTTTAAGAAACACAACATCTTTGTACCAAAGGCGGTGGGCCAGCGAGCCCTGAGCCTGACCGAAGGCCTGTACCGCCACGCGACTCCACGGGGCTTTTTGCGCAAGCAGCACGGCTTTGACGTCATTGAATTCGTCCGTTGTGCTGTTGGCCATGAACGTGTTCAGTCGTGCCCCTGCTTGACCGTGGTTGCGCTCCATCAACACCAACAATGCCGCGCTTTTGAAATGCGTCATTTTTAGCAATGTTGCCGAAGAAGCCTGTTGGGCCCAAGACAACACATCGGTAAAACGCGAAAGACCGAATGCGTGTGGATTTTGGAGATAGCTCGCCTGAATGTCCGAGGGGGTGTCGAGGTTGGCCCGAAACGATTTGTGGCTCCTCCAAGAGGAGCCGGGCTCTTGCAAGTGTTGCTTGGCTGCAAGCCGCAATGCCGCATGAACAAAGGCCTCGCTGGCCTTTGCGTTGCGCGCAAGACGGCGAACCATGGTTTGAACCCCTTTCCAGTAGGAGGGGGACAATTGCCTGGCGGTTTTTACCAAGGATGCGGGGGTCATGTCTCTATTGTAGCACGGTGACCATGGTACAATAGAGGCATGGAATCCATCATTGTTTGTTCAAAACGCAAGTTCGCACGCCCCGTACCGTTCGGTTACACCAAAGTGGATATTGACCGTAAAAATCCCCAACTGGGTAATCCGTTTGTATTGGAAGACGCCAACGATGATGCCGCGCGCGCCAAGGTCATTGCCGATTTTGAAGTTTGGTTCCCGACAATGAAGATGCAAGAACCCGCCGTGGTCAAGGCCATCGAACAGTTGGCCATTCGCGTGGCATCGGGAGAAAAGCTGGCGTTCATGTGCTGGTGCGACCCCAAACCATGCCATGGGCACTTTTTGCAACGACTGGTCAACGACCGGGTGCAAGAACTGACCCACGATAGCCAAGGTTATGGCAACGGTCCG
>RRZT010256667.1_pt1 | contig 10519 bp, 5 predicted proteins | sample 2165551 | NCBI WGS metagenome assembly RRZT01 (sample SAMN10456910, study PRJNA506462) | wastewater metagenome | biome: wastewater; feature: sludge; material: wastewater sludge; isolation source: wastewater sludge with Escherichia coli K12::gfp cells carrying plasmid... | place: USA: Moscow, Idaho ...
CACGTGGTCGCGGCCTTTGCGGCGGCGGCGGTGCGCGCCGACCAGGCGGGCTACGACGTGGTGCAGATCCATGCGGCACACGGCTACCTCCTCCATCAATTCCTGTCCCCGCTCACCAACACCCGGACCGATGGTTATGGCGGCGGCAATGCCGAACGGGCTCGGCTCCTGATCGAGGTCGTGGACGCCGTACGTGCCGTGTGGCCCGCCCACAAGCCCTTGGGGGTCCGGTTCAGCGTGACCGACTGGGTTCCGGGCGGCTGGGACACCGACGCCACCGTTGAACTCTCCCGCACCCTCGTCGTGGACCACGGGGTCTCGTGGCTGGACGCCTCCAGTGGGGGCCTCACCTCGGGCGCCGACATTCCGGTGGGGCCCGGCTACCAGGTGGGGTTGGCGGCACGCCTGCGGGCCGCGCTGAGCGACACCACGGCCACGGTGAGCGCTGTCGGCCTGATCGTCGACGCCCAGCAGGCCGAAACGATCCTTGCCACCGGGCAGGCCGATGCCGTGTCCCTGGGCAGGGCGGCGCTGCGCAACCCTCACTGGGCCTCCGGCGCCGCTCACGACCTGGGCGTGGCTCGCGCTCAGAACCCCCAGCCCGCCCCCTACTGGCGCTCGGGCTGGTGAACTGAGGCGCTCACGGTGAGTCACCGGGCAAACGTGCGAGCGCCCACCGCGGCCGGTTCGTCCCGCGCGAGGGCTTCCCTCGCCTAGTCTTGTTTCAATGGCGCACCTTCTGGGGGCTGAAGCCCTGCACCTCGACTTCCCGACCAAGGTCGTGTTCGATTCGGTGACCCTTGGCGTCAACGAGGGCGACCGCATTGGCATCGTGGGGCGCAACGGCGACGGCAAGTCGAGCCTGCTGGCCTTGCTGGCCGGACGGCGCGAACCCGACGCTGGCCGCGTCACCATGCGTGGCGGCGTCCGGATCGGCGTCCTCGATCAAACCGACAACCTCGATGACGCCGACACCGTCGGGCATGCGGTGGTGGGAGATGTCCCCGACTACGAGTGGGCCGGCGACGCGCGAACCCGTGACATCATCGGCGGGCTTCTCGGCGACCTGGCGTGGGACGCCACCATCGGGACGCTGTCCGGTGGCCAGCGGCGCCGGGTGGCGCTGGCGCAGGTCCTCATCGGTGATCACGACATCCTGGTGCTGGACGAGCCGACCAACCACCTCGACGTCGAGGCCATCACGTGGCTGGCTGGTCACCTGAAGAACCGGTGGGCCCCGGACACCGGTGGCCTCCTCATGGTCACCCACGATCGCTGGATCCTCGACGAGGTCTGCACGACGACGTGGGAGGTCCACGACCGGATCGTGGAGCCTTTCGAGGGTGGCTACGCCGCCTACATCCTGCAGCGAGTGGAACGAGACCGGATCGCCGCCGCCACCGAACAGCGACGTCAAAACCTCGCACGCAAGGAACTCGCCTGGCTGCGGCGGGGAGCCCCGGCGCGGACGTCGAAGCCGAAGTTCCGCATTGACGCCGCCAACGCCCTCATCTCCGACGTCCCCCCGCTACGCGACACCGTCTCGCTGCAGTCTTTGGCGGTCAGCCGGCTGGGTCGCGATGTGGTCGACCTGCTCGATGCGGGGGTCTCCTATGGGGAGAACGAGGTCCTGCGCGACGTGGAGTGGCGCATCGCCCCCGGCGAGCGCACCGGCATCCTGGGCGTCAACGGTTCGGGCAAGTCGACCTTGCTGGGCCTGGTCAGCGGCACGCTCGAACCAACCTCGGGACGCGTCAAGCGCGGCACGACCGTGAAGGTGGCCACGCTCACCCAGCGGCTCGACTCTCTTGACGAGTTCGCGGACGAACCGGTCCGCACCGTGCTGGCGCGGCTGCGCACCACCTACAGTTTCGGCACGGGTTCCAAGGCCGCAGAGCTCACCCCCTCACAGTTGCTGGAGCGGCTCGGCTTCTCCAGCGCCCAACTCTCAACGCCGGTCAAAGACCTCTCCGGAGGCCAGAAACGACGGCTGCAATTGTTGTTGATCCTGCTGGACCAACCGAACGTCCTCATCCTGGATGAGCCCACCAACGACCTGGATACCGACATGCTGGCGGCCATGGAGGACCTCCTCGACTCCTGGCCGGGGACGCTGCTGGTGGTCAGCCATGATCGTTACTTCCTGGAGCGAGTGACCGACCAGCAGTACGCGATCCTTGGCCACCGGCTCCGTCACTTGCCCGGCGGCGTCGACGAGTACCTCCGGCTGCGTGCCGCCGAGACCACCTCCCCCGCACAGCCACGTGAGGCCGCAGCCACAACGTCGGCCGCGCCCACAGCAGCCCTGTCGGGGGCGGAGTTGCGCGCCGCGCACAAGGAACTGGCATCGCTGGAGCGCCGTATCGAACGGCTGCGTGAACGAGCGAGTGACGCCCGCACCGCCATGGCTGACGTGGACCCCACTGACTACCACCAGTTGGGTGCGAAGATGACGGCCATCACCGCCCTCGACGACGAAGCGAACGCGCTGGAGGAACAGTGGTTGGAGTTGTCAGCCACCTTGGAGTGATCCGGTCGTGGCTGATCCGCACGTGAATTCCGGCCGCGTGCACAACCGGACTGGTGACAGCGTCCACGGGGTGACCCTCGCCTTGATTCTGGGCCGCTCGGGGCAGATGACTGAAGCATCGAGAGGCCGGGACGCCATGCGTCCGCGAGTGTCCGCCCCCGCCAACGTCGGCGGGGTGTGAGGCGCTCCCCACACTCCCGGCTGTCCCAGTGACGACTCACGGCGAGCCGCCCACCACGAGGGCCTGCTGTGGCCCAGAAGGAGCACGATGTCGTACGCAACGATCAATCCCTACACCGGGCAGACCGTAGCCACCTTCCCCGATGCCACCGACGACCAGGTCGATGCCGCGCTGGCCACCGCCCATGCGACGTTCCAGGCGTGGCGGACCACCACGTTCGCCGAGCGCCGCGCGGTACTGACGAAGGCCGCCGAACTGCTGCGCGCCGACAAGGACGCCCTCGCCGCGATCCTCACCGTGGAGATGGGCAAGCTCACCGCCGAGGCTTTGGCCGAGGTGGAGCTGTCGGCCAAGATCTTCGAGTACTACGCCGACAAGGCCGAGGAACTCCTCGCACCCGAACCCCTCAACGTGAAGGAGAAGTCCACCGGCGAGATCGTCGTCGTCCGCGAGCCCCTGGGAGTCCTGTTCGCGGTCGAGCCGTGGAACTTCCCCTACTACCAGCTGGCCCGCATCGCGGCACCGCAGCTTTCCGCTGGCAACACGCTGGTGCTCAAGCACGCCTCGAACGTCCCGCAGTCGGCGGCCCGCTTCGAAAAGCTGCTCCTGGACGCAGGCCTTCCGGTCGGCGGCTTCACCAACCTGTACGCCACCCGCCAGCAGATCGAACGGATCATCGCCGACGATCGTGTGCGGGGCGTGGCGTTGACCGGCTCGGAAGCAGCAGGCGCGGTGGTGGCCCAGCAGGCCGCAGCCGCCTTGAAGAAGAGCACGCTGGAACTGGGCGGAGCCGATGCGTTCGTCGTCTTGGAGGACGCCGATCTCGACAAGACCGTCCCGTGGGCCGTCTTCGGGCGCCACTGGAACGGTGGCCAGGTGTGCGTCTCCTCGAAGCGGATGATCGTCGTGGACGCCGTCTACGACGAGTTCGTGCGCCGCTACGCCGAGGGCGTCGCCGCGCTGGTCGCGGGCGATCCGTCCGATCCGAGCACCACGCTCGCCCCCTTGTCCTCGCAGAAGGCCGCCGACGACATCACCGCCCAGATCGCCGAGGCGGTCAAGCAGGGTGCTACGGCGACTCAGGTCGGGGCCCCGGTGCCGACCCAGGGTGCGTTCGTGCAGCCGACGCTGCTCACCGACCTCGCCGAGGACAACCCCGCCTACTACCAGGAGTTCTTCGGCCCGGTGTCGTTGATCTTCCGCGCCCGCGATGAGGACGACGCTGTGCGGATCGCCAACGACTCGCACTTCGGTCTGGGTGGTTCGGTCTTCACCACGGACCTGGAACGGGGCAAGGCGGTTGCGGCACGCATCGACACCGGCATGGTGTTCGTCAACCACCCGACCCTGGTGAAGGCCGATGTTCCCTTCGGTGGCGTGAAGCGGTCCGGTTTCGGACGCGAGCTGACCGACCTGGGCCTCAACGAGTTCGTCAACCACAAGGTCATCGGTGTGGTCGACATCGACGCCGAGTTCTGACCTGACGGCGTCGGCCCAGCCCCGCATGGGGACGCGGCACTGACGCCATCAGCGGAGAATGCGAGGGGCGCCACCTGACCGGGTGGCGCCCCTCGCGTTGTGCATTCGGGTTAGCGCGGAATGTTGCGCAGGTTGGAGCGTGCCAGCTTCAGCATCGCGCCCACGCCCCCATCCAGCACGACCTTGGCTGAGGCCACCGCAAAACCAGTGAGCTGCTTGCCGGTGATGTGCGGCGGGATCGACAACGCGTCCGGGTCGGTCACGAGATCCACCAGTCCGGGGCCAGGCGTGGCCAACGCTTCGGTGAGCGTTGCCCGCACCGCGGCCGGATCCGTGACCCGCCAACTCCGGATGCCCATCGCCTGCGCGATGGCTGCATAGTCGGTCGCCGGACGATCGGTTCCCCATGCAGGCATGCCGTCGACGAGCATCTCCAAGCGCACCATGCCGAGCGTCGAGTTGTTGAACACCACGATCGTGGTGTCCAGGTTGTGCTCCTTCACGGTCAGCAGTTCGCCCAGCAGCATCGAGAGGCCGCCGTCTCCGCTGACCGAGATCACCTGACGCCCGGGGGCTGCGAACGAGGCGCCGATCGCGTGCGGCAGGGCGTTCGCCATCGTGCCGTGATGCCAAGAGCCGAGCACGCGACGCTTGGCGTTGGGGGTGATGTAGCGCGCCACCCACACATTGCACATGCCGGTGTCCGCGGTGAAGATCGCGTCCTCGGCCGCCACCTCGTCGAGGATGGACGCCGCATACTCGGGATGGATCGGGGTGTGATGCTCCGCGTTGCGGGTGTAGGCCTCCACGACCTTCTCCAGCTTGTCGCAGTGCTGCTTGAGCATCTTGTCCAGGAAAGAGCGATCGGTGCGCTCTGAGACCAACGGCAAGACGGCCTCGATGGTCGCGGCGACGTCCCCCTCTACCGCCAGATCCAGCTTGGCGCGACGCCCGAGGCGCTCGCCGAAGCGGTCGATCTGCGCGATCGTCACGTCCTTGGGCAGGAACTGGTCGTAGGGGAAGTCCGTGCCGACCAACAGCAGCAGATCGCACTCGTGCATGGCGTCATAGGCCGCTCCGTAGCCCAGCAGACCGCTCATGCCGACGTCATAGGGGTTGTCGTACTGGATGAACTCCTTGCCGCCCATCGCGTGCCCGATCGGGGCCTTGAGCGCTTCGGCGAGCGCCATCACCTCGTCGTGCGCCCCCGCGGTCCCCGCCCCGCAGAACAGGGTGATCTTCTTCGCCTCGTTGATCAGGTCGGCCAAGGCCGACACCTGCTGGGGGTGCGGCACGTGGGCCGGGGCCAGCGTGGAGACGTTACCCATGGTCGGCGCTTCCACGGCGTCCGCGGAGGCGACGTCACCGGGCATCACCACGACGCTGACGCCATTGCGTGCGATCGCCGTCTGGACGGCGATGTGCGAGATCCGGGCGGCCTGCTCAGGAGAGTTGGCCACCTCGGCGTAGTGGCTGGCCTCAGCGAACAACCGGTCGGGGTGGGTCTCTTGGAAGTAGGAGGTGCCGATCTGCTCTGAGGGAATGTGGGAGGCGATCGCCAACACCTTGGCCATGCCGTTGCGGTTGGCGTCGTACAGCCCCTGGATGAGATGCGTGTTGCCGGGGCCACACGAACCCGCACACACCGCAAGCTTGCCGGTGATGCGCGACTCGGCTGCTGCTGCGAAAGCGGCCGCCTCCTCGTTGTGGACGTCCACCCACTCGATCGCGTCCTGCCGACGCAGGGCGTCCGAGATGGGGTTGAGGCTGTCTCCCACCAGGCCGTAGATGCGCTCGACCCCTACCTCGGTGAGAAAGGCGACCAGTTGGTCCGCCACGGTTCGTGCCATGACCTCTCCTTCTGATGTCGTTCCAGGTCTGGGTGCAGGTTACGTGAGGCACACAACAGCCCCAGACAGGCACGATCGGGGCCCCTGGGCTCCCCTGTCGCGGGTCAAGGGCGTGTGGTCGCGCCAGTTAACCCAGGACAGCACGACGCCGGGGCAGTGCGAGGGGAAGGATCCCCCTGCCCTGCCCCGGCGTGACATCCCGCTTCAGGAAACGATGTGTTGTTCCTCGATGATCGCGTCGCGCAGTTCGCGCCGCTTGCGCTGCTCTTCGGGATCCGGCACCGGCACCGCGGACAACAGCCGCTGGGTGTAGGGGTGCTGGGGACGCGTCACGATGTCGTAGGTGTCCCCCACCTCGACGAGGTGGCCGTGGTGCATGACCGCAATCCTGGTGGAGACCTGTTCGACGACCGCCAGGTCGTGGCTGATGAACAGGCACGCGAAGCCGTATTGCTCCTGCAGTTCCTTGAACAGATCAAGGACGCGAGCCTGCACCGAGACGTCGAGCGCCGAGGTGGGCTCGTCCGCGATCAGCAGCTTCGGGTTGAGCGCGAGCGCGCGGGCGATGCCGATGCGCTGGCGCTGCCCGCCGGACAACTCGTGCGGGTAGCGGTTGCGCATCGCGCGAGGCAGGTGGACCGAGTCGAGCAGGTCTTCGACCCGCTTGCTGAGCGCCTGCCCCTTGAGACCTTCGTGCAGCAGCAAAGGTTCGCCGATGGACTCCCCCACGGGCAACCGGGGGTTGAGCGAGCTGCCCGGGTCCTGGAACACGATGCCGACCGTTTTGCGGAACGGTTTGAGTTCCTTGAGGCTGGCATGGGTGATGTCGTGGCCGCCCACGGTGAGCGTTCCCTCACGCACCGGTAGCAACGCGACGGCCGCGCGACCCAACGTCGTCTTGCCGGAACCCGACTCACCCACGAGGCCGATGACTTCGCCCTGCTCGATGCGCAGGTTGATATGTTCGGCAGCCCGGAACTCTGGGCGTCGACCTTGTTTGGGGTAGACGATCGCCACGTCCTCCATCAGGAGCGCGGGCGTCTGCTCGGTGCGCGCCTCCGACAGCGGCACAGGCGTGTCGCCCACCATGATCGTCGTCTGCGGCGGCCCGGCCAGGTCATCGCCATCGGCATGCTCGGCCAGGTGCGGCACTGAGGCCAGCAATTGCTGGGTGTAGGGGTGCTGCGGGTTGGTGAAGATGTCGTGGGACGAACCGTGCTCGACGACCAGGCCGTCCTTCATCACGATGATCCGGTCGGCCATGTCGGCCACCACGCCCATGTCGTGGGTGATCAAGATGATGCCCGCGCTCACCCGCTCCCGCAGGTCACGCATGAGCTTCAGAATCTCGGCCTGGACCGTCACGTCCAGGGCCGTGGTCGGCTCGTCGGCGATCAGCAGCTTGGGCTCGCACGCCAGCGCCTGGGCGATCATGATCCGCTGCCGCTGACCACCGGAGAGCTGGTGAGGATACTTGTCGAAGCTGTCGGCCGGATCGGGGATCTCCACCAGCGTCATCAGTTCGATGGCCCGCTGCTTGGCCGCAGACGGATTCATCAGGTAATGCGTCCGCAGCGTCTCCACGATCTGGAAACCCACGGTGTAGACCGGGTTGAGCGCGGTCATCGGCTCCTGGAAGATGACCGAGATCTCGTTGCCCCGGATCTCCCGCAACTCCTGGATCGACATGCCGACGAGTTCGGTCCCCTTGAGGTTGGCCGAGCCGGTCGCCCTGCCGGTGGGAGGGAGGAGGCCGAGCAGGCTCATCGACGACTGGGTCTTGCCTGACCCCGACTCGCCGACGATGGCCAAGACCTCACCCGCGTGCAGGTCGTAGCTGAGCTTGTCGACGGCGGTGAACCACTCGTCGCCCACCCAGAACTGGACGCTGAGGTCGCGCACGGTGAGGATCACATCGCCGTTGGCCACCGGGCCGCCAGTGTCGCGGCTGAGCTTGATCGCATCGGTGAACGCGGAGCGACTTGCGCTCCCCGGCGTCGCCTCGGATTTCTTGCGGCCGATCATCGTGCGCCTCCCTCGGCGGTCTGCGTGGACTGTCGTGCGGCCAGTTCAGCCTCGGCCTTGCGCATCGCGCGGGCCGACGGGATGCGCTTGGTCCGCGGGTCGAAGGCGTCGCGCAGGCCGTCCCCGATGAAGTTGATCGAGAGCGCGATCAAGATGATGAACAGGCCAGGCCACCAAAACAGCCACGGACGCGTCGAGAAGGCGCCTTGGTTCTCCGAGATGAGGCGGCCCAGGGACACCGCCGGTGCCTGGATGCCGAAGCCCACAAAGCTCAAGGCGGCTTCCAGCGTGACGGCCGAGGACATGAGCAGCGTTGTGTTGACCACGATGACGCCGACCGCGTTCGGCAGCATGTGCTTGGTGATGATGCGCCAGTCGCTCGCGCCAGCGACCCGCGCCGAGTCGACGAATTCGCGTTCGCGTAGGGACAAGAACTCCGAGCGGACCAGTCGCGCCAACCCGGTCCACAGGACACAGCCCAGCGCGATCGCGAGCAAAAGCGGCATGTTTTCGCGCAGCCACACAGCGGTTTCAGGTCCGGCGTGCAGGCGCAGGGGCAGCTTCGAGATGAGGGCACCCAGGACTGCACCGATCACGATGACGGGCAACGTGATGACCAGGTCGGTCAGGCGCATCAGCGCCATGTCGACCCAGCCGCGGTAGTAGCCCGCGAGCGATCCCACCGTGACACCGAGGATGAGCGCCACGGCCCCGAGGATGAAGGCCACGAACAGGGAGGTTTGGACGCCGAGCAGCACCTGCGCGAAGTAGTCACGCCCCAGCGAGTCCTGACCGAAGGGGTACATGCCCAGGCTGAACGTGGAGCCGTTGATGAACGGGATCTGCAGCGTCGGCGTCCCGCCGTTGATGACGTCCCCCGAGCGCATCTCCTGATCTCGCCACAGGCCCGGGATCGGCCCCAGCCCCATGGACAAAACGGAGGCCAGCGTCACCAAAGCGAGCGTGACCAGCCCGAAGATCGCACCGCGGTGGCGGAAGAAGCGCCGGGCAACGATCTGCCCTTGGGACAGGCCGGCGACCTCTTTGCCCTCCCCGACGCCTTCGCCGCGCCCCGAGGCTTCGTCTGCGCCCGCTACCTCGTGAGCGGCAGCGCCTTCCACGTCGGGCACAAGGGCACGTTCGACGGCGTCCCCTTCGGGGATCTCCTGTTCGAGTCGCGCGTCGTCAGGTTCGTTGAATCCATTGTTGTTGCTCATGCGTTCACCCGAATCCTGGGGTCGATGACGGCGTAGAGGAAGTCGGCCACGAGGTTGGCGATCATCGCCAAGGCCCCCGTCAGCATGATGTAGAACATCACCGGGTCAACTTCCTGGTTGGTCATGGAGTCGATGAAGAGGCGTCCCATACCGGCCCAACTGAAGATGGTTTCGGTAATGACCGCGCCGCCGATCAGCGTGATGAAGTCGACCGGCACCACCGACGCCAAGGGCATCAGCGCGTTGCGCAGCGCGTGCCGCACGATGACGACCCGCTCGGAGAGCCCCTTCGCGCGGGCGGTGCGGATGTAGTCCTGATTCAGGACTTCCAGCATGGCGCCCCGCTCATACCGGGTGTAGGTCGCGAAGGAGATGAGGACCAGCGCGATCGTCGGGAGCATCAAGTGGGTGGCCCGGTCGAGTTGAGCCATCCAGAAATCCGCATTCAGCCCGGGAGTCTGGGCCCCCAAGGTGGCGATCGGACGCCCGTTGATCTCGCTGGTGTTGTAGTACTCGGGCCAGGTCTGCAGCACCCGATCCAGGAAGACCAAGACGCTAGAGAACAGCCCCACGATCATGGCGCCGCGCATCGAGACGTTGCGGTCAGGCCCGCCGTACAGCCACCCGATGCCGGCGCAGATCACCATCGCCAAAGCCAAGAGGCCGATCATCCAGCCCCAGTTCATCGGCACCAGAACGAACAGCCATTGCAAGGGCCACCACGAGATGGCTCCCACGGCGGCGGCCGTCAACGCCGAGTACAGCGCGCGCCGATTGTTCATGCCCGCGAACAAGGCGGTGACGGCCAGCGCTGCTGCGAGCGAGCCGATCACGATGCCCACCAGACCGATCTGCGGGTGGCTCACCCAACCCGACAGCAGCAAGGCGGCGAGCAGCACGAGCGTGAGCCCGAAAGCGCTGGCGAACACGATGAGTTTCTTGCGACGCCGGCCCCCCAGCGCCCCCGCCCAGAACAATCCCGACACCACCGAGGCGATGAGCACCGCCACCCAGTTGATGCTCGGGTTGGCGATGTAGTCGTTGGCGCCGATCGCGAAGAACTGCTTCAACAGCACGGCCACCCAGAAGACGGGCAGCGAGTAGAGCAGGAAGGAGATGAAGGTGATGACGTAATCGAACGTCGTGTACTGACGCAGGGCGGAGATCAGGCCGATCGTCACGCCGGTCAGGATGGAGATGATCGTGGCCGCGAAGATCAACTGGATCGACGTGGCGA
>RRZT012827632.1_pt1 | contig 10519 bp, 4 predicted proteins | sample 2165551 | NCBI WGS metagenome assembly RRZT01 (sample SAMN10456910, study PRJNA506462) | wastewater metagenome | biome: wastewater; feature: sludge; material: wastewater sludge; isolation source: wastewater sludge with Escherichia coli K12::gfp cells carrying plasmid... | place: USA: Moscow, Idaho ...
ACTATATTATTAATGACATATGAGTAAGGACAGTAGTTAGTTTTATTCCTTTGAGTTAATCTAGGGAGGGGTGAAACAAATACTAAGAATTAGGGTTTTGTACTAGAATTTGTTAATATTTAATTAAAAAAGGAGGGGAGTAGTTTGATAAAAAGGTACAAGAAAAAATTAGCTATATTATTGTCAGCTGTACTTGTTTTTTCTATGTTTTTACCAGTAAATATGAGCATGGCAAATGGATATGATGATGGGACGTACTATGTTGAGTTTCTGCATATAAATGAAGCTACCGAGCAGGGACTTCCAGTAGGAGCTATAGTCAGTACGACTACATCTAGTGCAATATCTTTAGAATTACTGTCGTATAAGTTTGAACTAGATGGAAATGTATTAGGTGATGAGGATATCACTCGAGTTGATTCTAGTTATGATAGTGTTAGATTACTTGGTTATATGAATACTGAAGGTATAGAGCCAGGTAGTCATACACTCACTTTAAAAGGTTACGATGGAGACACTGAAGTAATAAGTAGAAGTTATTTGATAGAAGATTTTAGAGTTAATATGGCAGATATTTCCTTTCAAAGCTGGGATAGAGATTATTTAAAGATAGATATACACAATAAGATAGTTTATTCTCAAGAAGACATAAACGGAAGAAATTATGATTTAGTAGTTATCTCTGAGGATGACGATTATGAGATTGCAAGAATTTCAGGGACTGTAAATTCATATGGGTATGATACTGCTTTTGGAGTGCATCAGACTTGGCTTGATATGAGTGGGATAGCTCCATTAAATAGTCACGTTGTTTATCCAGGAGAAAAGTTTAAGGTTCTTGTAGAGATTGAAGAAGAAGAACCATTTGAATTTACAGGATTAGAGATTTTAGGTAAAAATTTAGATGCTTGGCCTAGAGATAGGGTTTATATTGGAGACACTGAGTTTTCGGCTACAGTTAGCGCAATGAATTTTCCAAACAAAGATTATTATACAGTTTCAGTGATTGAAAAAGATGGAGAAGAGGAAATTCTTATTGCTGAAGCGTATGAATCTCATTACACATCTGCATATATTGAAGGTGTAGACGATAATTTTAATAGTTATGTAAAATTTAGAGTAGTAGAGGGGAAAACTCTAGAAGCTGGAAAAAGATATTACTTTAAGTTTGAATCTGAGCATGAAGATCTAAGTATGTTCAAGTATTCAAGTTTTGAAGTAGTTGATAGTCCTACTATAGTAGATGTAGACACATCTAGATTAAATGAATCAAAGCTCATACTAGATACAGTGAATTTTGATGACACTAAAGCCTATGAAATACTTATTTCAAATCAGTACTATAGTCCAGGTTCACCAGAGCCTGAATATATAGCTAGTGCTACAGGAATTGTAAATGATGGAATTTTTGAGTTTGACTTAAAGGATTCTGAGCAAAATCCAGTAACAGCTGATTTATTTAGTGAAGAAGCTAGTTATTATTTTCATATTAAAGATAACTCAGAGTTTTTATTATCAAACAACTACCTACACATATACAGAAATTATGGGGTTATAAACTCTGTATATTCAAATTATCTTTCACTAAATTTAAGTAATTATTTTGAAAGAATAGAGATAGAGGAATATCCTTTTGTTGCTGAGGATATAGAGTCTATAGAGTTAGTTGAAGCTGGAAATGAAGAAAATGTTGTGGCAATTGCAAATGGGGATATTTCAGTAGAAGGCATAGAATATTTCAATGCAGTTGAAACTGAAATGCAAATTACTGGTCAAGTAGAGACAAATGTCGACTATATTTATGTTGTTACACTTAAAAATGGTGACCAGATTAGACCAAGATATAGCGTAGAAGAAGAGCAAAAAGAATATTATGTAACGATAAATTTTGTAGACGATGTTGTTATAAGTGATATGTTTGTTCTAGACGGGATAAATATTTTTAACGGCTATGAAGAAACGATATATTTAGAACTTTCTTCTGACAGTTTAGAGTTTGACCTATATAATATTGTAAATTTAAAAGAAGAGGATTTAACTAATCTAGAGGTAGACTTACTAGATGGCGATAATAATGTTGTTGCTAGTATGAATAGAGAATCTATAGAAGTTTTTGATAATGGAGAATATATTGATGCATTGACAGCACAAATTAATCTTCAAGATGTGACTTTAGAAGAAGATACTACATATACTATAGTAGTAAGTTATTCTTCTAATGAGCAAATAGTTCAAAATCTTATATTCACTAGTGAATTCTTAGCAGGATGGATGAATATTTTAGGAGAAAATACTTTTGAAAAAGATAAGGGTTCTTTTGAAGTGGTGCTTGATGATGCACTAAATTTTGATGCAGAAACGGCTTCTTTAGTGCTTGCTAAGAGAACTCCAAATTATGGATATGACTTAGATAATGCAATAGAGCTTGAAGCAGAAGTTACTGCTGATGAGCTTAATAATCGATATTATCTGAAGTCGTCTTTAGAAGGAAAAAATGTCCCAGTGGGATATTACGCTATTTTTCTAAAACAAAAAGGAAATATAATCACAGAGGATTATCCACAGACAAATATTAGAGTTACTGATAAATCTATGGTTTTAAGAAGTAGTGAGTATGTTTCAGATGAAGGCGTAGTAACTGAGTATATAATTCAGGCTGTAAATCTTGAAAGAGATGCTACTTACAAAGTATATGTTTATCCTGGTTACTATGACGACCATCGTAAATCAGCTTTAAAATCTTATTATGAGCCAGATCCTGAGCTGATTATGACTCTTGACCAAGTTACTATTGATGAAGATGGTAATATTTTGTTTACAGCGGAAGAGTTAAAGGGTTTAAAGGGTGGTTCATATTCTTTATTCTTTGAAATGAATAACAGAGTTATAGGACAAGGCTACCTAGATGTCAAAGAATATAGTGAAGTACAAAAGGCATCGTTTATGATAAATGGTGGACGTAAAGCTACTGACAATCCAAAGGTTGCACTTCAAATTATGCTAGGAAGCTATTCACAAATTAAAATAGCTGAATCTGAGGCAGCTCTTAGTAGCGCAGCATATGAAAGTGTGACAAGTGAAGAGTTAGCAAATAAAGTAGCGCTTAGAGATTTTATTATGAGCTCTAGTTTAGGACAAAAAACTATTTATATTCAATTAAAAGACAATAACGGCAAGGAATCAGAGGTGTTAAGCCAGAGCATATCTCTAGAATCAGAGGTTATAGAGCAGCCATTTGATTTAAAATACACTGGCAATGACCCTATAGTTGAAAATGACACTATAGTTATCGAGGCAAAAGGTAAGCAGCAATCAAATGTAGTTGCAAAAGCGAGCCTTTTAGATGCTGAGGGCAATATACTTTCTACAGTTACATTGCCAAATGTAGGAAAAGACCTTCTTTTAAATAATATATATAAAAGAAGTATTCTAGTTTCTGGAAATTTAGTAAATGTAAGTACTATTAGGGTTTATTTTGAAAACTCTTTAGGAAATAAATCTGAGAGCATAGACATAAATCTAAGTGTATCAAAACTAGCAAAGGTAGATGGGACTCTAAATAGAACTCATGCAGATGAGACTACTGCAGTTGCCTATGCATCTGTGATTTTAGAGAAAAAATCTGAGGATTCTTTTGTAAGAGTAGCATCTAGAACTACGGATAAGGATGGTAAATTTACATTTACTGGACTTGCAGATGGAGACTATAGGTTTGTGACATATCACAGCGGAATTGAATATACTAAGGAATTTTCAATTTCAGGAAGCGATATAGAGCAAGTATTTACTTTAGTTAGTGAATTTGACAAGTCTCAGGCTATAAAGGTTATATTAGAAGATAGTAATGGAGTTAGATTAGAAGGAAAAAATATAGCTATAGGAAGCTCAAGAGCAGCTATATATCAAAATAAAGCGACAGATGAAAATGGAGAAGCACTATTTGAAAATCTGCCTACTAAAGACGAAGGAGTAGAATACTATGTATCTACGTATGTTGATGGGTTAGGAGATTGGAAATATATAGAACTTAAGCCAAATGAGCCAAATGAGCCAATTGAGCCAGCAGAAGTTACTTTGACACTTCCTACTGTCAGCATTATAAAAGGAAAGGTAGCTGATCAAGACGGAAATCCAATGAAGGATGTAACTGTATACGCAAATAGCGAAAGTTTTAGATACAGCTATGCATATACTGATGAAAATGGAGAGTATGAACTTAAAATCTTAGACCATAAAGCGGATGAGACATACAGAGTTCAGGTATCTTTAAACTCAGCAGCTAAATTATTCCCTATAGAGACACAGTCTAATGTTGAAGTTGGAACTGAGGATGTGAATTTTACTTTATATCCTGGAGTAAATGTATATGGGGATATAAAAAATGCAGCAGGAGAAAAAGCAGCAAATATTTCGGTATGGGCTTCTTCATCTAGTCAGTGGAATAGCTCTAGAACTAATGAAAATGGAGAATTTGATTTTGGAGATTCTTTTGGAATAGGAACGCACACAGTATCTGCATGGGTAGATGGACAGCAAGTAAGCCAAAGCATAGAGGTGACAAAGGAAGATTTACAAAGTGATGTACCTGTTTCTAAAAAGGTAGAGCTAAGAGCAGAAGACACTACATCACATCCTTTTAAAGGAGAAGGTAATTCTATAAGGTCAAATGTAAGCTCAATTCAAAAAGAGAAGCAGTTTACAGTGAAAGTAAATCTTAAGAACAACAGTACGAGAGCATTAGAGGATGTAGAGCTTGAAGCAACGCTTCCTGAGAATGTAGTTTTAGTTGATACTCCAGGTTTTGATAATGTAAGCTCTAAGAGCCTAGGAGCTATAGGAGCAGGACAAAGCGGTGAAATGACTTTTATACTAAAAGCTGAAAGCGATTTTGACAGCTCTAGTATTACAATCCCTGTGAAAGCCAAGGTTGGAGCAAATGAGTACAACCTAGGATTTGCAGAGATTGAAGTTGTTAATATAAGTATAACTGGACCTACACTGAGCCGTAGCGGTAATATCACGGTTTATGGAGAGACTGTTGAAGGTGGAAAAGTAACAATAATAGATAAGGCTACTGGAAAAGCTATAGCTAGTACTACTCCAAAAGGAAAGTGGTATTCTTCTAATTTAACTCTAGTAGAGGGAGATTATGAGATTATAGCTATGGTGGAAAAAGACAGTAATATCGCTTACTCAGATATTTTAAATGTCAAGGTAAGTGCAGCAGAGGGAATAGAAGTAGCAGATGTAGAAATCGTATCACCTGGTGGACAAAAAATAGGTCTTAACAGAAGAACTGGTATAGCAGCGTTTTCTGTATGGGTAGATATGAGTCTAAGAGGTAAAGATATTGATGCGAGAGTAAAGCTTGATTCCGCACCAGGGGTAATCCAAGAAGCTAAGTATTCTTTTGCAGGAAAAGAATATACAGCAACTAAGGACAGTCAAGGCTATTACAAGGCTAAAATAACAGGCTGGAGTGCAACAGGAAATCAAAAGCTTAAGTTACTTGTAAAAGTAGAAGACAAGTGGATAGAGTTTGTTGTTGGAGATATCACTATATTAATAGACCCAAGTGGATATGTAGAGGACAAGCGCTCGCTAGAAAGATTAGAAGGTGCTCTTGCTATATGTGAGGTTTGGGACGAAGGTGAAGGAAAATGGAATTTCTGGGATGCAGAAATTTATGGACAGGTAAATCCTCAGCTTACAGATTCAAATGGTGAATATGGATGGATGGTTCCAGATGGTAAGTATAGAGTTAAGCTTACTAAAGATGGATATGAAGACTATATTACTACTGAAGATGAGAAATACTCAGCAGATGGGGATTCAACTATAATTATTCCACCGCCACGCGATGATGTATTTATTAGTATGGTTAATATTTCTCAGCCTACAGTTCAAACTGTAAGCATAAATGGAAGAGTCATTACTTTTGCACTAAACAAAGCCATAGACAAGTCTACAGTAACTAATCAAACAGTTGTTGTAAAAGATGAACTTGGGGCTGTAGTTAGTGGATCAGTGAGCGTATCTTCAAATAATAAAAATATTATATTTACTTCAGCGGCAGATTTTGGTTCTGAAAAAGAGTACTCTCTTTCTATAGAGGAAGTTAAGGACTTTGCTGGAACTAAAACTGAAGCTAAATATTTGGTTTATGTAGGAACAGTGACTTCTGAAAAAATCACAACTCCTGGAGGAGAAGATCCAGATGACGGTGATAATGAAAATCCAGGAGGAGAAACACCAGGAGGTAATACTCCAGGCTCTGGTGGTGGCGGAGGCGGTACTACTACTTCTGGAGGAACAACTATTAAATCAAGTGAAGGCGGAAGCGTTAAGGTAGATGGCCTTGTAATTGATTTCTTGGGAGAGTTTTTCGGAAAGGATATCATTGTTAAGGTTAAGAAACTTGATTCTTCAGAAAAATCAAAACTAACACTTCCAGCACAATCTAAGTTTGCAAGTGATGTGTTTGATATTACAAAAAATATTCAAGGTGAATTTAGCAAGCCAGTTACTATAACAATACAGTACAGTAGCAATGTTGATTTATCTAAAGAAAATCTAAGCTTATTCTGGCTTGATGAAAGCAAAAATGAGTGGATTGAATTAGAAGATGTCAAGATTGATGCAGCTAAAAGAACTATATCTGGAAAGGTAAATCATTTTACGAAGTTTGCAGCTATTTCTAAAACTACTTTAGTAGAGGAAATAAAGCAACCTGAAATATTCTCAGATATAGTAAATCACTGGGCAAAGGATAATATACTAGAGCTAGTTAAGCTAGGAGCAATTAGTGGCTATGAAGACAAGACATTTAAGCCAAACAGAAATATAACGAGAGCTGAATTTACGTCAGTGCTTGTTAATGCACTAGATTTAACTATCACTGAAGGAAAAGTGTTTGGAGATACTAAAGAGCACTGGGCAAAAGATGCAATAGCTACAGCATACGCAAATAAGATTATAGGTGGCTATGACGACGTAACTTTTGGTCCAAATGATTTAGTAACCAGAGAACAAATGGCAACTATGATAGTAAATGCATTTAAATTAAAGCCTGCCGCATCACTTAGAACTTTTAATGATGCAGCTGCAATATCTTCATGGGCCAAAGAATCAGTAGATATAGCTTCTTCACACAGCATTATCAATGGATATCCAGATGGAAGCTTTGGACCAAAGAAAAATGCGACAAGAGCAGAAGCAGTAACTATAATTGTAGGAGCTTTGAAGCAAAAATAATTCTAAAAGAATCAAGAGGGACGGTTCTTTTTGATTTTGTAAATATTAAAGAATTGGAAATACTTGAGTAAGACATTTAATAAGATATAAAATTATGGCAATTCAAGCAAAAGCTCTAGTGGAGGTCTCTAGGGCTTTTGTTATGTAAAATCAACAAAATCAAGAGAAAATCAAGAGGGACAGTTCTTTTTAAAATCAAGAGGGACGGTTCTTTTTGATTTTGCAAATATTAAAGAATTAGAAGTATTTGAGTAAGATTTTGATAAGATATAAAGTTATGGCAATTAAAAACAAAACAATACAAAATGATTGATTTGGCAAAATACGCTATGAAAATTATGGTATTGTAATTATAGGAGTATAAAAATACAAATTATGGGGGTTATGAAGTTGAGAAAATTATTGGCAAACAAAAAAGTAAAGGCATCGTTGATACTAGTGGCAATAATTACGAATATAGTAGGGACTATAGCGTATGCGGATCAGGTTTCAAATGAAGTAAGCTTTAAAGTTGGAGAGGCTACTTATATTGTAAATGGAGAAGAAAAAGCTATGGATTCGGCAGCTATAGTACATGATTCAAGAACGATGGTGCCAATGAAGTATGCAGCAGAAGCTTTTGGAGCTAAGGTAGAGTGGGATAAGGATACAAGGACTGTAGTGATAACTCATGGGGAAAAAGTTATAAAGCTTCCAATAGATGCCAATATAATATATGTCGGTGAAGAAAAGATTGAAATGGATACTAAGGCTGTGGTGGTAGAAGGAAGAACTATGCTACCTCTCGCATATATAGCTCAATCTCTAGGATTAGTTACTTCTTGGGATGGAGAAACTAAAACTGTGAAGATAACTGAAAGCATAGAAGTAATTAAGCAAAAAGAAATGGATAAAAAATTAGAGAGTATAACTTATACTCAAAATTCAGTTTCTAGAGTGTTTGATATAAATGAAATGTATCTTGCAAATGATGAAGAAGAAGGTTTAGTTAAAGTAGATATTGGAATGTCAAAGGCGAGCGCAAACATAAAAACTATAGCGAGAGCTAAAGGAGAAAAACCACCAAAAATCAAGAGGGACGGTTCTTTTTGATTTTCGCTCTTTTTAAAACAATTTAAGAAAGCAATCGAACTAAATGAGAGTGGTCAAAAAGAACCGTCCCTCATGGTTACCTCATGGTTATTTGTCCGCAAAATTAACTCCCTTTTCTATAGGCCTAATATATGTTACATGGGGTTATGGTGAAGGGAGATTTTTTATAGGATTTACTTTATTTATTATATACTTAATAAATTATTGTAGGAATATATATCTAGGATATAGTATAATACTATTGCAATAGTTTTAGGATTAATATTGTGAGGAGTATGTATGGATTACAAAGGGCAACTAGATAGCAACAGGCTTGATTTTAAAATGAGTAGCAATTATTTAGAAGAAAAGAGTATACAATTGATTGAGCTAGAAAAGAAACTTCATTATGTAACTTATTATGATTCTCTTACAAAGCTATTTAATAAAGAGAAGATTCACCTAAGTTTTAAAAATTTAGTAAAAGATGATTTTTTTTGCTCAGATATAGCATTCTTTTTTATAGATATAGATAATTTTGGATATATTAACAGTATATTAGGATATCAAGAAGGCAATAGTATTATAAAAAAGTTTTCTGAGATTCTTAAGTCCCGATACGATAAACATTATATTGCGAGGCTCAGTGCTGATGAATTTTTAATTTTATACTTGTTTGACAACAATGAAATAAATTTAGAAGAAGAGTTAAGTGACTTCGTGAGAGGCATAAGAGATATGAGCTTTTCAGATAGATGTGATATAAATCTTACTATAAGTATTGGGGTTTCTATTTATAAGAAACATGGAAGTGATTTTTATGATTTGATTAAGAATGCAGATACTGCGCTTTTTTGTGCCAAAGCAAATGGAAAAGACAGGTATGAGATATATAAAAACCAAATGGAGATAAATGTTTTTGATAATGTAGATCTTATAAATCAGATAAAAGTAGGATTAAAAAAAGATGAGTTTGAGATGTATTATCAGCCTATTATTTCTACAGGTACAGAAACTTTAGCAGGTTTAGAAGCTTTAATTAGATGGAACCATAATATAAATGGATTTATTCCTCCAGATAGATTTATACCTATAGCAGAAGAGTATGGAATGATGCTGCAAATAGAACGATGGGTTATAGAGAGTGTTTTTTATCAGGTTGAAAAATGGGTTGATATGGGAGATATCCCTATCTTTGTTTCTATAAACCTCTCTTCAAAAGGCTTACTTGAGAATAATCTAGTAGAATTCTTGACGGAAATGCTAGATAAGTATAGGGTTGAGCCAGAAAAAATTCAATTTGAGGTTACTGAAACCTCAATGATTAGCAATTTAGAGGCTTCGGTACATATTTTAGATGACCTAAGAAAAATTGGATTTAAGCTTGCTTTAGATGATTTTGGTGTGGGTTATTCATCCTTAAATTATTTGAAAAATCTCCCAATCAATAAGGTGAAGCTGGATAAAAGTCTTATTGATAATATAGTAAAGGATAATAAAGAGAGGCTTTTGACTAAGGCGCTAATCGAGATGTCCCACTATATTGATTTAGAAGTTGTAGCTGAAGGAATAGAAATGCAGGAGCAAGTTGAGCTTTTATCAGCTCTAAATTGCGACTATATTCAAGGATATTATTATGGAAGACCATCTCCAAAAGAGCAAATAAATAAGTGGATAAAAGACTATTATTTAGAAAAAAATCAATAAGAAATCAAGAGGGACGGTTCTTTTTGATTATAACTCTATTCAAAAAGATTAAATAAAACAATAAAAATAAATGAGAGTGGTCAAAAAGAACCGTCCCTCATGGTTGTCTAGTAGTAAAGGAGTTTAAACTGACAAGTTACTTTAGAGATGCTGGTCTTGGAGATGGCGTCATTGAATCTATTTCTAATATAGAAAAATTAATGCAAATGTATAATGCACAAGAAAAAATATATAATCAAGGAAAAGAAAGAGAAGCAACAATATAACTAAAGGCTGGTGAGTTCATGTTGGATAGCAATTTAACAAACACCTCAAATCAAAAATTAATTTTGTCATATTTTAAATAGAATATCTTATTGATTCTATGACAAAACTAACTTATACTATAGTTAAAGGGAGGTGTAGCTATGTTAAATTTTGCGTTAGTAGGTGAAAGATTTAGCGAGTTACGAAACAGAAGTGGTTTTACCCAAAAGCAATTAGCAGA
>RRZT010059481.1_pt1 | contig 10518 bp, 10 predicted proteins | sample 2165551 | NCBI WGS metagenome assembly RRZT01 (sample SAMN10456910, study PRJNA506462) | wastewater metagenome | biome: wastewater; feature: sludge; material: wastewater sludge; isolation source: wastewater sludge with Escherichia coli K12::gfp cells carrying plasmid... | place: USA: Moscow, Idaho...
CTACTCATATTTGCGACTTGTCTAAACACTCAATGAGGGTCTTTGGCGACAGTATCCACGACAGGCATTGCCCCGCTTATTACAACGATAGCGGTAGTTTTACCCCTTACTATAACAAACCTCAGCAAAAAACTACAACATTTGCGCGTTTACTGAGCAGCTTTATACGGTTAGGGATTAATCATTGGCTGATTATTTAAATTTGACCACACCTGTATTATCATCGTGGTTGCTTTGCTGAATCTCGACAAGCTCATCAGGCGTAGGGCGGCGCTCGGTATAGCCACAAGCGGTACATTCGATATATTCGTCAAATTCTGGCGCAAATACTTGAATTTGCACCACTTTATCTACGGCTTGACAGCTGGGGCATGCTACCCCTGCCAAAAATTGACGTTTGGGTCGGTTAGACTGGTATCTCATGGCTGATTCTCCTACCAAGCTTGGGTATTGGCGTTGTCGGTATCGTCACTTAGTAGCTCATCATACAAGCCGCCCATCACAAACCCGCTGTGACGAAGCAGTGCATCAATCTTGGCTTCTCGCCCACGAAATGCTTCAAAATTGTCTTTCGCGCGCTGACTGCCACCTTTGGCAAGAATATTGTCTCTAAATGATTGCCCTGTTTTTTTATCAAAAATGCCTGTTTCTTCAAATTTGCTAAAGGCATCCGCGGATAATAGCTCTGCCCACTTGTAAGAATAATACCCTGCCGCATAACCGCCTGCAAAGATATGACTAAAGCCATTGGCAAAACGGTTATAACTTGCCGTTGGCATAATGGATATATCTTGACGCACTTGGTCAAGCAGGGCTAAGAGTTTAGAGTAATCGGGTGCTGGCGCGGCGTGTAGCAATAGGTCAAACAGTGCAAATTCTAGTTGGCGCAGCGTTTGCATGCCACTTTGAAAGTTTTTGGCAGCCAGCATACCTTGCAGCATGTGATCAGGCAAGGTCTCGCCTGTATCAACGTGGCGGCTAATGAGCGCGATACCGTCTGGGTGCCATGCCCAGTTTTCCATAAACTGACTAGGCAGCTCAACGGCATCCCATTCGACCCCGTTTACCCCAGCCACATCAGCGATATTCACTTCAGTGAGTAGGTGATGCAAGCCAAGTCCAAACTCATGAAACAGCGTCAACACCTCATCATGGGTTAACAAGCTAGGCTTGCCGCCTAGTGCAGGGCTGAAATTTGCCACCATAAAACACACAGGCAGCTGCATAAAATCCGTAGCAGTGTGCTGGTAGCGCGCCTGAAAACCACTCATCCATGCACCACCGCGCTTGCCAGTACGTGCATATAAGTCAAAATAAAACCCACCTAGCAACTGCTGATTGTCATCAAACAATTGATAAAAATGCACGTCATCATGCCAGCGCTGCGTTGCGCCAGTGGCGTCTTCAATGCGGATGCCATACAGTTTTTGCACAATAGCAAACAACCCATTGATGACTGTTGGCAGCGGAAAGTAAGGACGGACTTGCTCTTGTGACAAGTTAAACTTGCGCTGTTTGACCTTTTCTGCCAAATAGGCGGTATCCCATGGTCTAACCTCGTCAATATCAAAGGCAAGCCCTTCGGTTTGTAGTTGTTTTAAGTCTTGTTTGGCAAATGGCTTGGCTTTTTGTGCCAAGTCTCGTAAAAACTGCTCTACCGTAGCAACATTATCTGCCATTTTGGTAGCAAGTGATAACTCCGCAAAATTGTCAAAACCCAGCAATTTGGCTTTTTGCTGACGTTTTGCCAAGATAGCCGTCATGATATCGGCATTATTAAATTCAGGTTGACCAAACACCTCCGATGCCCGCGTCACATACGCGTGATACAGCGTTTCACGTAACTTGCGGTCATCGGCATACGTCATTACCGCAAGATAGACAGGAATATCTAAGGTAGCCACATAAGGGGTTGGTAACGCAATATCAGGGAATTTTTCATGGTACCGTGTGCCTGCATCTTCAAGCATAGCAAGCGCAGACGCTGGCAGCCCTGCTAACTGGTGCGTCGCCAGGGGCAGAAAATAGCTTTGGGTGGCATCAAGTACATTATCTGAAAACTTTGCAGATAGCGTTGACAACTCACTGGCAAGCTTAGCGAACTGCTGTTTTTGCTGCTCTGGTAAGTCTACCCCCGATAGCTCAAAGCCTTGCAGTGCCAGCGTAATCGCGCGTTTTCTGGCGGGGTCTAACTGCTCAAAAAACGCCTTATCTGTCACAATCTGCTGGTAACGGCGAAATAACGGTTGGTGCTGCCCAACTGCCGTGCTATAAGCCGATAATTGCGGCAGCAGCGTATGGTGCAACTCACGAATCGCCTCCTTGCTAACCACACTATTTAGGTGCGACAACAGCCCCCAACTACGGTCTAATGCCAAATTGACATGGTCAAACGCAATAATGTCGTTGAGCGCTTGCTCACTTGAGACGTGCGTGCCCGCCTGCGTACTGGCTTCATCATCTAGCATACTTAAAAAAGCCTGACCATTTGCCAGCGCCTCAGTAATAGCAGTATTTAGACGCGTCAATTCTAATTGATGAAAATTGACCAAACGTAATTGGTCATGTGACTGATTGTTGATTGTATGTGCCATAAGCGTGTCCGTTATTAACTGTGAATAAGATTACCAAAGATAAGTATTCAATTGTGACTTTTTTTTATCAAAACAAGCCAGCCCTCATAAATCGCGCTAAAATACGGCGCATCACGTCATTCTTCCCTAACAACCAAAACGACCCATACCCATTATGACCAGTCATCCGCCAAGTTTAATCATCACCAGCTACAACATCCACAAAGGCATGTCGCCGCTCAATCGCTTTGTAAAAATGCAAGGCATTGCAGACGCCCTTCAGCATGTCAAATCAGATATTATCTGCCTGCAAGAAGTGCAAGGGCAAAATCTCAAACGTGTAATTAAGTACAATGAATACCCCGAGCAATCGCAGCATGAATGGTTTGGCGAGTACCTACAACTTCAAAATAGCTACGGCAAAAATGCCGAATACCACCATGGTCATCATGGCAATGCTGTGCTCAGTCGTCACCCACTTGACCCCAAACACAACGTGAATATTACAGTGAGCCGCTTAGAGCAGCGCGGGGTCTTACACTGTGAGATACAACCCATTGGCTGGCAAACCCCCATCATTGTACTATGCGCCCACCTCAATTTATTGGAGAATGATAGGGAGCGGCAGTACGAGGTCATTCAAGATTATATTAGCAAAGAAATTGATGCAGACACCCCGCTTATTTTGGCAGGCGATTTTAATGACTGGAAAAAAATGTCAAGTAAAAAACTGGGCGAAAAACTTCATTTACAAGAGGCATTATTCACTCATCATGGCAAACTACTGCCAACCTTCCCCGCCAGACTACCATTGCTGAGTCTTGACCGTATTTATGTTCGTAATTTACAAGTCAAACGAGCTTGGGTCAACACGGGCTACCCGTGGTCAAGTTTATCTGACCATTTGCCAATTAGCGCGGAGGTTTGCCCGCTGCCAAATTCATAAACTGCAGGTTTACCCACATTTTTTTTGATTAACAGTGACATTTGCATGATTATTGCACCGATTGCAAGGTATCAATGCCCGTAGGTGTTGGTCATTTTTTGTCTTAAATGGTCAAACATTGACCCATAATCGGCAAAATCAGCAGCTTACTCAGCAAAAAGTGACAATTTTTGCAAGTGCGCTATTATTTAGATTGATTAAATTGAGGGAAAGCCATGCAACCAAAAGCGCTCATCATCTTTGCCATTGTAGGTATCACCGCCTTGGCAATTTTTAACTTAATTACCTCAGCCAACACCCAAAAAGCGATTGCCGCAGGACAAGTTGCAAGCGCAACCGCTTCAGCCGCGGCACCCTCACGGGGCGGCGAACCTAAGGCAACACTAGACAAAGCTAGCGCCGCCCTTGATAGCGCCAACCAAACTGCCAATAACAATCTGGCAGCAGCCGATAAAGCCGCGCAGTAATACTCACGCGGCTTTGGTTAGAACGTATCGCTAATACGCCGTTGCGATTTAACGGCGTTTTCTGCCTTTACCGCGGTTGTTGAATGAAGACTTCTCAAGCTGAGATACCAAGTCAAAATCAATTTGTTGGGTTTCCATGTTGACCGCTGCCACTTTGACACGGATTTTGTCGCCCAGCCCAAACACCAAGCCTGATTTTTCACCCACCAACTGCTGGGCTTTGTCATCATACACAAAATAATCCTCGCCCAAGTGTGAGATGTGAATCAAGCCATCAATAAATAGCGAGGTTAAGGTCACAAACAGCCCAAAGCTGGTCACGGTGGTGACCACGGCATCAAACTCTTCGCCAATATGGTCTTTCATATAGTGGGCTTTGAGCCACTGCTCTACAAAGCGGCTGGCTTCGTCAGCGCGGCGCTCGGTCATGGAGGTTTGTTCGCCTGCGTCTTCTAGCGACCAGTCTGGGATGGGGGCTTTTTTGCCTGTGACTTTTTGTTTGATGCCACGGTGTAGCATCAAGTCAGGATAACGGCGAATCGGCGAGGTAAAGTGGCTGTATTCGTCATACGCCAAACCAAAATGTCCAATATTGGTGGGTGAGTAGTTGGCTTGCTGCATGGAGCGCAGCAGTACGCTGTGAATACTGATGGCATCGGGACGCTCGCGGGTGGCCTCGATGATACGCTGATAGTCCGCTTGCGTGGGGTTTTCTTCGGGGAAAGATAAGCCAAAGTGTTTGACAAAGTCACTGACACGCGCGGCTTTTTCAGCTTCTGGGGTGTCGTGATTACGATACAGGACTGGCAATTCATGCTTGAGCGAAAACGTCGCAGCACAGGTATTGGCAAGCAGCATCATCTCTTCGATGAGTTTGTGCGAGTCGCCACGGGTACGCGGTACGATATCACTGATTTTGCCTGTTTCATCAAACTTGATATACGTCTCCGTGGTTTCAAACTCCATGGCATGACGCTCACCGCGTTTCACCAGTAGCACTTTGTATAGGTCATATAACACATCAATCGATTTTTTGACCGCTTTGTTGCCCGTGATGGTCACAGGAATGGCGGCTTTTGGCGTTTCACCTTGCACTTGGGCAAAGTAATCATTAACTTGGTTGTAGGTAAGGCGCGCTTGACTGTGCATGACGCTCGGGTAAAACTCATAGCCTGTCACATTACCACTACGCGATAACGTGATATCCGCCACCATACATAGGCGATCCACATTTGGGTTGAGTGAACAAAGCCCATTGGAGAGTTTTTCAGGCAGCATGGGCACCACAAAATGGGGGAAATACACCGAGGTGCCGCGCTCATAGGCTTCTTGGTCAAGCACTGAATTGGCGGTTACATAGTGACTCACATCGGCAATTGCTACCACCAAGCGATAGCCCCCGCCGCGGCGTTTTTCGGCATATACCGCATCATCAAAATCGCGTGAATCCTCACCATCAATGGTGACTAATGGCAGCTCACGGATATCTTTGCGGTCTTGGTAATCTTTGGCAGTCGGCTCTTGATAGGCATCGACTTGCTGCATGGCTTTTGTGCTAAACTCATGAGGGATATCATAATTGAGTAGCGTGGTTTTGATAATCAGCTCGCGCTCGTTGTCATCCACCAAGCTTTCTGTAATGTTGCCCGTGGCATATTCATGCTGGGTTGGGTAATCAATAATCCCCACTTTGACAGGGTCACCTACTTTAAGCTGTAAGGCTTCGACATTCTCATGGGTCACGGTAATGGGCTGGTGGTTGTTTGGGCTAATCAGCGCCACAAAATAGCCATCATCATTTTTTTCAAGCTTACCGATATAGGCTAGTTGGGCATGCTCAACCACTGACAAGATACGCCCCATCATGCGCCCACGGTTGTCGGTGCTGGTGGCAATGGCTTTGACTTTATCACCATGAAATACCCAGCGCATCTCGGTTTCTGTCAAAAATAAATCTGGCATATCCTCTAGCACCACAAAGCCAAAACCTTTGGCATGGGCAGCGACCACGCCTGTCACGGCGTCTTTTTCGGTCAAAGGGCGGTAAATATACGGATTGCCACCATCGGCATCACGGCTAAGCTGACCGTCTCGAACCATGGCTTTGAGGCGATTGCCAAGGGCTTCGTACTCACTGTCATTTAAGTCAAAAATCACCGCCAGCTCATGCTGGGTGGCGCCACCGTGCTCAATTAAAGTTTGTAGGATTAATACACGGCTCGGAATGGGATTGTTATAGTTTGCTGCTTCAACAGCGGCATTGGGATCTTGCCAATTCTTCATATTTTTTCGTCTTTTATAATCATTTGATTAACTGATTTTATCACCTTACATCAAAGGTGGGTAAAGTATTCTATCATTGGGGGCAAATCATGGTAAAATTTTAGCGGATTTTTCTGTTTAATTGTCATATCTCTTCACATTTAAACACAATCACAAAAAAATAGATACGAGTCAAAGATGAAAGCAAGAATTTTAGCCGTGGGTCAAAAAATGCCTGTTTGGGTACAAACAGGGTTTGATGACTATCACAAGCGTATTCAGCCGATGCTGACCACTGAGATGGTTGAAATACCTGCCTGTAAACGCGCCAAAAACCCCTCCCCAGCTGAGCTGGAAAAATACGCCATCACCGAAGGCGGCTTGATTTTGCAAGCGCACCACGCCAAAAACCAAAGCGGCAAACGCGAGCAGCTGATTTGTCTTGATGTGCGTGGCAAAAATCTCTCCACCGAAGATTTGGCAGTCAAGATTGGCGACGCCATGCAGTCAGGTGATGATATGGCGTTTGTGATTGGCGGTGCGGATGGGATTAGTAAAGAAGTCTTGGCAAATGCGGATATGAAATGGTCGCTGTCTAACTTGACGTTACCGCATCCATTGGTACGGGTGCTGTTGATGGAACAACTATACCGCGCCATGACCATTATCCATCATCACCCTTACCACCGCGGTGATTATTTTTGATGAAGCCAAGGCGGTTTTGGCTTGTTTTTTTGCATTTTTCCCTTATCTAAATAACCCACGTTACCTTAACTGATTAACCCCCTGAATGCAAAAAACCGAAAAAAATCGTCTAACGCTTGACGCTTTGTTGCCCAAAACACCTTATCTGCTAAGTACGCTGCCCAGTTTATTTATCTCGCACGGCGCGCCCACCATTGCTATTGATAACAATCGCACCACCCAAGCGCTCAATAAAATCGGACAAAATCTACCAAAACCGCGCTTGATTGTTATCATGTCTGCGCATTGGCAAAGTCAGCATCTTGAAATCAATGCCAACCCCGCCCCTGCTACTTGGCATGATTTTAATGGCTTCCCCCGCGAGCTTTATCAAATCGACTACCCTGCTAAAAGCGAGCCAGACGTTGCCGAAAGTTTGGCTCATCAGTTGCAACATCTTGGCATACAGGCGAGCGTCAATCGCTTACGCCCCTTTGACCACGGGGTATGGACACCGCTGATGCACTTATATCCGCAAGCGGATGTGCCAATCGTGCAGATTTCGTTGCCGTATCATTTTGACAGTTATGCCTGTTATCAGTTGGGGGCAATGTTTGCCAGTCTGCGCGCCGAGCAGGTGCTGATTATTGGCTCGGGTAGTGTCACGCACAATCTGCAACGGGTAAAATTTGGCAGTGAGGCGGTTGATTCGCCAGCGCGTGAATTTAAGCATTGGCTAATCAATCAGTTAAAAACCGATATGCCCAAGGCGTTAGATTGGACAAGTCATCCGTTGGCAAGGCATAACCATCCAACCCCTGAGCATTTGTTGCCGCTATTTTTTGCTGCAGGGGCAGGGACAACCATGAGCGTGGTGCATGAAAGTTTTGCTCATTATAGCTTAGGGATGGATATTTATCGGTTTGATTAGAAAGGCGTGAGCAAACGTGCAGATAGCGAGGTTTATCAGATAGCAGTTGACCGATTATCCTAGAATATAATTTTCTAGATTGAAAGGTATAATGTAAGCTATCTTATTACCTACCAGCCTTGATATGCCAAATACTTCATCCAAACCATTACTTACTAGCCTATGTGCTATGACGTTCCAAGGCAATGCCACTAACGACTTACAACAAGATGCGTTTTTCTTTATTGATACTTGCTATCATGAAACGCTTGGTATCACACCGATTGCCATTTGTGGCAATGCGTTTTGCGTGGCGGTATCCGATGGTGTTGCCAAATCACCTTTATCCGAATATGCCAGTCAAGCTGTGGTAAAAGCCGTTGCTCAACAATGGCAAAGCTACCTTACTAACCCGGCCACACAAAAGCCAATCATAAATATTGAGCAAATCCATGAGCAAATCGCCCATGCCCCACAAAAATATAAGGGAGCGTGTGCGACACTTGCTGTTTTGTATCGAGCAATACATTCACCTAACCAAGTGACAATTAAGCATATTGGTGATAGCCGAGTCTATTTACAGTGTGACAACAAGTGGCAATGCCTCACTCGTGACCATAATGTGTTAAATGAATTGATAGATGACGACGCTCAAGCACAAGGCAAGGCGGTTAATTTTTCTGATTATAATCGTACAGGTATGGCAAATTATTTATATTCGTTGACGGATTGTCTAATTATTGATAGTGATTTGGACAGTAATCCGATACCACGTTGTGATAGCCAAACTATAAGCATTCAAGCAGGTGATTGTTTTGTGGTTTGTACGGATGGGGTGCATGACCTTGTGCCGTGTGATGAGTGGCAAATGATTGATAAAAATACTAATTTGCAAGACTGGCTAAAAAATTTACGCAAGCAAGTTTATAAGTCAGAGGGGCGAGCATATGACAATGCCACAGCGATTCTGGCTTATTTTAGTGAAGAATAATTAGCAAGCGTCAATTCAGTCAATAGGCAAATATATATGGTAAACACAATTCAAGAATATTTAAAAACACGAAAGCCGACGGTTGAGGATTGTGCCTTGGCATCCGTCAATACTGCAGATGGTATACGATATGTGATACTGATATTGATGATTTACTGCGATATAAGCAGAAAACTGATACTAAATTACTAATTTCCGTTAATGCGTATGGCAGAGGCATACACTTCAATGACATCGCTGATGTTGTTGTTGATTGTTGGTATAGTGAAGCCTACAAGGTGATGGATTTTATGACTAACACCATACGAGGTGATGGATTCATTGGCGTTGATTTTAATGACCTAGTCACGATTTTGGCACATAAACCAAAACCTATCGTATTTCTGCAAACCAGTAAGCACGGTGATGATTACTACAATTTAGCAATCACAGAGATGTTAGATAAATACAACAATGATGTCGAAGATAAAAATCTCACAGGCTTATTGGTGACTATAACTGCTGACCTTAGTTTTGAGGCGAGTGATTTAGAGGTAATCAGCCAACGAGTTAACGACTTTTTTGCGATTGATGCGTCAAATATTTTTTATCAAGTAACTTTTGATGATTCAATATCTCACTCCATAAACGGAAAATCCTGTGAGGTTGGTTTTTTTGTCGTAAATGGTTAGCTAACAAGGTGTTAGGGTGAGTTTGGAAAACTGGAGGCATTGAAAATTTTAAGTCAATTTCTTTAAGGTAATGAATAAATAATTTTTGAATTAGTAAGATATCGCTTGTAAAATAAATATGACATTTTCACTAGGAGAGAAAGATGGATAAGAATTGGATGTTAGATTTTTCAGGTTGTGATGGTGGAACAATTGGCTCGCCTAAAAAACCTGCTATTTGGGTCTGTGGTATTGAATGGGGCGGTGGAACTGATGCAGAAGGATTGAAAAATTACATCAATCAAGATTGGAATGGTTCGCCTGAATTTGGCTATGATAAAGCGGGTGTACTAGATTTTTATCGCTACAATATGGTGCTGTATAAGTTGTTAGCAATTATGCAAGGCTATAAAATTGAGGATTATAAAAAATTTGTAGAAAAAGAAATGCCATTTTTAGAACATGGACATTCTTCCTATTTTAAAATGAATCTTTATCCCATTGCTTTTAAAAAAACAAACCATTTATTATGGACAAATGAGATAGCTGAAGTTAGTGGCTTTGAAACCAAGCAAACCTATTTAACATGGTGCAAAGAAAACCGTTTTCCAGTGATACAACAATGGGTGCAAAAATATGCCCCAAAACTCATTATTTGCTTTGGTAAGACTTATCGCCATGAATTTAATCTAGCTTTTGCTAATAATGCAACAGAATTTACTAGCGAAACCGTAGGTGATTTAGTTTTACAATGGAAGAAAAATGATAATGGTACGATTATTGCGATTCTCCCTTTCCCAAATGCTCAAAATAAAGGATTAAAAAGCGATTCTGATATTGAAGCTATGGGAAAAAGATTAAATCAACTCATTTAAATAACTGTTATTCAATAAAAACCATGCCCAAAACCTACACCATTGGCGACATACACGGCTGTAACTAACAGCCATTCGCCTGTTCAAATGCAAGAGAATTCAAATGAATATCATGGAAAAAGCCCGTGGTGAACGCCTTATCTTGCTTTACCAGCATTTA
>RRZT010931836.1_pt1 | contig 10518 bp, 8 predicted proteins | sample 2165551 | NCBI WGS metagenome assembly RRZT01 (sample SAMN10456910, study PRJNA506462) | wastewater metagenome | biome: wastewater; feature: sludge; material: wastewater sludge; isolation source: wastewater sludge with Escherichia coli K12::gfp cells carrying plasmid... | place: USA: Moscow, Idaho ...
ATGTTGTGCTCAGAATTTGCAAGAAATCAGTGCAATTTTAATGATTTCTTGCAAATCCACTCTTCAATCTTCGTCAACTTCTCGTTAAAAATCATTGCATTACGAGTTATTCAGGTCTGACTATTGAACCTGGCGACCTTGAAATGAGTGTCTTGGCCCAACCACCATCGGTTGCTGGGCCCGATCGGGTATAGCCCTCCGGCCGAAGCTGAGGCAGACTACTGACTGCAACTCGCCGAGAGCGTCAAGTTGACCGACCAGCCTCCACGAACCCGGGGGCACTTCTCGTTTCGAGTTGAAAATAAAGAAACTCCCAGTGAGAGGAAAAAATGTTCAATTTCAAGAAACTGGTCGTGTCTACGGTGCTGGTGTGCTACTCGAGTATGTCGCATGCCGGGCTGCTGGATCTAATAAAACAAGGTGCGGATCTGATCCAGCAAGGCGTCGATCTGGTAGATAACACTGCTAAAATAGTCAGCGGCGATGCATCAGGCGTGGCCCAAAAATCAGAACAGCGAGCGCGCGAAAAGGCTCGAGCAGAAGCCCTGAGCAAGCACACCCCGACCACAAAAATGCCGTGGTTCTCCATCAATTACACAGGAGGCACCACAAACAAGAAAGAGTTCGATGAGCAAGCGCAGTTGCTTGATCAATTTAATGCCGCGCTCCAGACGCTGCCGTTCAATAAGGACACGCCGAAGTATTCAGCCAAGGATCTAGCGGTTGAAGGACTGGAGGAATTCGACCCGGCAGCGCCCGATGCGGAAGCGCGCATAAAACGATTCAAAGTGGCCATGTCTGATCTCGCAAAGCGGGATCAACAGACCATGACGCTAGATGATTACGAACGGCTGAGTAAGGATGTGCTGCCGGTACTGCGGTTCCTGAAACATTACAAGGATGCCTACGATCCGGTCATGGTCCCTGTGCCGCCTCAGTCAGGTGCCACCTTTAAATCCAACGGCTATTGCCTTGATAAGACGCTTGCTGGGCCGAAAGGTGATGTGCCGCTGAAGATAGTTCCTGTGAATTCGCGTGTCGATCCGCGAATCCAGTATCTTTATGATGCGGTCAATCGTTTGCAGTTTGAACCCGTCAACAGCAAGACTGCGCAGCAGAAATATCAACGCCAAGATATTCAGGATACCTTGTGGACCATCCGGCATGCTCGCCAACCTTCGCCAAACTCGCAGGTCGCAAAAATTCTTCGCGATGCTTGGCCGGGGGGCGACCGTGTCATGGCCGACTACAGCAAGAATCATGAGGACGCGGTACGAGATCACCAGGAGTTGATCGATTATGAGACAAAACAAGCCAAAGCAAGTCGTAATCTATCAATGCCTGCCAATTTTGACTGGGGTACGGCAAGATCTATTTCCAACATCAGCAACGGAGTGTTGACGAAAACAGTGACTACGGACAATAAACTGTCGACACAAACACATATGCTCAATCCCACGGCAAAGCCAATTTTTGTCGACACTACTAAGTATGTAGCAGAACCGCGTTGGGATAATCAAACTCTCTCAATGGCTTACTACAACCAGTCCGCATCTGAGCCGAGCGCCATGGAAAAGAGCGCAGCCAACCGACTGCTAAAAAACTTTGCCGACCTCGGACTGGTCGACAAGGATGTGTACAAGAAGTGGTCCAAGGACAACAAGGGCGCGTTCCAGATGATCGGGTTCCTGATGGGGAACGTGCCTGTTGTGGGCAACTGTTTAAACGCCTATACCGCGCTTACCGGTTGTGATCCGTTTACCGGGGATAATGTTGAGGGCTTGGATTATGTGATGGCGGTGGCGGGCATCGTTCCAGGAGGCCAATACCTGAAGGGATTTGGCGCAGTAATCAACCCGAAAACAGCCTCCCACCTTGTCCGCCTTTATGAAGGATCACAGTCTGCGCTGGGCGGCAAAGCGTATGTCGAAGCGGGTTACAACAACGTCATGGATATCTACGAAGGCCTGAATCCGATGCCTGAGGAATATAAGCGGCCTGAGATGACAGCGATGTTGGAGCGTGCGCTGCGAGTGCCGGAGGCAAGGGAGTTTGTCGGGTTGTCATAGAATCCTACCCTGCCCACCAACAAGAAGCCCCCGGCTTCAGCCGGGGGCTTCTTAGTTTGCAGAATTCACAAGGTTCGGCTCAGAACGGAATATCCTCGCCAAATTCATCGAAGCCGCCCGCCGGCTTCGCGGCCGGAGCCGGTTGCATCTGGCGCGGAGCCTGCTGCTGCGGCGCATATTCCTGGTTGTAATCGTCGCCGCCCGCGGGTGCGCCCTGGCCGCGACCGCCCAGCATCTGCATCTGGTCGGCCACGATCTCGGTCGTGTAGCGGTCAGCGCCGGTGTTCTTGTCCTGCCACTTGCGCGTCTGGATGCGACCTTCAATGTAGACCGACGAGCCTTTTTTCAGGTACTGGCCGGCGATTTCCGCCAGCTTGTTGTACATGACGATGTTGTGCCACTCGGTCTTTTCCTGCTGCTGACCGGATTTGTCCTTGTAGCGCTCGGTCGTGGCGATGCTGAAATTGCACACAGCGCCACCGGAAGGCAGGTAGCGGCTTTCCGGGTCGCGGCCCAGGTTGCCGATCAGCAGGACTTTATTCAGTGATGCCATTTCAGATGGTCTCCTCGATCAATTTTCTGGCGCCGGCTTCATCCCAGCCATCCTGGCGGACTTTCAGCAGCGCCATGCGTTCTTCGGTCAGTACGACGGCCTCAACGACGCCGTCCAATTGGCGGAGTTTAACAGAGAGTGCCGCGCCCTCGCCCACCCAGTTGTCGCCGATATGGAAAAGCTGCGTTTTCACCGCGCGCGGCGCTTGCATTCCGGCCGCCAGCCACAGCCAGAATGCGACCAGAGCCGCGCACAGCACGAATACCGGCGTGGCGCCCCAGTGCTGATAGATGACTCCGCCCGCCGCGCTGCCGGCAAACAGGCTCAACGACTGACAGGTGTTGTAGACGCCCATCGCCGTTCCCTTCGCATCAGCCGGCGCGATCTTGGAGATCAGCGACGGCTGTGTCGCTTCGAGGATGTTGAACGCGACGAAATACAGCGCCAGCCACAGCACGATGTTGCCAAGGTCGGGCAGCCATAGCGCCATGCCGAGCTGCGCCAGCAGCATCAGCGCAATCGCAGCGACAAACACGCGCTTGAGCTGGTGCCGTTTTTCACCGTAAATGATCGCCGGCACCATCAGCACGAAACTGCCGAGCACCAGCGGCAGATACACCTGCCAGTGGTCCTGCAGATCAAGTCGGCCGACCTGGCTGAACAGCAGCGGCAGTACCGTGAACATCGCCATCTGCGCCGAGTGCAGCGCGAAAACACCGTAGTTCAGGCGCAAGAGCTGCGGATCGCGCAACACCGCCGGCAGCCGCGCGCGACTGGTTTCCGTATCGGAATGAAAGCGCATGATCGCCGGATCGGGGATATGGAAGCGCACCGCCAGCAATGCGATCAGCGTCAGCGCGGCGGTCAACAGGAAAATGCCGGGCAGGCCGATCCATTCGGCGAGCTTTGGCGCCAGCACCAGCGACACAGCGAAAGTCGTCGCGATCGAGCCGCCGATCATCGCCATGGCGCGTGTACGATTCTCTTCGCGGGTCAGGTCGGCCAGCAGCGCAGTCACCGCAGCCGAGATCGCGCCGGCGCCCTGAACCGCACGGCCCAGGATCAACCAGCCAATATGGTTCGATGCCGCGCAAATCAGGCTGCCGACCAGAAACAGCGCCAGTCCGAGGTAAATCACCGGCTTGCGCCCGATCCGGTCCGACCACATGCCCATCGGCAACTGCAACAGCGCCTGCGTCAGACCGAAAGCGCCAAAGGCCAGCCCGACCAGCGCATGGTTTTCGCCGCCCGGCATCCGCCCGGCATAGACGGCGAACACGGGCAGGATCAGGAACATGCCGAGCATGCGCAGCGCATACAGGCCGGCAAGGCCGGCGGCGGCGCGAAGTTCAACGGGATTCATCGGTCGTGCGCCCTGTTTGAAGTGAATGCAAAGTGTACAAGCGAACGCAAGCCGGTGAAGAATTCGAGCCTGCCCACAATTCACGACCAAGCTGACAGCCAGCGAAGCGCCCTCGCCCGGTCAATCCGGTAAAATAGCCGGTTACCCGTGTTCCGAGTGAGCCGCCATGACCTACCGTCCCGCCTCCGACCTGCCGCTGATCCGCATCCGCGGCGCACGCACGCACAACCTGAAGAACGTCGATCTCGACATCCCGCGCGGACAACTGGTCGTGATCACGGGGCTGTCTGGCTCGGGCAAGAGTTCGCTCGCGTTCGACACGCTGTACGCGGAAGGCCAGCGACGCTATGTCGAATCGCTGTCGGCCTACGCACGCCAGTTCCTGCAGCTGATGGAAAAACCCGACGTCGACCTGATCGAGGGGCTCTCTCCGGCGATCGCGATCGAGCAGAAAGCCACCAGCCACAATCCTCGTTCGACCGTCGGCACCGTGACCGAAATCCACGATTACCTGCGCCTGCTGTTCGCGCGCGTTGGCACGCCGTATTGCCCCGAACACGGCCAGCCGCTCGAGAGTCAAACCGTCAGCCAGATGGTCGACCATGTGCTCGCGCTGCCCGAGGAAACCAAGCTGATGATCCTCGCGCCGCTGATCGTCGGCCGCAAGGGCGAGAACCACGACCTGTTCGACGAGCTGCGAGCGCAAGGCTTCGTGCGCGTGCGCATTGACAGCGAGGTATTCGAGCTCGACGACCTGCCTAAGCTCGAAAAAAATCGCAAACACACGATCGAGGTCGTGATCGACCGGCTGAAGGTGCGCGCCGACCTGCAGCAGCGGCTCGCCGAATCGTTCGAGACTGCGCTGCGCCATGCTGACGGCCGCGCGATCGCGGTCGAGATGGATTCCGGCCAGGAACACTGGTTCTCGGCCAAATTCGCCTGTCCGGTCTGCTCGTACAGCCTGCCCGAACTCGAGCCGCGCCTGTTCTCGTTCAACAATCCGCATGGCGCCTGCCCAAAGTGCGACGGCCTCGGCAACATGACCTTCTTCGACCCGAAACGCATCGTCGCACATCCGGACCTGAGCCTTGCGTCCGGGGCGATCAAGGGCTGGGACCGGCGCAACCAGTTCTATTTTCAGATGCTGACAAGCCTCGCCGAGCACTACGGCTTCGACGTGAATCTGCCCTGGAACGCATTGCCGGCCGAAGCCCAGCAGGCGATCCTGCATGGTTCCGGGCACGAGCAGATCGCCTTTGTTTACCTGAACGAACGCGGCCAGAAGGTCGAGCGCTTGCATGCGTTCGAAGGCATCGTCAACAACCTCGAACGCCGTTACAAGGAAACCGATTCGCAGGCCGTACGAGAGGAACTCGCGAAATACCAGAACAACCAGCCGTGTCCGCACTGCGGCGGCGCGCGTCTGCGAAAGGAGGCACTGCACGTACGGGTTGGCGGCGAGAACCTGCACCGCATCTCGCAGATGTCGCTCAGGGACTGCGCAACCTTTTTCGAGCAGCTGCAGCTGGAAGGCGCCAAGGCGCAGATCGCTGAAAAGATCGTCAAGGAAATCGGTGAGCGGCTCGGCTTTCTCGTCAACGTCGGACTTGCCTACCTGAGCCTAGAACGTTCGGCCGATACGCTGTCGGGCGGCGAGGCTCAGCGCATCCGGCTGGCCAGCCAGATCGGTTCGGGGCTGACCGGCGTCATGTACGTGCTCGACGAACCATCGATCGGCCTGCATCAGCGCGACAACGACCGCCTGCTCTCGACGCTAATGCGCCTGCGCGATCTCGACAACTCGGTGATCGTCGTCGAACACGACGAGGAGGCGATCCGCGCCGCCGACTATCTCGTCGACATGGGCCCCGGCGCGGGCGAACATGGCGGCAAGGTGCTCGCTGCGGGCCGCCCCGAAGACATCATGGCCTGCCCGGACTCGATCACCGGCCAGTTCCTGCCCGGCACGCGCAAGATCGAAACCCCGGCGGCCCGGATCGCGCCCGATCCGGACAAGTGGCTGCGCCTGAACGGCGCGACCGGCAACAACCTGAAATCGGTCGACCTCGAACTGCCGGTCGGCCTGCTTGTCTGCGTGACCGGTGTTTCCGGTTCAGGCAAATCGACGCTGATCAACGACACGCTGCATGCGCTGGCGGCCAGGGAACTCAACGGCGCGAACGCCGAACCCGCGCCTTACAAATCGATCGAAGGACTCGACCATTTCGACAAGGTCATCAACGTCGATCAGAGCCCGATCGGCCGTACGCCGCGCTCGAACCCGGCGACTTACACCGGCCTGTTCACGCCGATCCGCGAACTGTTTTCTGGCGTGCCGATGGCGCGCGAGCGCGGTTACGGTCCGGGGCGTTTCTCGTTCAACGTCAAGGGCGGCCGCTGTGAAGCCTGCCAGGGCGACGGCATGCTGAAAGTCGAAATGCACTTTCTGCCGGACATCTACGTACCGTGCGACGTCTGCCACGGCACACGCTACAACCGCGAAACGCTCGAAGTCACCTGGAAGGGCAAGAACATCACCGAGGTGCTCGAGATGACCGTCGAAAACGCACTCGAGTTCTTCAGCGCGGTGCCGGGAATCGCGCGCAAGCTGCAAACGCTGATGGATGTCGGCCTCGGTTACGTACGCCTCGGCCAGTCAGCGACGACGCTGTCGGGCGGTGAAGCGCAGCGCGTGAAGCTCGCGCTGGAACTATCGAAGCGCGACACCGGCAAAACACTGTACATCCTCGATGAACCGACCACCGGCCTGCACTTTCACGACATCGACCTGCTGCTTTCGGTGATTCGCCGCCTGCGCGAGCACGGCAACACGGTCGTCGTGATCGAGCACAATCTCGACGTGATCAAGACCGCCGACTGGGTCATCGACTTAGGCCCCGAAGGCGGCGCCGGCGGCGGGCAGATCATCGCGACCGGGACGCCGGAACAGATCGCCGCCAATCCAGCCAATCACACCGGACATTACCTCATCCGCGCGCTCAACCCCGCGGATAAAAAATCATAAGTTATTGATTTTTAACGATTTTTATAAAAATTACCCCTATCAACATCGCCCCGACTCAAGTCGTAATCCAGCAACGATGCTGTCCGGGGCCACTGGATCCCGGCTTTCGCCGGGATGACGGCAGGGAAAGGCTTGTGGATTTTCGGCCTGCGCCCACAAGAAAGCTCCCAAAGGGGGGCGGGGCGATAATTCAAACCCCGTGGTTTGGGATGCCTGCCGGATTGCGCGGGTTCGGTGGTTGGGCTTGATTCAGCCCAACCTGCGCGCTTCATCACCAGCCAGAAGCCGGCATTGCGCAGTTCCGTCATCCCGGCGCAAGCCGGGATCCAGGACTTCGGTTGGCGTCGCAGTCGAAAATCAGACGATATCGAGGTGATCGGTGCCGGAGAACACGTCCCGGTTCTTGGAGTCTGTACTGTCGAGCTTGATCAGCAGGCGCAGGTCGTTGACCGAATCGGCATTGCGCAGCGCATCCTCGTAACTGATCTTGCCAGCCTCAAACAGGTCGAACAGCGCCTGGTCGAAGGTCTGCATGCCGAGTTCGCGCGAACGCTTCATGATGTCCTTGATCTCGTGAACCTCGCCCTTGAAGATCAACTCGGAAATCAGCGGCGAGTTCAGCAGCACCTCGACGGCCGCCACGCGCCCTTTGCCGGACCTGTGCGGAATCAACCGTTGCGAGATGAATGACTTCAGGTTCAGCGACAAATCCATCAGCAACTGCTGACGACGTTCTTCCGGGAAGAAATTGATGATCCGGTCGAGCGCCTGGTTGGTCGAGTTCGCATGCAGCGTAGCCATGCACAGGTGGCCAGTTTCGGCGAACGCGATCGCGTAGTCCATGGTTTCCCGGTCGCGGATTTCGCCGATCAGGATCACGTCCGGCGCCTGGCGCAGCGTGTTCTTCAGCGCGTTCATCCAGCTATCGGTATCAACACCGACCTCGCGCTGGGTGATGATCGATTTCTTGTGCTGATGCACGTACTCGATCGGATCTTCGATCGTCACGATATGGTCGCACGCGTTTTCGTTGCGATGGCCGATCATCGCCGCGAGCGAGGTCGACTTGCCCGAGCCTGTGCCGCCGACAAAGATCACGAGGCCGCGCTTGGTCATCGCGACATCCTTCAGCACCGACGGCAGACCGAGTTCATCGAGCTTCGGGATCTCGGAATTGATCGTGCGCAGCACCATGCCGATGCGGCCCTGCTGGACGAACGCGTTGACGCGGAAACGGCCGAGATTGCCGGGGCTGATCGCGAAGTTGCACTCCTTGGTCGCCTCGAACTCTTCGGCCTGACGGTCATTCATGATTGAGCGCGTCAGCTCTTTCGTGTGCTGCGCGGTCAGCACCTGGTTCGACACCGGCGTCACCTTGCCGTCGATCTTCATCGCAGGCGGGAAATCGGCGGTAATGAACAAGTCGGATGCACCCTTGCTGCGCATATGGCGCAGCAGGTCCTGCATGAATTTGGCTGCCTGGTCTTTTTCCATCGGGTTCCGCCTTAGCCTCTGAAGTTATCGGGATTGGCCGCGCGCATGCGGGCCTCGCCGACCGAAACGATGTTGCGCTGCACGAGGCTCTGCAAGCACTGGTCGAGCGTCTGCATGCCGACCGCCTGACCGGTCTGGATCGCCGAGTACATTTGCGCGACCTTGTTCTCGCGGATCAGGTTGCGGATCCCCGGGATGCCGCGCATGATCTCGTGCGCCGCGACTCGGCCGGCGCCGTCCTTGGTCTTCAGCAGCGTCTGCGAGATCACCGCGCGCAGCGATTCGGACAACATCGAGCGGACCATTTCCTTTTCCGCGGCCGGGAACACGTCGACGACGCGGTCGTTCGTCTTGGCCGCCGAGCTCGTGTGCAGCGTGCCGAACACCAGGTGACCGGTTTCGGCCGCAGTCAGCGCGAGCCGGATCGTCTCGAGGTCGCGCATTTCGCCGACCAGAATCACGTCCGGATCCTCGCGCAGCGCCGAGCGCAGCGCGTTCGAGAACGACATCGTATGCGGACCGACTTCGCGCTGGTTGATCAGGCATTTCTTCGACTGGTGGGGGAATTAGCTCGGATCTTCGACGGTCAGGATATGACCGAAGTCGTTCTCGTTGATGTAATTGATCATCGCTGCGAGCGTGGTCGACTTGCCCGAGCCGGTCGGTCCGGTCACCAGCACCAGGCCGCGCGGCGTCTCGGCGATGTCCTGGAACACACGCGGGCAGTTCAGCTCTTCGAGCGTCATCACCTTCGACGGAATCGTCCGGAATACCGCGCCGGCGCCGCGTTGCTGCACGAACGCATTGACCCGGAAACGCGCAAGGTTCGGGATTTCGAACGAGAAGTCGCACTCGAGCGAGTCTTCATAAACCTTGCGCTGGCCGTCGTTCATGATGTCGTACACCATATCGTGCACGTCCTTGTGACTCATCGGCGGCAGGTTGATGCGGCGAACATCGCCGTGGACGCGAATCATCGGCGGCAGGCCGGCCGAAAGGTGCAAGTCGGAAGCCTTGTTCTTGACCGAGAACGCCAAGAGTTCTGCAATTTCCATTTATAATTTTCCTTTAAGGCCGGCACGGCGATTCGAATCATTATGGCAACCCTACTCTCGGCATGGCAAGACGTGCTGCAGCGCATCGACCAAACGGCGCTGCACGCGGGACGCAGTCCCGCCAACATCCGCCTGATCGCCGTCGGCAAGACCTTTCCTGCGGCGGACCTGCGCGCGCTGTACGAACTCGGTCAGCGCGATTTTGGGGAAAACTACGCACAGGGATTCACGGAAAAGCATGCGATACTCGCTGACTGTCCGGATCTCGTCTGGCATTTCATCGGTCCACTGCAAAGCAACAAGACGCGACCGGTCGCTGAACGCGCGCACTGGGTACACGCAGTCGACCGCCTGAAGATCGCCGAACGCCTGAGCGCGCAGCGGCCGGAAAACCTGCCGCCGCTGAATATCTGCCTGCAGATCAACGTTTCCGGCGAAGCGAGCAAATCCGGCGTTTCGCCCGAAGAGGTCGCCAGCCTCGCGCATGCCGTACACGCCCTGCCGCGCCTGAAATTGCGCGGCCTGATGGCGATCCCGGAACCGACTCAGGATGCGGCAAAGCTCGCCGGCCAGTTTGCGCTGCTCGCCAAGCTGCGCGATGATCTGGTCAGCGATGGCCTGCCGCTCGACACCTTGTCGATGGGCATGTCGGCCGACCTTGAGCTGGCCATTGCCGCGGGCGCAACACAGGTACGTATCGGATCGGCGATCTTTGGCGCACGCGATTACACAAAAGAGAAACAGTAAATGAAGATTACCTTTATCGGCGGCGGCAACATGGCCACCGCAATCATCGGCGGCATGGTCAAGCGCGGTTTCACCGCGGACGAAATCCATGTGGTCGATCCGGAAGCGACCCGCCGCGAGTACCTGAGCAAGGAATACGGCATCAGCACAGGCGCACCCGGCGAAGCGCTGCCGAAAAGCGATGCGATCGTTTTCGCGGTCAAGCCGCAGCA
>RRZT010751022.1_pt1 | contig 10517 bp, 12 predicted proteins | sample 2165551 | NCBI WGS metagenome assembly RRZT01 (sample SAMN10456910, study PRJNA506462) | wastewater metagenome | biome: wastewater; feature: sludge; material: wastewater sludge; isolation source: wastewater sludge with Escherichia coli K12::gfp cells carrying plasmid... | place: USA: Moscow, Idaho...
AATCGTTTTAAAGGTCAAATATAACTGTCGTTCTACTTCAACAGCAGGGAGTAAAATCAACAAAGGCAATATCAACATCAATCTGCCCAGAAATTTGCCTTTGACGTTTAGCTGTTGCGTATATTTGCTCATAAAATCTTTGAGCTGAATTTTAGTGAGTGCCATCCATTTATTCATCTTTAGTCATCTCCAAGAAAATGTCTTCAAGTGATACGGTTCGATCCTTCTTAATTTCTTCTAGTGTGCCACACGCAATGAGCTTTCCTTTGTGTATGATGGCAACGCGGTCACACAAGTTCTCCACCACTTCTAAAACGTGAGAGGAGAAAAGCACTGTTCCACCTTCATCGCAATGCTCTTTCATTAAATCTTTCAACACTTTAGCTGAATGTGGATCCAAGCCCACATGAGGTTCGTCTAAGATGAACAGCTTGGGTTTTGGTAACAAAGCACCACAAATCATCAGCTTTTGTCTCATCCCATGTGAATATGAATTGATACTTTGGGTTAAAGCATCATCGATCTGGAAAAGTTTTGTGTATCTTTCTACGCGCTCTTTGCGGTCAACTTTTGATACGTCATACATATCTGCGATAAAGTTCAAATAATCGATGCCTTTTACAGCATCATAGACTTCTGGGTGATCCGGAACGAAGGTGAAGCCTTTTTTCGCAGCAACTGAATCCGTTTTAATGCTGTGTCCACCGATTAATATTTCACCTTTTGTCGCAGAGATAATACCCGTAATCATCTTGAGTGTCGTGGTCTTACCTGCTCCGTTTGGTCCTATAAATCCGAAGATTTCACCTTCTCCAATCTCCAAATCCAATCCATCCACAGCGGTTTTTGTTTCGTTATAAATTTTAGTCACGCCCTTGATTTTTAACATATTTCCTCCTTAAGTTTCGCACATTTAGTCTTAATTCTATTCTAAGGTTTAATTATTAAGATTCTCTTAAAAAACACACTAACATTCATAAAAAAAGCTCATAGATCGAGGGGTTGACCTTTGAGCTCTTGGAAAATGATTTAATTAAAAATGATTAAATTAAAAGTCCTTAAAATTCAAAACGATGGCTCCCTGACATGTCTCACATATGTAATATGCGGTAACTGCGGTTCCTTCGATATTGATATAAACGTCCATCTCACCAAGCTCTTCTATGGTGTAGCCTCGTTCAATACATTGCTCTACGATTTGATCTTTGATTTCGTTTTCTCTTAAACTGGCTAAATCTACACCGCCCAGTTGTAAGGTCATGGTTTTAATATGCATCCTATACTCCTATTCTCTATTCATTTGGCCTAAACACTCATATGACTGTTTATGTTTTATTGATTATTTTTACTATGGATACCCTGATTTGTTAAAATTAAATCATTCAATTACAAAGATATCATAAACATTTTTTGTCAAATTAGTTGACGGCGCAACTAAAAAGGAATAATATAGTTGCATATGCAACAAGTTGTAGAGAGGGGTTTTCATGGAACAGGAAAATCGCCATGTTTTTAACATAGGCAAACAAATCGCCATGCTCTTTAGAGCTGGGCACTACTACTATACTCACCGCATTCAAAATATGGATTTAGGCGGTGGTCAAATGTCTCTCATCTTTCATTTGTACGCCCATAACGGCGCCAGTCAAGATGAGCTCACCAAAATGCTCGAAGTCGATAAAGCAACCGTGACGCGTATGATCAACAAACTCGAGGAACTCGGTGTCGTTTCAAGACAAAAAGACGATCAGGATCATCGAGTCAACAGAATCATACTAACAGAAAAAGGACTTGCCATACGAGGTGAGCTGAGAGAAGCAGCTGATTTTTGGGAAGAAACGCTACTACAAGGACTCGACCTCACAGAGAGAGAACACCTTGAACAACTATTTGATAAGATGACTCGAAATGTCCGAGACTATAAAAACAAACAAAACCAAGATTGTAGAAAAGGGTGAAAATATGTCGCAAAATGAAATTTTAAGAACTGAAAGTATCGGTAAACTCCTTGTAAAATTTTCAATCCCTGCCATCATCGGCATGCTCGTCAACGCACTCTATAATGTCGTCGACAGAATGTACATCGGCCGTTTAGGCTCTATTGCCATGACGGGAATCGGCCTTTCCCTACCACTGATGACCTTACTTATGGGGTTTGGCATGTTGGTGGGCATCGGTGCAGGATCCAGAATTTCGATTCGACTGGGCGAAGGAAAAAAAGACGAAGCAGAGCATATCTTAGGAAATGCGTTCTCGCTGTTGTTCCTGATTATGGCTGTGGTCATGGTTTTAGGTTTAACGTTTAAAGAACCTCTACTTTATCTATTTGGGGCCAGCTCTTCAACCATAGGCTATGCAAATGATTATCTTACGATCATTCTTTACGGCGCCATCTTCCAAGGCATAGGCTTTGGGCTTACAGGTGTCATGCGATCTGAGGGCAGTCCACAGAAAGCTATGATTACGGTTCTCATCGGTGCCATCATCAACATCGTCCTAGACCCAATCTTTATCTTCACTTTAGATATGGGGATCAGCGGTGCCGCACTTGCCACCATCATCTCACAGTTTGTCAGCATGATACTTGTCTTTAGACACTTTACCTCTGAAAACAGCAAACTCAAACTCCATGTGAAAAATTTAAAACTGAACCCATCTATCATATTAAGTATCGTTTCCATCGGTATGTCTCCATTTTTTATGCAGGTCGCAGCCAGTGTGGTGGTGGTCATCGTCAATAACGCTTTGAAATCCACCGGAGGGGATTTAGCCATCAGTGCAATGACGGTTATCAACGCCATCGCTATATTCTTTTTAATGCCTATTTTCGGTATCAATCAAGGAACTCAACCTATATTAGGATTCAACTATGGTGCTAAAGAGTATAAACGTGTGAAACAAGCCTTAAAAATCGCCATAACAGCGGGTACACTCATCGCACTTTTGGGCTTCATTCTCACCCATCTCTTTGCAAAACAACTGATTTTGGCGTTCAACGACGAGCCTGAACTCATCGCTCTGGCATCGAAAGGGATGAAAATATGGTTGATGGCACTGCCTTTTGTCGGCGCTCAAATCATCAGTGCAAACTATTTTCAAGCTGTTGGAAAAGCACCAAAAGCCATCTTCTTGAGCTTGCTGAGACAAGTGATTTTATTGATTCCATTTCTCCTTATCTTCCCTAGAATCTGGGGACTAAACGGTGTGTGGTTTGCAGGACCAACGGCTGACTTTATTTCTTTCTTGGTTACCGCCATCTTCCTCTTTTATGAGTTGAGACACTTAGAAAACAAATAAATTAAACATAAAAAAAGTCCATCACCACGATGACATTCTAGAATGTCATCGTGGTGATGGACTTTTTTTGTGTCATTAACTTTGCTTTGGTCTTTGAATGGTTATATCGGTTACATAAACTTTTCGGTCCATGGCGACTCTGACGATGTTTCTGGCAACATCCTCCGGATCCATAAAAGATTCTGTATTATAGCTTGAGTACATTTTATTCCAAAACTCAGTATTCATACCTCCTGGATAGACATTGATGATTTCAATAGGCGTATCCGCAAGTTCCGTTCTCAGTGCCTCTAAAAATCCCCTTGCGCCCCATTTAGCGGCATTATATAGAGATTCATTTTTCTTCCCAGTCAGTGCCGCTGTCGATAGCACACTGATGATTCTCTTTTCATCGTGTGGTGCTTTCATCAGATGATCGATCAGTTTCGAGGTTATTAAGATAAGTCCGATGAGGTTGGCTTTTAGAACGTCATCCAGAACGTCTTGATTTACCTCTGTGACGCTGCCGTAGTACATGCTACCAGCAACATTATAGACATGCTTGATTTGAATCTCAGAGGTTTCAAGTGTCTGTATAAAAGCATCAACATCCTCAGATTCAGATATATCTAGACTGTAACCGAGCACATGCGCATTTTTTGAAATCTCTTGTAACTTTTTCCTCGCCATCTCAAGTTTTTCGACGTTTCTCCCTATGATGATGACGTGTTCATCCAACTTTATGAGCAGCTTAGCGATTTCAAATCCCAGTCCCGAGCTTCCGCCTGTAATTAAATGATACATAAGCCCTCCTTTTTTGCTTGGTTTGATTCTTTTACGGTATAATAGTATTATTCCCTATAAGTATGGGTTTAATCTATATCCATGGCTTTATAGAAAATTTATCGTCTTAAAAGACATTTAAGGAGGACATATGTCACATTTATTTGAATCCCTAAAAGTGGGGTCTCTTGAACTTAGAAATCGAATCGTCATGGCACCCATGTGCATGTACAGTTCTGATGATACTGGAACCGTCAAACCGTTTCATGTCGAGCACTACGCCACACGCGCCATGGGTGGTGTCGGTCTCGTCATCATAGAAGCCACTGCAGTAGAACCTCGTGGTCGAATCTCAGCAGAAGACTTAGGTATCTGGAGTGATGACCATATCGAAGGCCTTAAAACCATCGTCGATGCCATTCATGCGCATGGCGCTAAAGCAGCCATCCAGTTGGCACATGCTGGTAGAAAATGTGGCGTTTTAACAGACGATGTCATCGCGCCATCTCCCGTTTGGTATGAGGGCATAGAAACGGGGTTAAAAATGCCACGTGAAATGGGCCAATTGGACATCGATCAAACCATATCAGCGTTTAGAGAAGCGGCCAGACGTGCACATGAAGCTGGTTTCGATATGATCGAACTCCATGGTGCACACGGCTACTTAATCAACCAGTTTATCTCCCCGCTCACCAATCACCGAAATGACCGATATGGGTTTGAAGCCTCCGTCAATGGCGCTGCATTTCTAGCTGAAATCCTAATCGCCGTTCACGAGACTTGGCCCAATACGAAACCTTTGGCGCTCCGCGTTTCTGCAGCTGATTATGCAGAAGGCGGCAATACCGCCACAGATGTGGCAAAAGTCATCAACGCTGTTAAACACCTTGGATTAGACCTCATTCACGTGAGTTCAGGCGGTGTGGCTCCTGCAAGATTTCCAATCTATGATGGCTATCAAACCAAACTGGCTGAGATCATCAAAGAAAAAACAGGTCTCCTCACCATCGCAGGAGGCCGCATTAAGACCGCACCGTTGGCAGATGAAATCATCCGAAATCAACGTGCGGACATGGTTTTCCTCGGAAGACAACTTCTCATAGACCCCTATTTCAGCCTACGTGCCGCTCATGAGCTCAAAGTTGAAATCGATTATGAACCGATTCAATATCAACGCTGGAAAACATCTTTATAAATGAGCCAAGTCTCCGGACGCCTGCATCTTAGATGTAGGCGTTTTTTATTGACACACCTTCAAGAAAGGCGCATATTGAACTTGACGGCTCCACAATCCTGTTCGGAAAAAACTTTATTTTAAGGAGGTCTTATGCAAACGACAACCTGGTCACCGCTTTTTAAACTGTCTTATAAACTCATCTATTTGATGTTGGCCCTCATTCCGGTTCAAATTCTGATTTTCACCCTATCCCCACCCCCAGAAACTGTTTTGGGCTTCTTTGATCTGTTTCGTGAACACTGGGTTTTAGGTCTCTTGAGTTTAGATTTTCTGTACATCGTGAACAATGTGATCCTCATGTTCATCTACGCGGCCCTCAGCATAAAATTATACGCATCACAGCCCCTTTACGCTTTTCTTGGACTGATGATTGGACTTGTGGGAATTTCGGCTTATTTTCCAACCAATCCCGCTTTTGAAATGTGGACCCTCAGCGATCAATTTTTCGCAGCGGCCGAAGATCAGAAAATGCTATTCTTAGCTGCAGGTGAAAACCTGCTGGCACATTACTCAGGCACCAGTTTTAATGTCTACTATATTCTAAACGCGATTGCACTCTATATTTATGCTTTCGCTACCTATAAGAGTAAGTCTTTCTCAAAGAAAATAGGCATATGGGGACTCATTTCTGCCATTTTCATGAGCATACCATCATCCGCGGGGATGATTGGGATGATTTTTTCTTTGCTCTCCTTAATCCCTTGGGTGGTGTTTATCGCCCTATTGATCAAGCCATTTAAGTTATTTTCATCGACACTTTAGCATTAGAATCCATCATACCCCCACCATTCGTCTGTAAAAAAAGCTCGAAAGATTCTAACGGGAATCTTCGAGCTTTTTATATTGATGATAGGCGATGACGAGGTCCACCATTTTGCCATAGCTTTTTACACCTTGTTCCTCGCCGTTGGCTTTTAAATACGTGTCATTAACCCGATCCGCTGCCTTTGCCACATCACTGCGATAAGGTTCCCAAAATGCTCTATGATCCTCTAAATCCCTGTTTAAGCCTTCAGAATACGTCTGTCTCAGCGTACTCGCCAAATCTGGATCTTGTGCATAAAGGGCATTCATCACGTGGATGAGCGCCATCAACGTCCCTGAATAATTAAAATCTTTATCCGGGTGAGCCATCGCGGTAACATAGGCGACGAAGTTGGCTTCATCTTCCGGTGCGATGCCCCTTTGATGTGCCATTTCATGAAGTGTGGTGGCTGGTAGAAAAGCATCTGGGATGGCGATGTTGACATTGGCTTCGCCAGTAAAGGGAAAATAGACACCCGTAATATTGGTTTCTAGCATAAGTTCAGATGTATACACGGGTTTAGGTCTGCCATAAAATCCGCCGAGGACAGGATATAACTCACCCGCAGCATCATATCCCTCGTGAGCGCGATAAAAAACGTCTTTATATGATCCCACGTTGGTGGTGACGCCCTTTTGATTTTCAAACTGATATTTTCTAAGCTCATTTGCATTTTCCACCAACAAGGCTGCTGTTTCATAAAGCTCATCCACGGAATAGGGCTCGATTTCAAATCCCATGGCGTTAGAAATAGATTGCCGTTGATAGTTAAATCCCCAAAGAAACATAAATGCCACATAAAGCATCGCAACATATTGTAGCAGACTTAATAATGCTCTAAAAAATCCACCTTTAAAAAGTCTGATCACTAAGTTCGCGACGATAAACGGAACGATGACGATATGTCCATAGAAAATCCATTCTGCGATGGAAAACTTAAAAAAGCCTGTAAGGATGCTCAACAGTTCGTTCATCCACTTGTTCAGCGACGAGGCGTAAAAGCGTTCAAATCCAGTCGTATTTTCTGAAATTGTTCCGTTGATGATAAAAGCTATGAGCGCAAGTATAAACGGAATACAGGCTGTAATGACTTTATCGCTATCAAATTGAATGCTTTTTCTGACTGGTTTTGGCCCGTTCGTCATAAGCCCTCCACATTATAAATTAATTCGAAATAGCAACATCTCAAGAGGTTCATCCAATTCTGGATCTACGTCGATTGCTTTTCCCAAACATGTAAAACCTTGTTTTTCTAGTAACTTTAAAGAGGGACTATTGTCCTCGTGGGTGATGGCATCTAAGATTTTAATTTGATTCAACTGTTTAAGATGTTCAAGGACGGCTGTTATGGCTTCTTTCATATAACCTTGTCGATAATACTTCGAGTTAAGCTCATAGCCCAGTTCTGCCTGTGTATGGTTTTCATTATAGTTCCAAACACACACCGTTCCAATCACGACCTGGTCAGCCCTATGCTCGATGCCCCAAAATAGGGCTTCTTTCATGTCTATGTCTTTATTAACGGCCTTGATGAATCGACTGGCACGCTCGAGGGTTTCGTAGGGTTTAATATCAACATACTTAAATGTCAATGGATCAGATCTCAAATCAAAAACGGCTTGGGTATCGTCATCTGTAAGGGCTCTTAAAATCAGTCGTTGGGTTTTTAGCTGTTCCATAGGACCTCTGTCTATTCTTTCGCCATGCGAAATTTATTTTAGTCTTTCCATGTTCATGTTATAATGAACTCGAATTGGTATCATTATAACATAAGACTATTCTATGTGGAGGATTTACATGTTAAAATTGATCGAAGAATTATCTCAAGCATTTGGACCGTCCGGCTTTGAGGAAGATGTCGTCTCCGTTATAAAAAAATATGCAGAAGCTTTTGATTTTAAAGCAGACGCCATGAACAACGTCTATTTATCCCTCAAATCGAATACGGGCAATCGGCCCGTGATGATGTTAGATGCGCATTCTGACGAAGTTGGCTTCATGGTACAAAGTATTTTAGCTAGTGGACTCATCAGCATCGCCACTTTAGGGGGCTGGGTTCCTACCAATATCCCTGCACATACCGTGGTGATCAAAACGCAATCTGGAAACCTTATCCAAGGCATCGTCACCTCTAAGCCCCCTCATTTTATGACAGAAAAAGAAAAGTCGGCACCTATAGAGATAGAAAATCTTCTCATCGATGTGGGCGTCACAACTAGAAATGAAGTCATCGATCTTTTGGGTATTCAGGTCGGCGATCCGATCGCACCAAAGGTGAACTTTGAATATAACGATCAGACAGGCGTCCTTTTTGGAAAGGCTTTTGATAATCGCTTAGGATGTGCTGCCGTGATCGAAACCATGCGTCGCTTATCTGAAGAACCTTCACTGAATTTTGACATCATCGGTGCGATTGCTTCACAAGAAGAAGTGGGTACTAGAGGATCACACGTCACCAGTCAAGTGGTTAAACCTGATTTTGCCATCGTGTTTGAAGGATCACCCGCAGATGACTTCTATTTTGATAGCCACACAGCTCAATGTGCTCTAAAAAAAGGCTCTCAAATCAGGCATTTGGATTCAAGCTATGTGAGCCATAGAAGATTCATCGATTTTGCAAAACAGGTTGCAACACAAAAGGGCATCAAAATTCAATCCGCTGTCCGCCGAAAAGGGGGCACCAATGCGGGCAAAATCCATACAGAGGGTAAAGCTGTCCCTGTTCTCGTGCTCGGCATTCCTTCAAGATATGTCCACACCCATTACAACTTTAGTGCTTTAGAAGACATCGAATCTACCCTTTCTTTGGCTGTAGAAGTCATCAAATCGCTGAAACCTGCCGATTTAGAATATGCCTATTAAATCAATTCAAAACGTATTATAAGGAAGAAAAAAAGCATGTGTTCCCAAGGGGCACATGCTTTGTTATTTCGCTCGAAGTTATACTTTGTTGTTAGCGCCGCCAGCCTTTTGATTCTTAATGGCTTTCGAGCTCACATTCTTACCCTTATCCGGTCTGAAAGCTTCTTTTTGCTTTTGTTGCTCTTTTTTCTTCTCAAGCAACTTTTTCATCATTTCCATATTTTTCTCTGACATAGCTCTGCTCCTTTATACCTTATATGAATATTCTAATCCATATTTCAGAAAAAAGGAATGTCCTATTTCGAATATTTTAAACGTGCATCACCCACTGAGATATTTAAGTCGATAGAAATCAAAGCTAAGTCGCCTTTTACTTCATAGAGATTTTTAGATTTCGTAAAAGCCATATCCTCGATTTCGAAGTTCGATGTGAACTCAGACGTACTTGCGTCTACTTTTACTTCATGGTCTTTTGGAACTTGAATCGTCACATCGCCCACATCGGCTTGTGCTTTAAGATTTACTTCTTCCTCATGAAATCCACTCAAAGACACAACCACATCGCCTACATCTGCCTTAGCATCAATCTCAAGTGTAGATTTCACTTCACCCTTAAGGGTTAATGATACCTTGCCTGTGTTAGCGCTCATGAGCACGGTTTCAAGTTGCTCTGTATCTCCACCAAACACCATGTTCACTTCACCCACATCTGATTGCGTTTTGATATAAGTGAGTGACGGCTGAGCATCGTCTGTTTTAACATCAATCTCACCAACGTTGGTACTGATGTCTAATTCTACGGACTCTAATCCATCTAAGTCGATGTTGATGTCGCCCACATCGATATTGGATACGATGGTGAGTTTGGTATCCTTAGGAATCGTGATGGTGGCTTCACTTTTTTGACTGCCACTCAAAATTTTAACTTTATCATCATTTTCATAAGTGATTTTAATCGTATCGCCGATTTCATCGACAGTTTGCTTCGCTAAAAGTTCTTCTCGATTGGCCTTTTGTGTATAACTTAAGACATCATCGTTTGAAACTTTTATGTTTAGTTCCGAAACAGATAGATTAACATGAAGCTCTAATGCTTTGAAATCGGATAAATTCTGTTCAAAATTGACGCTCTTATCCATATCTGCGTCAAATTGTGAGATTTTTTCGCCTGTATCCTCTATTAATTTACAACCCGATATCGTAAACATCATCAATAGGATCAGGGTCACCATGATATGGCGTTTCATGCTGCGATTTTGTTTCATAATGCGCCCCCTTCATCGTCTTAACCAAGACTAATAAGCTTATTATGACGTGTAAGCATTAGTATTTGGTTAAAAAAATATTAAAGATGGATTATATGAAGTGCATTTTTTCCTTAATATTTCCTACCGTACGCAAAATGGGCTTATAAAGGAACAACATTAAAATGAAATTTGATACGCCATGGACGATATCAAACGGAATCCCTCGAATCCAGTAGGGGATCGCATAGCCGATGCCGTAAAAAAACGACTCAAAAACGGCGAAGAACAATCCAAATGTAAGCCCAAA
>RRZT010077694.1_pt1 | contig 10514 bp, 19 predicted proteins | sample 2165551 | NCBI WGS metagenome assembly RRZT01 (sample SAMN10456910, study PRJNA506462) | wastewater metagenome | biome: wastewater; feature: sludge; material: wastewater sludge; isolation source: wastewater sludge with Escherichia coli K12::gfp cells carrying plasmid... | place: USA: Moscow, Idaho...
CCCGCGTAAATGACTACCGAAGTAACGCAACGTAGAAATACGTTTCTATCACCGTTACCCTTCCTGCTGATTAATGACTAAATCAACCGGCTAGCGCGGTTCTAGCCTCGTTTACTCCCCGCTTGGCAATTCCTTCAACGCTTCGGAAATATCCGTTCCCTCGATAAGAAGACTGACCGCGATTACCGCGTCGTCAGTATTCCCGGAGTTTCCTGAGAGAACAGAAAAGAAGGATTGGACGGCTTCGACTTCGCTCCCGCGCGTGCCTCCCCGAATGCTGATACCGCCAACGGTACCGGCTGCGACGAATAGCCGCGCGTTGATGCGAATAACCTTGAATGCAACGGTAATCATTCTGCGAGGTGACTCCCCAAATCCGCGCTAGCGGTCAGCAAATCCGGGATAGTGCATAGATACCACTTCTTCGGGCGAGGGTCGCTAGGCTCCAATCCTCGGCGCTTCTGGCGGTCGTCGTAAGCAACCATCGCAGCGGTGAAATCTGCGTTGTAGACAAGACAGACGAGCATCAACCCGCTAGCACGCAAAACGTCAGCGTCAACGCGGGTTACTTGGTCTTGGTCGATTGGCAATCCCTTATCGTTTAGCCATTCCTCTTTTGAGGAACCATCGCGCGGGTTAAGGTAGCAACCCATTTACTCGCCTCTCAGCGTTACGTTATGCCTAGCCATTCGTTCGTGCCTCTCAACTGCTTGCGGTAGAGAGAAATCGGAACCGCAATCGTCGCAGGTTCCGATAACCGTTCCCGTCCAAGTACCACGCGATAAATCAACGGGAGTCTCGTCAGGGTCGATAGGAACAATCAACAGGCTACCGATAGCGGCTACGTCCTGAGAAATCTTCTCCTGTTCCTTATGCAGCAGCCAGATGCAAACCCAAAGGCCGACCATACTGACTGCTAGCAGGATGGTTTCTACAATCTCTAGGTATTGGGACAACGGTGAGGCTCCCTAGGCGCGATGAAGATTAGACAACGGCGGCAAAACCAACCGTTCTTTCTCCAAATTTTGTCACTCATTTTCAATCCCTGCTTCTGCTAGGCGATTGCGGTAAGCGGCTAAAACGCGCTTGGCTACCTCCCTGTCTACTGCGTTGCTTTTCAATGCTCTACGGGCGTTACTGCAAAGGAAACCGGAGCAAGTGAGTTTGTGACCACGAAACAAGGCGAATACGCGGCTATCCACGGCGGCTGAAAACTCGTCATAGACGCGCGTTTGTGTAAGCGGCGGTCCGATAACGAGCGGCATTCGATATCCCCTCTAACGCAAAAGCCGAGCGGCTGCTTTCGCAACCGCGCGGCAATCGCGCAATATCACTTCGTCTTATCGGCCTTCTCGTCAGCGGGCTTCTCGTCAGCAGGCTTCTCGCCAGCGGGCTTCTCGTCGGCCTTAGCAGCCTTCGCAGCAGCCTTCTTGTCAGCGGAGAGATAGATGGCCCAACGGGTCTTCCCGTCAATCTCATAAACGCGAGTCTTAACAACCTCTCCGTCAGGGACAACGCGCGAAACGAGGCGACGATACTTGTTGCTGGTAGCGCGGGCCTTCTTGATATCGTCATAAGCGATATCGTCAGTAGCAGTCTGCGGCTGACCATCCGGTCCCTTAGCGGAAAGAATGGCGTAGATTGACTTTGCTTCGTCAAGGTCAACCGTCCGACCGGGAGCCTCGCGCTTCGGGATATCGGTAACAGACTTTGCAATAAGCGGCATTTCGTAGGTTCTCCTATAAGGCTGAAAAACGGGCCTCTAAGGCCCGCTGATATAGCCCGCGGTACATTCCACCATTTCCGCGGTAAGGAGGTTGCTAGCGTAGCGCAATACGCGCTAGCCTCTAGGCTGGATGGAACCTCAAACTTCTTAGCGGGTTATCTCACTCGACAACCCAAGTCTCACGATTGGAACGGGTCTTAACCTTCTTGAAGGTCGCTTCAATCGGGTAGGCATTAACCGGGACGTTATCAAACGCCCGCTTAACCGCGTCAGACCACGAATGAAGAAGGGTACCGTCAGCGAGGGTAAGAAGCGTCAGCGGCTTTTCCTCCCCGTCAAAAACGCGGGAGTCAAACTCAACAGACGCAATCGTCAGCAACTCGCCTTCGCGCGTTGCGACTGCCTCACCGATACCCTTGTTAAACTCGCCAATCTTACGAGCCATCTAGGCTTATCTCCTTCTACGTTTCCCGGTCGATTAGCCCGCTGAGGCTGATTTAGTAGCGGGGAGGCTTTCCGTAAATGCTGTATCGGTTCTCACCGTCAACAACGGTCTTGATAAGGATTGGTTCGTAACCTCGCCTAACCCAATCCTTCGCCCACGAAATCGCTTCACGCGAAGTCATAGGAACATCATGCACGCGGGGTTCGTATCCAGCGGGGATTTTGTCGCGCACAATAGGCGCGATGGCGGCATCAATCGCGTTCGGCATTCCAAATCTCCATTCGGCTCCGTCAGCGGGCTAATCGACCGGGAAACCATTTCGTAGGGTTTCCGGGTTTCGCTACTCACCGAAACTCGGCGCGCGTTCCAAGCGTCCTGACCGCTCACTAGGGTTCCTGTCTGAGCGTCTATCGGTTGGAAACTCGCCTAGGCGGGTTTCCTGCGGGGTTCGTAATCCCGCGCCTTCTCGCTCGCTCCCTAGGTCTTGGCTGAGGCTGCGACCGGCTTGGTAGCGTCTTCGCGTCTGCGGTTGTAAAGGTTCGGCGGCGAACCGCTGCGCTCATCGTCGGGGATACGGGCTGAAACCTCAAGTTACGGAACGGTAGCGGGAAGGTTACGGGTTGGTTGCGGAAACCGCCTTTTTACCACGGCTCAAATCTAGGACATACTTTTGCGTTGCGAATGCTCCCGCCTGATATCTGACGCCTTGTAGCGCTTTCGTTGACAACTTCATTGTGACCATTTGCGTAGCCTCGTATTCAAAGCGAGCATTCGTGAGCGGAATTGCGTCTAGGTCTTCCAATCGACCGCGGAACCCGTGGAATGCGGCTTTAGGCTTATCGGAACCGTATTCCCGAAAGATATAAAGACGCTCCCGCCAGATTTTCAAATCGCCTTTTTGGACTGTCAATCCGCCTAGATGCTTACCAACGTCTGACGAGTCGGGAGGTTCATACGCAAAAATCCCGTCAGTAGAAGTCATAAGCGCTTGATACTTATGCTCCATAGCATGGATTTTGGCGCGAACAAATCCGGTGATAAGGCTTGCAATTGGCGGATGATAAAGACCTCCGGCGCGATGGTCAAATTCTTGGTCTTTATCGGTTGTAATCAATTTGCCGGTTTCCAAGTCATAAGACCCGACAATGCCAATAGGAACCTTCTGAAAGAATTTCCCATACAATGAATTCAAAAACAATTTTGCGGTTTCGCGTTCCGGTCCTGTTGTTTCTGCTTTCTGCTTGAAAAAATCATCGACATAATCCTGAAGCGCGCCGCCCCTTATGCCCGTCATAATCCACCCGCGCGCATTATCAATAGCGCACTCGCCGCGTAAAATCATTTCGTCTAATTCGTATGAAGTCAGATAAGCAGTCTTGATATATCTTGACTTCGGCCATGACCCGTCGGGGTTCATCATCCCGCGGTATAAGCAGCGAGTGTAATTTAGGTCAACAATCCAAATCGCAGCGACTCCGGGAACGTAGGTTTCCGTATATTCCCAAGAGGCGGTTTCGATATTGGGAAGTTGTCTCATAGCCTCCGGGTAAGCCGAAGTGATATCGTATTGGTAGATATTCTCTAGGTGGGTAGGCTTAGAAAGATAAAACCCGTTCTTTCCGCCGTGGTAGGAATACAACCCGGCTTGCTCCAAATCGGGAGCCGGTAGGTCGATTTTGGTTTGTAGATAATGACGGCGGAAAACTGTTGAAGCGAAATGCGGAGCCGAAATCGTCTGCTTAACGTCATATTGGGTATGAAGGCCGACAATATGCTCTCCGACTTTACGAGTAATCCAAGCATCCCGCTTTGAATACGAAATGAATTGTTCGTTATTTAGGTCTGCGCGCGTGAAATCGCTTCTGTCTACTCCGTCGATTTTGCCCGGAATTCCGAGCATCTTGGCTACATTATCAAGGGAGGTTTTGTAGTATGCGTACCCGTCATAAAGCCTGACGCTTCTACGGGTCTTCTTGTTGAAGATGGTCAGAAGATGGCGCTTACCCTGAGCAATTCGGATTTCGTACTGCGCTACTACTTGGTTTGCATTTCCTTTAGCGGTAAGGTCATAGTCAATGACAAAATCGTCAAGCAATTTGACTTCATCGTCTAGGTCTTGGAATAACTGCGTAAATTCGTATTGAAGATTAAACCCGTAGATTAGATACTCGGTATCTTTACGGGTACAGTAGTTATGAACGAAACGCATAAAAACCCGGATAGCCTCAAATGGCTCCGGGTCGATTTCGTATAGGATTGCGTCGGCGTCGATTGTGTCGGGTAGCGAAAACTGAAAGAGGAATGGTCTTCCATTTTCGGCTTCTGAGTCAAACCCGATAACGTATTGATTTCGGGTTGTCCTAGAAGATTTCAGCGGGCGAATGCCAGTGAAATATCTACCCTTTTCAATGCGTTCCGCGCGGTAGTCACTCACTCCCGCTGAGGTAAATAGGCCGCGTCTTCTGCGTGCGGACCTTCCTTACCTCAATTTGTCCTACAATTCCGGGAGCGTCATCCCCTGACTGCCAACGTGCCAAATCCGCCTCAGCATCGCGGGTATCCCGGTGATATTTGCTAGCCCAAGCGCTGATTTCTGCTTTGATGACTTCGCGCATCTTGGGATTATTTTCCACGCGAAAAACGTCTAGCGTGGAACGATTACCCTCGGCAACAACGTTAATCGACTTCCAACCGATATCGTCATTAATGTAGACGCGCGCTTGATACTGATTAGCGACGCCGCCCGGAGAAGTGTAATTAGACTGGCGAACAAGACTGGTACCGGACCGCTTCCCTTCCAAGACGAGCCGGAGGTATCGCGCGCGGCTATCCGCAATCTGAGCGGCGGTCTTCGCTGCTCCCTTGTTCTTTCCCTTCGTCACAATCGGATTGACCTTGTATGACGGAATAGCCCGCCGCACGAATTCGTCTTGGGTCAGTCGCGGATTGCGCGCTTTTGCTTCGTGCCATCGCTGCGCGATAACGGCTGCGTCTGGCGGTAGGTTCTTTTCCCTCACCATTTGCTTTTACCCTCCCTATCCGGGAGGATATGGGTTGTCGGCTCCATATCATTTCCCGGCTTTCAGATAGGCCCGCGATTTGCAGTCGCGGGCCTATCGCCTTGTAACGTCCCTGTTAGGGTCAGGACGGGCGTGGTAGCCCGTTCCGCCTCCAAGGATGGTAGCAGCAGGGTCTAACCGGCTGCGGGCCTCCTAGGCGGTCCTACGCGCGCGTAGCGAGTCATGCCTACGCGGCAAATCGAAGGAGGTTCTAGAGAAATGGAAATCGGGCATCTGTACCTACCAAGTCATAGGCGCCAACTTGGTTGGAATACTCCGCTAGACCATTCCAACTGCAACCCGACAAGTACGGGGATGCTGATTGATTGGGAAACCCTAGGAGCGTACAAGCCTACGCCTCCCGAAGTGCGCGCAGAAATGCCGGACCAAGATGCCGGTACAAATATGTTTGACTCTATCGCTGCTGCGGCTAAGTGGAATGTAAAGATTATCCGCCGCGTCACCGATTTTGATACGGTCTTGCAGTCTCTTGAAAATGGGCGCGCGAATATCATCTTCGGTGATTATCAGGAAATTCCTGACGCGCTTTCCGGTCAGCCGTCTTTTGACGGAAACCACTCCATGATTTTCTTTTTCTACGATGTAGAAATGGATGAAATCTTCGGAGGTGACCCGCTGCTTTCCCGCCGTCGTTGGTATCCCGCTTCTGTAATCCGTCGATACGCTGCGGGTTGGGCGGGTCATGGAAAGATTGAAAGCGGCGTTGCTGAAAAGCGTTTTATCAAGGCTGCTGAGGGAAAGACATTTCTTCCCATTTACCGCTGGCCTAACAAGGATGCGCGCGTGGTCGCTACGCTTCCTGTTACTGAGCGTATCCGGTTTGGTATCGAGACTGAGGGAGGTTGGTATACCGTCTGGTATGTAGATATCAATAATCGCTACCGCCGTCTTTACGTCAAGAAGACCGATGCTCAGGAGATTGAATTTTAATGGCGAAGATTGTTATTGAATTCCCCGACGAGGGTAGCCAAATGGAAATGACTGTAACGCTTGAAGGCGTTATGGTCACTCAGGTTGCCGCAGCGGCTTGGCGGCTTGAAATGGCTGCTATGGATATGCACCATTCGGAGCAAGCGCGCCAGATGATGCAGAAGACCCATGATAGCGCTGAGGCTATCGAGATTGCTCGCAGTATGCCGCGTATTCTTACTCCGTCTGGCGGTAATTAAATGACTGACGAAATCCGGGATGAAGACGATTTCATCCCGACAAACTCCATGAATGATGGCCCCAATCCGGGCGATAGGATTGTGTATCTCCTAGAGCGATTGGTTGAAGGTCAGAACGGCTATCCGTCTATGACGGAAAGCGTCCTGCGTCTTGATAGGGACGTTGTTGTCGGTTCTCGAAACCGTATGCGCGTCAATCATGTAATCATTAGTGGAGATGTGGGACAGGCTATCATCGTTGATTTGCTTGTCGGCACCGCTGCGTATACGTTCACTGTTCAGGCAGGAGGGGATAATTTTCCGTTCCCGCTTGTTGTTGAGAACGGCGTTGATTTGACTTTCCGTACCAATGGCAGTGGCGGGGAAAACCCGGACGGGCCTATGTACCTTATCTACACTTCGGAGTGATGACGATGCAGAAGTTTGTCTATAACGGGAATACTGTTGAGGCGGAGTCTTTCGAGGTTGCCGCGCTTCGGTATCGTGAGATTGCCGGTACGCATCCTGATAATCTGTCGATTGTTGAGACAGAAGGCGATTACGTCTTTCTTAAGAATTCGGCTGATATCGAGCCGGAGATTTCTGCTCAGACAGACGTTGTTCCTGCGGAGGCTCCTACCAACGAGGCTCCTACCATCCCGCTTGGTATTTCTGACGATGATATCGTCGGTACCGTTCCTGACCGGGATATGATTGTGGATACCGACGATGCCTGACCCGCAGCAAATCGCGGAGGATATCGCTGAGGCGATTACTACCGCTCAGAATGAAGCGGTTTCCGAGGTTCTAGACGCGCAGCAGCAAGCCGCGCAGTCAGCCGAAATCTTCGCGTTGCAGCAGCGTATAGACGCGCTAGAGGCTGCTAAAGCCGGTCCGGCTGTCGACCCTGTTACGGATATCGTCGCTGAGGCGGTAGAGGAAGTGCGGGAAATCGCTGCGGAAATTGCTGCGACAATCCCGGAGCCTATTTCTGATACCGCAGACGAAATCGAAGATGAGGCGGATAACGTCATTGATACGCTCGAAGACGTTAAGGATGATACGCCGCCTAAAATCGAGTCTGCTCCTAAGCGCACGCGATTTCTTTTCCGCCGTTGGTTCGGAGGTAACAAGGATTGACTACCACGCTTAAGGCTGCTCCGTTGCAGGAACCTCCGCTTCCTTCGCCAGATGTAAAGCCTGTTGAAAATAAGCGGCCTCCCGGTAGGCCGAAGGGTAGCAGGACAGAAAATCGTGCTACGCCTCCAAAGGCTTCTACGAATAGCCGAAGTCTAAAGACTCAGATTGGCGGTCTTCTTATGACTGTCAATATGGGTCTTATGATTGTTCCATCGGCGCGCGTAATGGCGCTTGATACAAATGAAATCGACGCGCTTGCTACCGCGTTAGAGGCTCAGGCTAAGACTTCGCCGCGTTTCAAGAAGTATCTTGACGCGGCGCTTGCTGCTACTGCTGGCGGTCAATTGATGGGCGTTGTAGCAATCATCGGCGCTAGGCGCGCTGCTCGTCTTGGTTTGCTTGGCGAAAATGGCCCGATGGCTGACCAAATGCTAGGCGGTCTTCTTGCTAAAGAAGTCACTTCCCCAACGGCTAGGAATGTAAATGACGCTTCCTCAGACGCAGAACCTACTTCCTGAGAGTTGGGTACAAGGCGAGCATATCGCGGTTATCGGTGATACCGGAACCGGAAAGACTTACCTTATTTCTCGCATCGTACCGCTGCGGGAATGGGTAATCATTTTGCGTACCAAGCCTGACGATATTACGTTTCCCGGATTTCAGAAAGCGAAAACCGCTAAGGCTATGGAGCATCTATATACGCAGAAAATCCTTCTAGACCCTGCGTATGAAAGACAAGCCGTAGAAGCCTCCGATATGCTTGAAAGAGTCTGGCAGCAGGGAGGTTGGACGGTTGTTATTGACGAGTTGTGGTACGCCTCTAGAATGGGTCTAGGCCCGTCTATTGAACGTCTATTGACTCAGGGTAGGTCGAAAAAGATTTCGGTTGTTATCGGGATGCAAAGGCCCGTTGAAGTTACGCGGTTTGCTATCTCTCAGGCTACGCATCTATTCTCTTTCCGCCTAGAGGGTAGGGATATCAAGACCGTTAAAGACGCTACCACTCCTAGGCTTGTTCCCGTCCTAGACAGTCTGGATGGTCATAATTTCGCGTACTACAATCGACGAGATAGGATTGTGGCTACTGGAAACGCGCGGGCTATTGATAGAATTCTGACCGCGTAAAAGCGATACCTAGCGGAACCTATTGACTGGCCCGGCTCCCGCCCGATGATGGTCCCTGAGCGGTCCCATCGGACGGGAGCCGGGCCTTTTGTTATCGGAGGTTGGTAAGTGCATGAGCACGTTCACACTGGCGTAATCAGTTTCCTTTTCGCAGGAATTAGCGCCGTGGTTTTTATCCAGATGACGCGGCTTGTTGCAGCGAAGATGGTTGTTAATCCCTCAACTGAGGGAGTCGGGCGCGCGATTGGCGCACTTGTTAATTTCGGAGGCTAACAATATGAGCGATAAGAATTACGATATTCCTACGGGCGGTCCGGGCGGTAGTAACGCGGTTGGCGGTCCGGTGATGCAGGTTTCGGAGCCTACTCCCGGAGGCGGTCAAATTCCGTTCCGCCGTGCTACCACGTTCCGTACTACGCAGTTGCAGCAGACCACGGGTACTATCACCACTGGCGCGCAGCAGGTTGACGTAGTTATTGAGGGTAGCGGTTTTATTTACGGTATCGACCTTCGAGTTGAGGCTACTACCGCCGGTAACGCTGCTGCTACTGCGTATCAGGAAGACGCTCCTTGGTCTGCGCTTGATAGCGTTGTTTTTAGGGACGTTAATGGCGAGTTGATTAACGTTAGCGGTTATCATCTTCGCCTCGTCAATATGTACGGCGGGTATCTTGGCACGCAGACGCTTGATACCGCTTCTACTGACGCAACGAATATCTACCGCGCGCTTACCGGCGCCGCCGCGACTGGCGGTAGTTTCCGCTTCCATCTGTTCCTGCCGTGCGGTCTTAATCGGCGCACGCTGACGGGCGTTCTTGGTAATCAGGACCGCGCGCAGAAGTATTCGCTGCGTACTGACCTTGCAGCGTCTACCGCCGTTTATAGCACGCCTCCGACCACGCTCCCGCCGTATGTTGTCGCTCGTACTTACGAGAATTACGCTGTTCCGGCTCCGACGAATGCTAATGGCGTTCCGCAGCAGAACCTTCCCGATAATTGGGGCGTTCTTCATTACATCACTCAGTCTGTTTCTCCTTCGGCTCCCGCAGCCGGTACCGTCAATCATTATCTGAGTCGGCTTGGTAATACCATCCGTCTTCTTATTCTGGTTGTTCGCCAGAACGGTTCTCGTATTTCTGCGGAGGGGAATATGCCTACCCGCATTCAGTTTAATCTTGGCGATACTCCTATTTTTGTTGAGGATACGCAGTATCGGCGTATGCTTATGTATCGTCGTTATGGTTTCGACGCTCCTGCGGGCGTTCTCGTCTATGACTTCGCTACTGACCTTCTCAATACCTTTGGTAACGAGTTGGGCGACGATTGGCAGTTTACTAACGGCCTCGTTAATGCTCAGTTTCAGTTGACGTATCCGGCGGGTATCGGGTCTACGAATAATAGCCTTACTATTATCACCGAAGACCTTGTCATTCCTCCCGACGTTGACGTTTACGCTAACGCGTAAATAGGAGGAATTCATGGGCCTTAATAGCACGCTGCGGCGGGGAGGTACTTCGCAGCGAAGTACCTCCCCAACCGCTGAAACCCCGTCTAGTACGCGGGTCAGCGGTATTTCTACTGGAAGTCTGCTTCCAATCGGAGAAATCAAGTCTGGCGCGGCGGATATCATGCAGGGGCGTATTTCGCTCATCATGCTTGATACTCTTGTTCTTGTTCTTCTTGGTTTTTACGTTTGGACTCATAACGCGCAGGGAGGCGGTTGATGATTAAGCAGCATTCAATGGCAATCATTGCCGGTCTTGTTGTCGGCGCTGTCTGCGGTTATACGAAGCGAGGTAAGAAGTGATTACAAGCGTTGCGCTTTTTATTGCCGCGCTTCTGGCGGGCTA
>RRZT010850005.1_pt1 | contig 10513 bp, 6 predicted proteins | sample 2165551 | NCBI WGS metagenome assembly RRZT01 (sample SAMN10456910, study PRJNA506462) | wastewater metagenome | biome: wastewater; feature: sludge; material: wastewater sludge; isolation source: wastewater sludge with Escherichia coli K12::gfp cells carrying plasmid... | place: USA: Moscow, Idaho ...
CGAGTCGGGGTGTCCATGGCTTGCTCCTGTCGAAGACGAGGCCGATTGCCTCATCTCCCAACATGGCAAGCCTGCTGCCGATGGAAACCACGAACTTCCATGCTCGTCACGAGCGGTTCAGCACACCCCTGCCGCGCGAGCGGTTTAGTCCTCGGCCGACTGCCGGTCGTCGGCCAATCCCGACCTTGGGCCTGCGCTCCGACTGGGTCGGCAATGCTTCGGTCACCTGCCGTTCAGTCGCTGATTTAGGTCAATGACCGCTTCCACTTCAGGCTACAGTCGACCCAATCCCTCAGCGGCCGTTCGAATTTTGCGTCCCGCCGACCGCAACGTAGCGGTTACTGTCATTGGCGGCCGGCGGGCCTACTCCAGGCTGACTGGCCGCAAGCAGTCGCTGGGCCTGGCGCCCGATGCCGGCACGAATGTCAACTGTAAGAGCAGCCTATTTCGGCCGTAAGGCTTGCGCGAGTCTGCTAGTGTCACGCACCCTTGTCTTCTGACTCTCACTTGGCGACCGCGGCTGTGGAGCGCTGGCAATTGTTCGACCAAGCGGCGTTCGACATCCACAGCGTCAACGCCTGGCTTGCCGAGAACAAGCTCTCAGTGTCAAGTGGCTGTTAAGCAGCCGCACATACCCGTACGGTCGTTTAGGCGGTGCCGAGGAAGCGCTTGAGGTCGGGGTTGGCCCCGAACTCACTTGATGCTTCCGTCAACAAGCTGTGCATACTGATGTTAGCGCCGCCACCACCTTGGGCCAGCAGGCGAAGAGCTGTGTGCCAAGCCGCCCGCCCGGTGCTACCTACACGCAAGTTCGCGACGTCACCGCCCGCGCGAGACCAGATTTCCCGGTCGAGTGGCCCCTGCGGATAGAGCGCGACCAGCAGGTCTTCCATCTCGCGGGGACTTGCGGAGCTTGCCGTAGGAGCAACTGTTGCGGCTCCCTCCTCAGACTTGAGGCGTCCTCCCTTTCGCAGTGCCACGGGGAAGTTGTCTTGCGTGTGCGTCGTCAATACGGGGTTCTGAGCACTGCGAACAGCTGGGACTTGCTCCGCGAGATAGTGGAAAAGGTCCAAGACTCGGATGAGACCGTCGGAGCGGTCGTCCACATCACCTTGTAGCCCTTTGAGGAGGAAGTGCGTAAAGAGGCTGTTGCGATGAATCCCAAGGATGTGCGAGTTTTCGTGAGCTGCGCTTGCTGAAATGATGACGCGCCCCTTCCCTTGCGCAAGTGCCTCAAGCTTCGGCCCACCGAAAGCCCACTTGGTGATGTCCTCGGCGGGTCCCTTGACGCGTGCTGCGGCACCTGAATGGCAGGCGTCTACGAGAACCAGCAGGCGTTCTGCGGGAATCTGCTTGAGTAGTTCGGAGAGCTCTTCCGCCTCTATACCTGTCTCGCGAGGCCGAGAACTGTCGAACTCAGGAGGACATAGATACGTGCCAACGTCTGGCCCTGACAGTCGCTGCGCGCCATGACCGGAGAAGTAGACGACTACTGTGTCACCAGCTCGGGCGTCGGTTGCCAGCTTCTTGAGCCCATCGACGATGGCGGTACGAGAAGCATCGGCGTTACGCAAGACCTGCACGTTCTCCGGAGGATAACCGCAGTGCTTGGCGCTGCCCAGAAGCTTTGCTAGATCGTCGGCGTCGTAGACCGGCTCTGAGCCGAGAGCGCCCAGCGAATCATATTCACCAATGCCGATGACGAGTGCTCGGCCGGACTGAAAGGTTTTACTCATCTGCTCATTCTATCGCGTGGCTGTCACGCAGAACTTGTAGAACGGGATTTCCGCTGAAGTCCCGTAGCGCAGTACGCAGGAGTTCTGATGCGACTGGGCCACGCCCTGCGCGCACATGCTTGATGCAGCGATGCCACTGCGCAACGCCATTGCCTTCTGAACTCAGCTGTTCATCCTTGCCGCCGCTGCGGCTCCAAATTTCATTGTGCGTCGGCCCTTGCGGATAAAGTTCTGCCAGTGTTTCCTCGAACATCTGCCAAGCTTCATCAGCGGGAATCTGGACCGGCTTGCCGATGCGCCAGCTCAGGGGCACGCTATCCCAGAAAGCCATAGTGCTTAGACACTCCCTGCACACGGGCAGGAAGTCGTCACGCGAGCGGCCATAGTGGGCGGCGCGCGCGGCGGCGGACTTCCAATAGCGGTCTCGAATCAGTTTGCCCAGAGCCGTTGCGGGCGCCGGCGCAAGGCGGTAACCAGGAGCGCGCGCCAGTGAATCGAGCAGAGTGACGCACTCATAGTCACTCTGAGGGTGAAGCTCATTAATGACATTGATGAACAGCGTGGGAGATTTCTGCGCCAAAGAGCTCATCGACGCGTTGCCCTTGAGCACAGACTGCGCTTCGCTGCGCAGAGGCTCTTCGAGCCCGACAACACTGCAGGTCCCATCCAGCACCCCTGCGAACCACCCCTTTGCGGTCAGTCCAAGGACAGCAGCAGCCAGCGCCTCAGGTACAAGTTTCCAAGCATCTGCCCTGTTCGCCACATGCAAGAGGTCCGCCAGTCCTGCTCTGGCGAGTGGTCCCCAGATTCGCTCCGACCGCTCACCACGCTGAATGAGTGTCTGTAGCCCTTGCAGTCTATCTGGCACCTCGGTGGCTGCGATCCGGCTCTTAGCAACTGTTTTGTCCAGGATGTCGAACCACACTGGCGAAGTCCAATCGAACTTGTGCAGAAGATTCGGATCGCCAGTGACGACATCCGCTGCAAGAGCTGTGACTTCCTCAATGTCCTCGTGTACTGCAATTGCGATGCGATCGCTTGGCGAAGCCCTCGAGAGCGCAGACCCGATGGCAATACGCCGAGAGCCGTTGGGAGGAGCATGCTTCAAAACGGCAGATAGGGCTTGGGGTGGCGCATGCGCTGCGGCCAAAGCAACGCCGCAGAGCTGCCATGCTCCGCGCTTTGCGCTTTCTTGAGCGACGGCGTCAGCGACGGCCGAGGGCAGTGCGGCAGGAACGGTGCTCGCCAATGCTTGGAGCTGGCCTTCCGCGTCAAAAAGCGCCAGGACCGGCTCAAGGCCTTCGGGCACCTTCTCGATAGTCTCCCAAGCCAGGGCGCCGATGCCGGCGCCCTTGGCGTTGATTGCAGACGCATACCCAGCATGAACGTAGGTGTTCCACCATTTCTGTTGCGCCGCGCCGCGGGCGGCTTGGTCAAAGAGGTGGCAATCGTCCTCGGTCTTTGCGGCTTGATTAGCGCGCTCGCGAACCCAAGCTTCCACGGCAGCGGACAAAGTGCTGGTGTCGAAACGCTCCAGCTGCAGGTTGCGCATTGAAAGCACATCGGCCGGGGTCCACCGCCCAGAAGTGGAGGTGAGCCTGTCTAGCGCTACCTTGCGGACATCGCTTGCTCGCTGCGAATCCCCTGACTTCGCCGCCAGCAGCCGCACCAGCCTGATTGCGTCGCCGACCCCGGCAGGGCTTTCCCACAAATGAAAGGCTTGCTCCAAGAGGACGAGGGAATTCGCCGACTGCAAGTCGAAAGCAGCGTCTTCGCCGAAGTCCAGCAGCGGCCGGCCTTCCGGCATGTTCAGCAGGGCTGCTACACCGGTGCTGGGCGGCTCGCTCAATGCGGAAAGCACCTGCCCTTGCGGGTACCGGGATGTCAGCTCCTTGGGAACTGCAACTGCGACAGAGGCTCCAGTGTCCTCCGGCGAAAAGCTCAAGCTGAAGAGAACGTCGCGGCGCAGCTGCTTGGGGACGACCTGCAGCAGGTCGAGCATTATGTCATCGAACCCCGCCTGCCCGATGTGTATGACGGGCCGTTGCTTCGCGGAGATGAGCGCATTGGCCATCTCAAGCAGGAGTGGGTGGTGCGCGTTCGCAGGCGCGGCAGCCGCTTGGGCAATCGGCACGAAAGGCGTGCGGTCGTCGCTATCGTGCGACTCCCGCAGGTTGTCGGCCAGCTCGCGAAGGTCCGGGACAAGGGGCAGCTCAGTCAGCGAGATGAAGGCGGCGACTGAATCGACCATGCCTGCGCGAGTCGTGTCGCGGCTACTCCGCGTATGGATGAGGACGAAGTAACCGTCATGGATGGCAGTGCGAAAGTAGGGCTGCCACTGCAGGCCAGTCGGAACAGTTCCGGGAAGATCGGTGAGCCAAGCCGCCTGGCGAAAGACAGCCTGCAAGCCGGGGTCCGTTGAGGACAGCAGGGCGTGTCCTCCTTTGGGCCCATACCAAGCCTTGTGAATGCGCATTAGCTCTGGATTGCCTTTGCAAGCTGTGAAATAGGAAGAGTGAGGTCTGGCGTGCGTGCTCCGTCTGTGGTGACCACCCACCCCATCTGCTCTGCGCCCTTGTAGATGAAGTCCTTGTTTGGAGAATCCTTGGAAAGCGCGACTCCGGTTGCGGAGAGACCAAGTACAAGCCTGCGGCGCTCATCCCAGTTGTTGCGCACAAAGGCTGCCAGCAGCGGCAGATTTCGGCGCAACACCTGCTCTGGTGTCGTGCCTTCTGGCGCTCGAAGTTCGTCCCAGCACGACAGAACCACCGCCAGGGCAGGTTTAGCCTTACCGGTGCGCGCGTGGGTGGTGTACAGCAGCATCTGCAGCAGTTCTACGAGCCGTGCCTGTGGCGAGCGCTCGATGACACCACAATCAGGCCGAGAAGATTGCAGGTCGCCAAGCGGCCTAGAAAAAATGTCTTCTTCCAGTGGCGCGCGCTTAGGCCTAACCATCAAAATCCAGCCGTCTGCGGTCTCGACGCGCTGCTGCCAAGACGCGGGGATGCGTCGCTCCTCAAGGAGCTGGCTGACCTGCTCGCCAGCATAGTCTGGCCAATTCAAGTCAATCGCAACGTCGCCTTCGGTCAGGACCGGCAACAGGGTCTCGGTGTAGGTGCCAGCGGCCGTATGCGCGCCAGGAACTCCTCCGCTGAGCGACTGAACCACATCATCGAAAGCTGCCAAGTCAGGGGCGGCGCCACGCATGCGCATGGAACCGGTCTCGGCGTTCAACCGTCCTATGAGCTGCGCACCGTAGTGGCTCTTGCCGACGTTAGACTCACCGAAGACGGCAACCTGCAGAGTTTTCTCAGGCATGGACGCCCCCGACGTGACGCAGCAGTTCCCGTTCAGGCTCCCGCCCTGCCGGCCTGTGAAAGGGCGTCTCCGGTACTGACAGGGCCCACTCGAAAAGCTCAATGAGCCCCTGACCTCTGTTGTGAGGGTCCTGACCCGGAGCGGAATGCATGCTGACGCTGAAGGTGCGATAGCTGCCAAGGGCTAGGTCTGCGGCTTGAGTTACTGCCTGCTGCATCTGGTCGTCGACCTTCACGTCACACTTGGTCCAGACGAGGGCAACCGGCCGGCCGCGCCGCTCAGCGCCAACTCGCCGAAGCAGTGCGACAAGGTTCGTCCTGGCGACGCCTAAACGGGGACCGGCGAGCGCGTCTGAGTCCGCCACAACAATGAGTACATCCGACGCCTCGGAAAGCCAAAGAGCACCAGCGGCCTCCTCGGCATCGCGCCGCACTGCCCAGCGGCTGAACCACTCACCAGGCGCATCGGCGAAGAGGATGTCGTGCCTGACTTCGTGCACCTGCAGCTCCAGATGCAGCAAGCCCGGATGTCTGCCTGTTCCGCTTGAGGTGTGCGGCGGGAATGCGGGGCCGTGCATAGCATTCCAGCGCAGGCTACCTGCAATGTTCTCCCAGCCCTCTAGCGTAAGGGAGCCGGCGAACGACATGCCATCAGGGCCGATGTCGCGTCCAAGGAGCAGGTACCAAGCGCCTAGTAGTGAAGTCTTGCCGCTCTCGGCAGCGCCAAACAAGCCTACGAGACGCGTTCGTGCCTTACCTGCCAAGAACCCAATGTCCATAGAGCCTAGGGCGTTGCCGGTCCAGGGCAGCCTCGAGCCTTCCTCCACCGATCCCGTTGTGCCGCGTGCTTCGGCGTCAGCCTTTTGCTCCCAATGCTTGCATAGATGCGGCAAAGCCTCTCCGACTAGGCATCCAACTTCGTCAGGAGCGATGCAGGCAGCTTGTGAGCAACGCCTACTCACGCTTGCTCCTTGGGCTGCTCAACCTCGTCCGGTGAAGACAACGCTTCCAGTGCCTTGACCTCTCGCAACAGCCAAATTGCCCAGTCGCCGAGCGCCATTTTTGTACTCAGGTCGACGCCAAGCTGCGGGAGTTCAGCTTTCCCGGCGGCACACGAGGTCGCCAGTGCCTGAACCAATAGGCTCCGGCTCCCTGACGGGGTCTGCTGCTCTTGCAGCCACTCGCTCGCTGCAATTCGCGCAGACTGCCTCTGTGTATCCAGCAACTCGCTCATCGCGAATTGCTCTTCGCCCTGCGCACCAGTGGCGGCGCGAACCGCTTCGAACAGGAGTGACTCAACGGCCGGCGGGTAGACCTCTGGCAACAGGTCCGCTATGTCGAATGCCATGTGGAGTGCCACGAGCGGGGCCTCTAGCTTGCGGTAAGGCGCAGCAGCAGTCTCCGAGTACAGAGCTTGCCGCCACCAGAGCAGGCGGCTCGATGTGTTCAGTTGGTTGCTGCGTGCCTGTTCAGAGCGGAGAAAATCATTCAGCTTGCTTGCGACGGAGTCGCCCAATGCTTTCAGCGCTTGCGCGCTTGACTTTAACGCAGCGTTGGCTGCCTTGTCGTGGACATCCGCCAGAATTGGCGCCATTCGGTCCGCGAACTCATACGACCAATGCGACGCTTGATTGCTCCAGTGCGGGTTGGGATTGTTCAGCGACACTCCCTGTTTGTTCGTACCGGGTCCCGCCGCGGCGGCAACCTGTGGGAACCATGCATTCGATTCCGTATTTTTCAGGGCAGGGGGAGCCGGCGACTTTAAGGGTGCGACAGGCGCGGGTTCGGGTTGTGTCGGCCAGAGCGCGGTGAGGCGTTCAGATGTGACGCTCTGAGCCCGTTCCGAAATCTTCGACAAGATGCGCTCTTCCTGACCCACATGGAGGTGGGGCAGGACGTTTGCTCCCACGAGGCTGACGGCAACAGCCATGGTGCCTTGCTGCTCCATTGCTCGCATGACTGCTTCAAGAACAATGGCGCGGTACAAGGTGAGCGGCTCGTCCTGGAATGCTCCCCGGAAGGTAGGCCAGTGTTTTTGCAGTAGCTCGCCAATGGCGACCAGCGTTGGGTCCGGTCCAGCGGTGGGGTCCCAAGCTGCGAGCAGCGGTGCCATGGCAACTATAGGTGCCGCCGCGTACTGCTGCGCCAATTCGTCGCAGGCCTCACCCAATTTCTCGAGGCGAGAGTCATCTGCACCAATGTTTAACAGGCGCAGGTTCAGGAAGTCCTGCAGCACGCTTGTTTGCATTTTTGCCCCCCTTTGCAGGCGTCAGTTCACTTAATTCCAATCATACTGGCAGCGTGTTTCTCCTCACGAGCTGCAGCACTGCCCCCGCCTCGCGGTTTTTTCGGAGAAGCTGGGCGGCTTGCTGTTGAGGACGTAGATAGCCACGCGTTGTTTACGCAGCGCGTCGTTGCGCCAGTGAAGTGAAAAGCCGCTGATATGTAATTTCAGCGTCACTTAGCCTACAGATTGTAGTGACCGCTTATCCATCTTTCGGTCACTCCGGCCATTACCAGGACTGATCGAGTTCAGTCTGAAGCAGACCTTCGTCTCGATCGTCCGCAGGGCCGCTCCTGGCCGGAGGCTGCCTTCGGGGGTGGTATCCGCGAAGCTGCCGCCGAACCGTTCGGCGGATTCTGCCACGTGCAGCTTTCGAGCGAAATGCTCAACGCGTACAATTGGCCACAACCAGTCGATAGGCGACGTCAGCTTCCGCACAGGCTAGCAAGGGCTTAGCCGGATCGAGCCACTGCAACTGCATTCCTGACAAACAGCCCAGCTGATATCGTCCTGTATGACCACCATTCGCACTATTGGTCCCCTGCACTTCGAAGACCTGGATCCGAAGAGATTCGAAGACCTCGTCCGACAGCTTGCGTACGAGTTCAAGCCCTGGCGGCGACTCGAAGCCACGGGGCGCTCAGGCAGCGACGATGGGTTCGATGCGCGAGGCTACGAAATCGTCGCCAAGGAGGCTCAGCCCTCTGCTTCAGCGGAAGAAGGCGAGTCGATCGAGGAACGATCGACCCTCAACGAAGGTATCGATGACAGGCTCTGGCTCATCCAGTGCAAGCGTGAGCGGACCATTGGGCCGAAGGCGTTGGTCAAGTACTTAGACGACACCGTGCTCGGCCCGGATGAGAAGCTTCACGGACTTGTGTTCACGGCAGCCTGCGATTTCTCCAAAAAGGCCCGCGACGACTTCGCCAAAAAGTGCCGCGAGATGGAGCTGGAGGAGTGGCACCTCTGGGGCAAGGCTGAGCTCGAGGACCGTCTCTTCCGCCCCGAGAACGACCACCTCTTATTCGCCTACTTCGGCTTTTCGCTAACCATCCGCCGGCGCTCACAACGAGCCGACCTGCGGGCCCGGTTGGTGATGAAGAGGAAGGCGAACCGCATGCTGAAAGACCTGTCCCACGCGTCGTTATTGCTGCGCTCGCCCGATGCCACGGAGTACCCGTACACGGGCGACCTCGCTGATTTCAATAAGAACCCGCTGTGGATGGTGTGGCCGTACCGGGGCATGTCGCACGAGGGGCTTAAGTTCTGCGTGCAACGCTACTTCGCGTACCTCTCTGACGACGGCAAATCGTGGGACGCCGCGATGGCTGTGAACGACGCTAGAAGCCGTACGCACGACGACCCTTGGTTGGGCGAAGATCGGCACGACGAGAAGCGGCAGACCATCTACGAGTTCTGGAACAAGATTCCGGAGGCGAACCAAGCGTGGCTCGAAGTTGTCGGCCTGGTCCCGTTCGAAGAAATCTTGGACATCGATGACCTCGGCGACGAGTACGTGCAAGCCCCTCACGTCTACGCGCCGTTTGCACCTGGAAGGCGTGGTCCATTCAAAGGCTTCATCGCCGAGGTCGAGACCATCGGTAGGTGGGACCGGCGCTCCTTCTACCCCCACAAGATGTCGGACGGCCGCATCGAGTACTTCCCTGCTGAGTTCCGCAAGGTCAATGATGACAGCGAATGAACAAGAACCCGATGTGGGTGCCTTGTTGTTGGTTCATGCGCCTGCTTAGGCGAGCATCAGGTTACGAGTACGTCGACGCTGCACTACCTCAAGGCAATGGCCCGCGTAAGCATTCAAGCGCGAGTTGCTTGTCGGCAAGTCAGCATTCGTGGAATACGTCGTCCAAGAACTCGAGATACCGTTCAACGGAAGTCGACAGACCATGGTCGTGTTTGCCTTAGCGATTAGCTTGCGGTTGGCTGTGAATGGCAGCTTTGTGTTGCGCAGTTCGAGGCACCAGATGTCTGCAACGGGCCGGGTCCCGCTGTAGAGAGAATCGCGAAGCGGACGTGAGGCAACTGTTCAGGGCTACGGCTGTTGTCCGGCCCGTTGCGGCCCTGCGCAGCAACAAACCTCAACGGCAGTTCAGGCCGAGGACTTGACATCGCCCCAGCGCGCCCCCGAGCTGCTTTTGGGAAGATGCAAGACGGCCGGGCCATCGCCGAGTTGTCGGGGCACAACCTCGCGTGGTTCGTGCGGCAGAGTTCTCCACCAGGTCAACTAGGGCCGTCGGCACTGATGCATGAACTCGACCATAACAACCTGGTCGGTCTGGTTGAGCCCTTGCGTGGGCGCGGGACATGGGGGAATAAGTTCGGGCAACGCGTCGTGCAGGGGCGTGCCGGTTGTCCACACTCGATGGGCACAGGTGTGTGAGCAGGGGCGTGGATAAGTGGTGCGACGCTACGCTGGACAAGGTTGCCCGGCCGTCGCTTATTAATTAGGCAACGCACTTTTCCGCGCCACGGCGTCAGGCGGTACGGGGCCCCGTGGGCGAAGCGCCGTTTCCGTATGAGACAATCGCGACCGCATACATCCTTTCAGAACTGCCACCGCTCCGATGACCACCCGCCAAGCCCCCGAAATCTTCCAGATCCCGCTCGACGACCTCGACCCGGCGGGCCTGCCACCGCGCGGTACGGCCGAGTTCGAGCAGGCGGTGATCGGGCGCTACGCGCTCGACTACGCGGCGCGCGGCTGGCAGGCCGTGGTGGTGGTCGATGACGCATTCGTGCGCGTGGTCGCGGTCCCCGAGCGCGGGGTCGAGCCGAAGGCCTACGTGCTGGGGCTGCTGCAAAACGGCTTCCTGGAGGATGCGCTGCCGGTGCTCGAGGCGCTCGACGGCATGCTGGACGACGCCGAGCTCGCCTACAGCCACGGTCTGTGCCTGTCCGAACTGGGGCGACCGGCAGAGGCGGTCGCCCCGCTGCAGCGGGCGCTCAAGCTCGACCCCACGCACGCGAACGCGTTCATCGCGCTCGGGGTAGCGTTCGCGCGCACCGGGCGCGCCTACGAGGCGGCCAACGCTCTGCGCGACGCGGTCAAGGTCGAGCCCGAGAACGCCTTCGCGAAGCGCAACCTGGCGGCGGTGCTGATGCGGTCCGGCCGGGCGGCCGAGGCGCTGCCGCTCTTCCGCCAGGCGGCCAGCCTCGCG
>RRZT010012368.1_pt1 | contig 10512 bp, 6 predicted proteins | sample 2165551 | NCBI WGS metagenome assembly RRZT01 (sample SAMN10456910, study PRJNA506462) | wastewater metagenome | biome: wastewater; feature: sludge; material: wastewater sludge; isolation source: wastewater sludge with Escherichia coli K12::gfp cells carrying plasmid... | place: USA: Moscow, Idaho ...
AGTTGTGCTATTCTTTGAGATTGAAAAATACTGACTAGGGAAGAGATCTCCTGAGAGAATATTTATTGTTCCGCTTTTGTCGCCAGCACCTGGATTTTGGCCAATTGTCTTGATCGTAAATGGTATTTTGATTGGTATACCAAAGGAGGTGATTGCAGTTAATCGCATTTGAGGCTCCTTAAGACTAATTACATCGTTTTGGCTGAATGCTTCAAAAAGTGGTTTTAGGTCAAAGTCAAAAAAGTCTCCTAGTGTAGGAATTCTGCATCTGCCCCAAAACTCTTTGATCTCCATGTTCTTTGAAGAGACTGTAGATTTTAAAGATGGACTTGAATTGTTGATAAAGAGAGTCCCTTGAGGGAAGGTAATTTGTAATGGAATCGAGAAAATTGATTTTCTTAACTTTTTAACCGAACCAATTATATTGAAAAGATATTGGTTATTATTTGTTTGCGGATGTTTGATTGAGTATTTGTTAGCTGAAATTTTTGTGACATAGGGCGAAAAAGTTGCGTCAATTTCTATATCAATATTTCTAGGAAATGTAATATAAAGCTTTGTTGTGTCGTTATTTGGGAGTTTAATATTCTCTAGTAAGAATGTGATGTCAAATATGTTGTTGTCAAGACTAGCGCTATCTAATCTGTCAATTTCTGAAGGAAGGTTAAGATTGATATCCAGATTCTTTACAAATGTTAGTTTTGAAGATGATGGTGTATTATCAGGAATCCCGCTTCTGTCGAACATCATTGGAGATGAGATGTAACTATAGTTTGGAATGGCTAAAGAGAAGAACTTAGACATGTCTGGTTTATAATTTCCTCTGTATGAGAAGTAAAAATATCCGTTTTCATCAATTCCAAGCTCTTCTATCTCTGGCATTAATTCGCTCATCTTCATTGGTTTTACCTCGCCCAATGGGATCTCTATCTTTTGACCAATTTGAAGATCGGTATTTACCTTAGAAAAATCGTATTCGCTGTTGATGCAAGAGTGTATAATTGTCAATATGACCGAAAAAATTATCAGTTTGACGGCATACTGTTTATTTACAATAGATTTCATGTTAATTAGGGTCTAGGGAGTTCTCTCTAAAATTAACATAAAAAAAAAGACTGCCCAAATGAAATAGGACAGTCTTGATAATATTTATGACGAAAGTGTCTACAAACTATTCAAACTTTTGAAGAAGTAGCTCCATAAGTTTAATTGAAGCTGCAGATACTGAAGTACCAGGGCCAAAGATAGCAACTGCGCCAGCTTTGTAAAGAGCATCGTAATCTTGAGCAGGAATTACACCACCTACGATTACCATAATGTCTTCGCGGCCTAGTTTCTTAAGTTCGTTCACAATCTGAGGAACAAGTGTTTTGTGACCAGCAGCAAGTGAAGATACACCAACTACGTGAACGTCATTTTCAACAGCTTGTTTTGCAGCCTCTTCTGGAGTTTGGAACAGAGGTCCCATATCCACGTCGAAACCACAGTCAGCATAACCAGTTGCAACAACTTTTGCTCCACGGTCGTGACCGTCTTGACCAAGTTTTGCAATCATGATACGAGGTTGACGACCCTCTTTCTTTGCGAATTCAGTAACTAGTTGTTTAGCTTTTTCGAATTCGCTGTCATTTTTAACCTCCGAAGAGTAAACACCAGTGTTCATACGAATAATTGCTTTATATCTACCACTTACAGCTTCGCAAGCATCTGAAATCTCACCAAGAGTAGCACGTAATTTTGCAGCCTCAACAGCAAGTTCAAGTAGGTTGCCAGTCTTGTTTTGAGCAGCTTCGGTAATCGCAGCAAGAGCAGCTTTTACTTTAGCTTCGTCTCTATTTGCACGAAGTTCTTTAAGTCTTTGAATTTGTGATTCGCGAACCTTTGTATTGTCAACATCAAGAATTTCGAGTGGATCCTCTTTCTCTAGACGGTATTTGTTAATACCAACGATAGTATCTATTCCAGAGTCAATACGAGCTTGCTTACGAGCAGCAGCCTCTTCAATTCTTAGTTTAGGGATACCAGTTTCGATAGCTTTTGCCATACCACCAAGTTTCTCAACCTCTTCGATATGAGACCATGCTCTTTCTGCGATTTCGGCAGTTAGTTTCTCGATGTAGTATGAACCAGCCCAAGGATCAAGTGACTTACATACGTTAGTCTCTTCTTGGATATAAATTTGAGTATTTCTTGCAATACGTGCTGAGAAGTCAGTAGGAAGAGCAATAGCCTCATCAAGCGCGTTTGTATGCAATGATTGAGTATGTCCAAGAGCAGCACCCATAGCTTCGATACATGTTCTTGCTACGTTGTTGAATGGATCTTGCTCTGTTAGTGACCATCCCGAAGTTTGAGAGTGAGTTCTCAAAGATAGAGATTTCGGGTTCTTAGGGTTGAACTGTTTAACGATCTTCGCCCAAAGCATACGTGCTGCACGCATTTTAGCGATCTCCATGAAGTGGTTCATACCAATAGCCCAGAAGAATGAAAGTCTTGGAGCGAATTGGTCAACATCCATTCCTGCAGCGATACCTGTTCTTAGATACTCAAGACCGTCAGCTAGTGTATATGCCATTTCGATATCACAAGTAGCACCTGCCTCTTGCATGTGGTAACCTGAGATAGAGATAGAGTTGAACTTAGGCATGTTCTTAGCTGTATATGAGAAGATATCTCCGATAATTCTCATTGAGAATTCTGGTGGATAGATATATGTGTTACGCACCATGAACTCTTTAAGAATATCATTTTGGATTGTACCAGCCATCTCTTCCAATTTAGCACCTTGCTCAAGACCAGCTACAATGTAGAATGCAAGAACTGGTAGAACTGCACCATTCATAGTCATAGATACCGACATCTTGTTCAAAGGAATCTGATCGAACAGAACCTTCATGTCCTCTACACTACAAATACTAACACCTGCTTTACCAACGTCACCAACAACCCTTGGGTGGTCGGCATCGTATCCACGGTGAGTAGCAAGGTCAAATGCTACAGAAAGACCTTTTTGTCCTGCAGCAAGATTTCTACGGTAGAAAGCATTAGACTCTTCGGCAGTAGAGAAACCTGCATACTGACGGATAGTCCAAGGATTCATTACATACATTGTGCTGTAAGGACCACGCAAGAACGGTGGAATACCGGCTGCGTAATTCAAGTGCTCAAGTCCTTCCAGGTCAGAAGAGGAGTAAACTCCCTTAAGTGCAATTTGCTCCGGAGTCATCCATGCAGACTGATCAGCAGCATTCTGAGCAGCACCTCCGGTATATTTTATATCTGAAAATTTTGGACGCATTTTTTTTCTGTTTTTTATTACTATTTAATACCTAAAAGAGCTTGATACGACTTAAGTGTTTCAAGTACATTGCTTTTCACATTGATAAATTTATCAATGCCTTTTGCAGTAAGCTCATCTTTGCATGCAGGGTCACCTGCAACTACAACGATTGCTTTGTCGCCAGTTAGTTGAGCAATTTGAGGAACTGCCTCTAAGTAATCATCATCAGAAGAACATGCTACGATAATGTCGGCTTTAGCCTCCATAGCTGCTTTAACACCCTCTTCAACAGTAGCGAAGCGGTTGTTGTCGATAACTTCAAAGCCGGCTACAGCGAAGAAGTTGCATGAAAATTGTGCACGTGCACGGCACATTGCCAAGCTGCCGAAAGTAAGCATAAACGCTTTAGGAGTTTTGCTACTTTGTTCAGTTTTAAATCTCATCTCTTCGAAAGCTTGAGCTCCACGATATTTTTCTAGTGGCTCAGCGATTTTCTCTTTGCATCCACAATCACAAGCAGCAGCTCCACGTGTTACAACTTTAGCTGTAACATCTTTGTCTGCCTTCTCTGTGAAGTTTGGATATTGGTTGGTACCAAGTAAAATCTCTCTACGAGTTGCAATATTTTGGTCTTTCTTGTTTGCAGCAGCTTTGATTTCAGACTGAACGAAACCAGCTTTGAAAGCCTCGGTGTATCCACCTTTCTCTTCGGTTTGTTTGAAAAGATTCCAAGCGTTCTCTGCAATAGAAGCGGTTAGACTTTCGATATAGTATGATCCTGCAGCAGGGTCTACAATTTTATTAAAATGTGACTCCTCTTTAAGAATGATCTGAACGTTTCTTGCAATTCTGTTGCTGAATTCAGCTGGTTCGCGGAACATATAGTCGAAAGGAAGAACCTCAAGTGAATCAACACCTGCAATAGAAGCACTCATTGCTTCAGTAGTACCACGAAGCATATTTACATACGCATCGTAAACTGTCATGTTCCATTGGCTAGTTACAGCATGAATCTTCATCTTTTGAGTGCACTCTTTTTGAGCACCATACTCTTTAACGATGTTTGACCATAGCATTTTAGCAGCGCGGAATTTACCAATCTCCATAAAGTAGTTTGCACCTACTGCAAAAGTAAATTTGATTCTTCTAGCTGCCTCTTCTGCAGCAATACCTGCCGAAGTTAAGATGTTCATGTATTCGCTACCCATTGAGAGTGCAAAGCCAAGCTCTTGAACTAGAGTTGAGCCAGCATCATTCAATGTGTAAGCTTCAACACCTACGACTCTGATTCTACGATAATCAGCAACTAAAGCGATACACTCTTTTAGAGTATCTACATAGTTAGCACAACAGAAATTTCCAGTTGTGTTAAGTGTTCTGATAGGGTCGAAATCGAATGAAGCATAAACATTCTCAGGGTTTGCGTTGCATGATTTTACATATGCAATAAACGCTTTAATCAAAGATGGGGTTGCACAACCACAACCTTCGAAGTTAATCTCAATCTTTTCTGGATTGATGCCCTTAAGAAGTTCTGCCATTTGAGATTCAGAAATCTCTTTGTTTCCATCGATGCAGAAACCAACTGATTCAACACCTCTTTTAATGCCGTCAACGGCTTGTTTATTGGCTTTTTCGAAGCTTTCCCATGCGCAGTAACCTTGGCGAACAAGCCAGTTGTTGTCGGTTCTAGTTCCTCTTACGAAAGGAAATTCGCCGGGAGCCGAATTTAAATGTTTAAGATCTTTGAGATCTTCGGCGCGGTAGTACGGACGAACAGCAAAACCCTCTTGTGTCTTCCATACGAGCTTTTTCTCGTAATCAGCGCCTTTCAGGTCCTTAGTTATCACCTCTTCCCATTGTGGAGTAGAAACAGGTGGAAACTCAGCAAATAATTTTTCTGCCATATTTGTGATTTTAAATGAAAAATGTTACCAAAAATGTTCGGCAAAGGTAGAAATTCTTTCTTAAAATTAAACCTTTTGTTTACTTATTAATCTAAGTATGTGAAAAAGGAAACCCGGTAATATCATTATTTTGATAATCACCGGATTGACACTTTTTTCATAGTTCTTTGATTATTCCGATTTTTCGAGGTTATTGGCCTCTTCTGCATAATTCAGTATGTCGGCATCGTTTTCCTTAGCCACTTTATTTTCCAGTTTAGTTTTGGTTTTAGGTTTTTGAGTTTGAGTTTTAGTTTCGGTGCCGACATCTGACTTTCTTTCGTGCAGTACAGCCTTTCTTAACTCGAAGTTCTGACCTAAATATTTCTTCCTCACTTCTGGATTGTTTGCAAGCACTTCGGCAGTTCCACTTTCAAGAATATTTCCTTCATAAAGGAGATATGCTCTGTCTGTGATAGCCAACGTCTCGTGAACATTGTGGTCTGTGATTATGATTCCTATGTTTTTTGTCTTTAACTTGGCAATGATGTGTTGAATGTCTTCAACAGCTATCGGGTCAACACCAGCAAATGGTTCGTCTAGAAGAATGAATTTTGGATCGATAGCCAAAGCTCTCGCGATTTCGCATCTTCTACGCTCACCTCCAGATAGTTGTATTCCATAGCTCTTTCTTACTTTGTGAAGATTGAATTCATCAATAAGCATCTCAAGTCTCTCTTCTCTCTCCTTTTTCGAAAGATCCGATAACTCCATTACCGACATGATGTTGTCTTCAACACTAAGTTTGCGGAAAACAGATGCCTCTTGAGCAAGATAACCTAACCCTTTTTGGGCTCTCATGTACATTGGAAGTGATGTTATCTCTTCGTCATCGAGGAAAATTCTGCCTGAATTCGGCTTTATCAATCCGGTAATCATGTAGAAGCTTGTAGTCTTACCAGCTCCATTTGGACCTAACAGACCAACAATCTCTCCTTGTTCTACCTCAATGGAAACTCCCTTTACGACAGTACGGGCACCGTATTTCTTAACAAGATTGCTGCAGTGTAAACGCATTTTAAATTCTTTTATATTACTTGATCTCGAGTTTCAGGTCGTTTTGCAACTCCCTAAGTTCAGGATTATTCTCGAGCAAAAACTTTGCCTTTTCTTCGGGCATATATAATTTGTTCTCTTTTTGTTCATCTTCATGAACAATATCGACAACTAAATTTGCAGAGTTATTATTTAACTTAAATTTCAAGAAGCTGTTCATTCTCTGAATACAGTTCGCCTCTATCCACTTCTTTTGAGCCTCATTGCTAACTAAAAATACAATCTCATTGCCACCCTCATATTTTGGAGGATTTTGCAAAATCGCACTTGCAAGGCGAGGAGTCTTCTTCTCGTTTTCGGCAAGTTCTGGCCAAACTTTTAGAATCTTTTCGAGATCGAATGGCTCTTCTCCTATCTCTCTAGAGACATGTACTGGTGTGCTATTGACATCTTTTTCTGCCTTAGCTAAAAGATTTTTGATAGACATTGTAGATGTCTTAGTCGCTGGCTCAGCAGGAGCCGGAGTTGCTTCAGGCGTTGGAGTAGGCGTAGGCATTGCTTCTGGTGCTGGAGCAGCCTCAGTTGAAGGAGTTGTTGCCTGAGCTGTTACTGCTTCGCGAGCTGAAGCTTGTGCTTGAATTTGTGGGGCAGAAGCAGGCGAGACAATTCTAGCTAACTTGATTAAAGAGAACTCTGTATGTAGTCGCTGATTGTTGCTGATTTTGTATGACGATTCGCACGAGGTTGTAATCTCCAATGCGGCAAAAAGTAATCCAGTTGAGCATTTTTCAGCCTGATCCCTATATCTTTGAGCCACGGTAGGAGAGACCTCCAACAGTGATGCAGTCTCTCTCTCCTTCGACATTAGGAGATCTCTGAAGTGGCTGCTTAGCCCTCCAATAAAATGAAGCGCATTGAATCCTTTAGAGAGGATTTCGTCGAAAACCATTAAAATCTCTTTATAGTTTCCTTCCAAAATCATCTCAGTCACTCTGAAATAGTATTCGTAGTCAAGAACATTGAGGTTCTTGATGATTTGATCATACTTCAACTCTTTCCCACAGAACGCCACCATCTGGTCGAAAATCGTAAGGGCGTCACGCATCGCACCATCAGCCTTCTGAGCTATGATATGAAGAGAGTCGCTGTCTGCAGTTATACCCTCTTTTTCTGAGATATTTTTCAGATTGGAGACGATGTCTTCGACCGAAATTCGGCTGAAATCATAAGTCTGACAACGAGAGAGAATGGTAGGAATGATTTTGTGCTTCTCAGTGGTGGCCAGGATGAAAATTGCGTGAGCTGGTGGCTCCTCAAGTGTCTTAAGGAAAGCGTTGAATGCCGCTTGAGATAGCATATGGACCTCATCGATGATGAAGACACTGTATTTGCCAATCTGCGGAGGTATTCTCACCTTTTCGTTGAGCAACCTGATGTCATCTACCGAGTTATTAGATGCAGCATCGAGCTCATGAATGCAGTAAGATCGCCCCTCAGCAAAAGAGACGCACGATTCACAAACCCCACATGCCTCCATTTTGTCGGTTGGATTGAGACAGTTGATGGTCTTTGCAAAAATTCTGGCACTGGTAGTCTTCCCGACACCCCTTGGTCCACAGAAAAGATAGGCGTGAGCCAACTGTCCGCGAACGATTGAGTTCTGAAGAGTAGCAGCTATATTGCTTTGTCCGATAACGGATTCGAAGCTATCCGGCCTGTATTTTCTGGCCGAAACAATAAATCTTTCCATACTCGACAAAAGTACAAATTTTTATCTAATTTTGCGATTACATAATAAAACAGTTATGAGACGATTATTTATTGTATTAGCGTCGCTTGTGGTTTCTGTTTCAGCAATGGCACAGCCAGTATTGAAAGATCTAAGAAACAATTTCAAGAACTTTTCGGCAAAAACAACTATGGTGGTTCTTTCGCCGGACGGGATTGTTGACGCAGCAATCCGTGATGCTGTCACCAAAGGGTGGAAGCTTTCTCCTTATAAGTTTTGCAACTACAACGAGTATGAAAAGATAAAGAACGACACTTCTTTCTTCTTTTTAATTAAGACAGACGGCCGTCAGAGAAGAGAGGCTGAGCCAGGAATAGAATACCTGACATTGGTTAAAGGCGGATACGAGATGCGGAATTCAATCGAAAGACATCCAGAACTCATCTCTCTACCACTTCGTTCGCTCGATGAGGACCATTTTAATGTATCGTATGCACCTGCCTATATCTCAATTTTTCAAAACTATATCAGAAAAATTCAGAGAGGTGTTTTACTAGCGTTCACAGGTGAAATGTCCTATACCGATTCTCAGGACGGAATAGAAAATAAGACAATACTATTCAACACTTCTGACCTTTCATTTGTACCTGAACCTGACGAAATTAAATGGATGTTTCGATCAAAAGGATATGTTGTAGAGGAGGAGAAGATTTCTGAGGCATTGGACAAAGCTCTGCCAAATCATATTGTTTCGCTTGTGATTGCTCCGCGCGATATCCCAAAGGGTGGTGTTTGTTATAAGTTATTGATTTCAACAGATACTCACGAACTTCTCTACTATAAGAAGCATAAATTGGGCAACAGAAATCCTAGAGGATTCTCTAGAGACGACATCAAAAGAATCTCCATACCTTATCAGCACTGATGACATTATTTACCGATAAAAGCGAATGTGGGCTTAGGTTTGCGTTCCGCAGGGTTGTATCGCCCGTAGCCTATTGCGCTCTTAGTATCAAGACTGGAACCAGAGACGAAAATCCATTTCATAATGGGATAGCTCACTTCACTGAGCACATGCTTTTCAAGGGTACCGAAAAGAGAAAGTCGGGGGCCATTAATAGTTATCTCGAGAAATTGGGAGGAGAGCTCAATGCCTACACAACAAAGGAGGAGACAGTAATTCATGCGACAGTTCTTGCAGAGGATCTTCCTAAAGCGTTAGAACTTCTGTCGGATATTGCCTTTAATTCAATCTTTCCCGAAAAAGAGATTCAAAAGGAGAGAGGTGTCATTTTAGAAGAGATTAGCTCTTATAAAGACTCTCCATCCGAACTGATTTTTGATGACTTCGATGAGTTATTGTTCGCTGGCCACTCTTTATCAATGCCGATTTTAGGTACTCCAAAGTCTATTAAAAAGATAGATAGAGATGCGTTAATCAACTTCACTCGCACCCATTTTAGGATTCCAAATATGAGCCTGTCGATTGTGGCAGATATTGATTTTGAAAAGGGTAAAAAGCTTGCAGATAAGTATTTTGCGCAATATGCCTCTACTGAGCCTGAGGAAAATTCCTCCGATTCAGCCAATTATTCATTTGCTAAAAATGATTCACAAAGAGACATTGTCTTGAATAAGAAGACATTTCAAGCTCACTGCATAATTGGCTCTAAGGCTTACTCTTTTTATGATAAAAATCGTCTTCCAGCGGCTCTACTTACCAACATACTTGGTGGTCCTGCGCTGAATTCAAGACTGAACTTATTACTGAGAGAGAAACACGCCTTAGCGTATAGCGTAGATGCATCATGCACTTCGTATGCCGATACCGGAATCTTTTCGGTCTATTTTGGTACAGACAAATCTAATCTGCAAAAATGTCGCGAATTAATCGAAAAGGAGTTTGCGCTTTTCAGAGAAAAGGAGATTAGTGCTATTCAGCTAAAGGCTGCAAAAAAGCAGCTATTGGGACAGTTGGCAATCTCTTCGGATAATGCGGAGTCGCAATGTTTGAATATGGGTAAATCGCTTTTGGTTTTTGGGAAAGTGGAGCCTATTGCAGAGATCAGAGCAAAGATTGAGGCAATTTCTGCTGAAGATATTCATAGGGTAGCAAATGAGATGTTTTGCTCAGACTCTTTATATTCAATTATTTATAAATAGAGGAATCTTATTTATTGAGCCATGACAAATGTAGATAACTATATTTCTATCCATTCAACAGCTAACGATGAGGTGTTGGAATGGATCACTAGGCAGACAAATTTAAGGACAAATCATGCCAGAATGTTGTCGGGGAATGTTCAAGGTAAACTTCTTGAGTTTTTCTCAAGGATGGTTGCGCCTCAAAGGATCCTTGAGATAGGTACATTTACTGGCTATTCTGCAATTTGTCTGGCAAGAGGTCTTCGTGATGCGGGTGGAATGGAGACTCTTGAGCTTAATGATGAGTTGGAAGACATTATAAGAGAGGGCTTCGAACGTGCGGGGTTGTCGCAGCAGATAGATCTGATCTTTGGCGATGCCAAAGAGAGTATAAAGCGTCTAAATTACATGTACGA
>RRZT010845844.1_pt1 | contig 10511 bp, 8 predicted proteins | sample 2165551 | NCBI WGS metagenome assembly RRZT01 (sample SAMN10456910, study PRJNA506462) | wastewater metagenome | biome: wastewater; feature: sludge; material: wastewater sludge; isolation source: wastewater sludge with Escherichia coli K12::gfp cells carrying plasmid... | place: USA: Moscow, Idaho ...
CCAGCACCTCGGCGGCCTTGGCCAGATCCGCGTCCGAGAGTTCGATGAACTGGTGATCGCCGGCGGCTTGCAGACGGGCCGTGACCTCGGCGGTTTGGGCGTCCATGTTGCGGCCCAGTTCGGTCGTGTACCATTCGCCTTTGATCTGGTCGATCGCCGCGCGCGCCTGTTCGGGCAGGGCGTCATAGCGTTCCTTCGACATGCCGAACAGCACCGCGAACGACCCCAGCGGCAGGTTGGTGACGTGGTATTTCAGCAGGTCACCGACGCCGAAATTATACAGGTTCCCGGTATCGACCAGGGCGCCGTCGATCAGCCCCCGGCTGACGTTTTCGGCCAGCGAGGTGGCGGGAATGTTCGACACCGGCACCGCGCCCAGACGACTGACGATCTGCGCCTGGGTCTGGCCCGACACCCGCAGCTTCTTGCCGCGCAGGTCGGCCAGTCCGGTGATCGGGTCCTTCATGTGGATATAGTACGGCCCCGCCTGCAGCACCCCAAGCGCCACCAGATCTTCCATGCCGGTGATCAGCCCCTTGTCGATCAGCTGCAGCGAAACAAGCGATCCGTCCGAGTTGGTCGCGGCCATATCGGGCAGCTCGAACACCTCCAGCCCGCTGATGCGGCCGGGCGTATAGGGCAGCGGGATCTCGGCGATGTCGGCCACGCCGTCCTGCACCAGCTTCAGCTGGACCTCGCCCCCCGACACCAGCGAGCCGCCGGGGAACACGTCGATTTTCAGCGTCCCGCCCGAGGCCTCGGCGGCCTTGGCAACCAGAGCGGGGGCGGAAATCGCGTTGTTCACCGTGGTGGCCGGCAGGAACGAGGAATATTTCAGCGTTACCACCTCTTGCGCGGCGGCGGGTGCGGCCATCAGCGCGGTGGCAATGGCGATCTTCTTCAGCATCGACATGATGTTTCCCTGTGGTTTTTTCTATTTGCGGTGAGGGCGGGCGCCGGAACGCCCGCCGGGATCTGGTCAGGTGCGGATATGGCCGATCTGCTTGGCCTCGACCTCCTCCAGTGCGTCGGGATAGCCGGCATCGGCGTAACGGATCACCCCCAGCGAGGTGTCGTTGGTCAGGGACCGGTCCAGCCTTGTGTCGGCGGCCTCGGTGCCGTCGGCAATGACGGTGACACCGGCCGAGGTCATGTAACCGGCATAACCGCCGCCGCCCGAATGCACCGCCACCAGATCCGCGCCCGAGGCACACAGCGTCATCGCGTCCAGCAGCGGCCAGTCGGCAATCGCGTCCGATCCGTCGCGCATGTTTTCGGTCATGATATTGGGATGCGCCATCGCGCCTGCGTCCAGATGGTCGCGCGAAAACGCCACCGGCCCGGCCAATTCGCCGTCCGCCACCATCTTGTTGACCGCGCGCGCCAGTGCCGTGCGCTCGCCATGGCCCAGCCAGGCGATGCGGGCGGGCAGGCCCTCGAACGGGACGTTCTCGCGGGCCAGACGGATCCAGTTGGTCACGATCTGGTTGTCGGGGAACATCTGCAAGACCAGATCGTCGACCTTGCGGATATCGTCCGGGTCACCCGACAGCGCCATCCAGCGGAAGGGGCCAATGGCGCGGGCGAACAGGGGGCGCAGGTAAGCCTCGGTGAAGATCGGGATGTTGAAGGCGTTCTCGACGCCGCCGAGCTTGGCCTGCGTGCGGATCAGGTTGCCGTTGTCGAAGACCTCGGCGCCGTGCTTCTGGAAGTCCAGCATGGCGCGGACGTGTTGGGCGATGCTTTCCCGGCCCGCCTCGATCAACTCATCCGGGTTCTGGTCGCGCAAGCGGCGCACCCGGTCCAGATCATAGCCCACCGGCACATAGCCATAGACCAGATCATGCGCCGAGGTCTGGTCGGTCACGATGTCAGGCACGATCCCGCGCGCGGCGATTTCGGGATAGATCTCGGCCGCGTTGCCGATCAGGCCCACGGACAGCGCCCGGCCCTCGACCTTGGCCTTGTCGATCATCGCCAGCGCAGAATCCAGATCAGGGGCGATTTCGTCAAGGAAACCAATGGCCTCGCGCATTTCGGCTCGCGCCGGATCAATGTCCACGCACAGGATCGCCGCACCTGCCATGCGCCCCGCCACGGGCTGCGCGCCGCCCATGCCGCCAAGGCCCGCCGTCAGGATGAAGCGGCCCTTCAGCGACCCGCCAAAACGGCGTTCGGCGATGCGCATGAAGATCTCATAGGTGCCCTGAATGACGCCCTGGCTGCCGATATATTGCCACGCCCCGGCGGTCAGCCCGCCCCAGCAGATCAGGCCCCGGCGTTCGAGGTCATAGAAGACCTCGGGTTTGGCCCATTGGCCGACGATGTTGCAATTGGCCATGATGACCATCGGCGCGGAAGCCGAGGTCTTCAGCAGACCCACGGGCTTGCCGGACTGGATGATCAGGGTCTGATCCTCGTCCATCTCCAGCAGGGTGCGCTCGATGGCGTCATGCGCGGGCCAGCTGCGCGCGGCCTTGCCAAGGGCCGCATAGACGATCAGCTTTTCGGGGGCCTCGCCCACCGCCAGCACGTTTTCCATCAGCCGCAGCAGCCCTTCGGCGCGCCACGATTTTGCGCGCCGCACCGGTCCGCCGGGGATGGGGAAGTCGGGGTGGCGGGGGTTAGCGGTCGGCATCGGTGCCCTCCAGCGCGTAACGCGCCAGCTCGATCCCCATCGCACGCTCGCAGACCGGATAGACCGAGGGGTCCAGCACGGATGCGCTCAGCGGGATGATCGTCTTCGGCACATGCAGGATGTGGACCTTCATGCCCACCTGCAACTGCCCGACCGACAGCGGCTCGGCGGTTTCGGACAGGGTTGTGATCACATCGGGGAAGCTGGCGATGCGCAACCCGCCGACATCGTCGATGGCCATATATTCGTTCATCACATGCAGCGTCAGCGCATTGGCGCCATGGCCTATGGTGACGGTGCCGATATCGAAAGCCTCGGGCGTGTAGACCACATTCTTCGCCGTCACCTCGCCGGATGCAAGGATCGTGCCGCCGGTCCTGTCCACGATGGCGTCGATGACCGCCGCCGGCCCCTTCGGTTCGGCGGCAAGGATCGCATGACCCAGATCCAGCGCCATCGAAATCCCGCCAAGCGCCGCATTTTTCGCGACATAGGAGGCCCGCAGCGGGTTGCGCGCGCTGGCGATGAAGCCCCCCGACATATCCGCCGCCGTGCGCAGGATGGGCGAGATCTTGGCCGTCGCGCCCTGCACCACCAGCTCGATATAGCGGTTCTGTTCGCGGTTGCCGCCGACGGCGGTCTGGATCATCGGCTCGGGGCTGCTGGCCATCCCGATGGAGCCCATGTCGCCGGTCGGATGGGCGCGAATGTCGCCCACCGCATCGACCACCTTGCAGCCCAGAATCGCCGAGGGCAGCCAGCCGTTCAACGTCGAGGATTTGCCGTTCTGCCCGATCATCAGGCCCGCGACCGGAAAGCCCAGGGCTTCGTTCAGCAGCTCGACCGCCTTGATGTAGTCGACGCCGCGCATTTCCCATGGCGTCGTGGATGCGGGCGCGCCGATGGCGGCAGCGGTGGCGATCAGGTCTTCGGGGTCCAGTTCATCGACGGAGACCAGTTCCGGCGCGCCGGCATTCACCGCCGCATAGCCCAGCTTGCGGCCATGATCGCTCCAGCCGCCGCCACCCGAGGCGTAAACCGATCCGCCACGAACGGCGGGCTCAACGTCTTTTTCAGTCAGAATACGGCGCATCTCAATTCCCTTTCTGCTTATCCAATGCAATGACGGCGTCGGCGATCACCTCCGCGCCAAGCGCAATACTGGGAGTTGTGCTGAATTCCTCGAGGCAATGTGAGCGGCCGTCGCGGCTGGGCACGAAAATCATTATGCTGGGTGCGATTTGTGCCACAAATGCGGCGTCATGACCGGCCCCCGACACCATGCGACGATGGCTTGCGCCGCAATTGGTGGACGCAACCTCAAGTTGTTTTACCAGCCCCTCATTCATCGGCGTCGGGCGGTTGTCCGACAGCAGCCGCGATTCTGCGGTAATGCCGTCCGGCAGGGCGGTCAGGCGGTCTTCGATCCAGCGCAGAAACTCCTCCATCTCGGGCCGGGCTTCGGCGCGGGCGTCGATCAGCATGCGCACCCGGCCCGGAACGACATTGGCCGCGCCGGGTTCGATGGAAAACTCGCCCACGGTGGCGGTGAAATGGTCGGGGCCTTGGGCGCGGGCCTGTGCTTCGGCGTCGATGGCGGTGACAAGGGCGGCGGCGGCCACCAGCGCATCGGCGCGGCGGTCCATGGGCGCGGTTCCGGCGTGGTCGGGGCGGCCGGTCAGCACGATCTCGATCCGTTCGATCCCGGCGATGGCGGTGACGATGCCAAGGTCCAGGCCTTCAGCCTCCAGCACCGGGCCCTGTTCGATATGCAGCTCCAGAAAGGCGCGGATGTCGTCGCGCCGGGCGCGGGCAGTGGCGTCGCCGCCAACGTCGCGGATCGCCTGATCGAGGCTGCGGCCCTCGTGGATCAGCCCCAGCCAGTCATCCGGCAACACCCCGGCCATGGCGCGCGACCCGGTGCAGGACACCCCGAAGACCGAGACCTCCTCGGCCAGAAAGTCCACCACTTCGAGGGTATGGCGCAGTTGGATGCCCTGTTCGTCCAGCATCCGCGCGACCTCCAGCGCGACGATCACCCCGGCGACGCCGTCGAAGCGCCCACCATCGGGGACGGTGTCGGAATGGCTGCCCAGCAGGATCGTGCCCGCATCCGGGTCGGTGCCGGGGCGGGTGCCGATCAGGTTGCCGCCCGCATCCAACGCGACGCGCAGCCCGGCCTGCGCAAACCGTGTGCGCAGCCAGTCGCGGCCCTGATCGAACCGGGGCGAGAAGGCGCGCCGCGTCCAGGGGCGGCCGGGATCGGTGATGGCGGCCAAGGCGTCCAGATCGGCGCCGATGCGGTCGGTGTTGACCCACAGGTTACGCATGGATCGGCCCCCGCAAACCCAGCGGCCGGGGCGGGCGGATGAACTGGCCATTGCCGGGCTTGGCCAGCACGTCGGTGCCGTCGAAGACGTGCTGACCGCGCAGCCATGTGCCCGCGACCGACCACGGCAGGGTAATGCCGTCATAGGGCGACCAGCCCGCGATCGAATGACGGCTGGCCTTGGCGTCATAGACCTGCGCGACCGGGTGCAGCACGGTCAGGTCGGCGTCGCGGCCGACCGCGATGCCCCCCTTGCGGTGGTCGATGCGGAAATGCCGCGCCGGGTTTTCGGCCAGCAGCCGCGCCGCCCAGGTCAAGGGCAAGCCGCGTTCCAGCAGACCCTTGACGAACAGCGGCACCATCACCTCCAACCCCGGCACGCCGGATGCGTTTTTCAGCATGTCCGGGTTGGTCTTGCGGTCTTCGGACCAGCTGACATGGTCGGTCGAGACCATCGAGACGTTGCCAAGCGCCACCTGACGCCACAGCTTTTCGACCTCGGCGCGGGGGCGGATCGGCGGGTTGATCTTGGCCTTTCCGCCCAGACGGGCGACGTCGTGTTCCTCGTCCAGGATCAGATAGTGGATGCAGCACTCGACGGTCGCCGCGAAGCCCTGGTCGCGATAGCTGCGCGCGATCTCGTATCCGCGCCCAAGCGAGCAGTGGACGACATGCGCCGGGCAGGTCGTGGCTGCGCCGGTTTCGTAGATCTGCAGCAGCGCCAGCAGTTCGGCCATGGGCGGGCGCGACATGCCATGGGCGCGCCAGTCGGTGATCTGCATCGCCTCGACCAAGGCGATGGAATCGCGGACGAAGGCGTCGTCTTCGTTATGGACCCCGGCGGCAAGGCCGGTCTTCGCCACCTCGGCGAAGCAGGCCAGCAGAAGCGCGGGCGGGATGCGGGGGAAGCGTTTGGGATCGGTCCCGAAGGTCGAGAATTTGAAGGCGCAGACGCCGGCCTCCGCCTGTTCGGCGATGCGCGCGGGGCCTTCGGTCGGGTCGATGGTGCCATACAGCGCGACGTCGACGCGGGCCTCGGCTTCGGCGGTGGCGGCCTTGCGCCCGACGGCGGCGGCCGAAGCAATCAGGTCCCCCTCGTCATACGGCATATCCACGATTGAGGTCACGCCCCCGGCGGCAGCGGCGGCGGTTGATGCGGCGAAGCCTTCCGCCCCTTTTTGCGACAGCGAATGGACCTGTGCATCGACGGCGCCGGGCAGGATCATCGCCGGGCCGAGAATGTGGCGTTCGCGCGCGGCGGGGGCCGCGCCTTCGCCGATCAGGGCCACGCGGCCATCGCGTACGGCGACAAAACCACCCTCGACCTCGCGGTCCGACAGGATCACACGGCCCGATAGAACCAGATCAAAATCTGACATGTGCCGATCTCCCCCCTTTTTCTTCCTTGAAATGAGCCTAAGCGAATTAATCGAAATACTGGCATATCCCAATTCCTGAACGGCTGATACGATCCGTTGCGCGGGTCAGGAAAGTTCCTGCAATTGCTGGATAAAGCGTTGGCTTTGCGGGTCCGGGCGGCTGATCAGCGCCAGGGTTTGCAGGTAGGTGTCGGGCAGGATCAGGCTGTGCAGCCGATGACCTTCGGGCCTGCTGAGCGCCGCCGGCAGGACCGAGATGACACCGTGATTCACCACCATATTCAGCGTGATGGGCACCGAATCAATTTCCATCAGCTGGAACTGCTGCCGCCAATCCGGGCCGAAGAAATCGTCCAGAAACTGGGTGGTCTTCTGGCGCAGCCCGCTGCGCAGGCTTTGCAGGGCCAGCGGATTTTGCGCCAGCACCTTGGCCAGTTCGGGGCTGTCCAGCGACGCCGGCAGCGCCTGCCCATACAGCGCCAGCCGCGCCGTCAGGATCGGCGTCACCCGATAGCCCGGCTCGTCCGGGGCGCTGTCCAGCAGCACCGCGTCATAGCGGCCATCGTCCAGCCCGGTCAGCAGCTCCTCGGCGGTGGCCGAGGCGACGAACAGCGGCACCTTGTAACGGCGCAGCCAGTTCACCGACATGCGCGAGACGACCTCGGCCACCTCGCTTTGCGCGCCCAGCGGAATGACCGAGCCCAGCGACTTGCCGCGCAGGTTGCGCATGAAGCGGTTATCGGCAGTCTTGCTGATCGCGGTCCAGAGGCCCTGCAGCTCCTCGATGATGTCCAGAAGGGCGATGCCGATATCGGTCGCGCTGACCCCGCGGCGGTCGCGCAGCAGCAGGGCGCGGCCAAGGCGCTGTTCCAGCTGGCCGAGGTCGCGGGTCAGTTGCGGCTGGCCGATATTCATGTGCAGCGCCGCCTTGCGGATGCTGCCCGCGCGCAGCACCTCGGCCAGACGAAACAGGGCCTCCAGTGTGACGGGGCGTTCCTGCGCGGCCCGGATCGCTTGATCGGGGGGCTGGCCATAGACGCGGCAGCACAGCGTGGCGAGGCGCGTCAACGCGCTGCGCATCTGTTCCGACTGGATCGAGAAGGCCAGCTTGCCGCCGCTGCGGCGGACAAGCGGGATCGACAGCTCGGCCTCCAGCCGCTGCAGGGCGGCGGTGACGGTCGAGGGGGGCGCGCCGCTGCGGCGGGCGGCGGCGCGGATGCCGTCTTCCTGCAGAACCAGATCGCACAGCATGATTGTCGACAAGCGCATGCTGCGACTTTGGCCGGACGGCTGCGGCTGTCAATCGCGATCCGGGGGTCAGCGTCCCCTGCCCCGATCCCGGCGCACCACCACCACCCCGGCGGCGGCGATCCCGGCCAGCGTGAACCATGTCAGCGCATAGATCAGATGCGTGTTGCGAAAGGCGATCACCGTCAGCCCCCCGACCGGCAGGCCGCCAGGCAGCGGCGTGGCATCGGCGTCCAGAAAGACCGGCGCCACCGGCCCCAGCCCGCGCGCGGCGGCAATCGCCTGCACATCGCGCGAATACCAGCGGTTCCCGGCGGGGTCGTTGCTGCGCAGAAAGGCGCCCTCGGGTTCGGTCAGGCGGGCCAGGCCGGTGACGCTGACCGGCCCGGTGATCTGGCCTTGCGGGCGGGTTTGCGGGTCGGCGCGCTCGGTCGGGACGAAACCGCGATTGACCAGCAGGACCTGACCGTCGGGCGTGGTCAGGGGGGTCAGCACCCAGTAACCGCCGCCCAGTTCGGTGACGGCCTGCACCCGCGTTTCGGCGTCATGGTTGAATTGGCCCTGCACCCTCACCCGGCGGTAAGCGCGATCCTCGGGCGGGCGGGCCAGCAGGGCACCCAGCGATTCCGGTTCGGCATGGACCCGCGCCTCGACCTGCGCGATCAGGTCCAGCTTCCAGCTGAGCCGCTGCAACTGCCAGACCCCAAGCGCCGCGAAGGCGATCATCAGCAGCACCGCCAGCGCCAGCGCCAGCCCGGTCTGCCAAAGCGGCCGGCCCTGCGCCGGGGTCAACTTCCGGGCGGGCTGGTGGCCATGCCCGGCATCATATTGGCGTCCATGTGATACATGACCCATATCGTGCCAATGACGGCGATGACCAGAACGACGATGGTGAACACCAGCGAGATCATGGTCCAGCCGGCCTCGTTCTTCAGGTTCATGTGCAGGAAATAGATCATGTGGACGATGATCTGGATCACCGCACAGCCCAGCACCAGAAAGGCCGTCAGCCGCCCCGAGCCGACAAGGCCCGACATGACCAGAAAGAACGGGATCGCCGTCAGGATCACCGACAGCACGAAGCCGGTCACATAGTCGCGCATGCTGCCATGCGGGAAGGACGGTGCGTGATCGTCGGCATGGGCTTCTGCGGTGGCGTGCGGGTCGCGCATCAGATCATCTCCCTCAGATAGACAAAGGTGAACACCCCGATCCAGATCACGTCGAGGAAATGCCAGAACATCGACAGGCATTCCAACCGCCGGCGATTGGCGGGGATCAGCCCGTGTTTGCGCACCTGCAGGACCAGCGTGGCCATCCAGATCAGGCCGAAGGTGACATGCAGCCCGTGCGTGCCGACCAGCGTGAAGAAGGCCGACAGGAAGGCCGACCGGCCAGGTCCGGCGCCGATATGGATCAGGTGGTTGAACTCATACAGCTCGATCATCAGGAAGCAGAGGCCGAACAGCGCCGTGACGCCCAGCCATTTCATCACGCCCCTCTGGTCGTTCTGGTGCATGGCCAGCATCGCGAAGCCGTAGGTGATCGAGGACAACAGCAGCATGGCGGTGTTCAGCGCGATCAACGGCAGCTCGAACAGGTCTTTCGGGCCGGGGCCGCCGCCATAGCGGTGACCCAGCACCGCGTAAGTCGCGAACAGGGTCGAGAAGATGAGGCAGTCGCTCATCAGGTAGATCCAGAAGCCCAAGGGGGTGCTGTGGCCTTCGGGGTGGTGCGGCTCGGTCTTGGGGTGGAAGTCCCGCGGATCGGTCGGTTGGGTGATGATGGTTGCGCTCATGCTGTCTGACCCGCGCTGCTCAGCGCCCGCGTGCGGGCATCTTCGGTTGCTGCCACTGTGGCGGCGGGGATGTCGAAATCGCGGTGATAGTCGAAGGTGTGCCAGATCGCGGTGACGATCAGCCCGATCAACGACACCACGACCAGCCACCAGATATGCCAGACCAGTGCAAAGCCCAGCACCGTGCTGATCCCGGCCAGGATGATCCCGGCACCGGTATTGCGCGGCATGTGGATCGGCGCGAAGATCCCTTGCGGGCGCTGATAGCCGTGATCTTTCATGTCCTGCCAGGCGTCCAGATCGTAGACGACCGGAGTGACCGCGAAATTATAGTCGGGCGGCGGGGACGAGGTCGACCATTCCAGCGTCCGGGCATTCCAGGGATCGCCGGTGACGTCGCGCAACCGCTCGCGGTCGCGGATCGAGACATAGATCTGGATCAGCAGCGCCGCGACCCCGCCCGCGATCAGCACCGCACCAAGGCCCGCAACGGCGAAATAGACCTGCAACGAGGAATCGTCGAAGACCCGCAGCCGCCGCGTCACCCCCATCAGCCCGACGATATACAAGGGCAGGAAGGCAACCCAGAAGCCCACCACCCAGCACCAGAAGCTGACCTTGCCCCAGAACGGATCCAGCTTGAAGCCGAAGGCCTTGGGGAACCAGTAATTGATCCCGGCGAACACCCCGAAGACCACGCCGCCAATGATAACATTGTGGAAATGCGCCACCAGAAACAGTGAGTTGTGCAGCACGAAATCGGCCGGCGGCACCGCCAGCATCACCCCAGTCATGCCGCCGATGCAGAAGGTCAGCATGAAGGCGATGGTCCACATCATCGGCAGCTCGAACCGGATCTGACCCTTGTACATGGTGAACAGCCAGTTGAAGATTTTCGCCCCCGTCGGGATCGAGATGATCATCGTCGCGATCCCGAAGAACGAGTTCACCGACGGCCCCGCCCCCATGGTGAAGAAATGGTGCAGCCAGACCAGATAGGACAGGATGGTGATGCAGACCGTCGCATAGACCATCGAGTTATAGCCGAACAGCCGCTTGCCGCAGAAGGTGGCGGCGACCTCGGAAAAGATGCCGAAGGCGGGCAGGATCAGCACATAG
>RRZT011524349.1_pt1 | contig 10509 bp, 7 predicted proteins | sample 2165551 | NCBI WGS metagenome assembly RRZT01 (sample SAMN10456910, study PRJNA506462) | wastewater metagenome | biome: wastewater; feature: sludge; material: wastewater sludge; isolation source: wastewater sludge with Escherichia coli K12::gfp cells carrying plasmid... | place: USA: Moscow, Idaho ...
GGTGCGCAACAACTGATTTGAATGAAACATCTATTATCGGATGGTATACAGATGCTACTGTATATAGGACCTATCAAAACGCTGAGTTTGACAGCGGATACAACCAAGAATTCAATGTACTTGCAAACAAAGAAAACTGTGTACTGCTTCCTCACGGCGAACGACATAGGCATATTTGGAACGCACCTACTGCAAAAAAACGAACCTACGGATTTGGACAGTCGATGATTTGGTATGCGACCGAGGAAGTTGCTGCTACATATATTGAAAAACTTGCAAAGCAGATCAGTGAGTATTCTGGTGAAAACTGGATTGATAAAAGTGACGAAGATATGTGAGGTGATGTGAAATGCCATTTGAAATAATCCGAGGCGATATCACAAAGCTCTCGGTTGACGCAATCGTAAATGCCGCAAACCGTTCTTTGCTTGGAGGAGGCGGTGTCGACGGTGCAATACATCGTGCTGCTGGTCCCTCTCTTTTGGTGGAGTGCCGAACTCTGGGCGGCTGTGACGTTGGAAATGCAAAAATTACAAAGGGATACGAGCTGCCGTCTAAATATATCATACATACAGTTGGCCCCATTTGGCATGGAGGTACACAAAATGAGGAGCAGCAACTTCGAAGCTGCTATATGAACTCTCTTACACTGGCGAGAGAACAACACCTTGCAAGCATCGCCTTCCCGCTGATTTCATCGGGGGCTTTCGGATATCCGAAAGATCAGGCTCTCAGTGTTGCCGTAAAAGCAATCAGAGATTTCTTGCTGGAATGTGACATGAGTGTTTACCTTGTAGTGTTTGACAAGGCTTCTTTTGGTTTTTCACAGGAGCTTTTTACTTCCATCAGTCAGTACATTGATGATCATTACGCAGCCCGGCATGATGACCGCAATCGCCGTCGCAGCATTTACGAAGAAGATGAACAGCGATTTACCTATGAACAAGAGCTCACAGAGAGTATTTGCAAGAGCATATCTGCTGAAAACGGAAGATCGTTATCGGATGTGCTCAGCGAACTTGACGATACATTTTCCGAGCGACTGCTCCGACTGATTGATCAAAAAGGATATTCCGATGTGACAGCATATAAAAAGGCGAATATCGACCGTAAGCTGTTTTCTAAAATACGCAGTGACAAAAACTATAAGCCAAGCAAAGCTACAATTTTAGCGTTCTCGCTGGCTCTCCAGCTTTCGCTGGATGAAACAAAAGACTTTTTGATGACAGCTGGATTTGCACTGTCACGCAGCAGCAAGTTCGATGTTATTATTGAATACTTCATCACACACCAAATCTATGATATTTATGAGGTGAACGAGGCACTATTTGCCTTTGAACAACCGCTTTTGGGGGTGTGACAGTGAACATAAAGGAACGTATATTACAAGAATTGAGAAAAGAAAACTATCTATCGGATCGAGAATTAACAGATAGAATCTTGGGAACAGGGGTGGCACAACAGAGTGTGAATACTGCCTGTAGACAATTGGCGTGCAGCGGACTGATTAGGCGTACCGCTCCGCCAATTAAGAACTATAGTCTTACGGATAAGGATACAAGTACGCATCCCACAAAAACAGAGGATCTGCCACATCGTGGGCAATATCTAAAAAGCGAGTTTAATGCATTTTGGAATGCGTTTTGGAATACGGAAAAAGATTATTATTCCGCATTCACATTAGAAGAACTTGTAAAACTTAAAATGGCTATTACGAATATCAATAATCTAATCACCTTCGAATCAACAATAATGGCTTGCAATCTGATTTGCGATATTCTCAAATTTGACGAAGTGACAAAGGCTCAAATCCTGCACGATATTAAAAGTACCAGTGCAAATACCAATGGGTATGACATTGAACATTGTGGTCAAACACCTTTTATTTGTGAAGTGAAAGCCAATATTCCATCCGGAGGCAAGAATTCTTTTGGGGCGCAACAAACAAATCAGCTAATAAAAGATGTGAATTGCTTATTAAACGGAAAAACCAAGTCAACGATTGCTCCCTCTGAGCTTGGTGGGTACTACAAATTTTTGTGTATGTACTGCAATGATCAAAAAACACTTGCAGCAATACATCACTTCGTGTCACTTTTCAATTCAAAAAATCAGGACTGTGTAGAGCTATGGAATGGTCAAAGCATATTGAAAAAAAATAGAATATATCTTCTTCTCGTAAAGGAAGAATGCTGATTTGTCGCACAACTGGCGACCAATCGTTTTCAGCATTATGATATCCTTTCCTTACAATCAATTTTAGGAGGATATTGTGATGAAAAAGGGATTAACGGAGCTTGTTTTTATTTTGGATCGAAGCGGATCTATGAGCGGACTTGAAAGTGATACAATCGGTGGTTACAACGGAATGCTGGATAAACAGAAAAAAGAAGTTGGAGATGCTGTCATTACAACAGTTTTGTTTGATGATCAGTATGAACTGCTCCATGATCGCATCCCACTAAAAGGTGTTCGAAACATTTCGGATAGAGAGTATTTCGTCAGAGGGTCAACGGCATTGCTTGATGCAATCGGCAAAACCATTCACAAAATTGGTAATGCTCAAAAAAATACCGCCGAAGATGAACGTGCAGAAAAAGTACTATTTATCATAACCACCGATGGACAGGAAAACGCAAGCCGAGAATACAGCTATGCCAAGGTAAAAGAACAAATTCAAAGGCAGCAGGAAAAATACGGATGGGAGTTCATTTTCTTAGGAGCAAACATTGATGCGGCGGTCGAAGCGGATCGTTTCGGGATTCGCGCCGACCATGCAGCAAATTACCATGCGGACAGCGAAGGTACCGAACTGAATTTTATCGCTATGAGCGAAGCAATCAGTGAGCTTCGAGTGTCCAAAAGTATATCCGGTAGTTGGAAAAGTCAGATTGATAAAGATTTTGAAAAGCGGAAAAAAGGTACAAGGCGGTGAGAAAATGCGGGATAAGGTGATTGGCGGTATCTTAGGATTTGTGGTTGGCGATGCCATCGGGGTGCCTGTTGAGTTTCAAAGCAGAGATGAGCTAAAAGCAAACCCAGTCGTGTCCATGAGATCAGGTGGTTCCCATGGACAGCCGAAAGGCACATGGTCTGATGATAGCTCTATGACACTATGCACGATGGAAAGCCTTACACATGGCCTTAATCTTAACGATATATGCACACGGTTTCGGGGGTGGGTTGAGGATGGATATATGACTGCTCACGGAGAAATGTTTGACATTGGAAGAACGACCTTAACTGCCATTCGAAAATTCGCCCGTGGAACGCTCCCTTTGGAATGCGGAGAATCGGGCGAGTACGATAACGGCAATGGCTCACTTATGCGTATACTTCCCCTTGCCTTTTACACTCTTGGCATGAAACCAAAAGAACGCTTTGAAACAGTACACAATATTTCAATGCTAACGCACGCACACGAGCGGTCACTGATGGCTTGTGATATCTATGTGCAGCTTGCCTGTGAGCTCCTCAAAGGATATTCAAAAGAGAAAGCATATCGCAGGATGATTGATGAAATAAAACCCTTTTATCAAGAGGAAACACAACGCACCCCTTTTCAAAGAATACTGGGTGGAACCATTGTGGAACTAAGTGAGCCGCAGATTTCATCCAGCGGTTATGTAGTGGATACTCTTGAGGCGGCAATTTGGTGCTTTTTAACCACTGACACTTACGCCGATTGTGTCTTAAAGGCGGTTAATTTGGGTGATGATACGGACACCGTTGGCGCTGTGGCGGGAGGTCTTGCCGGCATTCTGTATGGCAGTGGCAGCATTCCAAAAGAATGGCTTAGCTGCATTGCGAAAAAGGATGATATCATTTCAATTTGCCGGAGCTTTTCCAATGTCTGCAAACCGTTTGCACCTTTATACGAGTACATTCCATATATGGAATGCAAGCCGGGCTATCAATGGATCACTGGCAAACAGAAAAATGGTGTAATGATCATGCCCTATCCACACTATGATGAAACACTGGCAGCTTTCACAAGACTGCCCTATGAACTTGGGTTTATGGACTACAGCTATCATGAAACCATTGAAAAATACGGATTTTCTGTTGGCGATGGTTTAGAAAGCGCAATTAAAACGGCAAATATAGAGCTAACGCTCGCTATATTAACAGCTTATATTCGCGGAGAAAGATTCTGTGACGGTTTGTGGGGGCGTTGTGTAAAAGACGGCATATTCCATGCCCTGCTTTGCCGTTTAAAGGAACTTGAAATGTAATCCCATGAGATTTTAACGAAAGACGGTGGGCGCATTGAGCCATATTACAACATATTCCGGTGAGGACTTTGACCCAATCCATCCAGATGCTTCAAAAGTACATATTACAGATATAGCTCATGCTCTTTCTATGATGTGCAGAGCAAATGGGCATTTCAGCCAGTTTTATTCTGTTGGACAACACTGCGTAAACTGTGCGGTTGAAGCGCAGGCACGAGGATATTCGAAAAAGGTACAGCTTGGCTGCCTGCTCCACGATGCAAGTGAAGCGTATATTGCAGACATTACTCGGCCGATAAAGCCATTTCTCTCAAATTATATGGATATTGAGCAGCGGCTGCAAAACTTGATTTATCAAAAGTATCTGACATCACCGCTATCATCGGAAGAAGCGATGCAAGTTAAGCAAATTGATGATCTCATGTTAGTCTGTGAGTTTAATGCTTTGATGCGCAAACCGGTATTCGACTATCAACCTGACATGGTTGGCTATATTTCTTTGAAACAAGAAAGCTTTGAATCTGTTTGCCAAAAATACATTGATTATTTTAAGGTGCTCTCTGACGAAGAAGCAGAAAGCACCTTGCCAAATTCCCCATTTTTGTCGATAGGCATTGATGGATGCAAAGGAAAATGGCTGTCCGTAGCAATCTCGAACGCTGGATTTGAAGTGAATTTGTTTGACAATATACGAGAGGTCTGTGAACACTATGAGCGTGCAGACAGCATTTTGATTGATATGCCAATCGGATTACCTGAGAGCGCAAACGATATGCGGCCAGATGCTGAACTTCGTAAAGCCTTAAAAGGAAAAGCTTCTTCGGTTTTTAATGTGCCTTGTCGTCAAGCAGTCTATCAAACAGAATATGAGAAGGCAAGCGCAACAAATAATGAAATTATAGGGAAAAAGCTCTCAAAGCAGTCCTTTGCGATTCTACCCAAAATAAAGGAAGTGGATCTATTTTTGCAGACTAACCCTGAATGGAAAAATCACCTGCTGGAAAGCCATCCCGAATACTGTTTTTCTCTATTAAACTCAGGGTTGCCCGTGATTGAAAATAAGCAAACAATTGAAGGTATGGTCAAGCGGCTATCTTTATTGGAGCAACACTACCCGAATAGCTGTGAACTACTAAACCGTTTTAAGATGAGATATCCTACATTGGCGTCTAAAAACGATGACTTATTGGATGCATTGGTGCTGGCCGTTGTAGGCACAATCGGACTGAAAAACGGATTTCACACCATACCAGATATTCCATTGAAGGATGGAAAAGGCATTAAAATGCAGATCATTGGCGCAAATCTATAGCAGTAGCTTTACAAAACGAGGTGACATCGGTGCAAATTGGATTTATAGATTTTTCAAAGGAAGAACGCAATAAAATACTTGCCACACTGAAATTGCTCGGCACACAGACCGCACTGGATGAGCTGGGGATCGGTGTCATCCGCGACGCTTATGCCGATATTCTGTTCCCAGGTATATCCACCATCCAGACCAGAGCAAAGTATTTTGTGCTAATCCCTTATCTTTTTCAAAAAGCAGCGAAATTGAATTTACAAAGCGGAGCACAAGTTCGCAAATGGCTTACCGCCGCCGAGGACAAGCTGGTGCAGACTCTTGTAGACAATAGTGACGACAGTGAAAACGGTATTATTGGGAAAAGAGCGCTGGGGCAAAAAAGAACGGTAAAAATGAGACCTTCCGGTATCTATTGGAATGGCCTGCGAACCTTTGAAATCCTTCGTGGCACTGGGGTGTCTCTCTCAGCAGCTTGCAGTATGATTGCAGCATCCTCAAAAATGAAAGCAGAGCTTACAGTCGTAACAGACGGTGAAACCTTCGATGACAGGGATGCTGCTTCCTATGATTCTATTTTGTTTTCTCCGATTTCACCCGAAAATGATTTTGAAAAGGAAGCCGCCATCCTGCTCACAAAAAAGGAAGCGGAATTTTTAGCATATAAAATCAGCCAGAGCACTCTTACCAAAAATACCTTGTTGGATTTTCTAATAAAGAATAAGCTGGACTGCAATAGCTTCGATGATATACCAGAGGATATTCTGCCGAAGGCACTAAGGAAAGATTATCAATTGGCACGAGATTTTTCTGATTTTATTATCGGTGCACATATACGCTATAATGTTATTTTTTCAGAATATCAAGATGATGAAATGGAAGTTGAGTGGAACCAGTGGAGAAACACATTCGTAGTACACGATTTTTCTCTGGACGATATTCTAAGCCGTATCTCTTGCAATGATTTGACTGAGAGATTTTGCAGAGAATTTTTAACGCTCGTCTACCAGAACGATGTAAATGCAATCGATGAACTCATTGTACATAGAGAAAAGCAGATTAAAGGTGATCGAGCAAAGCTGCGTAAGCCTACGGAATACCGTTATAATTATGATAGGCCAATTCATTTTTACAGACTGGATTTTCGCTTTGGCACAGCAAAGACAATTATTCATGATATCATTACAGGACTGGAGGGATAGGTTTGGCAATGTTTGATACAGCACATAACAGATTAAGCTATAGTGAGCAGCTTTTACCGGAACCTGGGTATGCACTGGATTTTGCGGTATGCCTAACCTATTCTCTTGACCTTGAAGCACTTCTGGGTGTCCCGGTATCTCTTGGGCTTCTGGAAGAAGCCAGCACTGACGCAATGAACAACCCTTTTTATTTGTTGGAAGCGATCCGAAAAAGCAGCAATGATATTGCGATTTTTTGCAATGCGGGAGGTATTGCCCTACCCGCAAAAATACAAAGTGTCTACTCACTTTTAGAAAACAGTGTATTTGAGGTAAAACTACCCAATGGAGCTAATTTTCACCCCAAGCTGTGGTTTATCAAATATCAAAATGAGAATGGCGATGCTTATATAAAGCTCATTGTTATAAGTCGAAATCTTACCTTTGATAATAGCATTGATCTGTGTGTAAGCCTCCAAGGTGAGGTGATAAAATCGAAGCGAAAAAAGAATCAGCCGCTTGCTGATATGCTGCATTTTGTGGCTGATTTTGCTGATAAAGCGAAACAAGAGCGCATCCGTAGCTTAGCGGATGATGTTTTGCATATAAAAGCATTTGACATTGACCATCCATTCGAGGACTATGAGTTTTTGCCATTGGGTATCCCCGGACACGGTATGAATCAAACCAAGCTGTTTGACCCCAGATATGACATTTTTACTGTTTCACCATTTTTAAGTGATGATGTTGTTCGTAGGTTATCGGATTGTCCCTATCACAAAGTGCTTGTTACACGCAAAGCATCTGTGACACCGCTTACACTGGAGTGTTTTGACAGCGTATATATCACAAAGGATATTTTGAATGACAACGAATACGGCATTCGTCAGGACATCCATGCAAAACTGTACTATACCACCACTCCCGAAGGAAATTATCTATATATCGGTTCGGCAAACGCATCCCACAACGCCTTTTATAAAAATGTCGAGTTCTTATTAAAGCTAAAATATAAACCGAGATGTGTTGGGTTTCAAACATTTTCAAGCGATTTTCTGCCGGATGAAAATTGTCCCTATGAAAAAATCGAAGTTGCTCCCGCACCTGAACCTCCTTCTTCCCAAAAGGATGCAATTGATAAGGCTTTTAAGGAAGCAATTTATGCAGTTAACTCTTGCAAGGTCATTGCCAACGTAGATACATACAATGTGGAAATCGCTGTGGGACCATTAAAAACAGAGTTAAAGATTAAAATATCCCCGCTTCAAAGACCTGATATTGCGGAAGAATTAAAACCCGGTACTGTGCTTCGAGGGCTTTTGCTCAAGGAACTGAGTGAATTTTATATACTAACCATTGAAAATCAGCACATTGTAATCAAGCTGGAAACCTTTGGTATCCCAGTTGGGCGTGACAATGCTGTATATAAAAGCATTATTGATTCTAAGGCCAAGTTTTTATCCTATGTTTCGTTTATGCTGTCAGAGAATTACGAAACTGGGATATTGGATGCGGAGGAAAGTTTGCGGTTATTGCAGGACTCCCCCGCAGGTGATGCTGGCACATTGCTTACTGCTGGAATCTACGAGAAAATGCTCCGAGTACTTCATCAAAACCCAAGCAGACTTACTGCGCTTTCTGATGTAGTCAGGCGGTTAGATTTGGACATCGTTGGGGATGAGTTTTTGACAATGTATCACCAGTTTGAACTTGTAGCAAGGAGGCTGAAAAAATGATTCCGAAGGATTTTCAGCAGGCTACTGCCAATCGTATTTTAGAAGTTTTTCGCAGCGGTCAAAACAGAATTCTGCTTGCAGATGAGGTGGGCTTAGGCAAAACAATTATCGCCAGTGATGTTGTGCGTCAGGTTGCAGATTGGCACCGAAATGAAATGCATGATGACCATTTCAAGGTGATTTACATTTGTTCCAACATAAACATAGCAAACCAAAATGCACGGAAATTAGGCGTTTCGGAGCTTATGAATGTTTCTGAAAGCCGTCTTTCCATGCAGCACCTTAAAATCTATCAGAACAAAAAGTCAAATCGCAGTTATGAGCAGCTCATACCGCTTACCCCTGCCACCTCATTCTCAATGACTTCCGGATGCGGCAATCAGGAGGAACGAGCACTGATGTACGCTCATATCAAAAGGCTTCCTGCATTTAAAAATTTCGGCACACAGCTGTCTCGCTTTTTCGCATACGATGCAGAAAAATGGTGGGATCGTTACTATGTGGGACACTATGAGAATCTGGTGATAGACTGCGATGCCGGTGGGAATCAGTATATTGCCGATATGTGCTATGAATTATCAAAGCGACTTAACGCGACAGACGGTCTTGTTTCGTCCATCATACAGAACTGCACATCAAAAAGCCCTACAAGAAAAAGGGATTCCAGACCCTTACTTAATGAATTGCGCAAGATATTTGCACAAATCAGCTTGGACAAGCTGGAACCGGATCTTGTCATCATGGATGAGTTCCAAAGATTTCGGGATTTGATTTCCCCATCAGATGATGAGCAAGGAATGCTGTGCAAAGCCTTTCTGCAAAATACCGGCACAAAAGTGTTGCTTTTATCAGCTACGCCCTACAAACCATATTCCACCTTAGAGGAATTGGCGGCGGATAATCCGACTGATCACTATAAAGAATTTATGGAGGTTATGCAGTTTCTATTTTATGATGCGGCGAAAAGAGAAACTTTTGAGAAGGTGTGGCAGGATTATTCCCATACATTGTGCGAAATCTCAAAGGATAATCTTACTGTGCTGGTTGCACGAAAAAATATCGCTGAAAACGCATTGTACCAGGGCATCTGTCGCACAGAGCGATTTAGCAGCGGAATCATCGATGACAGCGGAGCTGCGGAAACAGAGATATCGGAAGGCGACATCATGGGCTACCATGCAATGCAATCGCTTTTGGACGATATGAGCAGCCATAGCAAAAAATCGCTTCGGTATCGGAATGCTCCCATGGATTACGTGAAATCCTCTCCCTATTTGCTTTCTTTTATGGAAAACTATCAGCTCAAAAAGCAGATAACGGATTATTTTTCAGGTGGTCGGCATCCCCAGCTGGTGAAGGGAGCAAATAGCAAATACCTATTGCTGAAGAAAAGTACAATACACGGTTATGCGCCCATCCCTGCAAACAATGCACGTTTGTCAAAATTACAGGAGGTTGTGTTTGAGGGTGGAAAGAATGGCGTGGAGAACCTCCTCTGGATTCCTGCTTCAAAGGCATACTACCGCACGGGAAGCGTGTTTGATAAAAATAAAAATTACTCTAAGGTTTTGGTGTTTTCCTCTTGGGAAATGGTGCCTCGAATGGTATCGGTCATGCTTTCCTATGAGTCAGAACGAATGACCATCGGAAAATTGTTTCACAATGCAAAGCAAAGGCGAGGCCGAGGTTATTTTGCCACCAGAGAAGAACGTCGTTTTGGTATTAGCCGACTTAAAAACGAAACGGAAGATATCATGTGCCTGGTTTCAAGAACGCTTGCAAAGCTATATTCTCCGATCGACTATATTGGCTTGGATATTGATCAAATACGCAAAAGCCTTGCAGTCTTACTTGAGCCAAAAATAACCGCTGTAAAGGACAAATACCATCTGACCCAAAGCGGAAATGCAGGCGCAAAAGCACTGATAGAATTGATAAAGGCTTTAGATAACCGTCCTTTCGCCGCTCCCACAGTAATCCCATCAAATGCAGTGAATACACTTGTTAACATGGCGGTTGGTTCACCAGCGATCTGTGCTTTTCGGCTTCTAAAA
>RRZT010065515.1_pt1 | contig 10508 bp, 11 predicted proteins | sample 2165551 | NCBI WGS metagenome assembly RRZT01 (sample SAMN10456910, study PRJNA506462) | wastewater metagenome | biome: wastewater; feature: sludge; material: wastewater sludge; isolation source: wastewater sludge with Escherichia coli K12::gfp cells carrying plasmid... | place: USA: Moscow, Idaho...
ACTTCGTCGCGGAGTGGACCACGACGTCGACGCCCAGCGACAACGGCCGCTGGAGCACCGGCGTGGCGAAGGTGTTGTCGCACACCGAGATCGCCCCGGCGGCGCGGGCGGCAGCGGCGAGGGCGGCGAGATCGCAGACCTCGAGCATCGGGTTCGTCGGGGACTCCAGCCAGAGCAGGTCTGCCCCGTCCAGGGCCGTGACGACTGCGTCGAGGTCGGCCAGGTCGACCCGGCGCACCCGCAGCCCCTCCGCGGACCGGGAGTCGAGCAGGTCGAGGGTGGTGTTGTACGCATGCTGCGGGGCCACGACGAGCCCGTCGCGGGGGACGAGCGAGAGGGCGGCGGCGATGGCCGCCATACCACTGGAGAAGACGAGCGCACGCCCGCCCTCGAGGGCACCGACGACTTCCTCGAAGGCGCTCCACACCGGGTTGCCGGTCCGCCCGTAGACCATCGGACCACCGGCGGCATAGGTCGAGGAGAAGACCACCGGAGGGCTGACCGGAGCGTCCGGCTCACGGGCCGGGCGCCCTGCTGCGACGGCGAGGGTGGCAGGGGCCAGGCCGGGAGGCAGCACGTGGTGCGCGTCGCTCACGGCGCCCACCCTAGCCCGGGGTAGGGTCGTCGTGATGACCACCGAGCAGCCCGCGCCGCACCGCCCACGGGTGGCGGTCGTCTTCGGTGGCCGGTCCTCCGAGCACGCGGTGTCGTGCTCGACTGCCGCCAGTGTGCTCGCCGCGATCGACCGGTCCGCCTATGACGTCATCCCGGTCGGCATCACCACGGACGGCCGCTGGGTGACCGTTGCGGACGACCCTGGGCCGCTGCGGCTCACCTCCACCCAGACCCCCGCTGTCGCCGACGGCGATCTCGTCGTCGTCCCGCTCGGCACCGCGGACCGGCACCTCCAGGTGCTCCACCCCGGACGACCGCCGGAGGTCCTCGGCGAGGTCGACGTGGTCTTCCCGCTGCTCCACGGCCCGTTCGGCGAGGACGGCACCGTCCAGGGGATGCTCGACCTCGCCGACATCAGGTATGTCGGGTCGGGCGTCACCGCGTCGGCGGTCATGATGGACAAGCACTTCATGAAGGTCGTCTTCGCCTCCGCGGGCCTGCCGATCGGGCCGTACACCGTCATCACCGACAAGGCCTGGGCCCGCGACCCCGAGCGGGCCATGGACGGCGTCGCCGCGCTCGGCTGGCCGGTCTTCGTCAAGCCGGCCCGGGCCGGGTCGAGCCAGGGCATCACCAAGGTGAAGAGCCGCGGCGAGCTTCGCGCGGCGATCGAGACGGCCCGAGAACATGACCCCAAGGTCGTCGTCGAGGCGGCAGTCGCGGGTCGCGAGATCGAGTGCGGCGTCCTCGAAGGGCACGGCGCTCAGGCCCCGCGGACCAGCGAGCTCGGCGAGATCGAGGTCGTCTCGGGGCACGAGTTCTACGACTTCGAGGCCAAGTACCTCGCCGAGGGGGACGTCCGGCTGTCCTGCCCGGCGGACGTGCCGCCCGACACCGCCCGGCGCATCCGCGCCCTGGCCGCGGCGGCCTTCGAGGCGGCCGGGTGTGAGGGTCTGGCCCGGGTCGACTTCTTCCTCCGCCCGGATGGCACCGTCTTGGTCAACGAGATCAACACGATGCCCGGCTTCACCCCGCAGTCGATGTACCCGCGGATGTGGGCCGCGAGCGGAGTGTCCTACACCGAGCTGATCGACGAGCTCATCACCCTCGCCCTTGTGCGCCGCACCGGCTTGCGCTGAGCCCTACCGACTCACGAGCAGTGGTGCCCCGTGCTCGGTAGCGCCGCGGCGGCTGCCCCGAAGGCCGGCAGGAGCAGCGGTTCGGGGGCATAGGCCCTCGGAATGAGCACCTCGATGGCCGGGTCGCGGCCATAGGTCGTGGCCGAGGCCCCGTCGGAGAGGGTCCGCAGCACCCAGTCCACGCCGTCGACGACGACGCAGGGGTCGGTCGTGGGGGCTAGCGGCTCGAGGCCGCAACGGGCGATGACCGCCGGGCTGCCCCAGGCGCGGACGGCGGGGGAGTCGGTGCTCGTCGCGATGACGCCCTGCCCAGCGACGGCCGCCGGCCAGGCCTTCGCGGCGGCGACACAGGCGGCGTCGGCCGCTCGCGGGGGAACGCTGACCTCAGGTGCCCGGGAACATCCGGACAGCCCGAGGAGCAGGACGAAGGCCCCTGCGGCCAAAGGCAGGCGGGCGGTCGATCGGGAGGTGCGGCTCAGACGTGCACCACGGTGCAGGTCAGGGTGCGGGTGATGCCCGGCACGTCCTGGATGCGGGAGATGACCATCTTGCCGAGCTCGTCGACCGTCTCGGCCTCGACGCGCGCGATGACGTCATACGGTCCGGTGACGTCCTCGGCGAGCGCAACCCCGCTCACCTCGGCGATGGCCGAGGCGACGGTCGCCGCCTTGCCGACCTCGGTCTGGATCAGGATGTAGGCCTGGACCACGTCAACACCTCTTCGTCAGGTCGCCCGGGAACCTCGTCGTCCCGCGCTCCCAGGTGGGAGCGTGCATGTCAGACGCTACCGTGCCCGGTCGCGCGATGCGACGCCAGGTCACCGTACGCTTCCCTGGTGAGCAGGTGCGCACCACGATGACCCCCCGGCTGGCAGACCTGTCCGAGGAGGAGCTCCTCGCCGTTGTCGTCCCGCTCATGCGCCAGAACCGGCGGTATGCCGGCGAGCTCCTCGGCCCCGGGGACGACGCCGCGGTGGTCGCCACCTCGGGCGCGGTCGTCGCGACGACCGACACGATGCTGCGCGGCCAGGACTGGCGCGACGACTGGTCGAGCGGGGCCGACGTCGGTCACAAGCTGGTGGCTCAGAACCTCGCCGCTCTCGCCGCGATGGGCGCCGTCGGCCCCGGGCTGCTCGTCACCCTCGCCGCGGACCCACAGACCGAGCTCGCCTGGGTCCGTGACCTGGCCCAGGGCATCGGGGCGGCCTGCGCCCGCTGGGCGGTCCCGGTCGTCGGAGGTGACATCTGCGGCGCCGCGTCAGGAGTGGTCGTCGTCGGCGCGACGGCGCTAGGTGACCTCGCGGGCGGCGCTCCGGTGCTGCGCAGCGGTGCCCGAGCCGGTGACCTCCTGGCCCTCGCCGGGGGCCTGGGTCGCTCCGACGCGGGGCTGCAGCTGCTCGCGGCGGGTCGGCTGCAGCGCCATCCTGAGGCGGTGGCGTGGCATCGACGGCCCGAGCCGCCGCTGGCCGCCGGCGTCGACGCGCGCCGGGCTGGTGCGACGAGCATGATCGACATCTCCGATGGGCTGCTGCGTGATGCCCACCGGGTGGCCCGGGCCTCCGGGGTGCGGCTGGCCCTGGACCGCGCGGCGCTCGACGTCCATGCGGCATACCTGCGTCCCGCGCTGAGCGACGGGGACGCCTGGCGGGCCGTCCTCGCTGGTGGTGAGGAACATTCGCTGCTGGCGAGCTATCCACCCGAGGTGGCGCTACCGACCGGCTGGCAGGTCGTGGGGACGGTGTTCGAGGGTGACGGCGTCACGGTGGACGGGGAGCCCGTCGCGGCGGCCGGGTGGGACCACTTCCGGCCCTGAGCCGCCTGCGCGGTGGTCCCTGGGTCAGTGCGGCTGGGAAGACGACGAGGCCGGCCCCACCTGGGGCCGACCTCGTCGATGCGTCGGGAGCGCTGCGGTCAGCGAGTGACCTTGCCGGCCTTGAGGCAGGCGGCGCACACGTTGACCCGCTTGCGGGAGCCACCGATGACGGCGCGGACGCGCTGGATGTTCGGGGTCCAGCGACGGTTGGTCTTCCGGTTCGAGTGCGAGACGGAATGGCCGAAGCTCGGGCTGTTGCCGCAGACGTCGCAGGTGGCAGCCACGGGTGTTCTCCTACAGTGAGGTGGTCATCGGGTGACCCGGCATCGGCGGCCGCAGGGCGCGCCAGCACGGGCAACCTCCAAAGGATAGCCGAGCCCGTGGCCCGGGCCAAAACGACGAGCCATCCGCCGGCCGGCCGGATGCGCCCCGACACGGGGGCGATGACGGGTGCGGTGTCGGGGCTGCGCGGCATACTCGGCCTGTGACCACCGACGCGGGCGCCTCCGGCACCGGCACGAGGCCGACCGAGGCACTCGACGCTGGTGCGGCTCGGCGCTGGGCGCTGGTGACCCGGGCCGCCCTGTCCGCACACCGCGGCGAGCTCGACGCCCTCAACGTCTTCCCCGTCCCCGACGGAGACACCGGGACCAACCTCTCGCTCACCTTCGACACCGCGCTCGAGCACACCTGGGCCGCGCTGGGCGAGCACAGCACACTCCCACAGCTCGTCGAGGAGCTCGCCCGGGCGATGCTGCTCAGCGCCCGCGGCAACTCCGGGGTCATCCTCAGCCAGGTCTTCCGAGGGCTGGCGGACGAGGTCCTCGGCAGGCCGGTCGTCGACCTGCCCGGCTCGGACCATCCCCCGGTCGAGCTGCTCGACGCGGTCGGGCTGGCCCGGGCCCTGCGACGGGGGAGCGACCTGGCCTGGCGCTCGGTCTTCCGACCCCGTGAGGGGACCATCCTCTCGGTGGCCGAGGCCGCCGCCGTCGCCGCGGCCGAGGTGGTCACGCAGCGTCCCGACGTGCCCTTGGCCGTCGTGGTCAGGACCGCGCTGGCCAGCTCCCGCGAGGCCCTGGCCCGCACGCCAGAGCAGCTCGTCGAGCTCGCGCGCGCCGGGGTCGTCGACGCCGGGGGGGCCGGCTTCGTCCTGCTCCTGGAGGCCCTCGCCCGCGTGGTCCTCGGCGAGCCGGTCTCGGCGCCCGCCGCGCCTCAGGCCGCACCGCAGGGCGCACCGGTCGCGGCCTTCGCCCTGACAGCGCACGAGTACACGACCGGTCCGGCCTACGAGGTCATGTACCTGCTGGAGAGCTCCGACGAGCGCGCGGTCGGCCGGCTCCGTGAGCGCCTGGACGCTCTCGGCGACTCGGTCCTCGTCGTCGGGGACGCCGCCGAGGGGGTCTGGAGCGTCCACGCCCATGTCGACGACATCGGTGCGGCGATCGAGGCCGGCATCGACGCGGGGCGACCCCGCTCCATCCACGTCACCCGCTTCGCCGACCAGATCGAGGATCACCACGGCGCCCACCTGGCCGCGAACGCGACCCCGACCGCCGCGGCGCCACGGGCCGACCTGGGTCTGGTCGCCGGGGTCGGCGGTGACGGGCTGATCGAGGCCTTCCGCGCCGCCGGCGCCGTCGTCGTGCCGAGCCGCCCCCGCCGTCGGGCCAGCGTGGCCCAGCTGCTCGACGCCTGCCGCGCGACCGCCGCGTCGGAGGTCATCCTCCTCAGCGCCGACGCCGACCTCGAGCTCGCCGCCAGGGCGGCCGCCGCGGCCGCGGCCGGGGAGGGCATCACCGTCGAGGTCGTCGCGGTCTCCTCACCGGTCCAGGGGTTGGCCGCCCTGGCCGTCTTCGACCCCGGCCACCTGCTCGCCCCCACCGTCGAGGCCATGGCCGACGCGGCCGCTGCCACGGCATACGGGGCCGTGACCATCGCCGCGCGCGAGCCGGGCAGCCCGCAGGAGGTGTGGCGCCGCGGCGACATCCTTGGCGTCGTCCGCGGCGAGATCACCCATGTGGGCGCCGACCTCGCCACCATCGGACGGCAGGTCCTGCGGTCCCTGCTGCAGGGGGTGGGGAGCCGAGCGGAGGTGGTCACCCTCGTCGCCGGTGCGGACGCGCCGGGAGGTCTCGTCGACACGGTCGCCGAGGTCGCCGCCGAGCAGGGGCTGGAGACGATCACCGTGGACGGTGGTCAGCCGGTCATCCACCTCCACATCGGGGTGGAGTGAGATGGGTGCGCTCCTCGCGCTGACCGAGGCATCCCCGGTCGGAAAGGTCGTCGGGCCGGCCGCGGCCAAGACCCTCGCGGCCGCGCGCGGGGTGAGGACGGTGGGCGATCTGCTCGAGCTCGTCCCGCGGCGGTACCTGGACCCCGGCACGCTCACCGGCCTGACCGAGCTCGCCCCCGGTATGGACGTCGTCATCGTCGCCGAGGTGCGCCGGGCCGTCGCCCGGCAGATGCGCCAGCGTCGCCAGCGGATGCTCACCGCCACGGTGTATGACGGCCTCACCGAGTTCGACCTCACCTTCTTCAAGGCCTGGGGCCACGAGACCAAGCTCGTCCCCGGCGCCCGGGCCATCGTCGCCGGCACCCTCGGCCGGTTCAACAACCGTTGGCAGCTGGCCCACCCCGAGTACGAGCTGCTCGAAGACGAGTTGGCCGGTGCCGAGTTCCTCGACGAGCACACCCGCCGCCCGATCCCGCTCTACCCGACGACCGAACGGATCTACTCGTGGAAGATCCGCGACGCCGTCCGGCTCGCGCTCGACAGCCTCGACCGCGTGGAGGACCCGGTGCCGCCGCAGGTCCGGGCCAGCCGCGGCCTGCTCGACCGGGCGACCGCACTGGAGCGGGTCCACCGGCCCCGCGACCGCGGCGATATCGCCGCCGCCACCCACCGGCTGCGCTACGACGAGGCGTTCACCCTCCAGACCGTGCTCGCCCAGCGGCGTCGGGCTGCTGCCGCAGAGGTGACGACGGCCCGCCGCCCGGGACCTGGCGGCATCCTTGCGGCCTTCGACGCCCGGATGCCCTTCGAGCTCACCGCCGGCCAGCGCGAGGTCGGCGCCGTCATCGCGGCCGAGCTGGCGCAGGAGCAGCCGATGCACCGGCTGCTCCAGGGCGAGGTGGGCTCGGGCAAGACCATCGTCGCCCTCCGGGCCATGCTTGCGGTCATCGACGCCGGTGGTCAGGCCGCCCTGCTCGCCCCGACCGAGGTGCTCGCCGTCCAGCACCACCGCTCGATCACCACCATGCTCGGCGACCTCGCGGCCGGCGGACTCCTCGGCGGCGCGGCCAATGGCACCCGTGTCGCCCTGCTCACCGGCGGACAGGGCGCCGCCCAACGCCGCGCGGCCCTCAACGACGTCATCACCGGCGAGGCGGGCATCGTCGTCGGGACGCATGCGCTGATCCAGGACCGGGTCGAGTTCCACGACCTCGCCCTCGTCGTCGTCGACGAGCAGCACCGGTTCGGGGTCGAACAGCGCGACGCCTTGCGCGCCAAGGGCAGCGGCGCGCCGCATGTGCTCGTCATGACGGCCACGCCGATCCCGCGCACCGTCGCGATGACGGTCTTCGGCGACATGGAGACCTCCGTTCTCGCCGAGCTGCCGCGAGGGCGTGCACCGATCGACACCTTCGTCGTGGAGGCCGCCAACCAACGGTGGGTGGAGCGCACCTGGGCCCGGGTCGGCGAGGAGGTCGCCAAGGGCCACCAGGTGTATGTCGTCTGTCCGCGGATCGGTGCCCCAGGCGATGCGGCCGACCCGTTCGACGGACCCGACTGGCCCGAGGGCCGCGACGGCTCGCCAGGCCGAGCTGGGCGTGGGCTCGACGACATGCCGATGGACGACCCCGACGAGGGGGCCGAGCGCCCGATCGCCGGGGTCTATGACGTCCACGCCCAGCTGCTGGCCCACCCGCACCTGGCCGGGCGCCGGGTCGAGATGCTGCACGGTCGGATGTCGGCCGACGCCAAGGACGCCGTGATGACCGCCTTCCACGCCGGCGCCGTCGACGTCCTTGTCGCCACGACGGTCATCGAGGTCGGGGTGGACTGCCCCAATGCCACCGTCATGGTCGTCGTCGACGCCGACCGCTTCGGGGTGAGCCAGCTGCACCAGCTGCGCGGCCGGGTCGGTCGCGGGACCGCCAGGGGCCTGTGCCTGCTGATGACCACCGCCGACAGCGAGACCGGGCCCACCTCGGCGCTGACCCGGCTCAAGGCCGTCGCCGCGACGACCGACGGCTTCGAGCTGGCTCGGCTCGACCTGGAGACCCGCCGCGAGGGCGACGTTCTCGGGGCGCGCCAGAGCGGCGGCCAGTCCCAGCTGCGGCTGCTGCGGATCCTGCGCGACGAGGCGATCATCGAGGCGGCCCGCGAGGACGCCTTCGCCCTGGTGGCCGCCGACCCCACCCTCGCCGGCCACCCGGCGCTCGCCGCTCGCGTCGCCGCGGCGGTCGACGAGGAGCAGGCCGCCTACCTGGAGCGCGGCTGATGACCCGGGTCATCGCCGGCGAAGCCGGGGGAGTGCGGCTCGCCGTGCCGAAGGGAACCAAGACCCGGCCCACGTCCGACCGGGTGCGCGAGGCGGTCTTCTCCCGGCTGGACCACCTTGACGTGCTCGCGGGGGCCGTCGTCCTCGACCTGTACGCCGGATCGGGCGCCCTCGGCCTCGAGGCGGCCAGCCGCGGGGCTGCCCGGGTCGTCCTGGTCGACCAGCACCGCGGGGCACTGGCCGCCATACGGGCCAATGCTGGTGCCCTTCGTGCCGCGGGGGTGAGCGCGCAGGTCGAGGTGAGCGGGGAGAGCGTCGCCCGCTATCTCGCGTCGCCCGCGGGTCCGCCTGGGGCCGATGTCGCCTTCCTCGACCCGCCGTACGACCTCACCGACGCCGAGCTCGCTGCCGCTCTTGCCGCCCTGGTCGCGCACCTGGCCCCGGGCGCGGTCGTCGTCGTCGAGCGGTCGACCCGCTCGCCCGAGCCGAGCTGGCCGTCCGGGCTGCGCGCCGAGGGGGAGCGCCGATATGGCGAGACGCGGGTCTGGTACGCCCGCCACGACCAGGTCGCGCCCTAGGGTGGACGGTATGCCGACCCGCTGCGTCTGCCCCGGCTCGTTCGACCCGGTGACCAATGGCCATGTCGACGTCATCCGGCGGGCCGCCCGCCTCTTCGACGAGGTCATCGTCACGATCCTGCACAATCCGGCCAAGGCGGGCACCTTCACCCCCGAGGAGCGGCGCGACCTGATCCTCGAGGCGCTGCCGGCCGACTCCGGGATCCGAGTCGAGGTCTTCGCGCAGACCCTGCTCGTCGACGTCTGCCGGTCCCTGGAGGCCACCGCAGTGGTCAAAGGGCTGCGCGGCGGCACCGACTTCGCCTACGAGCTGCCGATGGCACTGATGAACCGGCACCTCACCGGGCTCGAGACGGTCTTCCTCCCCGGGGCGCCCGCGTACGAACATGTCTCCAGCTCGCTGGTCAAGGAGGTCGTCACGTATGGCGGCGATGTCTCCGGCCTGGTCCCCGACCACGTGCTCGAGGCGCTGGTCCACCGGCTGCGCCGCGGCTGACCCACGCGGGCATTCCTCGATGAGGCAACGAATCCACCGACGCGGGCGTCGTGGATGGGACAACGCGCAATTTGGGGCCCTGGTTGAGCCTCCGGTAGTCTTGGACGTCGGTCTGCGTCCGAAGTGTCGCCGGCCCCACCTGACCCTCGTCCCCCGGAGCCATGACTCGCCTCGATCCCCGCAGCCCGCTCGTGTTCGACACACGTGAGCTGAGCCGGCAGCCGTGGTCCATGGTGACGTCATCGCGACGAGTGGAGCTCGCCGAAGGACTCGGCACCGAGGTCATCGCGGTTCCCGCGGGTTCGCCCGTGGAGCTGGCGGTGCGCCTCGAGTCGGTGTCCGAAGGCGTCCTGGTCAGCGGGACCGTCAACGCCACGGCGTTCGGTGCCTGCGTGCGGTGCCTGGAACCGGTGACGTCCCCTGTGACGGCCACCTTCCAGGAGCTGTTCGCCTACACCGACCGAGCCGCCCACCACCGAGAGGTGGCCGGTGAGGACGCGGGTTCGGCCTTCGGCGATGCCGGAGAGGAGTACGAGCTCGTCGGCGACCTGGTCGACCTCGAGCCCGTCCTCCGGGACGCAGTGGTGCCCACCCTGCCGTTCAAGCCGTTGTGCCGGGCCGACTGCCCGGGGCTGTGCCCGCAGTGCGGGACACCCCTGGCCGACAACCCGGACCACACCCACGAGGAGCTCGACCCGCGCTGGGCGGCACTGCGGTCCTTGCGGACCGACACGCCGACCAGCACCGGTCGGGTTCACGACGAGAAGAGGAACTGACGTGGCTGTCCCGAAGCGGAAGACGTCCCGCTCGAACACCCGCTCGCGCCGCGCGAACTGGAAGGCTGAGCCGGTCGCACTGTCGACCTGCCCGCAGTGCAAGGCGCCCACCCAGCCCCACCAGGCCTGCCCGTCCTGCGGGACGTACAAGGGCCGCCACTACGCCGCCGCTGAGCGCACCGAGCACCAGGGCTGAAGGCCGCGGCCATGGCCGTGCCCCAGGAGGCTTCGGCCCTGGGTGAGTACCTCCACTCCGTCGTCGGCACGCCGATCGACGCGGAGGTCCTTCAGCGTGCCCTGACCCACCGGTCCTACGCCTACGAGAACGGCGGGCTGCCGAACAACGAGCGCCTGGAGTTCCTCGGCGACGCCGTCCTCGGGCTGGTCATCACCGACACCCTGCACGCGAACAACCCCGACCTGCCGGAGGGGCAGCTGGCCAAGCTGCGTGCCGCGCTGGTCAACATGCGCGCCCTCGCGGATGTCGCCCGGGTCGTCGGGCTGGGCGACTACCTGCTCCTCGGACGAGGCGAGGAGGCGACCGGTGGGCGCGACAAGGCGTCGATCCTCGCCGACACCCTCGAGGC
>RRZT010863680.1_pt1 | contig 10508 bp, 10 predicted proteins | sample 2165551 | NCBI WGS metagenome assembly RRZT01 (sample SAMN10456910, study PRJNA506462) | wastewater metagenome | biome: wastewater; feature: sludge; material: wastewater sludge; isolation source: wastewater sludge with Escherichia coli K12::gfp cells carrying plasmid... | place: USA: Moscow, Idaho...
AGTGATTTATGAAGTGTGGTTAAGCCTTGTTCATGTAGGCGGTTTAAATTGGCTTGGTATGCTTTGGCAAGCGATCCCAAGGTGTAAAAAGGGTCTATGTCACTGATATTGATACTAAAACCATACTGAGCATGAAACACCGCCTTGCCTTTTAATAAAATCCCAATCCCTGATTCTAACTGTCGCCCTGTCTGTTTGACGAATTGATTGATGACCGCTTGGGCTTTAAATTTCCATAGCGTCGCCCGACAACTGGCAACGATTTGTCCTGCGTCGTCCTTTTGGGCAAGCTCAAAATAATAATGTCCGCCCTTGCTATTGACCGAACGCACTTCAGCACGCACCCAAACTTCATGGTCAAAAATATCATCAATGACCAATTTAACCGCTTGTAAATAATCACTAAGTGCCAATTCAGGAGTATTTAACATAATCTTTATTTTGTTTTTTCTTTTAATTTTTAAAAAAGCGTATTCTAAAACACTGGTAATTCACTTGCAAATTAGCAAAACTTAACCTAATATTAAAATAATTTAATCATGACGTTTTGTCCAAACTTTCAATCAATTAGGAGTTGTTGATGACCTTAAGCCCCCAAGCCTTAACCCAATTTTGTGATGAGATTTTAAGTACTTATGAATTTAACGACTATTGCCCCAATGGTCTGCAAGTAGATGCCGATACACCGATCAGCAAAATCATCACGGGTGTAACTGCTTGTCAAGCCTTAATTGATAGGGCGGTTGCTGAAAATGCTGAAGCGATTTTGGTGCATCATGGCTATTTTTGGAAAGGCGAGCCTGCCCTTTTGACGGGCATGAAAGGCAAACGCATTCGCACCTTGCTACAAAACGGCATTTCACTCATCGCTTATCATCTGCCCCTAGATGCTCACCCTGAATTTGGCAATAATGCGGTGTTGGCAAAAGAGCTTGATTTACAGATTATCAGTGCGTTATATCCCCATGAAAAGCACCCTGTCGGTAATGTTGCCAACTGCTCGCCGATCATCGCCACAGATTTTGCCCAAAAAATCAGTGATAAACTGGGACGCACCCCACTGCATTTGTCGGCAAATCCCGCTCGCACCCTACAAAAAATTGCCCTTTGTACAGGTGGGGCGGATTATATGATAGAGCAGGCGTATGCCATGGGCTGTGATGCTTTTATTTCGGGCGAGGTGTCGGAGCGTATCACGCATTTTGCTCGGGAGATGGGCATTGATTATTTTGCTTGCGGTCATCATGCCACCGAGCGTGGTGGGGTGCGTGCTTTGGGTGACTTGATTGCCAAGCAGTTTGGTGTGGCGGTGCAGTTTATCGACATTGATAATCCTGTTTAATCATCTAATCCTAATTTACATCTATTGCCTAAAATATAATCATTATTGTTTATATTTTAGGCATTTTGTTAAGTGTTGTAATGTTTTTGGTGTTTGTGTATTAAAAATAAGCAAATGTACCGCCGATAAATTTAATCATCTTGCAATATTTCCCCTGCTTATTCCTTTGAAAACTTAAGATTTTTTCTAAAATTCGTTCACAAGTTTTCAAGCCAAAATCCCAGCAATTTTGTATAAAAAATAGACAAAATAAAGTAATATTCTTTACAAAATGTCTAAAAATCTATCAAATTACTTACAAAATGGGTGAAAAATATTTTGTAACTTATTGATTATAAAAATAATTTTTTGTAATGACTTATGAGTTCAAATTTACTACTTGAAACTATTTTAAATTTATGAAATTCGATTTTTACAAAGTTTTTCTCTGTATCGGATTGTGAAGTTTTGCTAAATTTTACCGTTTATCGCCAAAAAACTACCGTTTATTTTCAGTGTACAAAGTTGTGATTGCAGATTGTCGTTAAATTTCGCATATTAGGCTCATCGGTGATTTTATACCGTTAGTTTATTTTTTAATCATTTTGCGAAGAAATTGCCAAAACCCCAACCGTTGGTAATTGCGTGACTGACATTTGTACAGATAACAAAAAACATTGGTATTTGTTTTGCAGCCTAAGAGTTTTTAGGTATATGTCAGCATGATTTGTGGTACTGACATTTATTGCCAAAGCATCCTACCCTAATAGGTAATGATGTTTTGGGGTCACAATAAGTGTTTAGGGCGACATCTAAACCAATTACCCCTAGGAAAAGAAGGTTTGTTCCTAGCATACGGTAGATATAGGAGAATGTTAATGCACCATATTCGCACCAACGCAAAAAACACCCAAATTCTAATGAATGAGGACGTAAAACGACTTGCCTTTTTGCCAATCATGGGCGTGCCGATGATCATTCTATGCCCTGTAAAAATAAAAAAACAATTGGCTTATCAGGATACAGAACAAAAAACAACCAAAAAAAGTTTTAATCAAAAATTAACCAAGCATGTTTTACAGCTTGGGGCATTGTCTTTGCTTGCTTTACCCGTTAAGGCTTTATTGGCAAATGATACCGTGCCTCAGCAGCAGATTTCCAAAGTGGATCAAATTGTTGCCAAAAAAGAAATTGTGGTTGCCACCATGGACGGTGATTCAACGGTGTTTAATGACAGCGATCTACAGCATGGCTTTGGACTTGATGTGGCTAAGCGCTATGCTGAGTATTTGGGGGTGCAGCTGCGTTTGCAGACGTATCAAGATGAGGAAAGCCTGACACATGCCCTAAAAAATGGCGATGCTGACATGGTGCTTAGCGTTTTGCCAAGTGAAGATAGTGAATTTAGCACCAATTTAATCGGTTGTGATAGTGCAACTCAAAATGCCTTGGTACAGCGTGGTATTGATGCTAATGTTGGGTTTACTTTTTTAAAGACAGACAGTGGCTTAATTGACCATTCGGCAAGTTTTTTGTGTAGCCAAGAGCAGTTGGTGCAAAATCAAACAGTGGCACAATTTTATGATCGTACTTTGTTAAAAAATGATTACAGTAAATATCATTTTAACCGCGCCATGAGTCAAAAATTACCCATGTACGAAACCGCCTTTAAAAAAGGAGCGGATAAACACAATCATGATTGGCAGGTGCTAGCGGCGATCAGTTATCAAGAATCACACTTAGACCCCGAAGCAGTTTCACCTACAGGGGTTCAGGGCCTAATGATGCTTACCAATGATACTGCCAAAGAAATGGGCGTAGAAGATCGCACCGACGCTTTACAAAGTATTGCTGGCGGAGCTAAGTATCTGGAGCGTATTTATGGTATGTTTAATGATGTGCCAGAAAGTGAACGCTTATGGTTTGTGCTTGCGTCTTATAATATGGGACCTAATGCCATTAAACGCATTCAAAAAGAGCTGACCGAGCAGGGTAAAGATGCTAATTTATGGTCAGAAGTTTATACTTACTTGGCAAATAACGCTGATAAAAACAGCCGTTATGTTCAGTGTATGCATTATGTGGCCAATATCCGCAGTTATGTGGAAGCCATTAAAACCATGAATGCCTAATTATTGACGTTAAAATTATAGTCTTTTGATTTTAAATCTACAATCTGATTTTGATTTCAATGACTGATAAAAAAGCCCATAATTTTAATTATGGGCTTTTGTTGGTTTTAAACTTAGTTTGCTTGAATGGCATCTAGCAAGGCTTTTTGATGAGCGATTAGGGTTTGCGGCATGCGCTCACCTAGCTTGGTAAACAGCTCAGCATGACCTTGCAATTCTTTAATCCAAGCGTCTTTGCTTTGGCTGGTAACTAGGTCAAATTGTGCTTGGCTAAAGTCAGAGGCCGTCCAGTTAAGATCGCCATAAGTAGGCACGTTGCCGATAGGAGAGCTGACCGAATTAGCAGTGCCTTCGCAGCGACCGATGATCCACTCAAGCACACGCATATTTTGTCCAAAACCTGGCCATACAAAGTTACCTTCGGCATCACGGCGGAACCAGTTAACTTGGAACATTTTAGGTAATTGTTCACCTGATTTGGCAGTTAGGGCGGTTAATTTCTCACCCATGTCTAGCCAATGTTGGAAGTAGTCCGCCATGTTATAGCCTGCAAAAGGCAGCATGGCAAATGGATCGCGACGTACTACGCCTTGTTGACCGACCGCAGCAGCAGTGGTTTCTGATCCCATGGTTGCAGCTTTATATACACCGTCCACCCAGTCAGTTGCTTCGGCAACCAAAGGTACGGTATCAGCACGGCGACCACCAAAGATAAAGGCAGAGATTGGTACACCTTCGGGATTTTCCCAGTCAGGATCGATAGACGGACATTGAGCAGCCGATACAGTGAAGCGAGCGTTGGGGTGTGATGCTTTTTTGCTGCCATCATGCTCTTCGCGCTTCCAGTTAATTAGGTTTTCAGGGATTTCCTTGGTTTTGCCTTCCCACCATACTTCACCGTCTTCGGTCATGGCAACGTTGGTGTAAATCACATCTTCAACAAGGGTGCTCATACAGTTAGAGTTGGTCTTGGTGTTGGTACCAGGGGCAACGCCAAAAAATCCTGCTTCAGGGTTGATGGCATAAAGTTTGCCATCTTCTGAAGGTTTGATCCATGCAATGTCATCACCGACGGTTTCTACTTTCCAGCCTTCATAACCTTTTGGTGGGATAAGCATGGCAAAGTTGGTTTTACCACAGGCAGATGGGAAAGCGGCGGCAACGTAGTGCTTTTTGCCCTGAGGGTTGGTAACGCCAAGAATTAACATATGTTCAGCAAGCCAGCCTTGTTCACGACCCATGACAGAGGCGATGCGTAGCGCTAGGCATTTTTTACCCAACAGGGCGTTACCGCCATAGCCTGAGCCATAAGACCAGATTTCACGAGTTTCAGGATAGTGAACGATGTATTTGTCGTCGTTGCAAGGCCAAGCTACGTCTTTTTCACCTTCGGCAAGAGGTTTGCCAACAGAATGTACGCAGGGTACATATTCACCGTCTGTGCCTAGTACATCATAGACTGCTTTACCCATACGTGCCATTTTACTCATGCTGACCACCACATAAGGGCTGTCAGTGATTTCAATACCAATATGAGCGATATGACTGCCTAAAGGACCCATGCTAAAAGGCACGACATACATGGTGCGTCCCGCCATACAGCCATCAAACTTTTCGTTTAATAGGGCGCGCATTTCGGCAGGGGCTTTCCAATTATTGGTGGCACCTGCATCAATTTCTTTTTCACAGCAGATAAAGGTGCGATCTTCTACGCGAGCCACATCAGATGGATCAGAGAATGCCAAGTAAGAATCGGGGTGTTTTTCTTCGTTTAATTTAACCATGGTGCCATTATCAATCATTAGATTGATGAGGCGATCATACTCTTCTTGAGAACCATCACACCATTCGATGTTTTTGGGTTTGGTCAATTTGGCGATGTCATTAACCCAGTTAATTAGGGCTTGATGACGAACAAATTCTGGTGCGGTGTTCATTGTAGTCATGTGAACTCTCAATTTATTAAAAAAAATGACAAAATAAAAGGTCATTTTGTTAAAAAAGCACAAAAAATAAACATATTTCTAGTGCTTGCTTAAAAAAGCCCTATTAAAACATAATTGCTTACAAAAGATAAGCACTATTATAAAAATAAATGATAGTATTTTTAAAATTTATATAAGAAATTTATCAGTATTTTTGTTAAATATAGACATGGTTGAATAGCGGACAATTCATATTTTCTCATTTTTCATGAAAAGGACGAACTGTAGGCACACCCTGAGCGTTTAAAATATGTTAAACTTAACCTTTTGACCGTTAATTTATTAAAATACCCATGCGTATCCGTAAAACCTTTAAATTTGAAAATGCCCATATCGTGCGTAACTGTACGTCTGACCGCTGTAGCCGTTCGATTCATGGGCACAGCTATGTGGTAGAGCTTATCTTAGAAGCCCACCGCCTTGATCATGGGCAAATGGTCTATGATTTTGGACTGCTTAAATCACACATCAAAGACTTGATTGACAGCTTTGATCACGCCATTACCTTTTGGGATAAAGATGACAGCGATTATATTAAGATGTGTCAGAATTTTTCTGCCCGCTGGATAAGTTTGCCTGTTTCGCCGTCTGCCGAGCAGTTTAGCCGAGTGATTTTTTATTGGGCGGACAAGGTATTACAAAACACCCAAACCCAAAATGGCGAACAAGACGTATCGGTCTATTCGGTCATCGTCCACGAAACTGCCACAGGTTACGCCCAGTGCTTTAAAGAAGACGTAGAAAATGCCCAAATGGGGATATTGACCTTAGACGATTTTGCTTTTAGTGAGCAGGTGGTTAGCGAATGGAGTGATCCGTCTATGTTTGATAAATTAAAAGCGGGCACCCCTTTTATTAACCCCATGCCACATAAACAAGTTTCGGTTTAGTCTGCCATGAGACAGTATTTATTAAATGATGAAAAAGACACCCAAGCACTTGCAGATACGTTGGCTGGGCTAGGTTTATCAGGCAGTATTTGGCTATCGGGCGACTTGGGGGCGGGCAAGACCACCTTTACTCGTTATTTTTTGCAAAGTTTGGGGCATGGCGGGGCGGTTAAAAGCCCCACTTATACTTTGGTTGAGCCTTATCAGATTGCAGGCAGGTCGGTGTATCATGCCGATTTATATCGTTTAAATGACCCAGAAGAACTTGAATTTATTGGTTTTTTTGAGTATTTTACCGAGCCTAATAGTTTGGTCATCATTGAGTGGGCAAGCCGTGCCGACAGCCTACTTCCTGCCCCTGATGTACAAATCGACATCGCCCGCCTGCCTGATGATACCCGCCAAGTTATTATTATGGGGCTAGATGATAAACTGGGCGATGATTTGCTGAGTGTCACGCCATGAGCTTAAATTACCGCCTTCTTCCTGATAATAGCGTGCTAAGTCTTATTGCCCCGACCGCCAGTGGTAAGACCGATTTGGCGTGTCGGCTTTATGAAACAGGGCGTTTTGAACTTATTTCGGTGGACAGTGCGCTGATTTATCGGGACATGGACATCGGCACGGCAAAACCGACCGCCGATGAGCTTGCCTTATATCCGCATCATTTGGTTAATATCATCAGTCCTGCCGACAGCTACAGCGTGGCAAATTTTGTCGGCGATGTGAAGTGGCTCATTGATGACATTCATGCACGGGGCAAAATTCCGCTATTGGTTGGTGGGACGATGATGTATTTTATGGCGCTGTTTGATGGCTTATCTGCTGTGCCTGATACCGACCCTAAAATCCGTGAGCAGGTCGCCGAGTGGATAGCCCAAAAAGGCATGAATGATTTATATGCTTATCTACAAAGCCATGACCCTAATATTTGCCAAAAACTAAAGCCCAGCGATAGTCAGCGTATCAGTCGGGCGGTAGAAGTACATTTGCAAACTGGCACGCCCATGAGCGTTTGGCAAAATACCCCTAAAACCGCTTTGGCGCATAACCCTGCCCAAAAATGGCTGGCGTTATCGGTCATGCCCGATAGGGCGTGGTTACATCAGCGTATTGCCTTGCGTTTGGATATGATGTGGCAGGCGGGATTTATTGATGAAGTGATAAGTTTGCTTGCCAAATACGAATTAACGCCCGATATACCGTCCATGCGCTGTGTGGGTTATCGGCAGGTATTGGAATTTTTGGCAATAACGGGGCATGACTGTATGCAAACATCGCCCGTTTGGCACAAATTTAGTACCGATTGGCAAAAAAATCCCCCTGATTTTGCTTATTTGAGCAAAAACTTAGCAAAAATCAGACGAAATGCAACAGATATGGCTTGCCAAGACATGAAAAATAAGGCATTATATGCCACAAGGCAGCTTGCCAAACGCCAAAGTACTTGGCAAAGACAGCTTGCTGGTTTAGAGGGCTTACCAACAATAACAGCAGACACCAGTCAGGACGCATTTTTACAACATCAATCGCCTGTCATTGCGTTGTTTGATACCATAAAAGAAGTAGAACAACATTTATTATTAGTCTAATATTGTTTGGTTTTTAAAAAGCACTAAAATTATTTTGGAGTTATTATTTATGTCAAAAGGGCAAAGTTTGCAAGATCCATTTCTAAATGCACTGCGTAAAGATCGCATTCCTGTTTCTATTTTTTTGGTGAATGGCATTAAGCTGCAAGGTCAAATCGAATCGTTTGATCAATATGTGGTACTATTAAAAAACACCGTCAGCCAAATGGTTTATAAACACGCCATTTCCACTGTGGTACCTACTCGTAATCCTCGTACTGACGGAACAACGGGTATGACGGGCAGTGCAACAGGTTATCCTGCGTCTGGCGTAGGTGTAATGAGTAGTAGCAGTTATCAAAGCTCGCCTTATCCTAATGCTACCCATCAAGGCTATGATCGTAGTGGTTTTGGCGCTGGTACTCGTGCACCAGGTGGATTTACTCGCACACCAAACGCGGGCTTTGAGCGTCAAGGTGGGTTTGAGCGCCAGGGCGGCTTTGATCGTGGCTATCAAGGCGGTGGTATGGGTAGTGGCTTTGAGCGTCAAGGCGGTTTTGATCGCAGCAGTTATGAAGAGCGTGGCTTCGATGGTAAAGCTCTAGAACGTAGTGATAAAGGTTTTGAAGGTAAAGGCTTCGACGATCAAGGTTTTGATGATAAATTTGACAATAATTAAGTCATATTGTCTATATTTGCCGACCAAATAAAGCTCCATTTTACAATGGGGCTTTATTTTTTTGCAGTAAAATCAAGCCAACTATGGTATGATAAGGCGTTTTTATAAAAGCAGTATTTTTCGATGAATGAGCCAAATCCTGATACCGATTTTATTAATCTTGCCCTGACCGCCATTAATACTGAACAACATGCTTTAGAGCTGTTAAAAGGGGAGCTTGACGCTCGTTTTGTGCAGGCATGTCAAACCATTTTAGCGTGCCGTGGTCGTGTGGTGATTACGGGCATGGGTAAATCGGGGCATATCGGACGTAAGATTGCCGCTACCTTCGCCTCTACGGGTACGCCGTCTTTTTTTATGCATCCTGGAGAAGCGGGGCATGGCGATTTAGGTATGTTGGTTTCTGGTGATGTGTTGATTGCCATTTCTAACTCAGGCGAGTCCGATGAGATTCGCACCCTGATTCCTGTGGTAAAACAGCTTAATATTCCACTGATCAGCATTAGCCGTGATAAGCGCGGATATCTGCCTAAGTCTGCCGACATTGCTCTAACGTTGGGGCGTTTTGAAGAAGCCTGTCCACTTGGGCTTGCACCAACATCTAGCACCACGGCAACGCTTGCTTTAGGGGATGCTTTGGCGGTTGCTTTGCTTCACGCTCGGGGCTTTAGTAGTGATGATTTTGCTTTATCACACCCTGCTGGGGCTTTAGGTAAGCGTCTTTTGACCAAGGCAAGCGATGTCATGCACACCGACAACCTGCCGACAGTCAATCATAATGTTGATTTAAATGATACGCTGTTTGCTATGACGGGCGGACGACTTGGGCTTGCCATTGTGCTTGATGATAAAGAGGCAGTGGTGGGGATTTTTACCGATGGTGACCTAAGACGAAAACTTGCCACTTCTACAGATTTATCCGCTAAAATCAATACCTTAATGACCAAGAATCCCAAATCTATCACCGCCGACACCAGGGCATCGGACGCACTTAGTTTGATGAATGAACACAGTATCGGGCAGCTATTGGTCTTAGAAGATAACAAACTATTGGGTGTGGTTAGCTTACATGATCTATTAAAAATGGGGGTAAAATGATGAATGATGATATTTTACAAAAAGCCAAAAATATCAAACTGTTTGCCATGGATGTTGATGGTATTTTGTCTGATGGACAGATTATTTATAACTCTTATGAAGTAGAAACTAAGGCATTTTTTGTGCAAGATGGTTTGGGACTACAAGCCCTACGAAAATTCGGGATTACCCTTGCTATTATCACAGGCAGAAGTTCGCCAATGGTAGAGCGTAGAGCCAAAGAGCTTGGCGTTGCTCATGTTATCCAAGGGCGTGATGATAAATATAGCCAGCTTGTGCGTCTGGCTGATGAATTGGGGTTTGACTTATCACAATGTGCTTATATGGGCGATGATTTGCCTGACTTAAAGGCGGTGCGTGAAGCAGGGTTTGGCGTCTGCGTACCCAATGGCTGTCAAGAGACCAAAGACGTGGCGGATTTTATTACCATAAAGACGGGCGGACATGGGGCAGTGCGTGAAGTGTGTGATTTGATTTTAAAAGCTCAAGGGAATTATGATGCTTTTATTAGGGCATACTGACAATTCAGATTTGTCTTTTAAAATGAGCAAAATCGCCCGTTTTTCAAGGAAAAGTCCGCAGTTGATATTGGAATATCAACAAGGGCTTTGACGCAGAAAAACAAGATTTAGCCATTTTAAAGGCAAAAATGCTAAAATGTACGACCATTTTTAATAAATGTAATGAAATGCTGTGAAATGTCAGCATGCCCTAAACAATATCAATAAATAATACGAGACTATGGCGTGAATGCAAAAATTTTAAGCATTATTGGACTGCTGATTTTGGCGGTTGGGGTATGGTTTTTTTATAAAGAAGACGTTAAAGTTGA